>Ga0209066_10006392_pt1 | contig 12031 bp, 13 predicted proteins | sample All_14_2_FD_187198 | JGI IMG/M metagenome (GOLD analysis project Ga0209066, IMG submission 187198) | Freshwater microbial communities in response to fracking from Pennsylvania, USA - Allegheny Zone_MetaG_DW_15 (SPAdes) (version 2) ...
GAATGGTGCCCGCCGACTCGGCGGGCACCATTCTTGCGCCTTTGCCGCCCAGCCCGGTGGCGACGGCGCCGGCCCAGCCCGCGCCCGTCGACGCCACCGAGCCGTCGCAGCCCTCCAGCGCCGGCTCGATGTGCTGGCGCTACGCCGGCGGCGGCTGGTCGCAGGCCGGGGCGATGGACCTCAACGCCTGCGTCCAGACCCTCTTCGCCGGCCAGTGCGAAAAGCGCGGCGGGGCGACCTACGGCCGCTGGGGCGAGCAGACACTGCGCCTGGTCCGTGACAAGGTCGAAATCTCGCAGGACAACCGCCGCTTCCGCACGCTGGTGGAGCAGGGCGCCAACTGCTCCATCCCGCCGGTGGGTTGAGCCGGGCTCTGTTTAAGGTCTAGGCTCCTCGAATGCATCGCATCGCCCTGACTCTCGCCGTCGCCGCATCCGCTCTGGGCCTCTCGGCCTGCGAGAAGGCGTTCGAGGCGCCGCTGGATCGCGGCGTCTGCTACCACATGGGGTTCCTCCCCGACGGCGGCTACAAGTTCAACGTCGTGGCCCGCAACGTCGACACGATCGAGAAATGCGCCGCCCAGCTCGAGGGCATGCGCCTTCGCTTCCTGCGCCTGGGCGGCCAGAACGCCGAGATGATCGGCGCCTACCAGGGCAGCTTCATCCATCTGCGCCGGGGCGGGATCTTCCGGGCCCAGAAATGGAACGGCAACCAGTACCTGCTGCTGGTTCGCTCTGGCGACGGCCGTCTGATCAACCCAGGCGCTGTCCAGTAGGCGGGTTTCCCCACGCGTCAGGCTGCGGCGAATTTGCTGTGCATAAGCGCTTGCGGATGAGAACAAAATATGAACATGTGGCTTTCGCCAATCGTTAACGCCCGTTAGCTTGGGCGTCAGATTCCGGCGCGCCCCGGAGGTTCGATCGTCGAGCCTCTGACAAGAGGGGAAAGGTCGCCGGGCGCGTGAAGGAGATCCCCATGGCGGGCAGCGTCAACAAGGTCATTCTGGTCGGCAACCTGGGCGCCGATCCCGAGATCCGCACCCTCAACTCGGGCGACCGCGTCGCCAACCTGCGCATCGCCACGTCGGAGAGCTGGCGCGACCGCGCCACCGGCGAGAAGAAGGAGCGCACCGAGTGGCACCGGGTCGTGGTCTTCAACGACAACATCGTCAAGGTGGTCGAGCAGTACCTGAAGAAGGGTTCGACGGTTTACATCGAGGGCGCCATCCAGACCCGCAAGTGGACTGACCAGGCGGGCGTCGAGAAATACTCCACCGAAATCGTGCTGCAGAAGTTCCGCGGCGAGCTGACCATGCTGGGCGGCCGTGACGGCGGCGCCGGCGGCGGCGCGTCCCGCGACGAAGGCGATTTCGGCGGCTATTCCGGCGGCGGCGGCCGCAGCCAGCCGTCGGGCCCCAAGGAAAGCTTCTCCGCCGACCTCGACGACGAGATCCCGTTCTAGGTTCGCCGATGGGCGGACGGACCGGAATCCGGCTGATCGCCACCGATCTCGACGGCACCCTGCTGCGTGACGACGGAAGCATCTCCGCGCGCACCAGGGCGGCTGTCGCGGCGGCCCGGTCGGCGGGCGTCGTGTTCGTCGTCGTGACCGCCAGGCCGCCCCGTGACGTGCAGGCGATTACCGACCAGCTCGGCATCACCGGTCTGGCGATCTGTTCCAACGGCGCCATCATCCAGGACATGACGAGTGGAACGACGAGCCGGCATGTGCGGCTTTGTCCTGACCTCGCCGTCACGCTGGTGACCGAGTTGCGGATCGCCGAGCCCGGGATCGCCTTTGCGACCGAGCATGGTCACAAGGTGGGTTGCGAGCCGCATTTCCCCGATTTCTTCGCTGACACGGTGCACCATCATCCGCCGACGATCGGCGACGTCCTCCAGCTGTGCGCGGAGGCGCTGACCAAGCTGCTGATCCATCATCCCGGGCATGGCGGCGAGGCCCTGGCTGAGCGGGTGCGCAGGCACGCTGGCGACAGGGCGGAGGTCATCTGGTCAGGCGGCCCGTTTATCGAAGTCGCGTCGCCCGGCGTTTCGAAGGCGGCCGGCCTGGCCGCGCTTTGCGAGGGCCTTGGCATCGCGCCACATGAGGTGGCAGCCTTCGGCGACATGCCCAACGATACGCGGATGCTTGAGTATGCGGGCCTGGGCGTCGCCGTGGCCAACGCGCATCCGGTGGTGCGGGCGACGGCGGACGAGATCACCGCCAGCAACGAAGACGACGGCGTGGCGCTCGTTGTCGAGAGACTGCTCGCCGCCCGGCTCGGCGACCGCGCGCCCTGACGGCGGTATTGATGCAACGGGCTTCACCCCCCGCCCGGCGCGTGCGATGAGCGGCGCCGTGACCGCCCCCGCTTCCTCCGCCAACTCCGACCGTTCGTCCTTCTCGCTCGCCGAGTGGGGGGCGATCGGCGCGATCCTGCTGGTCTGGGGGATCAACAACGCCGCCGCCAAGGTGGCGACCGACCAATTGCCGCCGCTGCTGGTGGGCGGCCTGCGCTTTGGCGTGGCGCTGATCGTGCTGGCGCCATTCCTGCGGCCGCCGTTCCCGCCGTGGAAGCAGATTCTGCCGATCATCCTGCTGGTCGGGCCGCTGCACTTCGGCCTGATCTACTGGGGCTTCTCGCTGATCGAGAACCTCAGCCCGATGGTGGTGGCGCTGCAGCTGTGGATCCCGATGACCGCCTTTTTCGCCTGGCGCATGCTGGGCGAGCGGATGGCGCCGGCGGCCCTGGCCGGCATGGTCGTCGCTTTCGTCGGCGTCGCCTGGATGAGCCTGGATCCGCACGGAGCCGCCGACCTGCCCGGCATCGCGCTGGGCCTGGTGGCCAGCGGCCTGTGGGCGCTGGGAACGGTGCTGGTGCGGCGGATGCCCGGCGTGCCGCCGCTGAAGATGCAGGCCCTGACGTCGGTCGTGGCCGCGCCTGTGCTGCTGGCGGCGTCCTTCGCGTTCGAGGGCGACGTGGTCGGCAAGGCGATGGCGGCGAGCTGGGTGGTCTGGGCGACGATCGTCTGGGCCGGCCTGGCCTCGACCGTCGGGGCCACGGCCCTGTTGTTCTGGCTGATCCAGCGGCGCGAGCCCGGGCGGGTGACGCCCTGGTTCCTGCTGACCCCGCTGGTCTCCTGCGGCATCGGCATCGGCCTGATGGGCGACACCCTGACGCTGCAGCTGGTGCTGGGCGGCGGCGCCACCCTCGTCGGGGTGGCGCTGGTGGCCCTGTCAGAGCGCCGGGCAGCGGTGCGGGCCGCCGCCGACCGCCAGATCCAGACCTAGGGCGTCAGCGCGCGCTGATCACCGCGCAGGCTACCCTATCGCCGGCCCCGCCGATCGGCTGGCTGGCATAGTCGTCGGCCCTGGCGTGGATGACCAGCGCCGAGCCGTCTCCGTCAAGCAGGCCGGGCTTTTCGCCGCCGGCCGCCAGCGAGACGAACGGCGTGAACACCTCGGCCATGGCCGTTCCGTCGGCCGCCGCGAAGAGATTGGGCAGGTCGCCGGCGTCATTGTGGCCCGCGGCCAGGAAGCCGTGCACCACGGTCGCCGTGTCGTGGACGTGGGCGCCGGCCGACTTGAAGTCGGCGCTCGAGCAGTCGCCCTTTTCGTGGAAATGCAGGCCGTGCCAGCCCGGCGTCAGCCCTTTGGCCTCGAGCCGCAGGACCACCCCGCGCGCGCCCTCGGTGATGGTCGCGCGGCCCAGATCCTCCCCCGCAGGTCCCTTCAGGGCGACGGTCACGGCGGCCGGCGCGGCGAGCGCGGGCAGGGCGATGGCGGCGGCGGTCAGGACGATCGGGAAAAGGCGCATGGAAAGACTCTCCTGCAGGGGTGAAAACGGCGCCCGAAGGTGGCGTCAGCGGGTCTTGGATGTTAACTAGCAGTCGGACGTTCTGTGTCCGATTCTGATAGCAAAATCCCGCACTTGACCGACGAAAATAAGACCCCTCCGGATGACGGACGGCGTGGGGCTGTCGCCCCGATCGCCATCGAGGATGAGCTGAAGCGCAGCTATCTCGATTACGCCATGAGCGTGATCGTGAGCCGTGCGCTCCCGGACGTGCGCGACGGCCTCAAGCCGGTGCACCGCCGCATCTTCTACTCGATGCACGACCTGAACATGACCCCCGACCGGCCGTACTCGAAGTCGGCGCGCGTGGTCGGCGACGTGCTGGGCCGTTTCCACCCGCACGGCGACCAGTCGGTCTATTTCGCGTTGGCCCGCATGGCGCAGACCTTCTCGATGAACCTTCCGCTCATCGACGGTCAGGGCAACTTCGGTTCGGTCGACGGTGATATGCCGGCGGCCATGCGCTACACCGAAAGCCGGATGGCGCACGCGGCGACCGCGCTGCTGGCGGACATCGACAAGGACACCGTCGACTTCCAGGAGAACTACGACGGCAAGGAGGAAGAGCCGACCGTCCTGCCGGCCCGGATTCCTAACCTGCTGGTCAACGGCGCGGGCGGCATCGCCGTCGGCATGGCCACCAACATCCCGCCGCACAACCTGGGCGAGGTCGTCGACGCCTGCCTGGCGCTGATCGACAATCCCGACATCGGCCTGGACGAGATCCTCGACATCGTGCCGGGGCCGGACTTCCCGACCGGCGGCGAGATCATCGGGCGAACGGCGGCCCGCACCGCCCTGATGACCGGCCGCGGCTCTGTGATCATCCGCGGCGTGGCCACGGTGGGCGAGCTTCGCAAGGATCGCGAAGCCATCATCATCACCGCCATCCCCTATCAGGTGAACAAGTCCAGCCTGGTCGAGCACATCGCCGAACTGGTCCGCGACAAGAAGATCGAGGGCATCAGCGATATCCGCGACGAGAGCGACCGCCAGGGCATGCGGATCGTCATCGAGCTGAAGCGCGACGCCCAGGGCGACGTCGTCCTGAACCAGCTGTACCGCTTCACCGCGCTGCAAAGCAGCTTTGGCTACAACATGCTGGCGCTGAACCGCGGCCGGCCGCTGCAGATGGGCCTGCGCGAGATGATCGGCGCCTTCGTCGACTTCCGCGAGGAGGTCGTCGTCCGGCGCACCAAGTTCGAACTCAGCAAGGCGCGTGATCGCGGCCATGTGCTGGTCGGCCTGGCCATCGCCGTGGCCAACATCGACGAGTTCATCCACATCATCCGCAGCTCGGCCGACCCGGCGGAGGCGCGCGAGCGGCTCTGCGCCCGTGACTGGCCGACCGGCGACATGATGCCCCTGATCGCGCTGATCGCCGATCCGCGCACGGTGATCACCGAAGGCGACCAGGTCCGGCTGTCCGACGAACAGGCGCGCTCGATCCTCGCCCTGACCCTGTCCCGCCTGACGGGCCTGGGCCAGGAAGAGATCATGGGCGAGGCCCGCACGCTGGCGGGCTCCATCGCCACGCTGCTGGAACTGCTCAGCGACCGCGTCAACATCATGGCCGTCGTCCGCGAGGAGCTGGTCGAGGTGCGCGAGCGCTTCGCCATCCCGCGCCGGACCCAGATGGTCGAGGGTGGCGCCGAGATGGAGGATGAGGACCTCATCCCCCGCGAGGAGATGGTCATCACCGTCACCCACGGCGGCTATGTGAAGCGCACCGCGCTGTCGACCTACCGCAGCCAGAAGCACGGCGGCAAAGGTCGGTCGGGCATGTCGACCAAGGAAGAGGACGCCGTCACCCGCGTGTTCTCCGCCTCGACCCACGCGCCGGTGCTGTTCTTCAGCTCGGGTGGCAAGGTCTATCGCCTGAAGGTGTGGCGCCTGCCCGTCGGCACGCCGACCTCGCGCGGCAAGGCCTTCGTCAATCTGCTGCCGATCGAGCCCGGCGAGAGCATTACCTCGATCCTGCCGCTGCCCGAGGACGAGGCGCAGTGGGACGCGCTGGACGTCATGTTCGCCACCCGCTCGGGCAACGTTCGCCGCAACAAGCTCAGCGACTTCGCCTCGATCAACCGCAACGGCAAGATCGCCATGAAGCTGGACGAGGGCGACTCCATCATCGGCGTCGGCCTCTGTGACCCGCGCAACGACGTGCTGCTGACCACGGCCCTGGGCCGGGCGATCCGCTTCGAGGTCGGCGAGGTGCGCGTGTTCGCAGGCCGCGAATCGACCGGCGTGCGCGGCATCCGGCTGGCCGAGGGCGACCAGGTGCTGTCGATGGCCATCCTGCACGGCGTCGACGCGACGCCGGCCGAGCGCGCTAGCTACCTCAAGTACGAGCGCGCGCGCATCAAGTCCGAGAGCGACGAGGGCGACGACGCAGCGCCGGCCGAGGACGACGAAGACGTCGGCGAGGCCGAACTGACGCCCGAACGCATCATCGAACTGCAGGCCGCCGAGGAGTTCATCCTCACCCTGTCGTCCGAAGGCATCGGCAAGCGGACCAGCGCCTACGACTTCCGACGCACCGGCCGCGGCGGCCAGGGCCTGCTGGCCCAGGACCTGACCCGCAAGGGTGGACGCCTGGTCGCCAGCTTCCCGGTCGACCAGGCCGACGAGATCCTGCTGGTCACCGATCAGGGCCAGCTGATCCGCTGCCCGGTGGCCAATATCCGCGTCGCCAGCCGTAACACCCAGGGTGTCATTGTCTTCCGCACTGCCCAGGATGAGCATGTCGTGAGCGTGGAAAGGCTTGAAGCCTCGGCCGAAAGCGGCGACGAAGACGACAACGAAAGCGGGGACGTCCAAGCCCCCGCGTAGCGGTCAAGACGCAAGGGGGTGCCGGGTGCAGCGAGTCGGACTCTATCCGGGAACGTTCGATCCGATGACCAATGGTCATCTGGATATCATCGGACGGGCCGTGAAGCTGGTGGACAAGCTGGTGATCGGCGTGGCCATCAACGAGGGCAAGGGCCCGATGTTCAGTCTCGACGAGCGGGTCGCCATCGTCCGCGACGAGACCGCCCACCTGCAGAAGGTCGCCGAGATCGAGGTGATTCCCTTCAAGGGCCTCCTGATGCATTTCGCGCGGGAGGTTCATGCTGGCATCATCGTGCGCGGGCTGCGCGCCGTGGCCGACTTCGAATACGAGTTCCAGATGACGGCCATGAACCAGCAGCTTGATCGCGAGATCGAGACCGTGTTCCTGATGGCCGATCCGCGCCACCAGGCCGTGGCCTCCCGCCTGGTCAAGGAAATCGCCATCCTCGGCGGCGACATCACCAAGTTCGTGACGCCCGGCGTCGCCGAACGCCTGCTGGGCAAGGTGGGGCGGGGTTGAAGGCGGTCGACCTCGACGCCTTCGCCGCCGAGTGGATCGCCGCCTGGAACGCCCACGACCTGGACCGCATCCTGTCGCACTATGCCGAGGACATCGTCTTCCGCAGTCCGATAATCCGGCAGCGGTTCGGCAAGGCCTCGGGCGAGGTCAGCGGCAAGGCCGAGCTGCGCGCCTACTGGTCGGGCGCCTTCGCGCCGGGCGCGCCGCCGCTGCGGTTCGAGCTGATCTGCGTGCTGGCCGGCGTCGACGGCGGGGCGATCCGCTATTCCAGCACCACGCGCGACTCTGAGGTAGTCGAGACCTTCGCCTTTGACCACGCGGGGCTTGTGAAGCGGGCGGCGGCGTTCTACGCGGGCTGACGGGGCGTCATCAGAGAAGGTTTTCCATGAAGGTCGCGCCGTTCGCGCTTGCTGCCGTTCTGTCCCTCGCCGCCGCGGCCGGGCTTGCCAAGGCCCAGGCGCCCGTTCCGACGGCGGCGGAGTGGCGCACACCCGATCCCGAGAATGTCCTGGTGTTCGAGACCAGCAAGGGACGGATCATCGTCGAGATGACGCCGGCCGCCGCGCCCAATCATGTCGAGCGGATCCGAAGCCTTGCGCGGGCGGGCTTTTATGATGGCCTGAGCTTCTTTCGGGTGATCGACAGCTTCATGGCCCAGACCGGTGATCCGCAGAACACCGGCATCGGCGGGTCCGACTTGCCGGACCTGCAGGCCGAATACCCGTTCCGCCGCGGTGCGGCGCCAGCGTTCACCGTCATCGACCGGCTGCCCGGCGACTTCAACACGCCGTCGGCCACCGAGGTCGGGTTCCTGGGCGTGCTGCCGGTCCGCTCGCTGCCCAGCATGCAGATGATGCTGGCGGCCGATGGCAAGGTGACGTCCTGGGGGCTGTTCTGTCCTGGCGTTATGGGCATGGCCCGGGCGTCGAGCCCCCACAGCGCCAACAGCCAGTTCTTCTTCATGCGTCAGGCCTACCCCTCGCTCGACAACGATTACACCGCATGGGGTCGCGTGATCGTCGGGCTGGATGTCGTCCGGGCGATCAAGGTCGGCGAGCCGGTGGCCGCGCCTCAGGACGCCATGAAGACCGTCCGGGTTCTCGCAGACCTGCCGGCGGCCCAGCGCCCGAAGGTCCAGGTGCTCGACGTCGCCGGCCCGACTTTCAGGGCGATGGTCGCCGACGTGAAGGCGAAGGCCGGCGGCCGCCCGCTCAATCCCTGCGATATCGAGATCCCCGCCAAGGTGGGCTGATGGAAGGAACGCCCATGCATCGCCACATCCTGATCCTCGCCGCCGCGCGGGCGGCCGTGTCCGCGCCCGCGCTGGCCAGGCCCTCGGCGCCAGGCCCGGCCGACTGGCGCACGCCGAACGCCGCCGACGTGCTGGTCATCGACACCAGCAAGGGCCGGGTCATCGTCGAACTGGTTCCCGAAGTCGCACCAGGCCACGTCGCCCGGCTGAAGGACCTCGCCCGCAAGGGAACCTACGACGGCCGGACCTTCTTCCGGGTCATCGACCGCTTCATGGCCCAGACCGGCGATCCGCAGGACACGGGGGAGGGCGGGACCGACCTGCCGGACCTGAAGGCGGAGTTCACCTTCCGCCGCGCCGCCGACACGCCGTTCGCAGTCGCCTCAAGTCCCTGGGGGACGGAAGAGGGGTTCCTGAAATCCCTGCCGGTCATCAGCCAGGCCATGAGCTGGAGCGAGATGACCGCCGACAAGAAGGTCGCCGCCTGGGGCAGCTACTGCCCGGGCGTGGTCGGCATGGCCCGGGACGACAATCCCGACAGCGCCAACAGCCAGTTTTTCCTGATGCGCCAGCCCTACCTGTCGCTCGACAAACGCTACACCGCCTTTGGCCGGGTGATCAGCGGCCTGGAGACGATCCGGGCCATCAAGACCGGCGAGCCAGTGGCCGCGCCGCAGGACCGGATGGACCGCGTGCGCGTTCTGGCCGATATACCCGCTTCCGAACGTCCGACCGTGCGGGTCATCGACCCTGCCGGACCCTGGTTCAAGGGTGAGATCGAGCGGCTGCGCAATGAAAAGGGCGCCGACTTCTCGCTCTGTGACGTGAACATCCCTGTGAAGGTGGAATAGCCCCATGACGACCGACGCCGAAAACACCCTGCTGCTGACCACCGAAACCGGTGTGGTCACCATCCAGCTTCGTCCTGACCTTGCTCCCGGCCACGTCGAGCGGATCAAGGAACTGGCCCGCGAGGGCTTCTACGACGGCGTGGTCTTCCACCGCGTGATCCCGGGCTTCATGGCCCAGGGCGGCGACCCGACCGGCACCGGCATGGGCGGCAGCAAGAAGCCGGACCTGAAGGCGGAGTTTTCGCGTGAGCCGCACATCCGCGGCGTCTGCTCGATGGCCCGTTCCAGCAACCCGAACTCGGCCAACAGCCAGTTCTTCATCTGCTTCGACGACGCCACCTTCCTGGACGGCCAGTACACCGTCTGGGGCGTGGTCACCGACGGCATGGACCACATCGACGCCCTGCCCAAGGGCGAGCCGCCCCGCCAGCCGGGAAAGATCGTGTCGATGAAGGTCGCCGCGGACGCCTGACGACGATCGGGGACATGTACCGTCTTCGGCACATGTCCCCTGCCGCTTGAAGCCGATGGGGACACGCAGTGAAATGCAGGTCCCCGTCTCGCTCTAACGCCGAAGCCGCCGGATCGAGGTGACGCGGTCGTTCAGGTTGATGGTCTTGAGGTTGGGGCTGTCGGCGTCGATCGTCTTGCAGTCGCCGCCGAAGTCGCGGGCCGAGCAGAGCAGCCAGGACCCGCGCAGCACGCGTACCGAGGTGGTCTCGTCGTCCAGGCCCGAGCCGCCCAGGTCGGTCACGGTGTCCGAGATCTCGAGACGCATGCCCTTGTAGTCCGGGTTCTCGAACAGGATCAGGCCGACCGGGCCCGAGCCGCCGCCGCTCCAGCCGCCGCCAGAGCCGTAACCGCCGTCCTGGCCATAGCCTCCGCCTTGGCCGTAACCCCCGCCCTGTCCATAGCCGCCGCCGTCGCACTGCAGCCGGCCGTTCACATTGGCGATGCCGCGTTGGCAGGACCGGTAGGACAGCTGGGTCTCGTAGAAGGCGCCGCTGTTGTTCTGGCAGCGGGCGTAAAGCTGGCCGTTGAAGGCGCTGATATCGCGGCAGCTCTGCTGGTAGGATCCGTCCGGGACGCGATCGTAGCTGCCGCTCCAGGGGGGCGCGGCGAAGGCCGTCGTGGCGAGCGCGAACAGGCCGGCGGTGAAAGCGGCGGTGCGAAGGGTCGGTGCCATGCGGCGACTCCGGGCTGAGGACGCCGTCATCTAACGGCGTTCACCATTCAGCGTCCAGCTGTCAGGGTCGGGCCAGGTCGACGACGACCGGAAAGTGGTCCGATCCCAGCAGCGGGCCGCGACGGACGTCGACGGTCTCCCAGTCGGATCCGGCGTAGACTTGGTCGATCGCCAGGATCGGGAAGGGCGCTGCGACGCCCCGGCGCGAGAGCCGGCCGGCCGGCCAGGTGAACAACGCCCGTGTCCGCCGCTCCAGGCCGAACAGTCGATCCTGGCGCCGCAGCGAGAAGGACCACGGCGTGGAGTTGAAGTCCCCGGCGACGATCAGGCTCTCCTTCGGAAACCGGTCCAGAACCCTGGCCAGTCTCAGGGTTTGCTGCTGCTGCGGGCCGGCCGGCAGCGGCCAGGTGTAGTGGGCGCCGACCAGGGTGAAGGTTCCGCGCCGTCCCCGGAAGGTGGCCCAGGCGCCGGACAGATTGGCCTCCGAGACCCCGGCCTGCAGGCCCCCCTCGGCGATCGGCGCGCGCTTGGACAGGATCATCGTCGAACAGGCGAGGGGCTCGGCGCAGGTCGTGCGATGCGGATAGCGGATGGCCAGCGCCCGGGCGACGCCGCCCGATCGCGCGAAGCCCTCCTGAAAGACGATGACGTCCGGATCTTCCTCGAGAATCCATCGCGCGGTGGCCTCCGGGTCGCGGTTGCGACCCCAGAGGTTGAACTGGACGATCTTTAGCGTCGGGCCGTCGACCGGGCCGCGCTTCTGCCCGGCGGCGGAGACCAGTTCGGGGGCCATCAACAGCAGGGCCGACAGGGCGCCGGCGCCGGCCAGGCCCGGCGTCAAACGTCCGCGCCGGCCGGCCAGCGCCCATATCGCCGCGGCGACCACACAACCGGCCAGGAACCAGGGCGTGAAATGCGTCAGGACATCCAGTCGATCGCTGAACCGCCCGCCCTGCGCCAGCAGCAGGACAAGCGCGCACCCGGCCGCGAGCAGCAGGGCGCCGGCGCGGGCCAAGACGGAAGGAATGTCGAGCAGAGTTCTCACCCGCACCGTCTAGCACGCGATTCGTGCATACCTTGTGCAGGCGACGCGCCGGTTCGGCGCCGCCTCAGTCGCCGACGAAGTAGACCATCGCCACCGGGCGGGCCGGCGCATCGCCGACCTTCAGCAGGCCGCGCAGGACCGGGGACTGGCTGGAGCCGTCGTTGCGCGCCTGCGTCAGGGCGGCCGGATCGAAGTCTCCGCTGAACAGCACCTCGCCAAGCTTCGGATCGTCGCCCATGAAGGTCACCTTGCCAGCCGACAGGCTGTAGGCCTGCGGCAGCACGCGGATGCTGACCGTGTGCGCCTCGCCGCCCATCTCGTTGCTCCGGGTCGGGCTGGTGACATCGTCGAACTGCAGCAGGATGGGCCCGAATACCGAGCCGCGCTCGCCCTTCTCCCATTGCTGGAAGTCGCTGGGCGCGCCGATGCCGAGGTGGATCAGGCGATAGTCTCCGATCTGCACCGGCTGGGGGGGCATATAGTAGCCCG
>Ga0209066_10006393_pt1 | contig 12030 bp, 12 predicted proteins | sample All_14_2_FD_187198 | JGI IMG/M metagenome (GOLD analysis project Ga0209066, IMG submission 187198) | Freshwater microbial communities in response to fracking from Pennsylvania, USA - Allegheny Zone_MetaG_DW_15 (SPAdes) (version 2) ...
CGGAGGGGTTGCGTGTGGGGCGTTCTTCAACGGACTGCGGTCGCGGGGCCAATCATCTCACCGATCCTCCACGGCTGGCTTGCGCGCAGCTGGCGGCGGCGGGGCCGGGCCTGTGTTCCCGGCGCTGGCGGGCCGGGCTACCATTGCGCCCCGCTGACGTTTGCGTCGCGTCAATTCCTCTTTTTTGACTTGGTTCAACGATGGCGAATCGCCGCCCACCTGCCATGGCCACCACCACTTACACCATCAGCGACCTGGCCCGGGAATTCGATCTGACCACCCGCGCCATCCGCTTCTACGAAGACATGGGCCTGCTGGAACCCAGCCGCACCGGCCCCGGTGGCCGCGTGCGCCAGTACAGCGCCCGCGACCGCACCCGGCTGAAACTGACCTTGCGTGCCAAGCGCCTGGGCCTCTCCCTGACAGAGGCCAAGGACATCATCGACATGTACGACAGCCCGCGTGACACCGCGCCCCAGTTGGAAAAATTCCTGCGCGTGTTGGCCGACCACAAACGCCAGCTCGAAGAGCAGATGGCCGACCTGCAAGCCAACCTCGACGAGGTCAAACTGCACGAAAAGCAGGCCCGGGCGCTCCTGGCCAAGGCGCACAAGGACGCCACGCCCAAAAGCACCGGCTGAACCAGGGCTGAGGGTGAACCCGATTGACGTTTACGTAAACGTCAATTAGGCTAACGGGTTTGGCACACCTTCAGTTCCACCCACCGGAGCCTCACGTTGACCTCTCCCGTCTCACCGGACATTTCGTCTGACCCCCTCTGGCAGCGCGTGCACACCAGCCTGCTGCGCCAGGGGCTGATGCAACACGTGGGCACCCGCCTGTTGGCGGTCGCGCCCGGTGAAGTGACGCTGGCGCTGCCTTACTCCGAGCGGGTCACCCAGCAGCAGGGCGGGTTTCACGGTGGGGCCATGGGGTCGCTGGCCGACATCGCCGGGGGCTATGCCGGTTTGACGGTGGCTCCCGAGGGCATGGAAGTGGTGACCGTGGAATACAAAATCAATTTCCTCAACGCGTTCCAAGGCGGCGAGTTGCATGCCACTGGCAAGGTGGTGAAGGCGGGCAAACGCAGCATCGTCACCACCGCCGAGGTGGTGCATGTGGCCGCCGACGGCAAGCGCACGCCGTGCGCGGTGATGCAGCAAACCCTGATGCCTGTGCCCAAGACCTACTGAATTTTTATCAACCAAAAGTGCCTTTTTCGCTTGATGGACAAGCGGTGGCAGCTGCTTTTTCAGGAGACATTCATGACCAACCTTCCTGGCCTCAACTTCATGCTCGGTGAAGACATCGACGCCCTGCGCGACGCCGTGCGCGACTTCTGCGCCGCCGAAATCGCGCCCCGCGCCGCCGAGATCGACAAGAACGACCAGTTCCCCATGGACCTGTGGGAAAAAATGGGCAGCCTGGGCGTGCTGGGCATCACCGTGCCCGAAGAATTCGGCGGGGCCAACATGGGCTACCTGGCCCACATGGTGGCCATGGAAGAAATCAGCCGCGCCTCTGCATCCGTGGGCCTTTCCTACGGCGCACACAGCAACCTGTGCGTCAACCAGATCAAGCGCAACGGCACCCAGGCGCAAAAAGAAAAGTACCTGCCCAAGCTCGTCAGCGGCCAACACGTGGGCGCGCTGGCCATGAGCGAACCCGGCGCGGGCTCTGACGTCATCAGCATGAAGCTCAAGGCCGAAGACAAGGGCGGCTACTACCTGCTCAATGGCAGCAAGATGTGGATCACCAACGGCCCCGACGCCGACACCATGGTGGTCTACGCCAAAACCGAACCCGAAATGGGCGCACGCGGCGTGACCGCTTTCATCGTGGAAAAAGGCATGAAGGGCTTCTTCACAGCCCAGAAGCTGGACAAGCTGGGCATGCGCGGCAGCCACACAGGCGAAATGGTGTTCCAGGACGTGGAGGTGCCCGAAGAAAACATCCTCGGCGGGCTGAACATGGGGGCCAAGGTGCTGATGAGCGGGCTGGACTACGAGCGCGCCGTGCTGGCCGCCGGGCCCATCGGCATCATGCAGGCGGTGATGGACAACGTGGTGCCCTACATCCACGACCGCAAGCAGTTTGGCCAGAGCATCGGCGAGTTCCAGCTCATCCAGGGCAAGGTGGCCGACATGTACACCGTGCTGCAAGCGGGTCGGGCCTTCTGCTATCAGATCGGCAAAAACCTGGACCTGCTGGGCAGCGAGCACGTGCGCCAGGTGCGCAAGGATTGCGCCAGCGTCATCCTGTGGTGCGCCGAGCAGGCCACCAAGATGGCCGGTGACGGCGTGCAGATTTTCGGAGGCAACGGCTACATCAACGAATACCCGCTGGGCCGCCTGTGGCGCGATGCCAAGCTGTATGAAATTGGAGCCGGTACCAGCGAAATCCGCCGCATGCTGATCGGTCGCGAGCTGTTTGCCGAGACCTGCTGAGCGGGCAGCGCCTGTCGCACGAGTCGGCCAAAATGCTCGCATGAGCAAAGACCTTCAACACCTCTTCGACAACAACCTGGCCTGGGCTGCCCGCATGGAGCAGCAGCGGCCAGGCTTTTTCAGCACACTGGCGCGGCAGCAAAGCCCCAAATACCTGTGGATCGGCTGCTCCGACAGCCGTGTGCCGGCCAACGAAATCATCGCTCTCGACCCGGGCGAGGTGTTCGTGCACCGCAACATCGCCAACGTGGTGGTGCATTCCGATCTGAACGCCTTGTCGGTCATCCAGTTTGCGGTGGACCACCTCAAGGTCGAGCACGTCATGGTGGTGGGCCACTACGGTTGCGGGGGCGTGCTGGCGGCACTGCGGGGCACCCGGGTCGGCTTGGCCGACAACTGGTTGCGCCATGTGCACGATGTCAAGCTGCGCCACCGCCGCCGCCTCGACCACCTGACCGTGCCCGACCAGGAAGATGCGCTGTGCGAAATGAATGTCATCGAGCAGGTGGGCAATGTGGCGCTGTCCAACGTCATGCAGGACGCCTGGGGTCGGGGCCAGAAGGTGTCGGTCCATGGCTGGTGCTACGGCCTGAAAGACGGCCTGGTGAAAGACCTGGGCGTCACCATGTCCGGCCCGCACGAGGTGGTCAACGTGTTTCGCAACGCGCTCAAGCGCTACCCACGCGGGATGGCCGTGCCCGGCACCGACACATGATTCCCAAGCGGTTGGACTCGGCCATCGCCGTCGACATGGCCCAGGCCATGATGGACGGTTTCAACCGCCACTACCGGCTGTTTCGCACCGAGTCTGCCCGCGCCAAGCACCGTTTCGAGACCCAGGACTGGCACGGCCAGCAACGCGCACAGCGCGAGCGCATCGAGTTCTATGACCTGCGCGTCAAAGAGTGCTCCCGGCGGCTGGAGGGCGAGTTTGCCGCTTCGCGCCAGCCCATGGCCGTGTGGCAGCAGATGAAGCTGCTGTACGTGGGCATGCTGATCGACCACAAGCAGCCCGAGCTGGCCGAGTCGTTTTTCAACTCCGTCAGCACCAAGCTGCTGGACCGTACCTATTTCCACAACGACTTCATTTTTGTGCGGCCGGCGGCCAGCACCGAATACATCGAGAACGCCGACCCCGCCCAAAGCACCACCTACCGCTCGTATTACCCCACCGAGGCCAGCACGCTGGACGAATTGCGCCGCATGGTCGCGGACTTTGGGCTGCGGGTGCCGTTTGACGATTTCGACCGCGACACCGCCAGGGTGCACGCCGCCTTGCGCCCCCTCTACGACCAGCGTTTGCGCGCCAACTTCCAGATCCAGGCGCTCTCCGGCCTGTTCTTTCGCAACAAGGGGGCCTACGTGGTGGGCAAGGTCATCAACGGCTTTCAGGAAGTGCCGTTTGCACTGCCCATCCTGCACAACGCCCAGGGCCGGCTGGAGATCGACGCCCTGCTGCACGGCGAGGACGACCTGCTGATGCTCTTCAGCTTTGCCCGCGCCTACTTCATGGTGGACATGGAGATCCCCAGCGCCTACGTGCAGTTTCTGCGCGGCCTGATGCCGCGCAAGCCCCGGGCCGAGTTCTACAACGCGCTGGGCCTGGCCAAACAGGGCAAAACGCTGTTCTACCGCGACTGCCTGCAGCACCAGCGGCACAGCACCGACCGGTTTCGCATCGCGCCGGGCATCAAGGGCATGGTCATGCTCGTGTTCGACCTGCCCAGCTTTCCGTTCGTGTTCAAGGTCATCAAGGACTTTTATCCACCACCCAAAGACACCACGCGCGAGCAGATCCGGGACAAATACCTGCTGGTGAAGCGGCACGACCGTGTGGGCCGCATGGCCGACACGCTGGAGTTTTCCAACGTGGCCTTTCCCCTGGCGCGTTTCGAGCCCGAGTTGGTGGCCGAACTGCAGCGGTTTTGCCCCAGCCAGCTGGAAATCTCGGACCGCGACGGCGACGGGCAGACCGAACTCATCCTCAAACACGTCTACATCGAGCGGCGCATGATCCCGCTCAACCTCTACCTGCAAGAGGCGCTCGATGTGCTCGCCCCCCACAGCGGGGCCAGCGACACCGCGTTGCGCCGGGCCAGCGAGCAGCTGGAGCGCGCCGTGATCGAATACGGCAACGCCATCAAGGACCTGGTGGCCGCCAACATCTTTCCGGGCGACATGCTGTGGAAGAACTTCGGCATCACCCGCCACGGCAAGGTGGTGTTCTACGACTACGACGAAATCGAGTACGTCACCGACTGCCACTTTCGCAAGGTCCCGGAGCCCCGCACCGAGGAGGACGAGATGTCCGGCGAAGTCTGGTACCCGGTGGGGCCGAAAGACGTGTTTCCCGAGACCTTTGCCCCCTTTTTGCTGGGCCACCCGCGCGTGCGCCAGATCTTCATGCAGCACCACGCCGACCTGCTGGACCCCACGTTCTGGCAAACGCACCAGGCGCGCACACAGGCCGGCCATGTGCACGACGTGTTCCCCTACGACCCGCACAAGCGCTTTCGCCACCAGGCGAGCGCAGCGGACGCGGGTTCACCCACCCGGCAATAGCTGAAACCCCAACACCGACAAGCGGTACAGCCCTTTTTCTTTTTCCACAACGGAGACTTCCATGACCTCACAGAACCCCGATCCCATCGTCATCGTCGGCGCGGCCCGCACCCCCATGGGCGCGTTCCAGGGCGATTTCGCGGCGCTTGCCGCACACGACCTGGGCGGTGCGGCCATCCGGGCCGCTGTCGAGCGCGCCGGCATCAGCCCTGAGCTGGTGACCGAAGTGCTGTTTGGCAACTGCCTCATGGCCGGCCAGGGCCAGGCCCCGGCACGCCAGGCCGCGTTCAAGGGCGGGTTGCCCAAGAGCGCGGGCGCGGTCACGTTGAGCAAGATGTGCGGCTCGGGCATGCGCGCAGCCATGTTCGCGCACGACATGCTCGTGGCCGGCAGCCACGAGGTGCTGGTGGCCGGTGGCATGGAAAGCATGACCAACGCCCCCTACCTCATGCTCAAGGGCCGGGGCGGCTACCGCATCGGCCACGACCGCATTTACGACCACATGATGCTGGATGGCCTGGAAGACGCCTACGAAGCCGGCCGCAGCATGGGCACCTTCGGTGAAGACTGCGCCGCCAAGTACCAGTTCACCCGCGAACAGCAGGACGCATTCGCCACCGCCAGCGTGCAGCGCGCCAAGGCCGCCACCGAAAGCGGTGCCTTCGCCGCCGAAATCACGCCCGTCACCGTCAAGGGCCGGGGGGGCGACGTGGTGGTGTCCACCGACGAGGGGCCCGGCAAGATCAAGCTGGACAAAATCCCGGCCCTCAAACCCGCGTTCAAGAAAGACGGCACCATCACCGCCGCCAGCAGCTCCAGCATCAACGACGGCGCTGCCGCCCTGGTGATGATGAAGGCCAGCACCGCCGCCAAGCTCGGCTGCACCCCGCTGGCGCGCATCGTCAGCCACGCCACCCACGCGCAGGAGCCGGAATGGTTCTCCACCGCCCCCGTGGGTGCCACACAAAAAGCGCTGGCCAAAGCCGGCTGGGCCGTGGGCGATGTGGACCTGTGGGAAATCAACGAAGCCTTTGCCGTGGTGCCCATGGCCCTGATGGCCGACCTGAACGTGCCGCACGAGAAGGTCAACGTCAACGGCGGCGCCTGCGCCCTGGGCCACCCCATCGGCGCCAGCGGTGCCCGCATCATGGTCACCCTCATCCACGCCCTGAAGGCCCGTGGCCTGACCAAAGGCCTGGCCACCTTGTGCATCGGCGGCGGCGAAGCCACCGCCGTGGCGCTGGAAGTGCTGTAAGGACACGCCATGCTGCTCACCCAAGACCAGGAAATGGTGCGCGACGCCGTTCGCGCTTTTGCCCAGGCCGAGCTGTGGCCCAACGCCGCCAAGTGGGACAAGGAACACCACTTTCCCAAAGACGTGCACCAGGGCCTGGCCGCCTTGGGGGCCTACGGCATCTGCGTGCCCGAAGCGTTTGGCGGTGCCAACCTCGACTACCTCACGCTGGCGCTGGTGCTGGAGGAAATCGCGGCCGGTGACGGGGGCACCAGCACCGTCATCAGCGTGACCAACTGCCCCGTCAACGCCATCCTCATGCGCTACGGCAACGCGCAGCAGAAAGCCCAGTGGCTCACCCCGCTGGCGCAGGGCCAGATGCTGGGCGCGTTCTGCCTGACCGAGCCACACGTCGGCTCCGACGCCTCCGGCCTGCGCACCACCGCCGTCAAAGAAGGCGATGAATACGTCATCAACGGCGTCAAGCAGTTCATCACCAGCGGCAAGAACGGCGACGTGGCCATCGTCATCGCCGTCACCGACAAGGGCGCGGGCAAGAAGGGCATGAGCGCGTTTATCGTGCCCACCCGCACCCCCGGCTACGTGGTGGCCCGCCTGGAAGACAAGCTGGGCCAGCACAGCAGCGACACCGCACAGATCAACTTCGACGACTGCCGCATCCCCGCTGAAAACCTCATCGGCGCGGAAGGCGAGGGCTACAAGATTGCCCTGTCCGCCCTCGAAGGCGGGCGCATCGGCATTGCCGCGCAGAGCGTGGGCATGGCCCGCAGCGCCCTGGACGTGGCCATTGCCTACGCCAAAGACCGCCAGAGCTTCGGCACCGCCATCTTCAACCACCAGGCCGTGGGTTTCCGCCTGGCCGAGTGCGCCACCCGCCTGGAAGCCGCCCGCCAGCTGATCTGGCACGCCGCCGCCCTGCGCGACGCGGGCCGCCCCTGCCTGAAGGAAGCGGCGATGGCCAAGCTGTTTGCCAGCGAAACCGCCGAGGCCGTGTGCAGCGCCGCCATCCAGACCCTGGGCGGCTACGGCTACGTGAGCGACTTCCCGGTGGAACGCATCTACCGCGACGTGCGCGTGTGCCAGATCTACGAAGGCACGTCCGACGTGCAGAAAATCATCATCCAGCGGGCGCTCTGAGCCGATTTTCTCTTTTGGTAGCTGCTTGCGCTGGTGGGGCAAGCGCTGGAGGCAGAAAAGTCTCTGAATCCGCCGGGGAAGCGGGTTGACGCCAACGTGACGTTTGAAGGGCTCCGGTGCGGGTCGCACCGGTTGCCTGCGGCGGGGGATGGCGCCCAAGATGGGGGCTTCACCTCAACAGGAGCACCGCATGCCTTTCGCACACGTCAACGGCCAGAAACTGCATTACGAAGACACGGGGGGTGACGGCCCCGTGATCGTCTTTTCGCACGGTCTGCTGATGGACGGCAGCATGTTTGCGCCGCAGGTGCAAGCCTTGCAAGGCAGCTGGCGCTGCATCACCTGGGACGAACGCGGCCACGGCCAGACGGCCGACCCGGCGCGGTGCGACCCTTTCAGCTACTACGACTCGGCCAACGACCTGGCCGCGCTGCTGGCCCACCTGGGGGTGCAGCACGCCGTGCTGGCGGGCATGTCGCAGGGCGGGTATCTGTCGCTGCGCTGCGCGCTGACGCACCCGCAGCTGGTGCGTGCGCTGGTGCTCATCGACACGCAAGCGATGCCGGAAGACCCGGCCAAGATGGTGGGCCACGAGGCGCTGATCCACGCCTGGCTCGCGGGCGGCCTGTCGGATGACATCGCGGCGGTCGTGGCCCACACCATCCTGGGTGACGGCTGGCCGGACACGCCGCAGTGGCAGGCCAAATGGCGTGGGTTCACCGCCCCCAACCTGATGCAATGCTTCACCACGCTCGGCAGCCGCGACGACATCAGCGACCGGCTGGGCGCCATCCCGGTGCCAGCGCTGGTGGTGCACGGCACGCTCGACCACGCCATCGACCTGGCTCGCGCCCAGGCCATGGCCGATGCCTTGCCGAACGCCCGGATGGTGCCGATTCCCGGTGCCGGGCACGCCAGCAACCTCACCCACCCCGAGCCGGTCAATGCGGCGCTGACGGCGTTTCTGGCCGCGTTGCCGTAGCGCGCGGGCTGCCACCGATCAGAGGAACATGCCGCCCGAGGCCTCGATGCGCTGGGCGTTCACCCATCCCGCATCGTCCGACAGCAGGGCGGCCACCAGCTGGCCGATGTCGTCGGGCTGGCCCACGCGGCCCAGGGCGGTCTGCGCGGCCACAAAACCGTTGAGCTGCGGGTTGTCGCGCACCGCGCCGCCGCCAAAGTCGGTTTCGATGGCGCCGGGGGCCAGCACGTTCACCGCGATGCGGTGCGGCCCCAGCTCCTTGGCCAGGTAGCGGGTCAGCACCTCGATGGCCCCCTTGGCGGCGGCATAGGCCGCGTAGCCGGGCAGGGCAAAGCGGGTCAGACCCGACGACGTGTTCAGGATGCGCCCGCCGTCGGCGATCAGCGGCAGCAGCTGCTGGGTCAGGAAGAACACCCCCTTGAAGTGCACGTTCACCAGCTGGTCGAACTGCGCCTGCGTGGTGTCGGCGAAGCTGGCGTGCACGCCCATGCCCGCGTTGTTGAGCAGGCAGTCGAACCGCTCGCGCTGCCACACCTCGCGCAGCGTGGCCTGCACGGCGCGGGCGAAGTCGGGGTAGCCGTCGATGTGCTCCATGTCCAGCGGCAGGGCCACGGCGCGTGCGCCCAGCGCCTGCAGCTCGGTCACCAGGCTGTCGGCCTCGGCGCGGCCCTGGCGGTAGGTGAAGACGATGTCCATGCCCCGGGCGGCCAGGTGGCGGGCGGCGTTGCGGCCCAGCCCACGGCTGGCCCCGGTGATGAGGGTGATCTTGCGGCTCATGATGGCTCCTGAAAACGGTGTGCCCCCAGCGGGTGAAAGGCCAGGGGCCTGGGGGTGCCCGTGACGAATGTCAGTGTATTGAGCGGTTTTGGTTTTATAAATGGGCAAATTTTCAAAACACTGATCATTCAAAATGAACAATCAACCCGTCAAGGACGTGGAATGAACCCTGTCGATGCCATGCGGGTGTTTGTGCGGGTGGCCGAGCTGGGCAGCTTCACGGCGGCGGCCGAGCAGCTGGGGCTGGCCAAGGCCAGTGCGTCGGGGGCCGTGCAGCAGCTGGAGGACTCGCTGGGCACGCGGCTGCTGCACCGCACCACGCGCCGCGTGTCGCTGACGCAGGACGGGCAGCTGTTTGCCGAACGCTGCCAGGACCTGCTGGCCGACCTGGACGAGGTGCAGACCCTGTTCCACACCGCACACACCGGCCTGCGGGGCCGCCTGCGGGTGGACATGCCCCTGGCCGTGGCCCGCGACGTGGTGCTGCCCCGGCTGCGCGAGTTTTTGGACCTGCACCCGGCGCTGGAGGTGGAGTTGTCCAGCACCGACCGGCGGGTCGATCCGGTGCGCGAGGGCTTCGACTGCGTGCTGCGCGTGGGTGCGCTGGGCGACTCCAGCCTGGTGGCCCGCCCGCTGGGCGAGTACCACCTCGTCAACTGCGTCAGCCCGGCCTACCTGGCCACCCACGGCACGCCGCAGGGCTTGGGCGATCTGGCCCAGCACCGGCTGGTGCACTACGCCAGCGTCCTGGGCGTGCGCAGCGCCGGTTTTGAATACGTGGACCCCGCCAGCGGCCAGACGCGCTGGCACCCCATGCCCGGGGCGTTGACCGTGAACAACTCCGAGGCCTACCAAAGCGCCTGCCTGGCCGGGCTGGGCATCATTCAGGTGCCCGAAGCCGGTGTGCGCGAGCTGCTGCAGACCGGGCGGCTGGTGGAGGTGCTGCCCGCCCTGCGCCCGGCACCCATGCCCGTGACCTTGCTCTATGCCCACCGCCGCCACCTGCCCCGGCGCGTGCAGGCGTTCATGGCCTGGTTGGCGGGGTTGATGCAGGCGCGGCTCTCGGGGCCGGCCTGAGCCGACGGCGGCACAATGGCCGCCGCAGGCTTTCCCCCCCACGTTCGCAGGCACACACAAGGAGACACACATGCCCATCACCAAAGGATTTCGCGCACTGGTGGACGAAGCCACCGCCCAGATCACCACTTACACCGTGGCCGATGTGGTGGCCCGCCTGGGCGACCCCCGCCTGCAGCTGGTGGACATCCGCGACCCCCGCGAACTGGAGCGAGAAGGCACGGCCCCGGGCTGCGTGCACGCGCCGCGCGGCATGCTGGAGTTCTGGGTGGACCCGGCTTCGCCCTATTTCAAGCCCGTGTTCGGTGACGACAGCAAAGAGTTCGTGCTGTTCTGTGGCGCGGGTTGGCGCAGCGCGCTGGCCACCAAGGCCCTGCAGGACATGGGCATGCGCAACGTGGCCCACATCGACGGCGGTTTTGCCGAGTGGAAAGCGCAGGCTGCGCCGGTGCAAACCCTGGCCGAGCACCAGGCCGCGGCCAAGGTCGCTCGGAGCACCCCGCGCCCATGACCTCCGCCCGCCTTCCCCTGTGCCCCTGTGGCCAGACCGACCCGCGCCAGCGTCCGCTGGCCTACGCTGCCTGTTGCCAGCCCTGGCACCAGGGCCGTCCCGCCCCCACGCCCGAGGCGCTGATGCGTTCGCGTTACAGCGCCTTTGCGCTGGGCCTGGTCGATTACCTCAACGCCACCTGGCACCCCTCCACGCGGCCAGTCGATCTGGTGCTGGAGCCTGGCGTGTTATGGCTGGGCCTGCACATCAAGGGGGTGCGTCAGCCAGACGCCACGCATGGCGAGGTCTGCTTTGTGGCCCGCTCCCGCCTGGCCGGGCGCGGCCACCGACTGCAGGAGCGCAGCCGCTTCGTGCAGGAGGACGGGCGCTGGTGGTACGTGGACGGCGATTTGGATTGAGGTGTGACGCTGTTTTTCGATTGAAAAGTGATGTTTTCGCTTTTCTGGAAAGCGATGACAGCTATCAAAAAATGTGATTTTGGGCCTGGTTGCCTGTTCTTTGAGCACCCCGTGGAAACCCTTGCCCGGGGCGGATTTGGCGGCTTGTTCCCGCGCCCATTCACAGACTTGTCCACAGAAGTTGTGTGAAACCTCTGTGACGCTGTCGGCCGCGCCGCCGGTGAACGGGGGGGCGGCGGTGTGCCTGGGCACTCAAACCGAGGGGCCACGCCCCTCCCGGTACTCCGCCGGGGTGTGCCCGGTCCAGCCTTTGAAGGCCCGGATGAAACTCTTTTCGTTCACAAACCCCACCGCCTGTGCCACCTGTTTGAGGGGGCGGCGGGTGCGCAGCAGCAGCGCCTGGGCATGGTCGCGGCGCACGGTGTCCTTCAGTGCCTGCAGGCTGGCCCCCTCGTCCTTGAGCTGGCGGTGCAGGCTGCGGGCCGAGGTGTGCAGCAGCGCGGCCAGTGCCTCGGCGCTGTGGCTGGCCTCGGGGTGGGCGGCCAGCGCCTGACGCACGCGGCCCACCAGCAGGCGGTCTTTGCGGTAAGCGTGCACGGTCAGGGGCAGGGCGCGTTGCAGCATCTGGCGCAGCGCGGCCTCGTCGCGCCGCAGCGGCAGCGCCAGGTAGCTGGCGTCCAGGTGCAGGCGGGTGTGGGGTCGGTCGAACCGGCAGGGCCCGGCAAACAGCACGGCATAGGCGTCGGCGTGGGGCGGCGCGGGAAACGCCAGGTCCACCCCCAGCAGCGGGATGCGAGAGTCCACCAGCCAGCTGGAGAGGCCCAGCAGGTTGCGCAGCAGCGACACGTGGCAGAACTCGCGCAGCTCGCCCGTCAGCCAAGGCG
>Ga0209066_10006394_pt1 | contig 12026 bp, 5 predicted proteins | sample All_14_2_FD_187198 | JGI IMG/M metagenome (GOLD analysis project Ga0209066, IMG submission 187198) | Freshwater microbial communities in response to fracking from Pennsylvania, USA - Allegheny Zone_MetaG_DW_15 (SPAdes) (version 2) ...
CGCGTAGTTCGGCCAGGCATTCCAGACCGGACATGCCCGGCATGACCATGTCCAGCAGCACGACATCGGCCCCGTCGCCCTTCGTCAGGCGGTCGATCGCCTCGCCGCCATTCTCGGCCTGAGCGACGGCAAAGCCCTCGCGCTCCAGAACCGCCTGGACCAGGCGGCGCTGGGTCGGATCGTCATCGACGACCAGAACGGTCTTGGCCATGGGGCACCCCTCTATCATCACCGTCGGCCGGTCTCGGGGGTGGCCCCCGGACTGGCTCGTTTCGGGACGGGTGTACCCCGGATGCGGTGAAGATCGCGTTGTCCGGCGTGGTGTGCGGGGGGTTAACGGGTCGGGTCAGGGTCGACCACGGATGCGGCTGCATCCGACCGTGCCTTATCGGTGCAGTTTGATCGGAACGTGACCTCGGCTCCGTCGCGGCTCAGGGACGGCCATCGCGGCTCTGCAAATCCGAGGGTGCCGTTCTTCATCATGGCCATGAAATCATCTTTGCGGACGGCACCATCGCAATACAGGTCCTGCCAACTGCCGACCTCATCAAATTTGCCGTCGGAACCGCGCACCATGAGAGTCACCCTGTGCCGCTCGGCCAGCAAAACGTCGTCTGTGCCGTCGCCATCGACATCGCGAACCTCGGCAAGGCACGTGCTGGTCTGGCATCGCCAGCGGGGATCCCCTGGCGGGACCTCGGTTTCGAACCCCTCGGGCAGAGCGGTGCCGTCAGGCCAAACTGGAATGGACACGCGACGGGTCACTTGTCCGCTATCAACCAGATCCCAGCGGTTGGGCGCGGCCTGTGCAGCCTTCGCACGCGTCGCGATCTCGCTGTCCTTCGACACCGCCAGCCGTTCCAGCGCCGCCCTGCCGACCTTGCCGCTTTCGAAGCGGAGGAAGGCATAGTCAAAGTCCTCTGCTGAAACGGCGCCGCGCTCGAGGCGGGCCATCTGGTCCATGACCGACAGGCGGGCGGGGTCCAGCACCGGGCTGAACAGCAGCACGATCAGGCCGACGATCAGGGCGCCGGTGCCGATATTGGTGCGCTCCAGCGGCTGCATCCAGTCGCGGCCGCGCAGGCTGGTGATCGCGGCCCAGGCATAGCCGATCGCATAGGCCAGACCGGCGAGGATACAGGCGGCGGCGACGATCCGGTCGGGCGTCAGACCGTGCTGGTCGATACGGAGCGCCAGACCCGTACCGGCCACGCCGATCATCGGAATCAGCAGCTGACTGCCGACAATCGCGGCCCAGCGCAGCACCAGCGGCGGGCGGGTCTCGTCCGTCCCATCCTGATAGGCGGCATTGATCAGCACGATCAGCACAGCGGCGGCGGACAGCATCAAGGCCGTGGCCGAGCCCTGTTCCCACAGGCCCGAGAGGCCGGTGAAGGGCAGGGCGATCAGGAAAGCTGCGGTCAGCACCGCGATCACCGGCAGCAGCCATGACAGCAGCATCAGCACGACCGACCGCACCCCCCGGATGAGTCCGTCGCGCACATCGGTCAGGTGCACGGCCAGGGCGAAGGTCAGGCTGGTGACCGGCAGGTAAAACCACGGCTCGCCCAGCAGGTCGCCGAACGCCCGGATCCCGATCAGACCGAACAGGCCCGCGCCGAGGAACAGCAACAGCCAAAGGGCGCCGGTAAAGCCGATCGACAGGGCCAGTTGCACACCGGCCTTCCAAGCCACGTCGAAATAGCGAGGGTAGGCGGCGATCCGGCGGCCTTCCTGATCGGCGGGAAGGATCAGGTGATGGGCAATGAACAGGGCGGCCGCGAGGAAGGGGAACAGCGGCGGCGACAGGAAGGGCTCACGCTGATCGATCAGCACCTGACGCGCCATGTCGTGCCAGCCCAGCAGGGCGAGCGTCGCGGCCGCCACCGCCGTCCAGACGATCAGGGTCTTCAACCTGAGCCGCCCCAGACCGCCCAGCAGCACAACGGGCAGGTAGGCGGCGACCAGCACCAGTGGGCCGAACAGTTCCGGCACACTGGCGGGCCAAAGGGGCGGGGTGTGATCAATGCTCCAGTACAGGCCATAGAGCGCCAGGCCCTGCAGCAGGCCGATCAGCAGGCGCGGCACGATCAGGCCGTGATGGCCGGACGCCATGGCGGCACGTGTGGTGGTATCTGCTTCGGTCATCAGGGCCCCTCCCGAGCCGGCATCTGGGCACAGTTTGCGCGCTTGGACCAGACCAGATCCGGGGCAGGCCGCCTTGTCAGCGCCTGTCCGCGACCCCATACCCAAGGGCATGAACGCACCCTTCAAGACACCGACCGCCGACCTGCCCCTGTGGGATCTGTCCGACCTTTATGCCGCCAAGGACGATCCGGGCCTGAAGCGGGATATGGAGGCGGCACGCGCCTCTGTGGCCGAGATGAATGCGCTCGCGGGCACGCTGATTGCGGCGCGGGCGGAGCCGGCGGTGCTGGGCGATCGGCTGGATCGGGCCATTTCCCTGTACGAGAAGGCGGCGGACCGGCTGGGGGCCGTCGGGGCCTATGCCTTTCTGGATGCCTCGACGCGGCGCGATGATGCGTCTGCCCAGGCCTTTGAGGCCGATGTGCGCCAGTCGCTGACCGAGATTTCGACCCCGACGGTGTGGCTGACGCTGGAGATCAATCAGCTGGAAGAGACCGAGGTCGAGGCGGCGTTTGCGGCCCATGCTCCGGCGGCGCGTTGGCGGTCCTGGCTGCGCCGGGTGCGGGCGATGAAGCCGCATGAGCTGTCAGAAGAGCTGGAGACCTTCCTCGCGGAACAGATGCCGGTCTCGGCCCAGTGGCCGCGCCTGTTCGACGAGACGCTGGCGGACCTGCGGGTCAAGGCCGGGCGGGATACCCTGACGCTCAGCGAGGCACTGAATGGTCTGTCGGATCCCAAGGCCGCCCGCCGCAAGGCCGTCGCCGAAGGGCTGACCGAGGCGCTGAAGGCCGAGACGCGGACGCTGGGTCTGGTGCTGAATACGGTGGCTGCCGAAAAGGCGCTGGAGGATCGCAAGCGTGGATTCAAACGCCCCGCCGACAGCCGCCATCTGGCCAATGAGGTGGACGGCGAGGCGGTCGATGCCATGGTCGAGGCCGTGACGGCGGCCTATCCGCGCCTGTCGCACCGCTATTATGCGGCCAAGGCCCGGGCCCTGGGTGTGAAGACGCTCAATCAGTGGGACCGGAATGCGCCGCTGACGTCCAAGCCGCCGCGCGGGTTCGACTGGGCGCAGGGCCGCGCGCTGGTGCTGGACAGCTTCTCGGACCTGGGGCCCGAGTTTGCCGAGCGGGCGGGGACCTTCTTTGACCGCAACTGGATCGACGCCCGGCCGCGCGCGGGCAAACAATCCGGCGCCTATGCCCACCCCGTGACGGCGGATCGCCACCCCTATGTCTTCCTGAACTGGATGGGTGAGCGGCGCGATGTGCTGACATTGGCGCATGAGCTGGGGCACGGGGTGCACCAGACGCTGGCCGCCGGGGCCGGCAGCCTCTTGGCCGACACGCCGCTGACACTGGCCGAGACCGCCTCCATCTTTGCCGAGGGCCTGACCTTTGATCGGCTGCTGGACACAGCGCCCGAGGCCGAACGTCAGGGCCTGCTGGCCGGCCGGATCGAGGACGGGCTGAACACGGTCGTGCGCCAGATCGCCTTCCACCGGTTCGAGACCCGTTTCCACGACGAGCGGCAGACCGGCGAGGTCGGGGCCGAGCGCATCGGCGAGATCTGGCTGGAGGAAATGGGGGCGTCGCTGGGCCCGGCCGTCACCCTGAACGACGGCTATGAGCACTGGTGGGCCTATGTCAGCCACTTCGTGCACTCGCCCTTCTATGTCTATGCCTATGCCTTCGGGGATCTGTTGGTCGCGGCGCTGATGGAGACGCGGCGCAAGGATCCGGCGGGCTTCACGCCGCTGTACCGCGAGCTTCTGGCCGGGGGCGGCACGCGTCCGTACGACGAGGCGCTGAAGCCCTTCGGCCTGAATCCGCGCGATCCGGCGTTCTGGGACATCGGTCTGGTGCGTCTTGAGCGTTTGATCGAGGCGTTCGAGGGCACGCTTGAGGCGTAAAAAAGCTCCGGGAACGCCGTAACCCTCAAGCTTGGCCATTGAGGGTATCTCGCAGGTGCGTTGCGCCTTGGTATTGAAAGCATAATGTCTGCAATGTGCCGTTGGTGCATATTCGTACCCTGAAGCCGCCGTGGCTAATGGGCGGCCTGCACGTAATTGTCGCAGAATCGTTAACGAGCCCCTTGCCTATTTCGCAAATGCGATAAAACCTTCGCATCTGCGTTGACGCATTCAGGGGGTACTGATGATGACGACCATGATCCGGGGGCTGACGTCGGGTGTCGGCTACACGCGAACTATCGGCCTGCTCTTCGGCGGGCTTCTCTCGCTTATGACCGCCGGGGTAGCTCAGGCCGCTCCGGCCCTGCTTTCGCACCAGGCACCGCTGGAACTGGATGGGTCGGCCGCCGGCTGGATCCTGACATCGACGGCGCTGGTCCTGTTGATGACGCTGCCGGGTCTGGCGCTGTTCTATGGCGGCATGGTGCGGCGCAAGAACGTGATTGCGACGATCACCCAGTCGCTTGGCGTGGCGGCCGTGGTGACTCTGGCCTGGTTCGCGGCGGGATATAGCCTGTCATTCGGTGTGGGCCAGCCGATCGGCGGCTATTCGGGCGATGAGGTGAACAGTGTGATCGGCAGTCTGGAGGCCGCCTTCCTGCGGGGCGTGACCCCGGAAACCGCCCATGCTGTGGCGCCGGCCCTGCCGGAATATCTCTGGATCGCCTTCCAGATGACCTTTGCCATCATCACCCCGGCGCTGGTGACCGGGGCCTTTGCCGAGCGGCTGAAATATTCGGGTCTTTTGCTGTTCACCGGACTTTGGACGCTGCTGGTCTATGCCCCGATCTGTCACTGGGTCTGGGGCGGCGGCTTCCTCGGGTCTGCGGGCGTGCTGGACTTTGCCGGCGGGGCGGTCGTGCACGTCAACTCGGGCGTGGCCGGACTGGTGTGCGCAGTCTTTCTCGGGGCCCGCAGGGGTTACGGCGTCAGCCCCATCGTTGCCCACAATCCGGTGCTGACCATGATCGGCGCCTCGCTGCTGCTGGTCGGCTGGATCGGGTTCAACGCAGGCTCGGCCTGGGCAGCGGATGCGATCGCTTCGGTGGCCCTGCTGAACACCCTGCTGGCGGCGATGGCGGCCTCGCTGACCTGGAAGATCGTCGAGGTGATCGAGAAGCGCAAACCGTCGCTGATCGGTGTGCTGTCCGGCCTGATCGCGGGTCTGGTGGCCATTACGCCGGCGGCAGGCTTCGTCGATCCCATGGGCGCCGTGATCATCGGCCTGATCGCCGGACCGGTCTGTTATGCGGCCTCGGTCTGGATCAAGAAGCTGCTGCGCTATGACGACAGCCTGGATGCCTTTGGCATTCACGGCGCCGGGGGCGTGGCGGGCGCGATCCTGACGGGCGTGTTCGCCAGCTCTGCTGTCAATGCGGCAGGGGCCGACGCCGATGTGATGAAGCAGCTGTGGGGCCTCGGCGTCACCGCAGGCTGGAGCGCGGGCGTGACTTTCCTGATCCTGATTGTCTGCAAGTTCACCACAGGCCTGCGCGTGAGCGAGAGCCAGGAAGACGACGGTCTGGACGGTCATCTTCACGGAGAGGTTCTGGAAGCGTCCTGACGGGCGGTTCCAGCGAGTACGGCAGTCGGCGTCCTCCCACGCCGACTGCCGGAGCCCCGGTCGGATCAGTGCCCGAGCGGTCGATGGCGTGCGCGTGCTTCCAACTCATTCAAAGGGGATATCCGAATGAAAACTCTGTTCGCCTGCGCTTCGGCGCTGGTCCTTCTGACCGCCGCCCAGGCGGCCCATGCCCAGTCACAGTCTGAGGTCAGCTACAACCTCAGCGTCGTGACCGACTACGTCTTCCGGGGCTTTAGCCAGAGCGACGAAGACCTGGCCGTGCAGGGTGGGATCGATGTGGGGGTCGACGGCTTCTATGCCGGCGGGTGGGCCTCCACCGTCGACTTCGGCGATGACACCGATGCCGAAGTCGATATCTATGGGGGATACCGAACCCAGCTGGCCGGCTTTGATGTCGACATCGGGGCCGTGGCCTATCTGTACGTCGGTCAGCCCAGCGCCGCAGACTATGACTACATCGAACTGAAGGCGGGCGCGTCGCGCGCCATCGGTCCGGCGACCATCGGTATCGTCACCTACTACTCGCCGGACTTCTTCGGGGTGGACGAGGAGGCCTTCTACGCCGAGGTCAAATCGTCCTTTGCCCTCAGCCCGTCCCTGACGGCGTCCGGCGCGCTGGGCCACCAGAGCCTGGACGTCAATGACGACTACGCCACCTGGAACGTCGGACTGACCTATGCCTTTCCCAGCCTGTTCTCGCTGGATGTCCGCTACCACGACACGGACACCACCGGGCCGCTGGGCGAAGAACGGGTTGTGGCCATGATCTCGGCGGCATTCTGATCGCCGCACTGACGGCCGGGTTTTACCCCGATCAGCGACGATCTTGAACGAAAGTCGCTGTGATTAAAAGAATGTCAGGCGGCCGCGCGGGAAAAAATGCCCGCGCGGTCTTGCCGTGAGCGCCTCAGCACAGGATGGTGGGCCTATGCTGCACCGCAACCAGAAATTTCCGGAGATCGCCCGGCGGACTCCCCCGAGGACGCCGGCTGAAAGTCGTATTCGCGACTTCAAGGAAATCTACGCCGATTTTGCCGCTGCGAACGGCGCGGCCCAGTCGAGCCGCTGCGCCCAGTGCGGCGTGCCGTTCTGTCAGAGCGGCTGCCCGCTCGAGAACGCGATCCCCGACTGGCTGAAGCTGGCGGCGGAGGGACGGCTGGAAGAGGCGTGGCGCGCGTCCGAAGCGACCAGTGCCCTGCCGGAGATCTGCGGCCGGATCTGTCCGCAGGACCGGCTCTGCGAAGGCGCCTGCACGCTGGAGCGCGCGGGCTGGGAGACGGTCACCATCGGCTCGGTCGAGCGCTGGCTGGGCGATATGGCTTTCAAGGAGGGCTGGATCGAACCCATCCGGCCGGTGCGGGAGCGGGACGCGTCGATCGGCATCGTCGGATCGGGGCCGGCCGGGCTGGCGGCGGCCGACCGCCTGCGAGAGCACGGCTATGCAGTGACGATCTACGAGCGTCAGGACCGCGCGGGCGGGCTGCTGATGTACGGCATACCGGGCTTCAAGCTGGAAAAGCCGGTGGTGCAGCGGCGGATCGACCGCCTGATCGAGTCCGGCGTGTCGTTCGAACTGGGCCTCGAGATCGGGCGCGACCTGTCGTTCGAGGACCTGCGGAGCCGGCATCAGGCCGTGCTGCTGGCGACCGGCGTCTATGCGGCGCGCCGACTGGCGGTGCCGGGCTGCGGCACCGACGGTGTGGTGCCCGCGCTCGCCTATCTGACGGCGTCCAACCGCAAGGGCTTGGGCGATGCCGTGCCGGAGTTCGAGTCCGGGGCTCTGGATGCCCGGGGCCGGACGGTGGTGGTGATCGGCGGCGGCGACACGGCCATGGACTGTGTTCGCACCGCCGTGCGTCAGGGTGCGGCCTCGGTCACCTGTCTGTATCGTCGGGACCGCGACAACATGCCCGGCAGCGCCCGCGAGGTTGCCCATGCTGAGGAAGAGGGCGTGGTGTTCGACTGGCTGGCCTCGCCCAAGGCGGTGCACGACACTGAGGGCCGGGCTACGGCGGTCCGGGCCATACGCACAGCCCTGTCCGATCCCGGCGCGGACGGTCGACGATCGATCCGCGAACTGGCGGACAGTGCCTATGACTGCAGCGCCGACATGGTCATCGAGGCGCTGGGTTTTGAGGCCGAGGACCTGAAAGCGCAGTTCGATACACCTGACCTTGCCGTGCGCGACGACGGCACGGTCTGGTCGGCGGGGACCACCCGGGCGACGACGCTGGAGGGCGTGTTCGTGGCCGGAGACATCTCTCGCGGTGCTTCGCTGGTCGTGTGGGCGGTGCGCGAGGGGCAGGATGCTGCCGCAGAAATCCATGCGTGGCTGGGTGCGCGTCAGCAGGTGGCGGCATGAGCTTCGATCGCCAGAAATACCTCGACGACCGGCAGGCGCTCATCGACGCGGGCGCCTATGACCCTGCCAGTGAACGCGACGCCTGTGGGGTGGGGCTGGTCGCCGCCATCGACGGGCAGCCCCGGCGGGAGGTCGTCGATCTGGCGATCGCGGCGCTCAAGGCCGTCTGGCACCGGGGGGCGGTCGATGCCGACGGGCGCTCGGGCGATGGCGCGGGCCTGCTGATCGGCCTGCCGCGCGAGTTCTTCCTGCGACAGGTGCGCGAACAGGGGCGGGAGCCCCGGCCCGGGCCGCTCGCGGTCGGCATGGTCTTCCTGCCGCGCCACAACCTGGCGGCGCAGGAGCAGGCGCGGGTGGTCATCGAGCGGGAGGTGCAGGCCGCAGGGTTCTACCTCTATGGCTGGCGACAGGTGCCGCACCGACCCGACATTCTGGGCGAGCGCGCCGCTGCCACCCGGCCCGAGATCGAGCAGATCATGCTGGCGCCGCCCGAGGGGCTGGACGGCGAGGATCTGGAGCGGGCGCTGTATCTGCTGCGTCGCCGGATCGAGGCGCGGGCCCTGTCGCGGGGTATCGCGGATGTCTACGTCTGCTCGTTGTCGGCGCGGGTGGTCATCTACAAGGGGATGATGCTGGCCCAGGCGCTGGCCGAGTTTTACCCGGACCTGATGGACCCCGAGGTGGTCGCCTCGGTGGCCGTGTTCCACCAGCGCTATTCGACCAACACCTTCCCGGAATGGCGGCTGGCCCAGCCGTTCCGGATGCTGGCCCACAACGGCGAGATCAACACCCTGCGCGGCAATGCCAACTGGATGCGCAGCCACGAGATCCGCATGACGGCGGCGGCCTTTGGTGCGGACGACGATATCGTCAAGCCGGTCATACAGAAGGGGGGCTCGGACTCGGCGGCCCTCGATAACGTCTTTGAAGTACTGGTCCGGGCCGGGCGGTCGGCGCCGATGGCCAAGACGTTGCTGATCCCCGAGGCCTCCATTCCCGGCGTCTTGAGCCCCGCGCACCAGGCCCTCTATGCCTATTGCAATGCGGTGATGGAGCCGTGGGACGGACCGACCGCCCTGTGCGCCACGGACGGGCGATGGGTGGTGGCGGGCAAGGACCGCAACGGATTGAGGCCCCTGCGGGTGACCGAAACCTCGGATGGCCTGCTGATCTGCGGATCCGAGGTTGGCATGACGGGCATCGCGCCGGAGCGGATCGCGCGCAACCTTCACATCGGTCCGGGCCGGATGATCGCGCTGGACCTCGAGGAAGGGCGCCTGTTCGACGAGACGGCCATTCTCGACACGCTGGCGGCGGGCCACCCCTACGACCGCTGGCTGGCCAATATCATTGATCTGGAGCCGAAGGTCGGACCCGGGCCGGAGCCGCGCAGGCTGGACGGCCCGGCGCTGGTGCGCATGCAGGCCGCCGTTGGCTGGACGCAGGAGGACGTCGAGACCCTGCTCGACCCGATGATCGCCGACGGCAAGGAGGCCGTGGGGTCGATGGGGGATGATGCCGTCCCGCGGGTCCTGTCGGGTCTCGACCGGCCGTTCAGCCACTATTTCCGCCAGGCCTTTGCCCAGGTGACCAATCCGCCGATCGACTCGCTGCGCGAGGGCGCGGCCATGTCGCTGCGCACCCGGTTCAAGAACCTTGGCAACATCCTGGCGCAGGAAGAAGGGCAGACGCGGGTCCATGTGCTGGACAGTCCGGTCCTGACGACCGGGATGTTCGACCGCATGCTGGATGTGGTGGGCGAGGGGGCGGTGGCCCGTCTGGACACCAGCTTCGACCCGGCGGCGGGCAGCGAGCGCCCGGGCGAGGCCCTGCGGCAAGGCATAGAGCGTCTGCGCGATGAGGCGGTCGCGCAGGTGCGGGCCGGGTCCGGCATTCTGGTGCTGACCGATGAGGCGATGGGGGCTGACCGGCCGCTGATCCCGATGATCATGGCCACGGCCGCCGTGCACACGCGGCTGGTGGACGAGGGGCTGCGGTCCTTCGTCTCGATTGTCGTGCGGACCGCCGAGGCGCTGGAGGCCCACGCCTTTGCCGTGCTGGTCGGGTGTGGGGCTACGGCCGTCAATGCCTGGCTGGCGCAGGAGACCTTCCTGCAGCGTCAGGACGAGGGCCGCTATGGTCCGGGATCGCTGCGCGAGGCCTGCCTGAACTACAAGTCGGCCATCGAAGCGGGCCTGCTGAAAATCCTCGCCAAGAAGGGCATTTCGGTGATCTCGGCCTATCGCGGGGCCTTTGAGTTCGAGGCGCTGGGGCTGTCGCGGGCGCTGGTCGCCGACATCTTTCCGGGCATGACGTCGCGGGTCTCGGGTATCGGTCTGGCAGGGCTTGAGGCGCGGTCGCTGCGGCTGACGGAAGCCGGTTTTGAGCGCGACCGGCCTGCCCTGCGGCTGGGGGGCTCTCACCGGATCCGGGCAGGCGAGGAACGTCATGGCTGGGACGCAGAAGCCATCCATCGGCTGCAGGACGCGACCACGCGCAATGACTATGGGCGCTACAAGGCCTACAGCCGCCGGGTGCGCGAACAGCCGGCCGGGGCCCTGCGCGACCTGCTGGATTTCCGCGAGACCGGAACTGTGCCGCTGGAGACGGTCGAGAGCGTCAATGAAATCCGCAAGCGGTTCGTGACCCCCGGCATGTCGCTGGGTGCACTGAGCCCCGAGGCGCATGAGACCCTCAACATCGCCATGAACCGGATCGGCGCGCGATCGGTCTCGGGCGAGGGGGGCGAGGATCCCGAGCGCTACAAGACCCGCCCGAATGGCGACAACCCGAACAGTGCGGTCAAGCAGATCGCCTCGGGCCGGTTCGGGGTCACGGCGGAATATCTGACCCAATGCCGCGAGATAGAGATCAAGGTGGCCCAGGGCGCCAAGCCCGGCGAGGGCGGACAGCTGCCCGGCTTCAAGGTCACGGAATTCATCGCCCGGATGCGCCATGCGACGCCGGGCGTGGGCCTGATCAGCCCGCCGCCCCATCATGACATCTATTCGATCGAGGACCTGGCCCAGCTGATCTATGACCTGAAGCAGATCAATCCGGATGCTCGGGTGACGGTGAAGCTGGTGGCCCAGTCGGGCATCGGCGCTGTGGCGGCGGGTGTGGCCAAGGCCAAGGCCGATACCATCCTGATTTCAGGACACAACGGCGGCACGGGGGCGGCGGCTATCAGCTCGATCAAACAGGTCGGCATGCCGTGGGAAATGGGACTGAGCGAGGCGCATCAGGTGCTGAGCATGAACGGTCTGCGCGGGCGGGTACGGCTGCGCACCGACGGCGGCATTCGCACGGGTCGGGACGTGGTGATCGCGGCCATGCTGGGCGCCGAGGAGTTTGGCATCGGCACGGCCAGTCTGATCGCGGTCGGCTGCCTGATGGTGCGCCAGTGCCATTCCAATACCTGCCCCGTCGGGGTCTGCGTTCAGGACGAACGCCTGCGGGCGCTGTTCACCGGCACGCCCGACAAGGTTATCAACCTGTTCACCTTCATCGCCGAGGAAACCCGCGAGGTGCTGGCGTCGCTGGGGCTGGCGCGGCTGGATGATGCGGTGGGCCGCACCGATCTTCTGCGTCAGGTGTCGCGCGGCGGGGCCGACCTGGATGATCTGGACCTCAACCCCCTGCTGGTTCGGGTGGGGGATGCGGACCTGCGCAACGGCGCCGAACTGCCGCGCAATCCGGTCCCGGACAGCCTGGACGCGCAGATCCTGATCGATGCCGCGCCCTGCCTGCAGAAGCGCGAGAAGATGCAGCTCAGCTATGCAGTGAGGAACACCCAGCGCGCCATCGGTACGCGCACCTCATCCGAGATCGTCCGCCGCCACGGACAGGACCTGCCCGACGAGCATCTGACGCTGAAACTGAAGGGTGCAGCCGGTCAGTCGCTAGCGGCCTGGGGCATGAAGGGGCTGCGGATCGAGCTGGACGGCGAGGCCAATGAC
>Ga0209066_10006395_pt1 | contig 12026 bp, 12 predicted proteins | sample All_14_2_FD_187198 | JGI IMG/M metagenome (GOLD analysis project Ga0209066, IMG submission 187198) | Freshwater microbial communities in response to fracking from Pennsylvania, USA - Allegheny Zone_MetaG_DW_15 (SPAdes) (version 2) ...
CTCAAAGGTTGCTTCATCGCCATCGGCCACCAGCCCAATACCGACATCTTCAAGGGCCAACTGGAGATGAAGGACGGCTACATCCTGACCAAGGGCGGCAGCAACGGCTTTGCGACCATGACCAGCGTGCCAGGCGTGTTCGCAGCAGGCGACGTGCAGGACCACGTCTACCGTCAGGCCATCACCAGCGCCGGCACGGGCTGCATGGCCGCATTGGACGCCCAGCGCTTCCTGGAACAAGAGGCCTGATTGCCTCAGAAGCCCCTCTGACGCCCCTGCCCGATCACGTGTATGCCAGTTTTCTGAGCGGCGGCTTTGCCAAACGCTCAGAACCTGGCTATAATCTCGGTTTTGCCGAAATTCGTCCCGGAGTGGGCGCGCCAAATCTGGTCAGCTTGACTGACTGAACTGGTGCAAAAGCTTTCGGAAGGGTGCTTCATCAGGATCACAACCATCCTGCTCTGGGTACCGGCCACCGCAACATCAGCGCTACACCAGCGCAATCACAGCGAACGGAGAAGCGTCATGGCACGCGTCTGTCAAGTCACGGGTAAAGGCCCGATGGTTGGGAACAATGTGTCCCACGCCAACAATAAAACCAAGCGTCGTTTCCTGCCCAACCTGCAGTACCGTCGTTTCTGGGTCGAGAGCGAAAACCGCTGGGTGCGCCTGCGCATCAGCACCGCCGCTCTGCGACTGATTGACAAAGTGGGCATTGATCAGGTCCTGGTTGACCTGCGCGCCCGCGGCGAACTGTAATCGGAGGATTGAACCATGGCTGCTAAAGGCGGACGCGAAAAGATCAAGCTGGAATCCACTGCGGGTACCGGCCACTTCTACACCACCAGCAAGAACAAGAAGACCACGCCCGAAAAGCTGGAATTCAGCAAGTTCGACCCCAAGGCACGCAAGCACGTGCTGTACAAGGAAATCAAGCTGAAGTAATTCAGCTTGCCTTGTGGCAGGGGCGGCAGGTTCTGCTGCAAAAAAACCCGCCCGGCGCAAGCCCGGCGGGTTTTTTCATGGGCGCCGCGCTTTTACTCGGCCAGCTTCTTGAACGTGGCGATCACCGCATCACCCTTGAAGGGCTTGACGATCCAGCCCTTGATGCCGGCAGCCTTGCCACGCTCCTTCATGATGGGCGTGTTCTCGGTGGTCAGCATGATGATGTTGACGGTGGCATTGCCCAGCTCGCCACGGATCTTCTCGGCCATGGTCAGGCCATCCATATTGGGCATGTTGACGTCACTGACGACCAGCTTCACGCGGGGGTCGCCCTTGAGCTTGGCCAGGCCATCGCGGCCATCAACGGCCGTGATCACGTCCAGGCCATTTTTCTTCAGAAAATCACCGACTTCATTGCGAACGGTGGCGGAGTCGTCGACGACAAGTACATTTGCCATGGTGTTTCACCTCGTGTAGAAAATAATCAGAAGAGCTCCAGCTCGCCCGAGTCAAACAAATCTTCGACCAGTGCTTCGTTCTCCTTGAACTTGTCTGGCGACCAGCTCAGGTTGAACACGAATCGTTGGTAGATCACCATCGAGGCACCACCCTCTCGCTTGTCCGTCAGCGTGTAGCGGAAGCACAGCTGAGGGTCTTCAGAGCCAAATGAGATGTAGCGGTGCAGGTGGTTGACGATGATCGGCACCTGGGACTGCCGCCCTTCGATCGGCTCATACGAAATGAACCGGTTCTTGAACGAACCCCAGACCAGGTTGGTGACCTCGCCCAGCACGTGGTTGATGTCGCGGAACGTGGCGGCATCGGTGGTGACGATGTGGGTCTTGTCTGACTCCACAAAACCCATCAGCGGCTGCTCTTCGGTCTGCAGCATCATGTAGCCGCGGCACCAGTTGCTTTCCAGCGGGATCAGGGTGAACAGTTCGCCGTAGATGATGCGGTCGCGCACGATGTAGGGCGCTTCGGTGTTGACCTCGACATCCTTGAACTGGCTTTCCAGCGCGGCCTTGGTGATCTCGGTGATGCCGCGCACCAGGCCATTGGGGTAGACCAGGCTGAAGATGCTCTCGTTGATCACGGGGCCGAGCTTGTCGATGTTGTCGACCTTGTAGCCTTGGCTGAAGAGCCCCTTGTCCAGCTCGGACAGGTCATCCAGGCTGTCGTGCGCCTTGCGCCGAAAGAAGATGGGCAGCTCAGGCCGCACGGCATGGATCTCGCGCGCAAAGGCGAGCCCGCCTGAGCCGTAGTCTTCCGAGAGGAAGATGGCCCCCAGGTCCACATTGGACTTGAGCACCGACATGACGTTTTCTGCCTGCGCGCGCAGGCCAACCAGGTTGTTGGCATCACAAAATGCCTTGATGCGGGCGCTGCAGTCCGGCACCTCGTCCAGCACCAGCACCTTGCTGACCAGCTCTGCTTTCTCGACCATGATCCGAGTCCTTATACGTTGTGGATGGGCGCCTAGAACATTTCCAGTTCGCCATTGCTTTCTTCGGTCTGCGTCATGTCGACGGTGAAGTCGATATCGGCAAAGTCACACACGCACAGGCTGGCGTGCATGGTGAGCGCATCGTTGATCCTGACTTTGAAGTGCTTGATATAGCTCGCATCAAGCTGGTCCAGGTAGTCGACGCAGTCACGGTCCAGCACATTGGGTGTGGACATGCCCAGGTGCGGGAAATGGCGGGCCAGCTCACGGTTGAGCGCGCCGCAAAAAATGTTGCCACACTCGCCGATCACATCGATGTAGTCGGACTCGCTCATCGTCTCGGGCGCCACCCTGTTGATGTTGGCGAAGTGCTGTTTGGTGTTGCGGTCCAGCGTGAAGTAGAGCAAGGTCATCACGCGAAACAGATAGGACGACACGGTGAGCAGCACCACCTTCTTTTCGGTGATCGGCTTGGTGTCGTGGATGACCTCTACCTCGCACTGGTCCTCGGGCGACGCGCACAGCGCCCCCTTGAGCGCACCGCTCATGAGGTAGTCGAAGGCGTCTTTGGCGGGCTGGCTGATCATGGTGTTCAGACCGTTTCGGCAGACAGGACGTCTTTGGTCTTGCTGTTGATCAGCTGCAGTTCGGTCACAGCGCCAATGATCATCTTGCCGCCTGCCTGCAAGTCCTGGAAGGTGGTGGTGGTGATCAGGTCGTTCTTGTAGAGGTTGTTGCGGTAGTCGTTGGACAGCGCCTCGGCACGGTTGGCCAGCGTGCGTACCTCGTTGGCCACCACCGCGAAGCCCTTGCCTTGCTCGCCTGCTCTGGCCGCTTCGATGGACGCGTTCAGGGCCACGATCACCACCTGCCTGACGATGGCAGCGAACTCGTCGTTGCGATCGTGCATGGCGCGGTTGTGCGTCAGCAGCACATTCATGTCGGCATGCCAGCGCTCGAAGGTCTTGATCAGGCTGAGCAGGTTGTCGATGGACCCTGCCAGGCGGTTGCAGTTGTTCAGCGACTGCTCCTTGCAGCCCGTCATGCCATTCACGAGCTCGCGCATTTGCTGATCCAGCGTTTGCTGGAGTTGCGTCAACTCGGCGCGGGCCGTGGACTGTTCCTGGTTGAGCAACTGGTGCTGCTGCTCGACCTGGTCCTGCAACTCGGCGATGGCGCCTTGCAGCTCTTGCTCGCGCGCATCGGCATCGGCCCGCAGCAACACCTCGCCGCGGTCCTGGATGGTCTTGCGCATGTAGAGCCAGGCGCCCAATGCACCAAGCAGCAATCCCGAGAGAATCAGAATGGCGTAGATCAACATCTTCAACCCTTGCAGTGACCTGGTACTACATATCGGCGTTCACACCATGACGTGAAGACCGATGGCTGTTCCATTTGCACGCTTTCACCCGCTTCGGCCTCAAGCCTGGACCGCGTACTTGTCCGGCAGGCTGATCACGAGCTCGAACTGGCGCTGATCAGATGCTGCGTTGTTGTCAGTGAAGCGGATGGCCACATCACCACCTTCGTTCTGCAGGAAGCCCTTGACGGCGTCCATGCCCACGCCCCGGCCCGACACCTCGGTGACCTTGTCCGCGGTAGAAAAGCCCGACGCGAAGATCAATTGGGCGACGTCCTCAGGCGATGGCGTGTCCGCTGTCGTCAGCAGGCCACTGTCAATCGCCTTCTGGCGGATGCGGCCCACGGCCAGCCCCTTGCCATCGTCACGCAGCCTGAACTGCAGGCGCCCTTCCGCCAGGCCCAGCGTCAACTGGATGTGACCAACCGGGTTCTTGCCGGCGCTCTGGCGTGCCTCGGCTGTTTCCAGGCCGTGGTCCATCGAGTTTCTGAATACGTGGGTGAACACATTCTTGAGCAAGCCAACGATGTGGTTGCGCACCACGATGCCGTTGGTGGCCACCGTGATCTGAGGTGGCTCCTTGCCCAGTTCCTTGGCCAGGGAAGGCATGGACTCGATGATGCCGGCCAGGACGTGGTCCACCTTTTCGGTACCGATCAGGCTCAGGGTCTGACCGACGTCGGCCAGCACGGCGCGCACAGCCGCCAGGTCGCTGTCGTTCACGGCCTTGATCAGTTCTTGTGCGCGGGCAACCTGGTCCTTGTCGACCATCAGGAAGCGCTCGACGCTGCCACGACGACCCGGCCCCTTGCGGCCCAGCTTGACGTCGTTGATCTTGTGGTATTCGTCAACCAGCGCGTGCACCTGAGCCAGTTGGGCCAGCAGGGACTCGGGCTCCCACGCCTTCTCGGGGTCCTTGCGCAGCTCGTCGTAGACCTGCTCGGTCTCATGCACGACGTTGGTCATGTTCAGCAGGCCATAGGTGCGGGCATTGCCCTTGATGGTGTGCATGTTGCGGAACAGCAGGCCCACCGCATCGAGGTCCTTCTGAGGCGTCTTGCGGATGATCTCTTCGTTTTCGGCAACGAACTTGTAGGCGCTCTCGATGAAGTCCTGGAACTTCTCCTGGCTGACTGCCAGGATTTCGCCAATGATTTCCAGTTCGCGCTTTTGCGCACCGGCCTCGCTGGCCAGCTTCTTGAACTCGGTCACGTCGCGCACGCACAGCATGAGCTTTTCGACCACATCGTTGTCATCGGCAATGGGCGACCAGCTCAGCTCCAGGCTCTTGACCGCGCCATTGGGCATGGTCTTGTCGAACTCGGTGACCAGCAGGTGCGAGTTGAACTCGAAGTTCATCATGTCTTCGCCAATGCAGGAGCCGGCGGCAGCATCCACCTGAGACAGGTCGTTCGAACCCAGGCTGGTCTGGCTGAAGACCAGGTCCATGAGGCTCTTGCCTGCGATGTCCTTGGTCTCGAAGATGGTCTCCATGTAAGCGGAGTACTCGGGGTGGATGACCCCACCCGGCAGCACCGTGAGCACGCCTTGGGGCATGTTTTGCAGCATGGCCTGGATGTCGTGGGTCTTCTGCCTCAACTGCGAGGTGCGCTCTGCCACACGCTTTTCCAGGGTGGCGTTCTGCTCGGCGATGACCGCCATCATGTTGACGTTGTTGCGGATGAAGAACACCAGCACGCCCATGAAGCACAAGTTCATCACGCCCAGCGCCATGCCCATGTACAGATTGATTTTGACCGTCTGTTGGGACTGTTCCAGCGTTTGCACGAAGTTGCCGTAGCTGGACTCCCGAAAGCGCTTGATCGACTCGCGCAGATCACCCAGCACCTTGTTCATGTACTGGGTCTGTTCTTTGGTGTTGCCACCGGTCTTGTCCAGAAAGGCCCGAGCCGTTTTCATGGCGAGTTCGTCGTACTGCTTGAACTCGCCGCGCAAGGTGATGATGTCCTTCTTGCGCTCCGGGTAGAGCTTTTCGATCTCCTCGAAATCCTTGTCCGCCTTGGCGTAGAAGTCTTGCGCTTCGTCCAGTGGGTCGTACTCGCCCAGCATGACCGAGCGCATGAACAACTCTTCCATCTTGTCGAGTCGAACGATATTCGATTCGATTTTCTGCAGCACCGGGAAGTACATGTCCTTGATCGCCGTGAGCTGCCCGCTGCTCTGGATCGATTTGTGAACGCTGTAACTCGTGACGGCCAGGAACACCACGATGGCCACACCGACCATGATGATGATCTTGCGCATGGGATTGGCCGTCGTCTCGGACGAGCCTTGCGTGAGTTGATTCATTGCCTTCAACCTTCTGAATAAATCCGCGTTGTGTGGACCGGTGCATCTGTCGATGCCGTGGTCCCAGGACTGCCACTTGCCTCGCGACGGGAACCCCGTCAGCCACAATCTGCTCACCTCGGTTTCATGAGGTGACAACAAAAGAATACGGCGCAGCGCCCCGCCGGAAAACGAAATAAGCGGCCCCTTGGGCATTCATAAGGTGATATCGGACGCACATCAGAAAGGTTGAGGCCTCGGTGCTCACAAATCACTTCTTGCAGGAAAGCATGGACAAATGCACGTCCGCCAGACGCAAAAAAGGCCGCTCGGTGGCGGCCTTCCTGGTGTGCGCATCGGTATGCGCGCTGGCACAGACCTAGGCGTGCGCCGCCCGCAGCTTGCGAGAGAAATCCTGCAGCGCGGCAATGCCGCTGGCTTCGGCGCGTTGACACCAGGCCTGCAGCTCGGCCACCAACTGCTCTGCAGACACGTTGGTGCGCGTCCACAACGCACGCAGTTCTTCGCGCATGGCGATCAGCTTGTCCAGCTTCGGGTTGGCAGCCAGCGCCTGGTCAATCTGCTGCTGCATGCCTGCCGGCAACTGGTCTGCATCACGGTGCATCCACTTGCGCACACGCTGCAACTGGCCAGCCGCAGACTCCTGCCCGCTGGACTTGAGCCGGGCCACCTCGGCCGAACAAGCCAGACGCACCTCGCGGGCGTAGCCGGCCATCAATTCGTAGCGGTTGGCCACAATGGCTTCCAGCGTCTTGGCATCGGCCACGGGCTTGATGTCGCCCAAGGTCAGGCGAGGCGGTGTCTTGCGGACCTTGGCCAGACCCAGCATCTCCAGGCCACGGATGTAAACCCAGCCGATGTCAAATTCGTAAGGCTTGACAGACAACTTGGCCGATGTGGGATACGTGTGGTGATTGTTGTGCAGTTCTTCACCACCGATGATGATCCCCCAGGGCGACACATTGGTGGACGCATCAGGCGCTTCGAAGTTGCGGTAACCCCACCAGTGCCCCAGGCCGTTGATGATGCCTGCGGCCGTGATCGGAATCCACAGCATTTGCACCGCCCACACCGTGATGCCAATGGCACCAAAGAGCGCCAGGTCGATCGCCAGCATGAGGAACGGCCCCCACGCACTGCGCGGGGTGTAGAGCTTTTGCTCCAGCCAATCGTCAGGGGTGCCGTGACCAAACTTTTTGAGGGTCTCGGCCTGCTTGGCCTCGGCGGCGTACAGCTCGCGCCCTTCCAGCAGCACCTTTTTGATGCCATGGGCCACTGGACTGTGGGGGTCTTCGGCTGTTTCGCACTTGGCGTGGTGCTTGCGGTGCACCGACACCCATTGTTTGGTGACGGTGGCCGTGGTCAACCACAACCAGAAGCGGAAGAAATGCGAGGGGACCGCGTGCAGTTCAAGCGCGCGGTGTGCCTGCGAACGATGCAGAAAGATCGTGACGGAAGCAATCGTGATATGGGTGAGAAGCAGCGTGTAGACAACCACTTGCCACCAACTGGCATCAGCCAGACCTTGGATCGCCCATTGCACGAGGCCATCGTGCAGCGACCCGGATAACTCGGAGACAAACATCAAGAACCTTTCAGCGGGACGCGAGATTGTAGAGGCCCCCAGGAGATCTTGTTTGTCTCAAAACAATAAAGGGTTGCCGCACCGGGGACCCGAGCGACAACCCTTGCTTCGGACTTATTCCACAGTCAAAACGACCTTGACCGTGCTGTCCACCGCAGATTTTTCAATGTAGCCAATGGCGTCCACGTTGGCGGCCACGTGCTTCTTGACGTCTGCTGCGGTCGGGACTTCTTTGGGCGGCATGGCCTTACCAGAAAAGGTCAGTCGGGCCCAGGTGGCCTTGACCTGTGACGGCGACTTGCCGGCGGCCTTGCTGTAGAACTGGTCACGCGCGCTGCTGGACTCGGGCAGGTCGGCTGGGACCGCTGTCTGACCAGATGGCAAGGTGGCGCTCTTGCCCATGAAGATGGCTGCCACCTGTTCAGGTGTCATGGTGGCCAGAGGGCTCTTGGGGTTGACGATGACGGCCACTTGGGCGCTGGCGGCCTGAGCCAGCGTCAGCAGGCCCGCCGCAACGAGTGTGTGAAGGGTGAACTTGGTTTTCATGTGATGCTCCCTTCGGTTAGAACACAAAGTCGACCGACAGGTTCATGACGTTGACTGAACGCTTGTTGTTCATGAACGCCGCAGACGAAGCCGTCGTGGGATCGGCAATCAAGAACATGCCTTGGGAATCGGCTGGTTTGGTCACACGATCAAACTGTGCTTTCACGGCCAGGCTGCTGGTCGCATCCCAACGAACACCAACGGTCACCGTGCGCTCGTCTTGTTTCTGGGTACCCAGCACGGCGTTAATCCCGCCGTAAACGTTGTTCACGCCGGTATCCAGCGCGACAGCGCCTGCGTACAAGGGGGAGCTGCTTCCGCCAGAATTCGTCACAACAGCAGAACTGCGCAGCGCGCTCGCAGAAAGAGGATTGCTGGAACGGCGGTCCGACTTGATCTTCGACAGCCCGATGTATGGCGTGAACCTGTCAACCCGGTAGCCCACCATGGAGTACCAACCGGTGGTGTCAGACACGTAGCTGTCCGTTTTGCGCTTGGTGAACTCCAAGCTACCCACCCAGTTGTCCTGGTCATATGCCAGACCAATGCCCGTGAAAGTTGCCTTGACGCCCTCGACGTTCAGCAGCGAAGCGACCTGCGCCATCTGAGCACGTGAAGCTTGTGCCGCAGCCACGGCGGCAGGGCCGCCGATACCCGCGAACGCACCATTGCCAGCGCCCGCAATGAACGCAGCGTAACCTCCTGCCAACGTTGCACCTTGCGCCCCGGCTGCCAACTGATCGGCCAACTCCGACTTCACAGTCATCTTGCCCTGGCTACGCCCAACCCGGAGCGACCAACCGTTGCTGAGTTCGGCCAGCACATTCAGGCCGACAGACCGCTTCAAAATGACCTGACTGGGCGCCCTCGCCAAAGACGAGGCATAGTCACTTTTCGAATCACCAGTCCAGAAAGTGGACGTGATCGTGGCTTCACCCGCATTGAACTGGTACGCCGCATCCAAGCCTTCAAACTGGCTGATGGGCACCTGACCATATACGTCCAGAGGAGGACGTACAAAGGTGTTGGCGTACCCGACATCGCGGAAGTCAGAGATCATGAACAGCGGGGCGCCCATGCGTCCAGCCCGAAAGCTCAGCCCAGGCATGGCTTGCCACTTTGCAAAAGCCCAGTTGATATTGGGTATGTATTGCCCATCTGCATCGTACTTGGTCATCACCTGGGACGTCGCCGAAACGGTTGGCGCGAACTTGTAGGTGCCTTGTACGGCGATTTTGCTATCGGGATCCAGGCTGCCGTGCTTGGTCGCACCGCCACCTTGACCTGGGTAGCCGTAGATCGCGTCATTCGTCGTTGTTTTCACTGCGCCGAGCGTACCAAACCCGGACAGCCGGAAATTGCCATCAGGCGACTGGTAGTCAGCCTGGGCGCTCATGCAGGCGACCATGGCTGCGGCCGCCAGTGGCAGGCGCCGAAGTTTTTTCTCTGACATGGAGTGACTCCTCAACAGGGTTGATGGGACGCCACTTCAGGCCTGCTCACCTGGTTGGTAGAGGAATGGGGGACAAGCCTGAGTGCGCGACCACTTTGCCTAACGGCTTTGCGGTTGTCGTCAGAGTAGAGTTCCCACTTGACATCAATCCCCTGAATAGGGTGTATCACAACGTGTAATTTTTCATATTTGAGCGAATTAATGATGCTCAGCGCTCAAAACCCCTGAAATCAGGACATGCAAATGCGTCGCCAAAGCACGCCGATCAGCGTGCGTTGCCTCTTGTAAAGGGAGGATGGTGGCGTGAACACACAGCCCTCTGCCCGTCACCACCCACCACAGCGACTGCAGCAAACTGGTGTCACCCGTGTAGGCCGCAATGGGGCTGAAAGCATGGTGTGGGTCGCTGTAGCGCAGCACCACAGGCTGCACCGGCACGGGTGCATCGATGGCCGCCTGTAACAAATTGGGGTGAAAATGCATCACTTCATGCCCGCTGCCGGTCGTGCCCTCCGGGAAAACGGCCACCGTGTGCCCCTCACGCATGACCTGGGCCATCAGGCCCAGTACGCGCATGGCGTCGCGCCGGCGCTCGCGCACCAGATATAAGGTCCCGGCGGCGGTCACCAGCGGCCCGATGAGCGGCCATTGGGCGACTTCGGCTTTGGACACGAAGCGCGATGGCACCACCGAGTTGATGGCCACGATGTCCAGCCAGGACACATGGTTGGACACCACCAGCTTGGCGCCCGGGCGGGCGTGACCTTGCACGATCAGGCGAATGCCCAGGATGCGCAACAGCTGACCTGACCAGCGCAGCGTGACCGGGTCCAACTGGGAGCGGTCCAGTGAGCGCCAGACCGTCACCGACTGCAGCAGGATGACCAGCAAATGCACCAGCACGCGCAGCAGACGCCACACGGCCAGTGGCGCCATCCAGATGCTGGCCCTGTGCGCGGGAACCTTGCGCACGCCCTCGCCCACCGCGCTCATGCTGCGGCGACGGCGTCGGCTTCGTGCGCCACTTGCCCGGCCACCAGGGTCAGGCGGACACGGCCAGCGAGTTCAAAACCCGTGGCCTCGAACGCAAAGGGGGTGTGCTTGCCTTGGCTGACCAGCGCTGAAGGCTCCACGACCCAACGGGCCGCCGCGTCGAACACCACCACGTCGGCCACGCCGCCAGCCACCAGCCGGCCTGCGCTGTTGGACAGTGAGCCCAGGGCATCGCCCAGCACCTTGACAGGGCCTTGCGTCACCACAGACAGCGCACGGCGCAGTTTGGCGGGGTCAGGCTGGCCATTCTGATCGGCACCCGACCACTTGAGTGCCAGGCTCAGTAGCAACTCCAGGCCCGTGGCACCGGGCTCGGCTTCGCCAAAGGGCAAGGTCTTGGCGTCTTCGTCCACGGGGGTGTGGTCGGACACCAGTGCGTCCAGCGTGCCGTCGAGCAAGCCGGCTTGCAGGGCATCGCGGTCGCGGCCCTGGCGCAGCGGCGGCGTCAGGCGCATGGCGGAATTGAAGTAGCCAATGTCGACATCGGTCAGCAACAGCGAATTGATGCTGACATCAGCCGTGATGGGCAAGCCTTGGGCCTTGGCCTGGCGCACCAGGTCCACCCCCGCGGCACTGGAGATGCGGCACAGGTGCACGCGCGCGCCAGTGGCGCGCACGAGTTCGATGATGGTGTGCAGGGCGATGGTCTCGGCGCTGACGGGTACACCCGACAGACCCAGGCGCGTGGCCATGGAGCCGCTGGCCGCCACGCCTTTGCCCAGCCAGGCGTCTTGCGGACGCAGCCAGACGGTGTAGCCAAAGGTGGATGCGTATTGCAAGGCGCGCTGCAGCAACTGGGTGTCTTTGACCGGCACCTCGGCTTGCGAGAAACCGATGCAGCCGGCTTCGTGCAACTCGGCCATCTCGGTGAGCGTTTCGCCCTTGAGGCCACGCGTGAGCGCACCCAACGGGAACAGGCGGCAGCGGCTGAGCTTGCGGGCACGCAGTTTGAGCATCTCGACCAGGCCGGGTTCGTCCAGCGTCGGGTCGGTGTCGGGCAGGCAGACCACGCTGGTCACACCACCTGCTGCTGCGGCGGCCAGCTCGGACTCGAGCATGCCCTCGTGTTCGTAGCCGGGTTCGCGCAGGCGCGCGGCCAGATCGACCAGGCCAGGGGCCACGATCAGGCCGGCGGCGTCGATGGTGCGGTCGGCGGCGAAATCGGCATTGACGGTACCAATGGCCGTGATGCGGCCAGATGTGATGGCCAGGTCACCGATCTGGTCCAGGCCAGACGCCGGGTCTACCAATCGGCCATTTTTGATCAGGATCTTCATGCTGGCCTCCGCTGAGCCGCCTCAAGGAGGCCCGCCCCCTCGGGGGGCCG
>Ga0209066_10006396_pt1 | contig 12026 bp, 9 predicted proteins | sample All_14_2_FD_187198 | JGI IMG/M metagenome (GOLD analysis project Ga0209066, IMG submission 187198) | Freshwater microbial communities in response to fracking from Pennsylvania, USA - Allegheny Zone_MetaG_DW_15 (SPAdes) (version 2) ...
TCCACGCCCTTCTCGAACCGTTGCAGGTCTGTCAACAGGAGTTGGGCGGCCTGTGGCTCCGTTATACGCTGCCCGGGCTTCACGTCGGGCCCGGTATGGCCGTAACCGATAGTGAGCGTCCCGAGCACCTGATCGCCTGCGTCGAGGATCACATCGCCGGTGGCATCGTCATACGTTTGCCCCCGGAACCCCTCCCAGGATTTAATCTTTTCGAGGGTGAGCGAATTGACCTGCCTCATATTCGATCTCCATGTTTGCGACAGGGGATTAGCGCGTTTTATCGGTCAGAGGGAAGAGATGCGCCTTGGCCGCCGTAACATCGACCGGCGGTTCGGGAGGTTCCAACCCGGCCTTTACCAGGGCTTGGCGCATGAGTTGTAGGTGCCACTGGGCCAGCGTCAGATGCCGGTCAAGCCGGTGGATACGCTCGCCTTGTTCGGCGAGTTGGGTGGCCGCTGCCTTGTGCTGCGCTTCGCATTGATCAAGCCGCTTTTCGAGAAGATCGCGGATCAAGGCGAGCGCGGCGGTCTCCGCCTCGATGGCGGAAACGTCTCGTGTAGCCCGCGCGGCGGCGGTCCCGCTTACACGGTCCGCGCTAGCCTTGGACCGCGAAATGAGGATGTTCGCGAACTGTGTTATCGCGATACCGCCCAATCCGATCAAGCCCCCAATCTCGATAGGAATATCCACAACTGTTAACTTTCTCTGTTAACGATGGCGGTCAGGACGGATTCTACCGAGTCTTCCGCCAGCAAGCGAACACGGCAGTAATCCACGGGGGGCGATACAAATACTGTGTCGCCTTGTACCTGGCGGTTAAAGACGGAAACATTAGCTTCTCCGTCTCTAATCTGTATCTCGATGCGGTCGATCATTTGGCCGTGTCCTCATTAAACCGCCGAAGCGTCTACATATTGCCACGCGGAGCCCGTGCAATACACAAGCGTCGATTTACCGGCAGCGGGGTTTGACACCTGAGCCCACCCGATATTCGCCGCCGAAGGGGTTGGAAGCGTCGCTACAGTGTATGTGCGAAAGATAACGTGCCGCGCCGAGGTAATGAATGCGCTCAAGGTTGCGCCGCACTGCAAGCCGCCGTCCGCCTCTACACGAAATCTCTCCCCGTAAGAGCCGGCGTTGTTACTGTTAAAAAACGAGATATGGGACGGGACGTACGTTGTAGTAGCCGTGCCGGAAACTGTATTATACATACCGGACCCGCGTACAGGGCCGGCGCCGCCGTCAACCCACGCCTCCCAACCACCATAAGTGCCGGAAGTTACCGCACCAAAACTGCCGGGGGCCGCGCCGGCAGAACGATATGTTGTCAGTTGAGGCCGCTGCGCGTTAGTCCCGTATTTGGCCAAGAGAATCGAAGAGGTAGCGTAATTAGTCCCGACCACCTGAACCTGCATGGTTCCAAGACCAGTTATGGTCTCCGCCGTTGCGCCCGAAAACACCATCGGCCCAAGCGAAGTGTCCCCCGCCTTCTTTACAGCGCCGATGCCCGTCAGAAGAGCGTTCGCGTCGGCGTAGGAAGCGTTTGTACCCCCCGACAGAAAAGGAAGCGGGTTACCCGAGGACGGCGTCTGTCCGATAACGTAGGCCGTGGTGGCGATTTGCGTGGTGTTTGTGCCCGGAGGCGCGGTTGGCGCTGTAGGGACGCCCGTTAGGGATACGTTCACGTTGCTGTGCACGTGATCCTGCCGCGCGAAGCGGAGGGAAGTCCCGACCGCCGCAGGGCCTAGGTTCGAGGGTGTCGCGGAAGCCGCCTGCCCGATAACGTAGGCCGTGGTGGCGATTTGCGTGGTGTTCGTGTCTACCGCTGCGGTGGGAGCGGTAGGCGTCCCGACCAAGGCGACGTTGTTGTTGCTGTGAACATGGTCTTCACGAGCCATCGCGGTAGACGTTCCGGTAGCCGCCGTTCCGAGGGCTTGCGGCGTCGCCGAGCCGAGAAGAACGCCGCCCTTTGCCGAGGTAGTCGCCAAGGGGATATCGTCACTGACCAAGGCCCGGTAGGCCGGGGTGGCAGACCCACCGCTCGCAGGCCCCGCCAGAACGGTGTTCGCGGTCTTCGGGCTATAGGAAGGGGTTGCGGCTACCCAGGCCCCGCTAACTCGAACATAGAACTGAATCGCGGTAATGTCGTAATAGACAGTTCCGTCCGGGGCCGGGGCGGTGGGCGCCCCGCTACCATCAATCACCGTGGATGCGGTAGACGCGGCGGCGAACATCCCCGCACCGTTCGAGTAGACGAAGGTTATTTCCCCTTGGGGGACAATCACAGAAGCCCCGGTGGCCATCCGAACGGTCAGGCTATACGCCCCGGAGGTCCCGTTATTAATGATGAAGAAACCACCATTCTGCGGGAACACAAGCGCCCGATCCCCCGTCATCGTCCCGGTGACAGCATACGACAGGTTCGATGCTTGCGCTTCCGTGAGAGTAACGTCCGCCGAAGTGATCGTTACCGGGAACGACCCGGCAAGATTGGCGTCGATTTTCTGGAAATTCTGATTAAGGACGATGCCCCAAGTGTTTACGTGCTCCCCCGTCGCTTGAAGCTCGTAATCCTTGTTAGTGGAAAAGGTTGAAGGCATTATTCTGTCTCCGAAGCAGCAATTCCCCGACGCAGCAGGCCAGGGGTCAGCATTTTCCGAACGGTCTCGCCATACACATTATAGTCTTCCGGGAAAGACCCCGGCAACAGGGCCCGGTTATACGCTCGAAGAAAATCACGATACTTGCTGGGAGCGTTCTGCCGTGTCAACACCTGATCGACTAGAGCCCTCGCGATTTTCGGGTCCAGCACGGCTTCCCTGTAGAAGTCATTAACCCGGCGAGCGAAAGCGTTCGTCAACTGTTCGTAACGAACACCTACCGCCGCGCCAGCCGTCCCGGCAAAATATCCAGGAGTACCCCCGACCACAGCCCCGAGGGCTGGCATCCCTTTGAGGATCGCAGTAATAGCCCGCGCCGTCATGGTGCCACCCCCGCGACGAATCCACTTCATGACCGCTGTGCGGGGGTCCTCACCGCTAAGGGAAGCCGGGAAGGATTTCGTCGGGCCCACGAAGCTCTTTCGCGCGTCGCTCACGGCCCGAGCCACGTCGTCGAAATGCCGGGCCGTCTCGGGGCCGAGCATGACTTTCAGTTTCGGACCGAGATCGGCCAACATGCGGTCGAAACTTTCCTGCCCCCCGGAAGTGAGTTTCCCGTGCAGTCGTTCCCAAGCCTCATCGAAGATGGCCCGACGAGCGCCGTCCAGGGCTTGCGGATGGCCCGCCAAGCGAGACGACACGTCCCTCCAAGCGTTGCGCCAGCCCCCGGCGTTCAGCATGGACCGAGCCCAGGTCTCCGGTTCGACCTTGAGGACGTTCGATAGCGCCGATTTGGCGTAGGCGTCCACGTTACGCTTAGCCTCATTGACGAGGCTCTTATCCTTGGCGATGTCCAGCAATTCCTTGGCCCAGCGCTTGGCGTCATCAAGTTCCGCCTTCCCGGCCCCAGCCGCCTCGGCCACGACTCGTTTAGCCTCTTCCTCGGCGAAGTTACGAGTGGTTTGCGCCCCGGCGTTCAGCGCGCGGATTTCCTCGGCGTGCCGGGCCGTCGTTTCGCCGAAAGCATGCACGGCCTGCTGCACCGAGGATACGCGCTCGGATAGACCTGGGATCGTTTTAAGGGCGCCTTGGTGGTCACTGATCCACTTGGCAAGTTTCGCCTCGTCAATCTTGCCGGAAGCCGGGGTGACAGCGCCCCGCAGGTTGTCGATGACGAAATCCTGGATGGCCTTAATAGCCGTCTCAGAATACCGCTTCGTGCCATCGGCCATCTCGTCCACGGGCAGCACGTCGAGCAATTGTCGCGCGGCAGAGACGCCACCGGCGAGATCCGGCTTGATGAAGTAATTCAAAACCCGCTCTGGGGCGACCTTGAACCCGCCCCGGTTGGCGGGCTCGAAAACGGATTTGGAGACCCCTTCCAGATAGGGTGCCTTGAGCTTCGTCGCTGTATATGCACGGGCTTGGGCGAACTGATCCTTGGCCCCCGGGATTTCCTCGAAAGATTCGTTGATGGCATCTTTCAAGCGATTCAGGTTACGCCCGAGGACATTGTTACCGGATGTATACGCCGAGCGAATAGCGTCGCCCAGGGCACTCCGGGCCTTGTCGAGGACTTCCACCGTATTCTTGCCGGCGGTCAGCCCGTTTTCCGTCCACGCCTTCATGAAATCGACTGGATACATGGAACCCGGATTGGGGACGCCAATCACTGTGTCCATTTCGTTCGCGAGTTCCTTCACCACCCGGTCGAGTGGGGCGGCGGACACAGCGATGTCTTTGTCCGGGAGAGAGTAGAGCCCTTCTGTGACCTTGCGGCGCAAGCCGCGTTCCCCGAGCAATTCCCCGGAGAGCGTAGCCGCCGATTCCGCTGCCCGAGACCCGGTGGTCAACGCGGTATCGATAGCACCCCTAGCCCCTGCAACCTCGGCCCCTTGACGCCCGGCGAGATCCGCCTGCTGCCGCGCGATGGTTTCAGCAGCTTCCGCACGGATACGCGCTGCCTCCGCAGCGGCGTCAGCATTCCGCTTGGCCACTTCTTCTGCGGTTTGCGCGACCCGCTCCCCACCTTGCCGGTACGCGGAGTCCATCGCTTCTTCCCGAACGGCGGTAGCTTCGTCGAGGAACCGGGTCACGTCATCCCCGATGCCTTGGGCTGTGGAGCGGAGGGCCCCCGTCGTCCCCTCCGGGGCAAACAGCGCCTTGATCGAGGCCAGGTTCTCTTCGGCCCCCCGGCGATATTCATCCCATACGTTCGGATCAAGGCGTCGGAAATTACGTTCCGCCGCAGAAATGGAAGGGGCATCAAGGACCGCACCGGTGCCGATGGGCAAGACGCCCGGCTTTTGCAAATGTTCGGTGAGATCGCTCCGAACGGACTCCAACGTACGACCGGATTCTTCTGCGATCCGCTTCGCCGCCGCTTCCCCTGCCTGCTTCAAATTCCCGGGCAGCAAGCTCTTGACGCTCTGCCACGCCTTGGAACCTACCTCCCGGGCAGCGGGGCCCGCCATCTCGAAAACCGCATTCGTCAACGCAGTCTGCCCTGTGTCAGCCAACCGCTGACCCACACCTCGGGTATCGTCCACTCCGGCTAGATAATTGCCGGCGAGGGTAGCCGCTTCCCGGCCCCCGGCAGCGCCCAACCCATAAGCGGCGGGGAGCGTGAGAAGAGATGCGCCCCCGGTGGGGATAGCGGAGGCCACCGCCGCAGGGGCCGCCGCACCGGCGGCCAAAGCACCACCAGCTATTTCCGCAATATCCGGGTAAATACTGCCGATGTCCCCCCAGGTCGGCAACCAGCCTTCCTCGTTCCACAGAGTGACTTTACCCGTTTCCGGGTCTCGGTAGATGAAGTTGCCGTCCTTGTGCTGGACGGCGTTCGGGTCAAGTTTCTGCAACTCCCGGAAACGGTCTTCGGCGTTCAATCCCCCCAACGCGGTTCGCAGGCCGGCGGGCGCCCCGGAAACTTCAACATCTTTCCCGGTATAGGGCTTCACGGTCTCAGGTTGTCCCGCCTTCACCGGAGAAGGCCCGAAACGCGAAAAAATGTTCTCCGGTTCGGGCTTACGCTGCGGCGGTCCAAACTGCGCGAAGATGTTATCTTCGGCCATATCACGGCGCTCCCAAAACGGCGTCGGCTGCGCCGGGGCCGTACCACTGATCAAATTGACGTTTAACGTCCTCGGATGGGTTCTGCCGCAACAGGTCTATCGCTTCTTTCGGCGGCGAGGCGGCGGACCCCCCGGCGATATCGATCAATTTCTGACCGAGAGCTTTCGGGTCCACCTCAGATGCCGTTACAGACAGGCCGGGGACTACGCGATCCATCGGGATCGGGGCAAGGCCCGCTTCCTCTCGACGCCATTGCAGGCGAGCCATGGATGCTTGAAGCAGTTCGTCCTGAAGGGCGAGGTACTTGTCAATCGCATCGCTCATAACGCCAGCATCGTTCCACGACATCGTTATAGCGTTCAAGGCGCGTTGGGCGTCACCTTCCGTCTGGACGCCTTTAGCCAGCAGGAGGATGTTGTTCCGCAGATCCTCAATCGTGGAGCGCATGAGGGCGTATTCCCGGCTCTGGTCGGACGAGTAGCCAAGTCGGTTCCTCGCCTCATGGCCGAGGTTCGTCGCGGCGCCCAGGTCAAGCTCTCCGCTATCGAGCAGGGACTTCACCCGACGGAGTTGGGTGATATTGGAGGCTATCTTGGGCATCGCGGCCAAGGTCTCCTCTTCCGCCTTCTGGTAAGTCGTCGGGAGCGACGGTTTTTCGCCAGCCTTACCCGGCTTCACGCCTTCAAGTTCCCGATACCGGCCATCTGGAAGTGCTTCAATTGCACCGCCGTTCGGCCCGACCACACCGGGAACGATTCTACCCGCCCCCTGGCCTTGCGCGGCAAGAGTTTCCCGTTTAAGTGCCCGGTCGGCTTCGCCTTCTTCACGGGTCAGCATCAATTTTTCGCGGTCGAGGCCCAACTGCCCCCGGGCGTTCTCGATCTGAGATTCGATCTGGCGAACCTGCGCATCTGCTGTTTGCTGCCGGATATCGAGCTCTTCCCGCTTACGGGCTTCCTCTTCCGCCAAACGATCCCGTTCGCTCATGGCCGCGCGCTGCTGCAACAGGAACTGCAACCCCTGCAACCCGCCTTTCCCGACACTGCGGTTGGCGAGCATACTTGCGAGCCCTGCGCCCAACGCCAGCCAAGGGCTGTCTACCCAGTCATCTTCCCTGACTCGGGTATACGACGGAGCACTGTTCATCTGACGCACCTGCGCGCCATCCGGGGTCACCGGTGTCGCCGATTCCAACGGGGCAGCTTCCGGGATCGACCGCCCCCCGGTGACGCCGTAACGGGCCAAAGCATCCGCCACGGAACCCTCCGCGACATCAGGGTTGGTACGCCGGGCTTCTTCGCCCCAGCCAAGAACATCCCCCACCACTGCCGATGGGTTCGCCCCAAGCAGCGTTTGCCCCCCACCCGGCCCGAATCGATGGAAGAAATTGGCGTTCTCGTCCGTATCCTCCGCCCCCGTGGCCTCAATATTCTCCCGACGGTATGCGTCCGCCGCGAGGTAATTGAGGTTGGGCACCAAGGGAGGCGGGGATTTCCGCCAGGAAAGGATAACTTCGTCGGGAACGTCCTTGGACAGCCCAGGGAAGTTGCGTTTGATGACGTCTAGCCAGGTGGCGTCGATAAATTGATTGGTACCAGAAGCCGAACCGCCAAGAGGGTTATCCACGGGTTGATTACCGGATTCCCGCTGGGCGTTGTCCGCGACGGACCATTCAGAAGGCGTAAGATTGACTTCTGGTTCCAATGTTGGGGACGCCGACGGTTGCCAAGGCTGTGGCTTCTGCGACAGGAGTTCCGTCAACTGCTGTTCCAGGGAAGGCTGTTCCGGGGATGGCCGCTCTACGGGGACGCCGCTCACAGTTTCCTCGGGTTTGCCCCCGGTGACCCACCCCTTAACGTCCGACAGCCAAGGAAGGTTTTTGGTCTCGTCAGGAGGCGTGCCCCCGGTTTCCAGACCGATGCGCCCCCCGGCGGCCTTGCCGGTTTTGCCACTGGTCCCCGTGGACGCGCCGTTGCCGTACCCGGCATCCATCAGCGCGCGCCCGCGATTGGACAGGGACGTCAGGTTCGAAGACACAGAGGGCCTGAAAAGGTATTCCCCGACAGAAGTCATGTCTTGCAATTGGGTCGCAGAGGGGGCGGACCAGTTCGATGTTGGCGTGGTGCTCAACGTCTGAGGCTTATTATACGTGATCGTCGGCAAGGAAAACCCGTACGACGACTGGATAGGGGCAGACGCGGTATAACCGCCCCCCGAACCTTGCGAAGTCGCTTGCGACCCCGAAGCCTTGCCCCCAGAACCCTTAGCACCAGACATATGACCGCTCCTTTGGCAAGCGGAATATTACGTTAACATAGGGAGGAAGGCCACCGCTTAATGTTGCCCCGGTCAGGGGGAGCCGGATGCCTTGTTCCCCGAGGACTTACCCCCAGCTACGAATGGCACACCGGGGACTGCTGTTCGCTGCGTGGTCGTAACGGACGCCGAGATAGGGTTACCGCTGGTCAATCGCGCCCCTGCATCAGAAAGCACTTGGCCGAGGTTAGGCGCGCCCGGAGTTGCCGCGCCCGGGGTTACCCCGGGCGAAGCACCCGTCTTCGGGGAACCATTCTTGCCGGAACCGATCTTCCCGCCGGAGTTCGATGATGCGGGGAACCCTCCGGTAGTGTTCTGCGGAGAACCCATTACGCTGTCCCCCCTCGACGATAGCCCATGCCACCGGCGTTCGGGGTAATCGCACCGCCACGTGCGAACAGGTTGAGGTTCTTCCATACTTCACCGAAGAAATCCGCCTCTTCTGGCAGGGCGTTCGGATCGGTGACCGCCGTCGCCATGGAAGCCGAAATCTTTTCCGGGTTCACCCCGGTGGGAGGGAATGGCGTTGCGTTGGCGGCGCCGGAAGCGCGGCCAACATCCCCCGAAGGGACATATTCCGCCTTGTCCGTCTTGCCGTCGTCGAACTCCGACCGGATCTTCCGCATCGAATCGTACAGCGAGGCCATGTCCGTGAGCGTATCGGACGTGTTATCGCGGGGGATCGGTGGGGCGGAAGCGGTTGGCAGGTTCCCGCGCGTAAACTGCATGTTCTGCCCCTTGCTCTCGGCGGGGCGGATCTGCGGGAGGATTGTCCCCGTGGAACCGGGGACTTTCTGCGCGCCCGTAATCGTGGACGACAGAGTAGGCGTAAACGACCCGCCGGAAGCCCGGGCGACACGACCGCCGGTGTTCAGGAACATAAGTGCAAGCTTGGCCATGTTCATCAGAGTGTCCATGGTCTGGTCTTTGGGCGGCGGCGGCGCTTTCGCCTCGGGGAGTTTCGCGGCGCTTGGCGCAGGCATACGTCCAAGGGAAGACGACATGGCGTTACCCCCGAAAGCCAGACCGACACGACCGCCGGAATTGAAGCAGCCCCCGCTATCCGTCGAAGACGTGGAAGTGGACGACCCGCCCATGTTGCCCCCCAGGCCCGTAGAAAGTTGCGATAGCCAAGCCAGCATCTCGTACGGGTACTGCTGCTGGTTCTGCCACAGTTCGTACTGAGCGTTCAATTGGTTCTGCGCCTGTTGCTGCTGCTGGTTCCCCGCGTTCAACATGGCATCGGCTTCGTTAAGCGCCGTAGACGAGGCGGACGTACCAAGGTTCTGCAACTGCCCCGCCGCGTTCAATGCGTTCTGCTGGTCCTGCTGCGCGGCACCCAGAGACTGGGAATACCCTGTGTTGTACAACCCGGCAATCGTCTGATTGTCGGCAAGATTCTGCTGGCGAGCGAGTTCCGCCTGCGCAACCCCGGCCCGGTCACCGCCGAAGGCCCCCGCAGAAATCGCGTTACCGGTCAGATTGTTGGCCGCCTGCGCGTTGTTCTCCTGCATGTTGGCCCGCGTGGAGTTCACCACTTGCTGCAAGTACGGGCTCATGTAATTGTTGATCGCGGACGACGAAACAGGGGATGCGCCTTGGTTCAGATAGTTGGCCGCTGCGTTGTAATACTGCTGGCCCCGCCCCTGCGTATCCGCGATATTCCGGTAAGCCTGATTCTGATACCCCGTGGTCCCCGCAATCAGATCGCCGGTATATTGCTGGTACGGAAGGGAAGCGTAGTTATTGGCTTCCGAGATCAGGTTCCGGTACTGAGCCAGTATCTCTTCGGGGATCTGCTGCACCGTCGTGGTCGTAGACCCCCCGCCACCTTTGCTGCCCATATCACGCGCCCCTATACCGGAAGAATAGTTTCGCGGGTTCTCCGAACCGGCGACGATACAATCGTAGCTTAGTTTTCGGTCGTTTGCTAGACGCAACCCCGATCCACAAGTCAAGCCCTAAATTGCCAGCCAATACGCGGGCGAAACTCATGAGATCCAGAGACACATTGGCTGTATGTTCGCCCGGGGGAACTGCGATAAATTTTTCTTCCAGTCCCCAAGCTCCGGTCTCGTTATTCTTGACGATCTGCAAGGCGATCATCCCGCGAACTTCCGGGCCGTCCATGGCTACGGCAACAAATGTCCCCTGTTCTGGTTTCAGATCCAGGGCCTCTCGGACGAGATGGAGCGCTTTGGAGTAATTGACCTCCGTGAGCGCGTTGTCGCCACCGATCCATTTGCAGAGAGGTTCGATCTTCTCCCACATTTCCTTGGTGGCTACATAGACGTTCGGGGGGAAAGGGAGACCCTTTTCCGGGGGTATGACAAACGCCCCGCCATAGTCCTCGAACTCCCGCGAGTATAGCCTTATCTTAGGCGCCATCTGCGGATCGGTTGTAACAGTCATGACGAGTGGGAGCGATGTCTTGTCCGCGTAAGTCTTGGCAAACCGAAGCAGTGTTTTGGCATAGGGCGTTCGTCGGTGCGTCGGGGCGACATAGTGCCAGATATCCGCGAGAAGGAATTCATCAGAATACCAAAGCTGGTTGATCGACAAGCCGATGGACGCCACGATCCGTCCATTCTCGCGGGCGATCCCCGCCACAGCATGGTCCCCACGAACCGAAAGTTTCACGATATTGTCAAGGGCGTCATCGGTGGGCCTGCCGTTCCCGAAGCCTTCGTCAATCCCCCGCAGGTGAACCCATAGGTCTTCCGCATCAGAGGGCTTGGCCAACTTGATCGGGCTGTAGAGATTGAACGGCCTGTTAGCGACTTTACATGCTTCCGTGAGTGTCATTTTTGCGGTCCTGGCAGGTTCTTGAGTTCTGAAATGGTCTTTTTCCTGGTCGTAAGTACGAACTTATCAAGGATCTCGTGGCCTTTCTTGACGTTACCGCCACCGAGATTGCGGCAGTCGCCCGGGGACACGACATATTCGCCCCCGGCGATGATGATGGGGACCCCGTGGCCGCCGCCCTTCTTGACAGGGAACACTTTGTCGAGGATCGCGCCCCCCGCGAGGGTGTTGCCCTCCCCAAGAGCGGACACAATGTCTGCCGGGATGACGTAAGCGCCGTTCGGCAGCGTTACGTTACGGGTGTCCGTGCGACCTGGTTCCGCGATCTTGATCAGACCGAAATCGATGAAAGGTTCGTCGTTCATTGGTACACCACATACGGGTCGAAATTGAACGAATCCGTACCGTCGTCATAATATGCGATGAAGCCCCCGGCCTGGTTAGAGGCATTTCGCGAGACCAACATGACTCCGAATTGGTCGGGGTTTGCGACAAAGGTGCTACCGGATATCGATTCTGTCCAAAGAACCCCATCAGGGGACCATGAAGCAGACACCGCCTTCGTCGCGTGTACATACGCCAACCTCAAGTATACGGGACCTTGGTAATCGGACACGCCAAATCCTGACGGCACGGAGGTATCGGAGGCGCGGGTCGATGCCTCTACCCGTGGAGTGCCGCCCCACAAAGGTCCGACGGAGATAGAAGTCCCCGCTGATGAATCCCGGATCACAATCCCGATGGAGTTGTAATTCGCGGTCACTTTCCCGTATGCCAAGGCGGTGACCACCGTATCCGCAGCGGGCAACGGTTTCAGAAGTGCCCGCATGATGTTGGTCGCGACAGCCCCCGTCAAGTACAGCCCGCGTCCGTCAACTTCCGTCGCCACTATTGTGTTCAAGTTAGTCGGGAAAATAGCCGCGATCCCTGATGCGCTTTTTGGCGTCAAAGAGCCCCCGCCTGAAATCGGCACCTCGGTCACTTCTGTAACGTGACCGGTCGAATCCACGGAAATCCGCGCCACATGTGTGGAACCGCCGTAAGTGCCGGGGGTTACCCCGCTCGTGTCGTGACTTACCGTGATGGACCCGCTAGACGTGATAGGGCCGCCGGAAGCCGAAATGGGCGATGTTCCGGATACACCAACCGATGTCACTGTCCCGGTCCCGCCCGAAGAGATAGCGACGTTGCTGGCACTCGTCACACGACCGTCCGCACCGACGATGATCT
>Ga0209066_10006397_pt1 | contig 12025 bp, 9 predicted proteins | sample All_14_2_FD_187198 | JGI IMG/M metagenome (GOLD analysis project Ga0209066, IMG submission 187198) | Freshwater microbial communities in response to fracking from Pennsylvania, USA - Allegheny Zone_MetaG_DW_15 (SPAdes) (version 2) ...
ATGGGACGGATCACCGACAATCGAGCCGACATCTATCAGGAAATCACCGATCAGATGATCGCGATGATCGAGGCAGGCACCCGGCCTTGGTCGAAATCGTGGAATGGCAGCACCGCGCCCAATATCCCGCTGCGTTCCACTGGCGTTCCCTATCGGGGCATCAATGTCCTGACCCTGTGGGTTGCGTCGATGACGAAGGGCTATGCCTCCCCGCATTGGCTGACCTTCAAGCAGGCCCTCGCGCTTGGGGGATGCGTCAGGAAGGGCGAGAAGGGCTCTACCGTCGTCTATGCCAACAAGATCGAGGTGGACGCCGACAGGGGCGACCGTTGCGGCGATCAGGGGGGCGAGGACGGCAAGCGTCAGGTGGCGTTCCTCAAGCGTTACACCGTTTTCAATGCCGAGCAGATCGACGGCATCGAGGCGAAATATCCCACCCCCGCGCCGATCATCACCGCGACCAATCCCGACGAGCGGGACGCCGAGCTAGACGCCCTCTTTGTCCGCGTGCCCGTCACCGTCCGGCATCATGGTTCCCAGCCCTATTATCAGCCGAGCAGCGATCATGTCGTCATGCCGGAGTTTGCCGACTTCCACACCAGCGACGACTATTATTCGACCCTAGCGCACGAGCTATGTCATAATGCCGTAACCCGGATTATGCCGCATGGCGTTGGCCAAGACCTTGTTTTCCGGCCATCCACCATGCGGCACCTCGGCATAATCAGAGCCCTTCGAGGAACGCGAGGAGATGATCGTCGGGCTGGAACCGGCCTGTCGGCACATCCGGAGCGGCGACGCGCGCGAGTGCCTTTTCTTTCAAGCGCATGTCGGCGTGGATGTAGACCTGCGTCGTTTCGACCGATTCATGACCGAGCCACAGCGCGATCACGGCCTGATCGACGCCATGGTGGAGTAGGTTCATCGCCGTACTGTGGCGCAGCGTATGCGGTGTGACCCGTTTTGCGCCGATGCTTGGGCATGTGCGCGATGCCGTCAGGCAATGCTTACGCACCAGATGTTCGAGCGCGTCTCGGCTGAGCCGTTCGCCACGGATTGATGGGAACATTGGCAGATCGCTGTCGCCATGATCGCCGATCCACGCCTTCAGGATTTTGGCCGTTTCCCGCCTGATCGGTGTGGACCGTTCCTTTCGTCCCTTGCCCATGCAACGAACGTGTGCACCGGTGCCAAGTACGACGTCCCTGTTTCGCAAGCTGATCAGTTCCGATGCCCTGAGGCCCGTCTGCACCGCGAGCAGCAGCAGGGCATGATCGCGCTTTCCCACCCATGTCGAGCGATCCGGTGCCGCCAGCAGGGCGGCGATCTCGCTCGCATCGAGGAACGTGACGGCACGCTTTACATAGCGCTTGTTGGGCATCGCGAGGATGCGCTGGCAGTGCAGCATCCATGTGGGGTCGGTCATCGCGACGTAGCGGAAGAACGAACGGATTGCGGCGAGCCTGGTATTGCGGCTGCGGGCGCAGTTGCCGCGCGTCGCTTCGGTGTGGGCGAGGAAGTCGGCAACCAGATCGACGTCGATATCTTCGACTGTGATAGCGACCGGTGGTTTGCCTAGTCGTGCGCCGGCATAGCGCAGCAACAAGCGGAACGTGTCGCGATAGCTCGCGATGGTATGACGGCTCGCTTCCATCTGGACGCACAGCCGGTCGGTGAAGAAGCGCTGGATCAGTGCGGGCAAGGTCATGGCGGTCATTGCTCAGCCTCCCCGCTAAGGCGCGTGGCGCGCGCCATCGCCAGTTCCAGCAGTTCGGGCACGGCCTCGATGTACCAGAACGTGTGGTCAGGGTTGGCATGGCCAAGCCAGGTCGTCAGCTTGATCATCTCGCGTGCCGGATCCTTGCCTGTGCGATACCAGTCGATCATGGTCCGAACCGCGAAGGTGTGACGAAGGTCATGTATGCGTGGTCCTTTCCCGTGCAGCTTGAACCGCGAGTATTCCCGCAGCCCGATTGTTCGACTGACCCGTGCGAAGCTGGCCCGCGCCGACCATTCGCTGAGCCGGTCACCGTTGCATCTGACGAAGAGCTGCCCGGGCGCGCGACCGAGCAACCGGTCACGTTCGGTCGTGTAGGCGGTCAGCCGGTCCACGACAGTCGGATTGAGTGGCAGCAGGCGCTCCTTTCCCAGCTTGCCATGCCGGACACGCAGCACTCCGGTTGCTGCATCAAGGTCGTCGGTATCCAGCGCCAGCGCTTCGCTGATCCTGAGTCCCGTGACAGCGATCAGGCCGAAGAAGGTCGAACATGTCAGCCCACGCATCCCGTAGGTGGAAGGCAGTTCACTGGCCGCTGCGATGATGCCCCCGATCTCGGCTTCGCTGTAGATGTATGGCCGTTTGCGCGTTGTGCGGTCGGGCAACAACCCGCGCGGCGGCGCTGCATGCGCCGGGTCGACACTGCTCAACCAAAGAGCGAACAGCCGCACCATTCCGAGCCGGGCAGACCGGGTGGATGACCCGGCAATAGGCTGGCTGGCGTCCCAGCGCAGGAACAGGTCGGGATCGACATGCTTCGCGCCCGTATCGTCGGCAAAGCGTATAAAGCGGCGCAGCACACGTTCGGAAGTCCTGAGGTCATAGCCGAGGCTACGGCGAACGGCGAGATAGCGGTCAAGCTGGCTGGCAAGGCTCATTGTGCACCTCCCGCCACTGGCCAGGGCTGGGCAATGGATCGCAAGCCTTCGATATCAAGCCGGGCGTAGATCATGGTGGAACCGCGCGACCGGTGGCGCAGCATGTCGCCGACCTCGTCGAGTGAAGCGCCATGATTTATGAGTTGCGTGGCAAGGCTGTGGCGCAGAACATGCGACCCCACATAGGGCGTGGCGGGCTTCTGACCGGTCGCATCGAGCGCATCCTTGATCAGGGCATTGACGATCTGGCTATTCTTGAACGGTCGATGCGGTGCTCGCTGGGTGACGAACAAGGTCCGGCAGTCGGTCGGTCCGCGTTCCTCCCTCAGGTACCGGCTTAGGGCTTCGCCGACCTCGGGGGTGATGGGCACACGGTCATGCAACTTGCCTTTGCCGCGCACCGTCAGTTCGCCTGAACGCCAGTCGATATCGCCAAGTTCGATCCTGATGATTTCCGGCGCGCGAAGCCCGAGCCGCGCCATAAGCAGCAGCATCGCGTAATCGCGAACGCCGTGCCGGGGATTTCGGCGAACCCAGTCGAGCACGGCTTCGACGCCTTCAGGCGGCAGATGCCGGGGAAGGCGCTTGTCGCGGGCCGTCGCTGCTCTGGGCACACTTAGGGCAAGGTTGGTCGCGGTGATGCCTCGTGCGAACAGGTACTGGAAGAACGTGCGCAGATGCGTCACTGCACTCTTGTCCCGGTATGGCCGCCCCCGCGACAGCAAGTGTTGAACGAACCCGACGGCGTCAACGGGCCGAAGGCCGGTCAGATCGATCATGTCCGCACCGAAGCGGTGGTCCATGAAGCGGTCGGCAAAGCGCAGCGTGTGGTAGATGCTGCGCGGACTGAGGCCCCGCTGTTTGGTGAGATAGGTTTCGAAGTCGGCCAGCAGTTCGGCGCGGGCGGCCTCTGCGACGGTCGGAACGGCCGGCTTGGCAACGCCGATCTCGATCAGGTGCGCGCCGAACTTGCGTCCCAGGCTGTAAAGGCGGATCGTTCCTGTGCTCTCCGGCTCTGCCGCCCGGCCCAGCTTTTCCGCAAGATCGGGCGTTAAGGCCGATGGTGCGACGCTGGCCTCATCCATTGCCAGTCCAAGTCTGCGGACCAGATTCCGGTATCCCTTGATCGTTTCGGGCTTGTAATTCGCCTCGGTAAAGCTGCGCATGAAGCTGTCGAGGTACGGCTCAATGCAGGTTTCGGTGATTTTCGTCATGGTTTTCGTGCTCCATAGTGTTGGAGCGCGATCCGGGCCTTGTCGTCGCCCTGACTGCAAGATTATCAGCAGTGTTGGTTTCGGATATTCGGTGCAGGTATGAAGCAGAAGAAGGCCAAGCTTCCCGGCGATGCAGTCGTGAAGGCGTTGATCGAGAAGTACGACTGCCCTGTGCCATTCCACGAAGTGCGCACTCGGTTCCTGGGCAATATCGCAACACCGGAGCTATCGGCCTCGCCCTTGCAGATGATTCAGGATTTGTGGGGCGGCGAGCTGCCCGTGTTCGACAGCATGGACGAAGCCAACGAACTGATTGGCGCTCTGATCGACGGCCTTTGGAATGGCCTGACCCGGCATCAGAAGCGCAGCCAGCCATTCAGGCTGACACGCGTGTCGATGGACCCTACTGCCGCAAATCTCGGGCGCTACGGGCTGATCCGTCTTGAGGAACTGGATGGATTTATCGAAGGTCTGTTCAACGGTCATGATATCATCGATCTGCCCGAACGGGCACATGGCGCAATCGGCCATCTCGCCGAGCTGCGCGCGATGATGGGCGGCATCTGCGAACTCGTGGAGCGTGACCCTGACGCCGATGATCGCACCAAGCTCGACACGACATTCAAGCACCTACGCGAACTGACCAAAATCATGGAGACCGAGATTCACGAGACCGTGTTGGCTTGCACTCGTGCACGGCGACAGATGCTTGACGGCATCCTCACAGAGAAGCCGACGGTGCATTGATCCAATGTCCGAGGAACGCCTGCGCGAGAAGCTGCGCAAGATCGAAGCTCTCTATGCCGGCGCCACGACTGCCGGCGAGCAAGCTGCGGCAGGTGCAGCTGCGGAACGCATTCGCCGCCAGTTCGCGACGGCCAGCAAGAAAGAACGTGCCGAGGAGTTCAAGTTTTCAATTCCTGACCCTTGGTCACGACAGCTCTTCATCGCCCTGTGCCGCCGCTATGGCGTCAAGCCATTTCGCTATACGCGCATGCACCGTCAGACGGTGATCGTTCGCGCGCCAGCCAGTTTCGTTCGGATGACGCTATGGCCAGAGTTTGAGGAACTGAGCGGAGCCCTGACCTCACATCTGGATGAAATCACGCAGAAGATCATCAGGGAGGAAGTGCACGAGGCCACACAGGATGCGGAAGAAGTGAGCGAGCCGCGTCAGTTGCGCTGAAACGTTCCCGTCCTCCAGCGGATTGCCTCTAGGGTACCTGGAATATGCCGAAGCGGCACGCCACCAAATCGCAGAAATTCAAGACCCCACGACGCCATGCGGCATAATCCGGGTTGCGGCATTATGGCCGTTATGCCGATATCGGCATAAGTCGCACGCCAGCGGCCATGTGGACCGGCTCGCCCGCCCCACCCTCATTTCCACGAAGCGCGAGGACTACGCCCGCGAGGAATTGGTGGCCTTATCTGGACAGTCTGCACCGTGCCTGACGCACCATTGAACGGTATGTTCTTGGCACAACGCAGGGGGGCATCAGGCCGGATGAAGCGCTATCCATAAGCTGGCGTAGTCCGGCCTGATGGCCACCGTCCCGCAGGCGCGCAACGTGTGCGATCTGGATTCGGGAGGGGGTCCGGGGGAGGGACTGGCAAGCTGTGGATACTTCAGACACGTCGATCGTCATTCAGGAACGCCGGGCGGCGGTTGGCCTGGACACCTACATCCCGTTGATCCTGCAAGGTGGAGAGATCTACGATCCAGATCTCGACCGTTACTTCCTCGATCTGCCGTTGAACGGGGCGCGTTCGCGCCATTCGCTGCGCGCCCACGGTTATGATGTCCTGGTCTGGGTTCGCTTCCTCGCCTCCGCGCGCGGCAAGTCTGTCTGGCAAGCCGATACCGATGATGTCGGTGCGTATCATCGGGCACGTCGGCGTAGTGACGCTGAGTTCCGGGTTTCGGCGTCGACGTGGAACCGGGCGATTGCCTCGCTCGACAAGCTTTATCGATGGGCCGAGCGGGAAGGCCTGATCGAGCGCACGCCATTTACCCACCGTCAGGTCTGGCGAAGTTCGCACGGAGGGCGTCGCGCGGCCGTCACGGGCCGCAACGACGCCTATGAACGCGCGGCCCGTCGGTCCGATGTTCGCTTCATCGATCTCACCGATTACCGCGCCTTCCGCGAGGTCGGCCTGCGCGGCCTGACCGTAGAGGGAACCGAGCGTCCTGGAGCACGTGACCGCAATGGCGCGCGCAATGCGCTGTTCGCCGATCTGCTGGTCACCACCGGCCTGCGCCTCGAAGAGGCATCCTTTCTGCTCGCCGCCGACATTCCGGTTGGCGGCGCCCGCGCGGAACTGCAGCGGCGGGTAGAACTTCCGGCGGCGCTCACCAAGGGGGACAGGGGGCGTGGCATGTTGCTGCCGCGCCGTTTGTTACCGGTGTTTGACGCCTATATCGCCGTTGAGCGAGCCGAAGCCGTCGCCAAGTTCGCAAGACGCCGTGGCTGGGAAGCCATCGACCGCCCGATCTTCATCCACCGCCCCTCATTCGGGCCGAGCGCATTGCATCTCGTTGGCGGTGGCACAATGGACATGGAGGTCGTCACACCGGATGAACGCGCAAGGCTTGTTATTTGCGCCGACGATGGAACGCCCTGCGAAGCGGCGGTGCTCTGGCTGACGGAGGTCGGGCATCCGGTGCTCCCTAACTCGTGGGAGGCGATCTTCGCGCGGGCGAGCCGCCGCTGCACGGATGCCGGCATCCCGGTCCGGGTCAGCCCCCATCAGCTCAGGCATTCGTTCGCGGTTCACATGCTGGCCATGCTGATCCAGCGCCGCCTTGCCGAGGCTGCGGCACCAGTCGGCGCCATGGAAGGCTATCGCCAGTTGGTCGGCGATCCGCTGCAGCAGGTCCAGCGATTGCTCGGCCATTCAAGCCTCGCCACGACCTCGATCTATCTCGATCACCTTGCCACGCGTGCCGATACTGTCGATGCGGCGGTCGAAGAGCTGTTGGCACTCGTACCGGGCTATCTTCCATCATGACCGCTGCTCCACGCAAAGGGCGCAAGGTCAGTTTCGAGGCCGCCGCGACTGCGCCCGAGGCCGATCCATGGTCGCGGATCAGCACGCTGCGCTTCGTGATCGATCCGCCATACGGCGGCGAGTTGCTCGTGGATTTCACCGGCTTGCAGCCCCGTGGCCTGGCTCTTGCCTTTGCCCGCGGCCTGTTCATGCTGGTTGCCCCACGCGGCCCCATCCTGGTGCGTTCGTCGATCAAGACATACGTGACGCAGTTGCCGAGCTTCTTTGCCTATCTTGCCGGGACAGGTGACCGGATCAACGGCCCCGCAGATCTTCGTGCCTACCATATCGACGGGTTCGAGCGATGGCTCGCCGCGCAGGGCAAGTCGCGCGGGCACGCGCCGACCTATGTCGCCAAGGTCGTCTCCGTCCTTCGCCGCATTGCGGCCGATAGCCCCGAGCTTATTGATCCTGGTTTGCGGGAACGGCTGCGCTTCGTCAGCTCACACCCCCACGTTCGCCCCCGTCCACGCGATGCCTACAGTCCGTTCGTCGCTCGCCAGCTCCGCGATGCGGCACGCGCCGATCTTGTTGCGATCGAGGCGCGCCTGCGGTCAGGGTCGCGTTTCGACGAGGTGCCGGAGATAGAAGCCGCTTACCGCCAAGCCCACGCTGCCATCGACGCGCGCGGCGTGCTGCACTACCGTGACCCCGCATATCAGAGCCTGTATAAGCTGCGGTGGATTCGCGAACTGAGCGGCGCAAGGTTCAACCTGAGCCTCCACGCTGCCCACTACCTTACCGCACACGACGTCGTGCCGCTTCTCGTTCTGCTCTCGCTGGAGACGGGGCTCGAGCTGGAGTGTTGCAAGTCGCTCACGATCGATTGTTTGCGCAATGCTTCGGGCGGTACCGTCGATGTCGCCTATACCAAGCTTCGCGCCCACGGTGCCGAGCACAAGACCATCCGGGTCCGTGATGGCGGCTCATCGACACCGGGCGGCCTGATCCGGCGGATCATCGCACTCTCCGCCAAGGCCAGGGTGCATAATTCCAGCGACAACCTTTGGGTCTATTATCAGACCAACGAGATCACCGCTGGTATCCGCCATCCGCGCATGACGATCGACGCCTGGACGCAGCGTCACGGCATTGTCGATGACGCCGGTCGACCGCTATTCCTGCGCCTCTCGCAGCTACGCAAGACACACAAGGCCTTGTGGTACCTCAAGACCGAAGGGCACATGGCCCGCTTCGCCGTCGGCCATACCGTCCAGATCGCGGCACGGCACTACGCCGATATTCCGGCCCTCAGACCGCTGCACGAGCAGACCGTGGCGGATGCCCTTGAAGAAGCGCTGGCCGGGCCAAGGATCCTTCTTCCTCCAGAGGAAGAGCGACTGCGCGGCGAGTTGGCGAGCCCCACTCCGGATGATGAAGGCGTCTCGCGCGCACTTCTCGACGGCGAACAGGACGTCTGGCTTGCCAGCTGCGGCAACTTCTATTCCAGTCCCTTTACATCTGCCGGTACCGCGTGTCCCACGCCGTTCTGGGGGTGCCTAGATTGTCGCAACGCGGTCATCACCGCGCGCAAGCTTCCCGCCATCCTCGCGTTCCTCTCCTTCGTCGATGATCAGCGAGCCGGCCTGAGCGCGGCCGATTGGGCAGCCAAGTTCGGCCATGCCCGTGACCGCATCGTTCAGCAGATACTGCCCGCCTTCGGCGACGACGTGGTGGCAAGGGCCCGGGCGCAGGTCACGGCCGAGCCTCCCACGGTTTATCTGCCGCCCGAGGCCCGCGCATGACCGCCCTCCAGGTTCTGGCGGAGGGCTGCGATGAACGTGATGCCCTCCCGGTGCTCCTGTCCGCACCGCTGCGCCCCGGCTTCGATCGCGCGCATATCTCGCGATACGGCGATCCGGTCTGGGATCTGGCTCCCGGCGTGTTTCGCGACAATGCCCGGCGCTGCCATGTCACGGTACATTTTGACGGCATCGACGACCCATCCATCGCCGATGCCCTGCGCCAGATTCTCCATGCGCGGCTCAATGTCGATTTGCCCGGGCACCGTTCTCGGCTTGAGCCGGCGGGAGTGCGCGGCGAGGCCAACCGGACCTTGCGCTTTTTCGACTTCGTAAAGGCTCAGCTGGGTCGTTTCGATCTCGGCCGGGTCGATCAGGCCTTGGCCGATCGCTACGCCTGCTCTTTGCGCCTTGCCGGACAGCGTCCGGTTGCGGCGGCAGCGCTGCTGCGGATAATCTTCGACCTGCATGAGTTGCGGCACCATCTGCCGACTGCGTGCCTGTCCTTTGAGCCATGGCCCGGGCGCAGCCCGTTTTCGGTGGCGGGAGCAAAGCATATCGCCGGAGAGAACCGGACGCCGCGCATTCCGGAACCGATCATCACCCCGCTGCTCGCCTGGTCGCTGCGCTACGTGACCTGCTATGCAGATGACATCCTCGCCGCGCGGGCGGAACTCGATCGCCTCGAAGCAACGCGAGACCGTTTGGTTGCCGCTGAGGCGGGTCTTGATCATGCTGATCGACGGTCGCGGCAACGCAAACGCCTCAACACCTATATTGCCGCCTTGCGGCGACAACGGCGCGGGGTTCCGATCTGGACCACCCCACACAACGGCACAACGCGGACAGATCCGCAAAGCGGCGAAGTCACGCCGCCGATCAACTACCACCTGATTCACCTCCATGCCGGCATCGATGCGCAGGCCGAACCTGCCATGCACCTTGGCCTCACCACCGGCGCGCCGGACCTCATCGCCGCCGCCATTGCAGAACTCGGCACCGAGATCGGCGGGATGGATACGCCCATTTCGGCCGATCCCGATACCGGCCTGCCCTGGCGCACCCGCTTCGACGCCAAGGTCCTGGCTCTCGAAGAGGTCATGCTGCAGTCGGCAGCCTACGTCGTTTGTGCCTATCTCTCAGGCATGCGAGATAGCGAGATCCAGGCGATGAAGCGGGGATGCCTGTCCATCACCAGAGCAGAAGACGGTGCGATCTTGCGGCATCGCATCAAGTCCACCGCCTACAAGGGCAAGCGCGGGGGCGGCGAGGAGACCGAGTGGGTCACGATCGCGCCGGTCGCCGAAGCCATCGCCGTCCTCGAACGGCTTTCCGCGCGGGCGGGGCAAGCGCGCGGAACAACGACCTTGTGGCCGGTCCTCGCGCTTCGGGCCAACACCAAGACGCACATTTCTGCCGAGATCGTCCGGCAACTCAACCGGTATCGCGATCATCTCAACGACCGGTTCGGAACGGCGCAGGCACCGATCATCCCTGTCGGACCCAATGGCGCGCCCTGGCGCCTGACCACTCGCCAGTTTCGCCGGACCATCGCCTGGCACATCGCCAACCGGCCCTTTGGGACGATTGCCGGCATGATCCAGTACAAGCACGCCAGCGTTGCGGCGTTCGAAGGCTATGCCGGCAGCAGCCGGTCCGGATTTCGGGGAGAAATCGAAGCCCAACGCGCGCTTGGGCAGATCGACGATATCCTCGTCTACTTCGACGAGCGGCAGGGTGGTGCGCGTCTTGGCGGACCTGCCGCGAACAGGATCGGAGCCGCACTCGATACTGTTGGCCACGAGTTGGCGCCGCTACCCGCCATGATTGCCGACCGGCCACGCCTGCGCACGATGCTCGGCAGTCTCGCGCGGACATTGCATGTCGGCCCGCTGGCCGATTGCTTCTTTGATCCGGCAACGGCCCTTTGCCTCAACCGGATTTCGGAACCGGGTGCCACCGGACCAATGATCGCCATGTGCGAGCCGGTCCGCTGCCCCAACGCCTGTATTGTCGAACGGCATCGCCCGGCCTGGCAGCGCGGAGCTGACGAGGCGCGGCTTTTGCTGCGCGAGAAGCGGCTTCCAGAACCGCAGCGGGTAACGCTTCAGGCCGAGGTGGCAAGGATCGAGCGTCTCCTCGAGCAGATCGCGCCCGGTGCCGCCACACCTCATAGCGGCATGGCGGGAGAGGAAGAGGAGGCTGGTTTTCGGGTGACGGGCTGAAGGAGCGGAAGAGAGTTTCCCTCCGCCCGACGTGGAGACCGCCATGTTCCGATCCCACCCTGCGACGCCGCGAGCTGACGTCTATTCGCGCATCACCACCGAGATTGTCTCCGCCATCGAAGCAGGCGCAGGCGACTGGCGCATGCCCTGGCACCATGATGGCGCTGCCACGACGAGGCCGCAGAACGTCACCTCCCGCCGTCGCTATCGCGGTGTCAATGTGCTGGCGCTCTGGATTGCCGCTGAAGCTAGCAGCTATTCCAGTGGTCTTTGGGGGACCTATCGCCAGTGGGCAGCGCTCGGCGCACAGGTCCGCAAGGGGGAACGCGGAACCACCGTCGTGTTCTGGAAGCAGACCGCATCACGCGCCGACGATGATCATGACGACGGCGAAGCCGGCCCCGGCCGCATGTTCGCCCGGGCCTTCACCGTGTTCAACCTCGCACAGGTCGAGGGCTATGAACCCGCTCCTGTCGCGGTATTGCCCGAGAGCGAGCGGTTCGAGCACGCCGAAGCTTTCGTCGCGGCCCTCAAGATCCCGATCACCGAGGGCGCCTATGATGCGCACTACCGGATCGATCTCGATCACATCTTCATGCCAGCCTTTTCGACGTTCCGGGATGCATCGGCGCAGATGGGCACCCTTCTGCACGAAGCCGGCCACGCTACGGGCGCAAAGCACAGGCTCGACCGCAATTTTGCCGAGAGGTTCAAGCGCGACAGCTTGGCGATCGAGGAGATCTGCGCCGAACTGACAGCTTCGTTCGTGCTCGCTGACCTCGGGATCGCCCACCATCCGCGCGCCGATCATGCCGCATACGTGGCATCGTGGTTGCGCGTGCTGAAGGACGACCCTCGCGCCATCTTCACCGCCGCCAGCAAGGCACAAGCCGCAGCCGACTGGATGCACGCCCAGCAACCTCAACCCGAGGAATTGGCGGCGTGACGCGCGTCCGGAAAATTGACGTCGGAAGTCAGATTGGGGCTGGACTGTCAGGATATATCGCCGAGCTTGGGGCCGCGTTCATCAGCGCGACGATCGGCATCAAGCTCCACGACCGCGAGGACCATGCCGCCTATCTGGCAAGCTGGCTTCAAGCCCTGCGCAACGACAAAAGATGCATCTTCACCGCTGCAC
>Ga0209066_10006398_pt1 | contig 12022 bp, 10 predicted proteins | sample All_14_2_FD_187198 | JGI IMG/M metagenome (GOLD analysis project Ga0209066, IMG submission 187198) | Freshwater microbial communities in response to fracking from Pennsylvania, USA - Allegheny Zone_MetaG_DW_15 (SPAdes) (version 2) ...
AACGCGCTGCCGGGCTGGATCCACTTCTACAATCACCACAGGCGACACTCCGCAATCGGCGCCGCACCCATCAGCAGACTCAACAACCTCCCTGGGCATCACACCTAGCCGGCGACGCCGCGCCGCGTCGCCTCCTCGAGGTGCTCCCGACCGTCCTGCCGGCCGGCGCCGAGGCGGGGGAGCTCACCGCCGAGGGTGCCGCACTGCTGGACCCGACCGGGGCGCTGCGGCCCGGCGCGGTGTTCTGCCCACCCGAGGGTGATGCGGGTACCGGCATGGTCGCGACCAACGCCGTCGCCCCCCGCACCGGAAACGTCAGCGCGGGCACGAGCATCTTCGCGATGATCGTCCTCGAGCGTCCGCTGTCGTCCGCGCACGACGAGCTCGATATCGTCACGACTCCCGCCGGTGACCCCGTCGCGATGGTGCACTGCAACAACGGCGCCTCGGAGCTTGCCGCGTGGGTGGGTGTCTTCCAGCGCTTCGCCGATCTCATCGGCTCCCCGCTGCCGCCCGACTCGGTGTACGAGGCCCTGTTCACCGAGGCGCTCACCGCCGCACCGGATGCCGGGGGCATCCTCTCGTACAACCACCTCTCCGGCGAGCCCATTGCGGGCCTCGACGAGGGCCGACCCCTGGTCATCCGCACCCCCGACAGCCAGCTCACGCTGGCGAACTTCCTGCGCTCGCAGCTGGCGGGAGTGTTCGCGACGCTGAGCCTCGGGATGCAGGTGCTCGATGACGAGGGCGTCGAGGTCGACCGGATGCTCGCGCACGGCGGCATCTTCCGCACCGCCGGTGTCGCCCAGCGGGTGCTCGCCGCCGCGCTCGATACCGCTGTGTCGGTCGAGCGGCACGCTTCCGAAGGCGGAGCCTGGGGCATTGCGGTTCTTGCCGCGTACACCGCGGCCCGCCACGCGGGTGCCACTGACGCATCGCTTGCGGCGTACCTCGATGCCGTCGCTTTTGCTGATGCCGAGTTCGCCACGGTTGTTCCCGACCCCGCTGAGGTGGTCGGCTACACCTCCTACATCGACCGATACCGCGCGGGCCTTGCCGCCGAGCGTGCAGCCGTGACCGCCCTCTAGCTCCCCACCCCTCATCGAAGAAGGATCCTCATGACTTCTCTCAACACGTTCGCGACCCGCGAGGTCTGGTTCGTCACCGGCAGCCAGAACCTCTACGGCGAAGAGACACTCCGCCAGGTCGCCGAGCAGTCCCAGACCGTGGCCGCCGGGCTGTCCGAGCTGCCCATCCGGGTCGTCTGGAAGCCCGTGCTGAAGGATGCCGACAGCATCCGCCGCCTCGCCCTCGAGGTGAACGCCCGTGACGAGGTCATCGGGATCATCGCGTGGATGCACACCTTCAGCCCCGCCAAGATGTGGATCGGCGGGCTTGATGCGCTGCAGAAGCCGCTGTTGCACCTGCACACGCAGGCCAACGTCGAGCTGCCGTGGAGCGAGATCGACTTCGACTTCATGAACCTCAACCAGGCAGCCCACGGCGACCGGGAGTTCGGTTACATCCAGACCCGTCTGGGTGTTCCTCGCAAGACCGTTGTCGGGCACGTCTCGAACCCGGTAGTTCGCGGCCAGATCGAAACGTGGCAGCGCGCAGCCGCCGGGCTTGCCGCCGCGCGCTCGCTCAAGCTCGCCCGCTTCGGCGACAACATGCGCTACGTCGCTGTGACCGAGGGCGACAAGACCGAGGCCGAGATCCGCTTCGGCGTGCAGGTCAACACGTGGGGCGTCAACGAGCTCGCGGATGCCGTCGCTGCGGCATCCGATGCTCAGGTCGATGCCCTCATCGACGAGTACGAAGAGCTCTACGAGATCGTCCCCGAGTTGCGTCGCGGCGGTGAGCGTCACCAGTCGCTGCGTGACGGAGCTGCGATCGAGGTCGGGCTGCGCTCGTTCCTCGAGGCCGGCGGGTTCGGTGCCTTCACGACGAGCTTCGAAGACCTCGGCGCGCTCAAGCAGCTGCCCGGCCTTGCCGTGCAGCGACTCATGGCTGAGGGGTACGGATTCGGTGCCGAGGGCGACTGGAAGACCGCGATTCTCGTTCACGTTGCGAACGTCATGGGGGAGGGTCTGCCCGGGGGTGCGAGCCTCATGGAGGACTACACCTACGACCTCGTCCCCGGCGACGAGAAGATCCTCGGTGCTCACATGCTCGAGGTAGCGCCTACCCTCTCCAGCGCCAAGGCGAGCCTGGAGATCCACCCGCTCGGGATCGGCGGCAAGGATGACCCGGTCCGTCTGGTCTTCACCGCCGACCCCGGCCCCGCCGTCGTCGTGGCGATGAGTGACATGCGCGACCGGTTCCGCCTCGTTGCCAATGTCGTCGAGAACGTCGCAGCGCCCGATCTTCCCAAGCTCCCCGTCGGGCGGGCCATCTGGAAGCCGGCACCGGACTTCGCGACATCCGCGGCCTGCTGGCTCACGGCTGGCGCGGCGCACCACACCGTCATGTCCACGGCCGTCGGCATCGACGTGTTCCGCGACTTCGCCGAACTCGCCGAGACCGAGCTGCTCGTCATCGACGAGGACACCACGGTGCGTGGCTTCCAGAAGGAAGTTCGCTGGAACCAGGCGTACTACCGCCTGGCTCAGGGGCTGTGAGCAGCGCTGCCCCTGTGAGCGACCCCGGCGCCGCGGCACCAGCGACGCCGGGGGTCAGGCAGACTGGCGAGATGAATGATGAGTCCCCGGCCGTGATCCCGGCATCCGGAACGCAGTACACGATCACCGCTGGCGACTACGAGGCCACGATCGCAAGCGTCGGCGCGACCCTTCGAAGCCTCACCTACCGTGGCCGCGATCTTGTCGTACCGTTCGAGCCCGACATCGTCCGACCGTCCTTCCGCGGTGCCACGCTTGCGCCCTGGCCCAACCGCATCGTGGACGGTCGCTACGTGTTCCGGGGCCGTTCGTACGAGGTGGCTCTCACCGAACCGGGGCGCGGCCAAGCCCTCCACGGCCTCGCATCCTGGCTGGACTTCGCGCCCGTCGAGACGGCGGAGAGCTGGGTGACCCTCGGAGCCACGATCGAACCGCAGCAGGGGTATCCCTGGCGGATCCGTGTCGAGACGACGTTCGCGATCGGGGCGGACGGTCTCACTCAGCGGGTGAAGGCGACCAATCTGAGCCGCGACTTCGCGCCGTGGGGCACGGGTCCGCATCCGTATCTTCTCGCCCCGGGGACCCTGGATGACTGGGTCTTCACGCTTCCGGCGTCCCAGGTGCTCACGGTCACCCCCGACCGGCTCTCTCCGGTCGGACTCCAGTCGGTGACTGCGGATGCCGAACGCTTCGATTTCCGTGAACCGCGGACCCTCGGTGCTGTCATGATCGACCACGCCTACACGGATCTCGTGCGCGACCGCGACGGACTCGTGACAGTGCGGGTGACCGATGCTCAGGGTGAGGGCACGTCGATCACGTGGGACGCGCGATGCCCCTGGGTTCAGATCCACACGGCCGACCGGCCTGGCGGGCCGGCGGCTCCCGGGCACCGAGCGGGTCTCGCTGTCGAACCGATGACGTGCGCCCCCGACGCCTTCAACGATGAGAGCTACCCGTTCGACACGGGGCTCGCCGTGATCGCGCCGGGTGATGCCCACAAGGCGTCGTGGCGGATCGCTGCGCTTTCCTGAGAGTTAGCTGGAAGAGCAGGCCCCTTTCGCTCTAGGCTGTGGCCATGCTCGCAACCTCCATCACTGACCAGGCCAGCGCGTCCTCCCTGTGGACGACCTCGCTCATCGGTCTTGTCATCTACGTCATCGTCGTTGTCGCCCTGTGGCGTGTCTTCTCGAAGGCGGGGTGGCCCGGCATCCTGGCGATCATACCGATCGTGAACATGTTCATCCTCGTGAAGATCGCCGGATACTCAGCCTGGCTCGGTCTGCTGTACTTCGTGCCCATCGCCAACCTGGTGCTCGCGATCATCGTGGCCATCAAGGTCGGAGAGAGGTTCGGCAAGGGAGGCGCCTTCTCGTTCTTCCTGCTGTTCCTCTTCCCGTTCATCGGGTACCTGATCCTCGGTTTCGGCGAGGCTAGCTACACCAAGCGCGCCTGAGTCAGATCCCACCACCTTCGCGGGCGCCGGCCATAGGTCGGCGCCCGCTCTCATGCCCCGATACCCTCTACCCAGGAGGTTGCGGATGGGCAGGACGGCCGATGCGATCGCCGAGGGCGTCATCATCGCCACCGCGGCGGCGCGCCTGAGCATCCGCAACCGGATTCTCGTCGACGCGATTCGCAACGACAGCACCTTCTCGGTCGACGCGGTGAAGCCGTTCGCGCGACAAACGCTCGAAGCGCTCGCCGACGAGCAGTCCGCGGCTGCCGACCGTGCCCGCGCCGACTGGCGCCGTGCGTGGGGGAAGCAGTCAGATCCGAGCGGGACTCACGATTATCGTGGGCGTGACTCCCGGAATCTGAGGCGGCGCGCCCGACAGTACACGGGGGTCGCCAAGGAACTCCGTGAGCGGGCAACCGACGACGCGGCACTCGAGCAGCTGATCGAGCAGGCACGCGATGCCGCGTGGGGCGATGTCGAATCAAACCTTGAGCGACGCCTGATCGTCGAGGCGATGCGGCCGGATCTCGACCCCGATTATGCGTCGATGCGTGCTGCACGCATGCAATCGATCAGGCTCATCGACCTGCCTCGCCTCTCCTCTCACCAGCGCCGACTGAGCACCTCACAGGGGCCTGCGCCCATGATCGATGTCGACGACTCCGGTCCGGTTCCCGATGGGGGGAGCCCCGAGGGCGAGTGAACCGCGGCGAAGCCGCCGACGATTCGCCGTGCGGGGCCCTCGTGGGGTAATCTGGACGCTGGTTTGCTCGCAGAAGCGCGCGGACCATGCGCCCGTAGCTCAATGGATAGAGCATCTGACTACGGATCAGAAGGTTGGGGGTTCGAGTCCCTCCGGGCGCGCACTGTGTTGAGACAGTGATGAGGTCCCTGAGCCCTATGGCTCGGGGACCTTTTTCGTTTCAGCTCGCGCTCACCGTGCGAAAGCCTGCGTTACCCATCGACGAGTCGGGGGTGTTCTGCGACCGGGCGGAATTGCGATAGCGGTTGCAGTACGAGATGTGACAGAGGTAGCTACCGCCGCGCAGGATGCGGGAGCTACCGCGATCGGGACCGCGGGGATCGGCGTCCGTCGAGCGTGCGTAGTAGCCGGGGTCGAACCAATCCGCACACCACTCCCAGACATTGCCTACGGGCTGCCACAGTCCGTAGCCGTTCGGGTCGAAGGTGCGCACCGGAGCCGTCGTGAGGAAGCCGTCCTCGAGCGTGTTGACGCGGGGGAACTGACCCTGCCAGATATTGACGCGCCACGTGCCGCCGGCTTCCGGCTCCTCATCACCCCACGGGTACTTCTTCCCGTCGAGGCCGCCGCGGGCCGCATACTCCCACTCCGCTTCGGTGGGTAGACGCCTCCCCGCCCACGCGCAGTATGCCATCGCGTCGTTCCAGGAGACGTGGACGACGGGGTGATCGCCGAGCTCGTCGACCGACGAATTCGCGCCGCCCGGATGCCGCCAGTCGGCCCCACGAACTCCGAACCACCAGGGGGTTGCGGTGGGCTGCCCCATGATGTCGCTCTCGGGAGCCTGCAGCGCCAGGTGGAAGACGGCGGAGAACCCGAAGGTTTCGGCTTCCGTGAGATAGCCGGTGTCATCGACGAATCGCGCGAAATCGTCGTTCGTGACGCTCGTCGTGTCGATCTCGAACGCGCTGATCGAGACCTCGTGGCGCGGGGTCTCACCATCGCCGAGATTGGCGTCGCCCGACGAATCGCCCATCACGAAGCTGCCCGCGGGGATCTGCGCCTGGGGGATGCGGTGACGCGAACCCGAGGCGGAGGGGATCGCGGAGGCGGTGACCGGTGCCGTGCCGAGGGTCAGGAACTGCGATCGTCCCGGTGCGCCGCACGCGCACTCGGGTCCACATCCGCCCGCGGGTTCTGAGTCGGTGTCCATGCGATCCTCCTCCAGCAGGCTACTGCGGCAAGCAAACGCGCACGCTCGATAGGGTTGTCTCACTTTCACCGGGAAGAGCGAGGAAGCGGATGCCTGGTCCGATGCCCCTGGACGGTGTCGTCGTCGCCGACCTCAGTCGCGTGCTCGCAGGTCCGCTGGCGGCATCCACGCTCGCCGACCTCGGTGCCGACGTGATCAAGGTGGAGCGCGCCGCATCGGGCGACGACACTCGGCAGTGGGGTCCGCCATGGACGGGCAACTCCTCGTCGTACTTCGAGTCGGCAAATCGGGGAAAGCGCTCGCTCGGCAATCGGCATCCATCGATCGCGCCGTACGAGGCGCTCGACACCGGCGAGGGGGTGCTTGCGCTAGCCGTGGGAAACGACGCGCAGTTCGCGCGGCTGTGCGAGACCGTCGGTGACCCCGACCTTGCCGGTGATGCCCGCTTCGCCACCAATGCGCAGCGCGTCGCCCACCGGGATGAACTGGCGGTGGCCCTCGAAGCTCGGCTGCGGGCCGACACCGCGGCATCATGGGCGGCGCGACTGATGGATGTCGGTGTGCCGGCGGGCACGATCGGCAGCGTCGCCGACGGTTTCGTCTTGGCCGAACGTCTTGGTCTCGACCCCCGGGTTCCGGTCGACGGTGGCATCGACCAGATCAGGTCTCCGCTGCGGTTCGAGCGGACGCCGATCGGCCGGTACGTGCGCCCGCCGCGGCTCGACGAGCATGGCGACGAGATCCGTCGGTGGCTTGCTGCCGGCCCCGATCCGATCGGTCACGCGGGTGGCCAGTCCGAAGGAGAGACCCGTGGCAACCATGGATGACGTGATCGACATCGCCGGCATCGATGCTCTGCTCAGCGACGACGAGCGCGCAACCCGCGACGCCGTGCGCGCGTTCGTCGAACGGCGCGTGAGCCCGTTCGTGGCGGACTGGTTCGAGCGCGGCGAGATCGACGATCTGCGCGGGCTCGCGAACGACCTCGGGCAGCTGGGGGTACTCGGCATGCACCTCGAGGGCTACGGGTGTGCCGGAATGTCGGCCACCGAGTACGGCCTCGCGTGCCTCGAGCTCGAAGCCGCTGATTCCGGCATCCGTTCGCTCGTCTCGGTGCAGGGGTCGCTGGCCATGTACGCGATCTGGCGCTGGGGGAGTGAAGGAGCAGAGCAGCGGTGGCTTCCCGGGATGGCTGCCGGTGAGCTGATCGGATGCTTCGGCCTGACCGAACCGGATGCCGGCTCAGACCCTGCGAGCATGCGAACGCGAGCCCGCCGCGATGGCGATGATTGGGTGCTCGAGGGTCGCAAGATGTGGATCACGAACGGGTCGGTTGCCGATGTCGCTGTCGTCTGGGCGCAGACCGACGGCGGCATCCGTGGGTTTGTCGTCCCAACGGACGCGACGGGGTTTTCCGCGCCCCAGATCCGCCACAAGCTGTCGCTTCGGGCGTCGGTGACCTCCGAGCTCGTGCTCGATGCGGTGCGCCTGCCCGCGGATGCCGTGCTGCCCGAGGTGGTCGGGCTTCGCGGCCCACTCAGCTGCCTCAACGAGGCGCGGTATGGCATCACCTGGGGCGCGCTCGGCGCTGCGCGGTCGGCGCTGACCGCTGCGCTGACCTACGCCGGGGAGCGGATGCAGTTCGGCAAACCCATCGCCGCGTTTCAGCTCACCCAGCAGAAGCTCGTCGACGGCGTCGTCGAGTATGAGAAAGGACTGCTGCTCGCGCTCCACCTCGGGCGGCGCAAGGATGCCGGCGAGCTGACCCCGCAGCAGGTGAGCCTGGGCAAGCTCAACAACGTGCGGGAGGCCCTGGAGATCTGCCGCACCGCCCGCACGATCCTCGGTGCAAACGGCATCTCGCTCGAGTACCCCGTCATCCGGCACGCCGCGAACCTGGAGTCGGTTCTGACGTACGAGGGCACTGTCGAGATGCACACACTCGTCCTCGGCCAGGCGATCACCGGCATCCCCGCCTTCCGCTGAGCGCAGGGATCCTGTTCGCCGAGAGCGAGTCATTTGCGCGCTCAGGCAGCTGGCACTCGCATGTCGAGAGTGCTAATCTGAACTCAGTTGAGTCGAGGTGACTCAACTTCTAGAACTCGGTCGGATGCCGCATCCGGCCCCGCTCGCAAAGGAGACGAGATGGCAAACTATGACCCGCTCCGCGACATGGAGCGATTCGCGAACGCACTTTTCGACGGCAACCGGCGCGGACCGCGTCAGATGCCGATGGACCTCTACCGTGATGGCGACCACTACGTGCTCTCCGCCGACCTTCCGGGGATCGACCCCGGCTCGGTCGACGTGGATGTCGACGGCCAGCTGCTCACGATTCGCGCCGAGCGTACGCTCACCTCGCAGGAGGGCGTGAAATGGATCACGCGCGAGCGTGAGTCCGGCAGCTTCCTGCGTCAGCTGAGCCTCGGCCAGGGGATCGACACCGAGGGCATCGCGGCCAGCTACGCGCATGGTGTGCTGACGGTCACGATTCCGGTGAGCCCCAAGGCCAAGCCGCGCAAGATCGACATCGCGACCGAGGCCCCGGCAACGATCACCGTCGACGAGTCCCACAGCGAGATCCAGGAGGCCGGCGCCAGCGCCTGACCTTCTCTCCGGAAGCCCCCGGCCCGAGAACGGACCGGGGGCTTCTGCGTGCTCGCGCGTGCGGCGGGATGAATAGTCCCCCGCCTCTAGGCTGGAGTGCGTGTCGACGACGACTCGTTTTTCCAGACAAGACTCTCGCAGTGAGATCACGGCTCCGGTCGAACTCACCCTTCCCGATGGGCGCCTGAACCCCGCCGCGGTCGGCTGGGCACGCTCCCCACTCATCCGGACTGACGGGATCGGGCCGCGACGGTCCTGGGGGCGGAACAAGCGGTGGGAGTACTGGAACATCATGACGCCGCGATACATCGTGGGCGTCACGGTGTCGTCCATCGACTACGCTGCGGTGCACGAGGTCTGGGTGTTCGATCGTGAGTCGAACGAGGCTGTCCATCGCGCGGCCACTGTCGTCCCCGCACGCGGCGTGAGCCTGCCCGGTTCGCTGGGACAGGGACCCGTTACGGCACGCGCCAAGGATCTTCGGATCGAGATCACCGAGGAGACAGGCGGCGTCCGGATGCGCGTCGAGGTCCCCCGCGCGTCCATCGCTGTTTTCGCTGAGAAGCCTGCCGGACACGAATGTCTCGCCGTCGTTGTGCCGTGGACCGACCGTCGATTTCAGTACACGGTCAAGGATGTCGCGCGTTGCGCGACCGGCACGATCGCCATCGACGGCGAGGTCTACGACCTGCCGGCGGGGGAGTCGTGGGCGGTGCTCGACCACGGTCGCGGGCGATGGCCCTACGACATCACCTGGAACTGGGGTGCGGGGTCTGGCCGCTACCGGGGCAGCGTGATCGGGATCCAGGTCGGCGGAAAGTGGACCGACGGCACCGGCGCCACCGAGAACGCGTTCTTCGTCGATGGACGGATGCACAAGATCCACGACGACGTGACGTGGGACTACGACCAGGCAGACTTTCTGAGCCCGTGGTCGGTGTGCGGCGGCGGTCTGGACGCGCGATTCGTCCCCTTCTATGACCGTGTTGCGCGAACGAACCTCGGCATCATTGCGGCGGCGACCGACCAGTGCTTCGGCGTGTGGTCAGGAACCTTCACGATGGCGAACGGCGAGGTCATCCCGTTCGAGGGCATCGAGGGATGGGCCGAGCACGTCCACAACCGGTGGTAGCAGACCACCTCGGGCCCGGATGCTGGCGTCAGCAGTCTGATGGGCGCGGCTGACGGAGCTTGGCGGTCAGCGTGCGGAGCTGCTCGAGTTCGATGTCGCTCAGGGTCGACATCCGTTCTGCGATGGCCCTGCCGTGGGCCGAGGCGACCTTGCGGAACAGGCTCGCCCCCCGATCTGTTGCGGTGACCACTGCCCCGCGGCCATCGTCAGGATCTGAGCACTTTGTCAGCAGCCCCGAGGCGACCATGCGGTCGACGAGCCGCGAGACGCTCGGCTGGCTGATCAGCATGTTTGACGTCACATCCCGCAGGCGTGCCGACATCCCGGGCGCCCGGGTGACGGTGAGCAGGACGTCATACTCACCCTGCGTCAGCTCGCCGACCACGAAGTCGCCGCTGATCTGGGCGAGCACTTCGTGTTGCGCGCGAAACAGGCTCTCCCATGCGTCGATCGCCAGTTGCCGGTCCGTCATGCACACCAGAGTACGACCACGGCGGCGCCCGTAGGCTGATCTCATGTCAGCCCGGATCCTGATGCGGCGCACCGTCGGCACCGTCGCGACGCTCGCCATCGCGCTGGTCGCGATCGTCGCGTGCTCGGTGAGTGTGTCGTTCGGTGATGAAGCCGCGGCGGTGTCCACCGACGTCGACGACTTCGTTTTCGAGAGCCTGGATGCCGACTACACGCTCGGCCGCGCCGAAGACGGCACCAGCACGATGACCGTCGTCGAGACGTTCGTCGCGATCTTCCCCGAGTACGACCAGAACCGGGGGATGCGCCGCATCCTGCCCGACTCGTACCTGGGCGCACCGCTGCACCCCCAGCTCGTTTCGATCACCGACGCCGACGGGAACCCGAGGCCTGCCGAGGTCGTGAGCGAGGACGGCGCTTACGCGATGACCTCGCGCGCTGACGACTACGTCCACGGTGCGCAGACCTACGTCTTTACGTACACGCTCGAGAACGTCGCCCGCTTCTTCGATGACACCGGGGTGGATGAGCTGTACTGGAACGTCAACGGTGTCGACTGGGTTCAGCCCTTTGGGTCGGTCTCGGCGACGCTGCACGTTCCGACCGAACTTGCCGCCGCCCTCACGGGGGCGCAGTCCTGCTACGTCGGTGCTGCAGGCGCTACCGACCAGTGCTCGATCGCCTCGACGACGGATGCCGACGGCGGGGTGACAGTCACGGCATCCGCCACTGACCTGCACTCGTACGAGACGATGACGATCTCCGTCGCCTTTGATCCCGACACCTTCACGTCGTTCGACAGCTCCTACCTCGCCTCGCCGTTCGGGTGGCTGCAGGCTCTCGCCTTTCTCGGCGTCATCGGGTCGCTCGTGTGGGCGATCGTGTTCCGGGTCAGGATGCTGCGCGACGAGCCCGGCCGGCCGACGATCATCGCCGAGTACGCGCCGCCGCCGCGGATCGATGCGCTTGAGAGCGCGGTACTGCTCGGCAAGACGACGAAGGCGATCCCCGCCGAGGTGCTCGAACAGGCGGTGGTCGGCAGCATCCGGATCGAGGAAGCCGGCCGCAAGCTCTTCGGTGGCCTGAAGCTCAGGGCGGTGCTGCTGGATCCGGCCCGCGCCGACGGCGACGGACTCCTGCTGCTACAGGGGCTGTTCCCCACCATGGCGCCCGGAGACGAGTACGAGTTCGGGTCGAGCGACACACGACTCTCGTCGGCCGCGCGCCGCATCATCAAGGCGGCGGAGCGAGAACTCGACACGCGCGGGCTTCGACGCCGTGTTCCCAGCGGCCTACGGTTCTGGCCGACGCTCGGGGCCATCGTGTTCGGCATTCTGACGATCGCGCTCGGGTTCCAGGCGCTCGGAGCCTTCGTCGATGCCACTATCCCTGTGCTCCTGATGATCGTGGCTTTCGTGATGTTCTTCGTGGTCGCCGGCCTGGTGTCTCGGAAGCCGCTCACCGCCGCCGGCGCTGAGACTCGTGATCACCTGAAGGGCCTGCAGGTCTTCATCGAGTGGGCGGAGGCCGACCGGATCCGGATGCTGCAGTCGCCGCAGGGCGCCGAGCGAATCGCGCTCGACGACAGCGGTGCGCGCGTGGATCCCGCGAACCCCCGTCAGATGCTGCGGATCTACGAGACGCTGTTGCCGTACGCCGTGGTGTTCGGCCAGGAAGAGGAATGGGCCGAACACCTCGCTGTGCTCTACGACCAGACCGGCGTTCCCGGCTGGTATGTCGGCACGGCGGGATTCAACGCTGCTGCCTTCTCCTCAGGGATCTCGACCCTCTCGACCACCACCACGTCGTCCACCTC
>Ga0209066_10006399_pt1 | contig 12018 bp, 13 predicted proteins | sample All_14_2_FD_187198 | JGI IMG/M metagenome (GOLD analysis project Ga0209066, IMG submission 187198) | Freshwater microbial communities in response to fracking from Pennsylvania, USA - Allegheny Zone_MetaG_DW_15 (SPAdes) (version 2) ...
CGCCATGATCGCCCCCCGCGAGGAGGACACGACCACCGTTCCCCGCATCCTCCACATCGCCATCATCGGCCAGCCTAACACCGGAAAAACTTCCCTCTTCAACCGCCTTACCGGCCTCCGCCAGCGCGTCGGCAACTACCCCGGCGTCACGGTCGAACGCAAAGAGGGCCGCACCCGCCACGAAGGCCACGAACTCGTTTTCCACGACCTCCCCGGCACCTACAGTCTCAACGCCGTTTCCCCCGACGAGCAGATCGCCGTCGACGCCCTCTGCGGACGGACCGGCACCGAGCCCCGCCCGGACATCATCCTTTGTGTGGCCGAGGCATCCCAGCTCAGCCGCTCCCTGCTTCCCGCCTTCCAGGCCTCCACCCTCGGCATCCCCATTGTCGTCGCCGCGAACTTCATCGATGAGGCCCAGGCCAAGGGCCTTCACTTCGATTTCGCCAAACTCGGGGAGAACCTCGGCGTTCCCGTCATTCCCACGGTGGGCAACAAAGGCCGCGGCATCGGCGAACTGAAGGACGCGCTCATCCAGTCCGCCGCCGACCAACGCCTCCTCACCGCCCCCGATTGGCCCGAATCGATCCGCGAAGCCCTCACCATCCTTTCCACCCAATCGCCCGACACCCTCCGGGGGATTCCCTGCACTTTCACCGCCCAGCGCGCCCTTTTCGACACCTCGGGACAGGCGCTCAAGCGGCTGCGCGGCGACGATGAAGAACGCCGTGAAATACTCCACCTCGCCCACGGGCGGGTTCTTTCCGGGGGACACCACCCCGCCACCGCCGAACCCGTACTCCTCTTCGAGCACATCCGTAAACTTCTCGATGGCTGTGTCGAGCAACGCCAGGCCAACGCCCCCTCCTGGGTCCGCCACCTGGACGCCGTGCTGGCCCATCCATTCTGGGGCATCCTGGTCTTCACCCTCGTCATGTTCGGTGTCTTCCAGGCGGTCTACTCCTGGTCCGGCCCCATCATGGATCTCATCGAATCCGGCACCGCCTGGACCCAGGGCTTTGTCGGCGTCTTCCTGACCCACACCCCCATGCTCCAAAGCCTCGTGGCCGACGGCATCATCGCGGGCGTGGGCTCGGTGATCATCTTTCTTCCCCAGATCCTGATCCTGACGCTCCTCATCGGCCTCTTGGAAGACACCGGCTACATGGCGCGGGCCGCCTTCCTCGCCGACCGGCTTTTCAGCGGATTCGGCCTGAGCGGGAAAAGTTTTGTGCCCCTCATGTCGAGCTACGCCTGCGCCATTCCCGGCATCATGGCCACCCGCACCATCGAGGATCCCCGCACCCGCCTGACCACGCTTTTCATCGCCCCCCTCATGAGCTGCTCGGCCCGGCTGCCGGTGTATGTCATCATGATCGGCGCCTTCATCGAGCCCCACTACGGCCCGACCGTGGCCGCCCTGACGCTCTTCGCCATGCACATCATCGGCCCGGTCATCGCCCTGCACATTGCCTGGGTGATGCAGAAATTCATCCTCAAGGCCCCCTCACCCCCTTTCCTGATGGAGCTCCCGCCCTACCGCATGCCCTCGTTCCGCGATGTCCTCTGGCGCGTCGGACAGCGCGGCAAGCGTTTCCTCACCGATGCCGGCACGGTCATCTTCTGCATCACCGTGCTCATCTGGGCCCTGCTCTACTTCCCCCGCCCGGCGGCTGTCGCGGAGCAAACCCGGACCGCTTTCATTACCGGACAGGCGAAGACCTCCGGACTGGGCACAGAATCGGTGATCGAACGGTTGCAGGACCCCGGCAGCGAACTCTCCAATGACCTCGACCACGAGGTGACCTCCGCGTACATGGAGCAAAGTTTCCTCGGCCGCGCCGGCAAGGCGGTCCAACCCCTCTTCGAACCCGCAGGCTTCGATTGGAAAATCACCATCGGCGTCCTGGCCAGCTTCCCGGCGCGCGAAGTGATCATCTCCACGCTCGGGGTGATCTACAATCTGGGCGGCGGCCAGGATGAGGAATCCACCGACCTGCGTTCCAAATTGAAACAGGAAGTCTGGCCCTCTGGGCCCCGGGCCGGACAGCCGGTCTTCACTGTCGCCACCGCCGCCTCGATCATGGTCTTTTTCGCCCTCTGCATGCAGTGCGGTGCCACGGTCGCCATCATGAAAGCGGAAGCCAGCTGGAAATGGGCCGCCTCGGCCTTTGTCCTCATGACCACCCTGGCCTGGCTCGGGGCCGTTCTGACCTTCCAGGTGCTTTCCCGCTGGATTCCGGTATAATGCCGTATGAACGATTTTCTCGACCCCCTCATTGTCGGCCTGGTCATCCTCGGCGCCCTGGGTTTTCTCTGGCACCTCAAGCGGCGCAAGAAATCCGGCTGCGGCGGAGGATGCGGTTGTGCTAAGCCGGGCACCCACGATCCCAGGCCTTAGAGCCTGTCCGTCACGGATTCCAAGACTCGCCAACATCCCTGCTGCCTGATAAAATGGGGCAGTATGAAAAACATCGGCATTCTCCTGACAGGCATCTGGCTCATAGCCAGCGGCGTCATCCCGCTCATCCACCTCAGTTTCAACGGACTCCCCCTGATCATGGCCGTCCTCGCCATCGTCGCCGGGATTTTTCTCATCCTGAAGCGGTGACCCCGCCGCCATGAATCCCGAAAGCGAACTCGTCGTTCTCACCCACTATCTCCAGGCATCCATCGCCCCGGTCATCCTGATTTCCGGCATCGGCCTGCTGCTGCTCAGCATGACCAACCGCCTGGGCAGGCTCATCGACCGCTCCCGCCAACTGGCCAAGGAGATCACCCTGGCCCCGCCGGACCAGCGCACCCAGATCAATGCGCAGATCGATGTCATCTTCAAGCGCGCCCACTACCTGAAATTCGCCACCTTCATGTCCGGCCTCAGCATCCTGCTGGTCGCCATCCTCATCATCTGCCTCTTCGTCTGCTCCCTGCTGTCGATCAACGGCACCCTCGCCATCGTCGTGCTGTTCATCGGCATCCTGTTGAGCCTGATCGCCTCCATGTCCGCGTTTCTGCTCGAGGTCCACCTGAACCTCACCGCACTGCAGGTGGAACTCGACGACCGTCGCAAATCCGTCTGAAGCCCCCCCGCGGCCGGGATAAAAAAAACGCCGGGTGGTGTAAAACCACCCGGCGTTTGTTCAAATAACCCTGGAAAGGGAATCAGCTTCCCGGGGGCTTGGCCGGGGCTCCGGGTTGTCCGGTTTGTGACTTGCGTTGTTCCATCTCTTTCTTGGCTTCCGCTTTTTCGGCATCGTCCAATTTTCCGTCACCATTTTTGTCGAAGCGGCTCAGCATTTTGTCTTTGAGCTCGCCCCCTTTGCTGTCGCCACCCTTCCCGTCCCCCATCTTCGCCTTCATGGCGGCTTTTTCCGTTTCATCCAACTGGCCGTCGCCATTGGTATCGAAACGCTTGACCATCTCCTCGCGGCGTTTCTGGAATTGGGGGTCGTTCTTCATGGCCTCGCGCATGGCCGCTTTTTCCGTGTCGTCGAGTTTGCCATCGCCGTTGGTGTCGAATTTCTTGCGCATTTCTTCCATGCGCTGCTTCCTCGCCTCGGGCGACGCGTCGCCGCCTGCCGGGTGGCTGCTTTCGGGTTTGGGTCCTGCGGGTTTATCGCCTTCGGCCCGGAGGACGGGGGAACCGAAGAAGAGGCCTGTGGCCAAGAGCAAGGTGGGGAGGATATGGGCTTTCACGGTTGATAAAACCGCGTCCCCGACGAAAGGTTGCGCGCCTTTTCCATCCGGCCGCAGAAGAAGGGGGTCTTATAGTTCGATCTGGACGCCGAGTTCGATGACCTGTCCCGGGGGCAGATCAAAGTAGCCGGCCGTGGGCCGGGTGGTGCGGGCGATGAGGTTGAAAAGTTTTTTCCGCCATACGGCCATGCCCGGTTTCTTGGTGATCCGGAGAAGCTCGCGGCTTTGGTAAAAGCTCATGCCCATGCGCTGGCCTTCGGGAATATCCAGGGCCACACAGAGATCCTGCATAACCTGGGGCTCCTCGGCAAAACCGTAGCGCAACACCACGCGGTAAAACCCTTCCGCCAGCTCCTCACGCGTGGCCCGATCCGGGGCGAAAACCCGCGGCTCGGGGGCGAATTGGACGGTGAGCAGGATGACCCGCTGGTGGAGCGCTTTGTTGTGCTTGAGATGATGGACCAGCACCGGCGGAACCTGCTGGGAGATCGACGACATGAAAACCCCCGTGCCCGGGACGCGCAGGATTCGCCCGTTGGCGAGTTCCGTCAGCAGGAGATCGAGGGGAAGCAGGTTTTCCTGGATGCGCTTCCCGAGAAGTTCGCGGCCTTTTCTCCAAGTCAGCATGGTGGCCAACAGCAGGAACGTGGTGGCGAGCGGAATCCAGGCCCCGTCACGCATCTTCAACACACAACTGAGGGCGAAGGGGAGTTCAAACAGGAGGAAAAGGGAGGTGAGGAGGACCACCCAGACCGGACGCCATTTCCAGAGGTTGAGCATGATCAGGGACAGGAGAAGGGTGGTGATGACCATGCCGAATGTGACCGAGAGGCCGTAGGCGGCCGCGAGGTGGCTCGAGCTTCCAAAGCCGATCACCAGGGCGATGCATGCCAGCATCAGGAGCACGTTGACCGTCGGCATGTAAATCTGGCCCCGGATCCGTTCGGACGTATGGAGAACACGCAGGCGGGGAAGCACACCCAACTGCACGGCCTGCTGGGTGAGTGAGAAGACACCGGTGATCATGGCCTGCGAGGCAATTACCGTGGCCGTCGTGGCCAGGATGACCATGGGGACAAGTGCAAATGCCGGCACCATGCGGTAGAATGGATGCTCCACCGCCGTGGGATCGCGCAGGATCAACGCACCTTGTCCGAGGTAGTTCATGAGCAGGGCGGGGTAAACCAGGGAAAACCACGCAATCTGCAGAGGCCGCCGCCCGAAATGGCCGATGTCGGCATAAAGGGCCTCGCCCCCGGTCACGCAAAGGAGCACCGCGCCCAGCACGGTCAACGAGACCATCCCGTGCGTGAGAAGAAATTGCACGGCGTGCCAGGGATTGAGTGCCAGGAACACCCCCGGCTCCTGTACCACCTGGATCCATCCGAGGATGGCGAGGGTGACAAACCAGCCGACCATGATCGGACCGAAAATAATGCCGATACGGGCGGTGCCATGATGCTGGATGAAAAACAAACCCACCAGGATCGCCACCGCCAGGGGAACAATAAACGGGCCGAACACCGGGCTTGCCAATTCCAGACCCTCGACGGCCGCCAAAACGGATATGGCCGGGGTGATCATCCCATCCCCATACAGCAACGCGGCACCGGCCATGGCAATCAACCCGACCAACGTGAACATACCGGGCCACAACCGCTCACGGATGCCGGCAAGCAGCGAACTCAGGGCAAAAACCCCGCCCTCGCCCTGGTTGTCCGCCCGCGAAAGCAGAAGCATGTATTTCACCGCCACAATGACGGTGAGCGACCAGAAGATGAGCGAGAGCACACCCAGCACGTTGGCCGTGGTCACGGGGACATGGTGCAACCCGAAACACTCGCGGATGGTGTAAAGCGGGCTGGTACCGATGTCGCCGAAGACAACACCTGTGGAAGCCAGGGCTCCGGCCCAAAGTTTGGTATCTCGTGTGCTCACTCCAAAAAAAGGGCGGGGCGGATTTTCCGCCTCGTACGACAGTCATTCATCGGTCAGGCGGTCATGCTGCACTGGCGGCACAACCCGTAAAGGATGATTTCGTGCTCCTGGACCGTGAAACCGTCCGGGACCAGGTCGCGCCAGCCGGCCACACATCCCTCCAATTCGAAAACCTGCTCGCATTTCCGGCAGAGAAAATGGTGGTGGTGGCTCTTGCCCGAACGTTCATAGCGCGGCGGTTCCCCAGGCAGTTCAACCACCGCCAGGAATCCTTCCGTGACCAGATCGCGCACCGCCCGGTAAACCGTGGCCTGGCTGAGCGAGGGCAGGTGTTTCTGGCCCCGGGTGAGAATTTCGCCAACCAGCAGCGGGGCCGGGTGTTCCTGGAAGACCGTCCGTAAAATGTGGCGTTGGCGGGTTTCTCGCTGCATCCCGGCAGGCTACCGCCTCCCGGCTTGGGATTCAATGCCTCATGGATTCATGACGCCTTCACCCGGTTCGGACTGGTATGGCCGGTTTCTTCATCCCGCAGGCTTTGCAGGGTCGTGCGGGCAATCGCTTCCAGCGCCTCCCGGGTGAAAAAAGCCTGGTGCCCCGTGATGATCACATTGGGAAAAGTCAGCAACCGCGAAAGCACATCGTCCTGGATGATGGTCTGCGATTTGTCCTCGAAGAACAGGCCCGCCTCCTCCTCGTAGACATCCAGGCCCAGTCCGCCGATTTTTCCAGCCTTGATCCCCTCGATCACCGCCTCGGCGTCGACCAGGGCCCCGCGGCTGGTGTTGATCAAAACCACACCCGGCTTCATCGCGGCCACGGCGCCGGCACCGATCAGGTGCCGGGTGGCCGGCAACAGCGGGCAATGCAGGCTGACAATATCCGACGCGGCCCATAGTTCTGCCAGCGTAACGTACGTCGCTCCCAGGCCGGCGACCGCGGGATTCTCCCGCACGTCGTGGGCCAGGATGCGGCAGCCGAACCCGGACATGATGCGCGCAAAAACCGCGCCGATCTGCCCGGTACCGACCACCCCCACCGTCAGGCCATGGATGTCCTGGCCAAGCAGCCCGTCGAGGGCGAAGTTTCCATCGCGCACCCGCGCATAGGCCTTGTGGGTTTTGCGGACCAGGGTCAGGAGAAGCGCCACGGCGTGCTCGGCCACCCCGTGCGGGGAATACGCCGGGACACGCACCACCACGAGTCCGAGCCGGTCCGCGGCCGCAAGATCCACGTTGTTGTATCCGGCACTGCGGAGCGCCACCACCCTCGTCCCCTGGGCCTTCAACGCCTCCAGGACCGGGGCGGACAGGTCGTCATTGACAAAGGCGCAAACCGACGGCGCGCCCGCGGCCAGGGGAACGGTTTCCGGATTGAGGGGGTTTTCAATGAAAACCAATTCATGTCCGAAATCCCGGTTGGCGGCGGAAAAAAAAGCCCGGTCATACGGCTTGGTTCCGAATACGGCAACGCGCATGCCACAGGATGGCCCCCCACCGGCGGATTGGACAGAATTTTCCCCCGGCCCCGCGCCCGCATAACCGTCATTGATTACCGTCCGTTTCCCGGCATCATGGCGGCGTGGACCCTGCGGCATCCGTGAACCCCCTGGGCTGGGCCTTGGGCCTGGCCGTCACCCTCGCCAATGCCTTCCTCATCGGTCGCAACCTGACCCGCGATTCCCACTCCCATTCCGATTCCGCCACCACCGCCCGCAACCCCGGCCAGCGCAAACCGGGCCTGCGCGACAGCATGCTTTTCGCCCTCGCTGGCGCCATAGCCGCCGTGGCCAACCAGCCCCTGCTCACCGCCTCGTTCTTCCTCGGCGGAACCCTCATCCTCGCCGTGGCCCGCTGGCAGAACCAGGTCCCCCGCGGCCTCACCAGCGAACTCGCCGTCCTCCTCTGCTTCGGCCTCGGCTACCTCAGCCTGACCGAACACCTGGCCCTCGCCGCCGCCGTCGGCATCATCAGCGCCGCCCTCCTCTCGGAAAAAGAATCCCTCCACCGCTTCGCCACCTCCACCCTGTCCGACGCCGAATTCACCGACACCCTCAAGTTCCTCGCCGTCGTTTTCATCATCTATCCGCTGCTGCCCGAAGGGAACTACGGACCCTACGGCTTCTTCGCCCCCCGGAAGATCTGGTTCTTCATCATCCTCGTTTCCGCGGTTTCCTATTTCGGTTACTTCTTCGCGAAGTTTTTCTCGGAAAAACACGGCCGCCTGCTCACCGCCATCCTCGGCGGGCTGGCCTCCACCACGGCCTACACCGGCGCCGCCTCGAAAATGGTGGCCGAGGATCCCGCCCACGCCGTCCCCATCGTCCGTGCGGCCCTCCTGGCCAACTCCATCATGTTCCCCCGCATGTTCATCCTCATCGCGGTCATCGACCACGACCTCGCCCTGCGGGCCTCCCCGGTCCTCGCCGTCATGACCGCCACCGGCCTGCTTGCCGCCTGGTGGCTCGGCCGTTCCGGGGAACGCCCCGCCGTCACCCAATCCCGCCATTTCTCGAATCCCTTCGCCCTCCGCCCCGCCCTGAAATTCGGCCTCCTCTTCACGGCCGTCCTCTTCATCACCCAACTCGGCCGCGATGTCTTCAGCCAGGAAGGCCAATGGATCACCGGGCTCGTGGGCGGATTGCTCGATGTCGATGCCGTGGTTCTTTCTTTCAGCGAGGCCTTCCGCGACGGAAAATTTGGCGCGGTTGACGTGACGTCTGCGTGTGTCCTGGCCGGTTTCGCCAACGCCATTTTCAAGTCCATTCTTGCCTTTTACTCGCGCCAACCGGCCTTCTATCTCCGCCTCATGGCCGGATTTCTCCTCATCTTCTCGGCCGGCGGCCTCGCCCTCGTGCTGCTCTGAAACCCCGGAGCCCGGTTTGTGATCCCGTCCGATTTTCCCCAGCGCCTCGGCGAACACCTGTTCCTCGTGGCCGTTTCCGTGGCCGCCGCCACCGTGCTCGGCGTGGCCCTGGCCCTGCTGGCGAGGGAAAGCCCCCCGCTCCGCGCCGCCGCATCGGTGGTCGGCAACACCGCCCAAACCATCCCAAGCCTCGCCCTCCTCGCCTTCCTCATCCCCTACCTCGGCATCGGCACCGCCCCCGCGCTCGCCGCCATCACCCTTTACGCCATCCTTCCCATCCTGCGCGGGACGCTGAGCGGATTGCAGGAAGTCGATCCCGCTCTCGTGGATGCCGCGCGCAACCTGGGCAGCGGCCGGCTGGGCCTGCTCTGGCACATTGAAATCCCCCAATCCCTTCCTCTGATCGTGGCGGGCATCCGTACCGCCGCGGTCTGGAGCGTCGGCACCGCCACCCTCAGCGCCTTCATCGGCGCCGGAGGCCTCGGCGATTACATCACCCGTGGGCTTTCCCTCAACAACACCCGCCTCCTCCTCACCGGCGCCATCCCCAGCGCCCTCCTCGCACTCGCCATCGACGCGGCGCTCGGATGGTGCGAAAAAAAGGCCTTCGCATGGAAAACCGGAACTTGAACGGCGCTTGTATTTCTTTGGTTCTGCTCCTGGCGGGACTTGGACTCGCCTCCTGCAAATCCGGGCCGGCCGGAGCGGTGAAAGTCGGCGGGAAAAATTTCACCGAACAATTGATCCTGGCCGAACTGACTGCCCAGCACCTCGAACAACAGGGCTTTACCGTCTCCCGCCACCCCGGATTCGGGGGCACGCCGCTGGTCCACAAGGCCCTCCAGGACGGGGCCATCGACGTCTACATCGAATACACCGGCACCGCCTGGCAGGCCAACCTCCACGAGCCTCCCGGAACCCTCGAGCAACTCCGGCAACGTTACCGCGAGCGTTTCCGGATCGGGGTTCTCCAGCCCCTCGGCTTCCAGAACGGCTACACCTTCATCGGACGCCGGGGCAAAGTTCCCGCCCGCCTGGACGACCTCGTCCCCATCGCCCCCCGCCTCACCGCCGGATTCAACGCCGAATTCCTCGGGCGCCCCGACGGCTGGCCCCTCGTCCAGAAAGCCTACGGCCTCCAATTCAAGAACATCGCCAACCTCGACGCCGGGCTCATCTACCGCGCCCTCGACGACGGCCGGACCGACCTCGTCTGCGGATTCTCCACGGACGCCCGGCTGGCCTCGGATGACTATCAAATCATAGAAGATAACAAGAACGCATTCCCCCGCTATGACGCCGTCCCGGTTGTGCGGATGGCGTCCCTGGCAGAACACCCGGGATTGGAGCAGGCCCTGGGCGGCCTCGGGGGCCGCCTGGACGCGGCCACCATGCGCGAACTCAACCGCCAGGCCGAACAGGATGCCCGGCCCATCCCGGAATTGGTGCGCGACTGGCTGCAAAAACACCCCATCCTTCCTTCCCCATGAATTCCGATACGCTCATCCGTTCCGTCGCGGCCCTTTCCCGCAGTGTCTCCGGCCTCCGCTTTGCCGCCCCGGTCAGCCACGTTTACAACCCGCTCGATTACGCCTCCGCCCCGCACCACGCCTACCTCCGGCGTTTCGGCGCACCTGGGAAGAAAATCCTCTTCCTCGGCATGAACCCCGGGCCCTGGGGCATGGCCCAGACCGGCGTGCCCTTCGGGGAAATTTCCTTCGTCCGCGACTGGATGAAAATCAACGAGCCCGTCGGCCGTCCCTCGCCCGAACACCCCAAGCGCCCCATCGAGGGCTTTGCCTGCGCCAAATCCGAAGTCAGCGGCCGGCGCCTGTGGGGGCTTTTCGCCCAGCGGTTCCCGGATGCCGCGGTTTTTTTCCGGGACCACTTCGTCGCCAATTACTGCCCGCTCGTGTTCATGTCGGACAGCGGCGCCAACCTCACCCCGGACAAACTCCCCGCCGCCGAAACCACCCCGCTGTTCGCGGCCTGTGATCTCCACTTGCGCGAGGTTGTGGCCTGGATGAAACCGGCCACCGTCGTCGGCGTCGGCGGCTTCGCCGAGGAGCGGGCCAGACTCGCGCTCGCGGGGATGGACGTGCGCTTCGCGCGCATCCTCCACCCGAGCCCCGCAAGTCCCGCGGCCAACCGCGACTGGGCCGGCGCCGCCGTCAAACAACTGGTCCAGGCCGGGCTTTGGGAATCCTGATTCGGCGGAATTAATTGTTCAAATATCCGGCGGATTTCCAGCCCGGCCAAATCCTCATTGCCGCCACGGGATCGCATTGTTACACTGGCGGGATGGGAAAATCTGTCCGGGCCAGGCGCCCCCGAGCCAAACGTCCCGTGGTCATGGGCAAAGACCTTTCCGTCATGGTTTGGATCGAGGACATCTACGGACAGGTCCTCTTCGTCAAGCAGGCCCGCGGCCGCAAACTCTGGGCCCTGCCCGGCGGCAAGGTCCGCCGCAATGAATCCCTCGAGGGCGCGCTCCGGCGCGAAGTTTTCGAGGAAACCGGCCTGACCATTTCGGACTGCGCACCGATCGACCTCTTCGACCGGAACAAGAAAGCCTCGGTCACCCTCCTCTTCCGCGCACTCGTGAAACCGATGCGGCGGAAAATCGCCCCGCGCTTGGCCAAGGAAATCGCCTCCGTCCAGTTCAAGGCCCTCCTCCCGCGCAACGCCACCCCGTCCGCCTCGTTTTTTTGGAAACGGGCCCAGAGCAGCTTCGACCCGCTCAGCTTGATCACTTGATTGCCGGGTCCAACCGGAGTAGGGATGGAAGGATGCGCCGCGCCTTCACCATGGTTGAATTGCTGGTTGTTCTCGTTGTGATCGGCCTTCTCGTCGGCCTGACCATCCCCGCGATCAACAGGGCCCTCACCCGGGGGCGCCAGGCCGCCTCCATCTCCAACATCCGCCAGATCGGCATGTCGATGCTCACCTACGCTTCCGACAACCAGAACTTCCTCCCCCCGCGCACCACCGGCAAAGACCCGGTCACCGGTGAAGTGATCAACAAATGGCCCAGGCAGATTTACGAATACATGCCCGATGTCCGGGCCTTCGTGGACCCCTCAGACCCACGTCCCAAAAACACCGATCCCGATGTCTTCTTCACCAACAGGCGCAACAACAGCAGCTACATTTTCAACGGCTTCAACGACCTCGGCCTTTTCACCGATGCCACCAAACGGGTCAATATGTCCGCCCTGCCCATGCCTTCCTCGGTGATTCTCCTGAGCAAAAAACGCAAGGACCGCTACGACTTCTACATGGATGTGCTCGAGGGCAAAAAGGGCAACCAAGTCGAAGTCCTCGACTGGACCACCTACGGAAACACCCTGCACTACTTTTTCGCGGATGGCAGCGCCCGCTGGCTCACCCTTTCGGAATACACCCCAAAACTCTGGCTGGTGGACAAGGAATTTCTGTTGCCGAAGTGACCCGCCCTATCAGCAGTTGCCCTTTTCCCCGCCGCCCTCCGTCTTCTGCCCTCTGTCCCTGTCCTCTTCCTCC
>Ga0209066_10006400_pt1 | contig 12017 bp, 11 predicted proteins | sample All_14_2_FD_187198 | JGI IMG/M metagenome (GOLD analysis project Ga0209066, IMG submission 187198) | Freshwater microbial communities in response to fracking from Pennsylvania, USA - Allegheny Zone_MetaG_DW_15 (SPAdes) (version 2) ...
CTTACTTTCTTAACCCACTGTTCGTCAGGCTTTTCGGCGTCTCCGCAATCAGCAGAGGAACGAGATTATATGGGCACCTTCTATCCTTGTAAAGACTTTTTTCACTTTTATTAAAGAAAAGTTTTGTTTAACTTTGTCTAGTGAGACCAACTTCCTGTTTTTACAACAACTCAACCCGCGCAAACTTCCTTTTCCCTACTTGTAATATAACGCTTTTGCCCGCCATTAGGATTATATCCCGATCTACAACACGCTCTCCATTCAATCGAACACCCCCACCATCAATCATCCTGAAGGCCTCTGAAGTACTAGATGTTAGCCCTGCAGTCTTTAAAACCTGGGCTATAGGGCCTGCAGAGACTTGGATATTGAGCATTTCCTCAGGCATGCCACCCTTTCGGAAACGCACCTCAAAATCTTCTAGCGCAAGATCTGCCTCTCTTAAAGTGTGGAACCGCGCTACGATTTCTTTTGCTAATAAAACTTTAACATCACGAGGATTTCGCCCCTGGTCTACCTCTCGCTTCAAATTAAGAATTTGATTACTATCCATAAATGAGAGCAAATCATAATAACGCCACATCAGCTCATCTGAAATCGACATTACCTTGCCAAACATTTCTTTTGGTGGCTCGGTAATGCCTATGTAATTGCTAAGGGATTTAGACATTTTATTGACACCATCCAATCCCTCCAGAAGTGGCATCATAAGTACGCACTGAGAGGTCTGACCATAATGCCTCTGTAATTCTCGACCTATTAGTAGGTTGAATTTCTGATCAGCACCACCCAGCTCTAGATCAGCATGCATGGCTACCGAATCATACCCTTGGCATAGCGGATACAAAAACTCATGTATCGCTATCGGCTGGCTTGCTAAATAACGCTTTGAAAAATCATCTCGTTCGAGCATTCGAGCAACCGTGTGCTTAGCAGCTAACTGAATAAGCCCTGTCGCACCTAGTGCATCCAACCACGTGGAGTTAAATAAAACTTCTGTTCTCTCAGGGTCAAGAATTTTGAAAACCTGATCGGTGTAAGTCTTCGCATTGGCGAGTATCTGCTCTTTCGATAAAGGCGGGCGCGTGACATTTTTTCCAGTAGGGTCACCAATCATTCCTGTAAAGTCACCGATTAAAAACATGACATGGTGACCTAAATCTTGAAAATGGCGCAATTTATTAATCAACACGGTATGACCTAAATGTAGATCAGCTGCTGTCGGATCAAATCCAGCTTTAATTCGCAATGGCTTATCTTTTTGAAGCTTAGCAATGAGTTCCGATTCAATAAGAATCTCATGAGCGCCTCGCTTTATAATGTCCAACTGAGATGCAATATCTTTCATATATTAGTATTGGCACACATAAAATGATTCTGAAATAAAATGGTAAAATTAGCTTAATTGATAATTGGATATCACATTTGGAAACCAAAAATCCTAGCCACGAAATTCTATCTCAACTCAGCAACTTGCTAGAAAGTCGCACCAGTCGACGTTTAGTTGTATCTGTTGCAGGCATATTGAGTTTCTTTAGCATGGTAGTTGCATTTGCAACTGCGTCACCCTCTTCTGATACTTTACTTACCCAGCAGTCAAGTGTGATGGAATTGGAGCCTGCATTGCTCGCTCTAACATCAACGGATACAGAACTGTTTTATGAAACCCAGTCCCGCCGTGGAGATACCGTCGCAATAGTATTACGGCGGCTGATGATTACAGATGCGGAAGCGATCAGTTTTTTCAAAACTAAAAAAGTAACCCAGGACCTCGCAAAATTACTTAAACCTGATACTCGTTTAGTCGCTAGCATCACATCCTCTGGAAAACTGAATTACTTTACAGTTCCATTGAAAAAAGAATCTAACCAGTTCTATGTTATTGAACGAAAAACAGGACACCTCATTGCCACAATCAAACCGTTGCCCTTGCAACGCCAAGTAATCACTAAAACCGCTGAAGTGCATCGCTCTCTTTTGGAGTCAACTGATGAAGAAGACATTCCCGAAAAAATCATCCTGCAGCTCTCAGACGTATTTAATAGCACGATCGACTTTCAACATGACTTAAAAAATGGCGACCGGGTTTCGGTGATCTATGAAACTTTTAATTACTTAGGACGCCCAGTAAAAACTGGGCGCATTTTGGCAGCAGAGGTTTTTAGCAAGGGGAAGTCATACCGAACAGCATGGTTTTCTACTAAAAAATCCGATGTTGTAGGCAATTATTTCACACCCGATGGTAAAAGCATGAAAAAGGAGTTTTTGCACTCTCCGCTTGAATTCTCTCGTGTTACATCAGGATTTACTGATTCTCGCTTACATCCTGTTTTAAATCAGATTCGCGCCCATAAAGGGATTGACTTTTCTGCACCTACCGGAACAAAGGTCAGATCTACCGGTGATGGTCAGGTTGAATTCATGAATCGTCAAAGTGGTTACGGAAATACGATTGTTATTAAGCATAAAAATAGCTATTCAACTTTATATGCTCATCTTTCCGCCTTTGCACCCAACTTAAAGCAAGGTAGCCTTGTTAAGCAAGGTGATTTGATAGGGTTTGTTGGAAATACTGGGTTATCTACCGGCCCTCACTTGCATTACGAGTTTCGTATCAAAGGCACTCATATAAACCCTCTCGAAATCGCTTCTCCAGATGCAAAGTCCCTGAATAAAAACCAAGTCTCTGAATTTAAAACTGCAACATCAAATTATTTTTCAAGTTTGAATTTATTGCGCCAATTTCAAATTGCACAATATAACTGATCACCAACATGTACGCCAACTCTTCATTGGAATCATGTCAGGTACGAGCCTTGACGGCATTGACGCGGCTCTTGTAGAGTTTATTTTTGAAAAACCTATAATCCTGGCTACGCATTGGCAACCTTACTCACCATCAATCAAGCATCGAGCCCTTGCGCTTCAGACGCCTGGTAGCGATGAGATTCATCAAGCAGCAACTTTATCAAATTCATTGGCCGCTATTTATGCCGAAACAGTGCATGCTGTTCTAGCGAAAGCAGAAACGGCATCAACTGCTATCACTGCTATCGGTTGTCACGGTCAGACGGTGAGACATCAGCCGAATCAAGGATATAGTCTCCAATTAAACAATCCATCTTTGCTCGCCGAAATAACAAAAATCGCTGTGGTTGCTGACTTTCGTAGCCGAGATATTTCCGCAGGTGGTCAAGGTGCACCTTTGGTTCCGTCATTTCACGCAGAAGTCTTTAGCCAGCCAGATCAACACAATGTCATCCTAAATATTGGGGGCTTTGCAAATCTGACAGACCTTAACCCCGTCAAACCAGTTCGCGGCTTTGATTGTGGCCCTGGGAATGTACTAATGGATGCGTGGATCGAAGCCAACCTAGGCTTACCGTACGACAAGGATGGCCAATGGGCAGCACAAGGGAAGGTCTTACCTGGCCTACTAAACCGTCTTTTAGACACAGATTTTTTCCATTTCACTCCCCCTAAAAGCTGCGGGCGTGAGGAATTTCATCTTGCTTGGCTTGAACAGTTTTTAGACCAGTCAGAAAGTGCTGAGGATGTACAGGCGACGCTCGCTGAACTAACAGCTGTTAGTTCAGCACAAGCAATTATTCGGTGGTGCGGTAAACCGTTAGGCGTTTATGTATGTGGCGGCGGGTTACATAATATGACCCTCATGAGACGCTTACAACACTATTTACCTCGTTGCCTTATTACCAGCACTGAACTTCTAGGTCAACCGCCAGACTGGGTCGAAGCGGTTGCATTTGCCTGGCTTGCCCGCAGAACAGTTAACGGACTGGTTGGCAATCTACCCGCCGTTACCGGCGCTTCTGGCTCCAGAATACTGGGTGCAATTTACCCTGTTTAGGTTTCACTAAATCGTGAAAGACCTAAAAATCTTTCCGAAATATGCAAGAGGACTGTGTTAGCACCAAACTCTAGCATCTCTTTAAGGAATTAAAGTGAAAAAGAAGACCCACAACCACAAGTACTTGTAGCATTTGGGTTTTTAATTACAAACTGGGAACCCTCAAGACCCTCGCTGTAATCAATTTCAGCACCCACTAAGTATTGATAGCTCATTGGATCAATTAAAAGCGTTACGCCATCTTTATTCAGCGCGGTATCATCTTCATTGGCTACCTCGTCGAAGGTAAACCCATACTGAAACCCCGAGCAACCACCACCTGAGACAAACACACGCAATTTCAAATCAGGGTTTCCTTCTTCAAGGATCAATTCTTTAACCTTTTTAGCCGCATTATCAGTAAAGTTAAAAGGGGCTGGCATTTCTGTCACTGCATTCATAATTTTCTCCTGTAAGTCTCACACATACCAAAACATATACGTACATTACTTAAAATTTCAAGTATCCAACCCAATACGTTCGGTCAGAGTAAGTGATCATTGTAATTCAAAAGCCCTTACGTAAATGACTTACTTAACAAACTGTAACTTTAAAACTGCATCAATTGCTAGATTACGGCAATAACGGAATTTGAGTCAAACCAAGCAACTCATTAAAATCAAACATGATATTCATGTTTTGAACAGCTTGACCGGCAGCCCCTTTGACCAAGTTATCAATCACTGATAAGACAACCAATACATCTCCACCTTGTGGACGATGGACTGCAATACGGCAAGTATTAGATGCCCTCACTGATCTGGTTTCAGGATGAGACTTCGGTGGCAAAATATCTACAAAAGCCTCATCTGCATAACGGTCCTCAAACAATTGTTGGAAATCAGTTTCCCGTTTAATACGCGCATACAACGTCGCATGAATGCCACGAATCAGGGGTGTTAAATGTGGCACGAACGTTAACCCAACAGGCGCGTTAGCTGCTTTTGATAAGCCCTGTTTTATCTCTGGTAGATGCCGATGACCAGAAACTCCATAAGCTTTAAAGTTATCCCCGGCCTCAGAAAATAAAGATGAAACCTCGGCCTTGCGGCCTGCACCTGAAACACCTGATTTTGCATCAGCAACTAAAGTATTCAAATCTACACAACCCGATTCAATCAACGGAAGAAATCCTAATTGCGTTGCTGTTGGATAGCAACCAGGGTTGGCAATCAAGCGAGCTTGTCGAATTAAATCACGATTAACCTCTGGCAAACCATAAACTGCTTCTACCACTAAATTTGGACTGGTGTGCTCCATCGCATACCATTTCTCCCATTCCGTAATATCTTTAATACGAAAGTCAGCCGACAAATCGATAACCCTAACACCTGCTTGCAAGAGCTTCTCCGCTTGCTGCATAGCAATACCATTAGGTGTTGCAAAAAATACCACATCACAATGCTCGAGCGGTGCATCTTTTGGATCACTGAATACCAGATTTACTGCGCCACGTAAGCTAGGAAAAATTTCGGAAACTGCCATTCCAGCATCGCCACGAGAAGTAATTGTCAGCAACTCAACCTCCGGATGTTGAGCGAGCAATCTCAATAACTCAACGCCTGTGTAACCAGTGCCACCAACGATTCCAGCTTTAATCATCTTTAACTCCTGCGTTTAGAGTGGCAACGGTATCGTGTAATAACACTGTGCCCTCAATATACTGAAGGCAAAAAAAAAAGCCACCCAAAGGCGGCTTTTTTTGCAAAATAAAGCTTAACGCTTCGAAAACTGTTTACGACGGCGCGCCTTGCGGAAGCCAACTTTTTTACGCTCAACTTCACGGGCATCCCGAGTTACGAAACCAGCTTGCGACAGCGCAGGTTTAAGTGTTGCATCGTACTCAATCAGGGCACGTGTAATTCCATGACGTACAGCGCCCGCTTGACCTGACTCACCACCACCAGAGACGCTCACAAGAATATCGAATGTAGCGGTATGCTGAGTAAGCTCGAGTGGCTGACGAACAACCATACGTCCAGTTTCACGCGAAAAGAAACTATCTACTGGCTTGTCATTCACAATGAATTTACCGCTGCCAGTACGAAGGAAAACACGCGCCGTCGAGGTTTTTCGACGGCCGGTGCCATAATATTGAGTAACTGCCATAAAAAACTCCTTTTTCTCAGTGCTTAGATATCAAGCAACTTGGGTTGTTGTGCAGTATGCGGATGGCTAGCGCCTGCATAACACTTCATTTTCTTGATCATTGCGTAACCCAGAGGCCCTTTGGGTAACATCCCCTTGACTGCTTTTTCAAGGACGCGATCAGGAAAGCGCTGTTGTAATTTATTAAAATTAGTCTCGTAAATACCGCCTGGATAACCGGTATGGCGGAAATATTTTTTATCTTGTGACTTATTACCCGTCACAAGAAGCTTCTCAACATTGACGACGACGATATAGTCACCAGTATCCACATGAGGGGTATAGATCGTTTTATGCTTACCACGCAAGCGATGCGCAATCTCAGCAGCCAATCGGCCTAGCACTTTATCCGCTGCATCAACGACATACCAGTCGTGTTGCACTTCATGCGGTTTAGCAGAAAATGTTTTCATTCTTTTTCCTTACTTGCTCTTTACTTGCATTGATAAGCCAGCGAGCATCTGATTGATTTCAACCGCTTGATAATTGACCACAGGACAATTAACGATAAAACCGAAAAGACACTTTACAGATAGCCTTCCATTTTAATCACTACGCACCACATGTGTCAAATAGGATTTACGTATTGCAAAGGATTTCCTGCTCAAAAGCCAGATGATGCTGACGCTAGCACTGATCCAGAGCATTAAAATACCGTGTTGTATCAAGATGTTGCGCCAAGTAAAAGCCTTCTTTTCTTAGGCGACAGGAATCACATACACCGCAGGCATCTCCCGCTTCATTTGCTTGGTAACACGACACAGTAAGGCTGTAATCAACACCTAATTGCATCCCTACTTGAATAATCTGTGCCTTGGTTAATGCCATAAGCGGTGCATGAATAGTCAGTTTTTCACCCGCAACTGCCGCTTTAGTTGCTAAATTTGCGAGGACTTCAAATGCATGAATAAACTCTGGCCGACAATCAGGATAGCCAGAATAATCCACAGCGTTCACACCGACAAAAATATCTTGAGCACCTAAAGTTTCTGCCCAAGCCAAAGCAAATGACAACATCAGAGTATTTCTTGCTGGCACATAGGTAACAGGAATCCCAGGTTGCACTCCCCCTGTCGGCACTTCTATTGTTTTATCTGTGAGAGCCGAGCCACCCAGCTGACCAATATCCAGCTGCAGCACTCGATGCGCTGCTGCACCTTGAGCTTGGGCAACACGAGCCGCAGCAAGTAATTCTGAGCTGCTACGCTGCCCATAATCCAGCGATAAACAATAACAAATAAAACCTTGTTGCTGTGCTTGGGCAAGTACTGTGGCTGAATCTAATCCGCCAGATAAAAGAATAACTGCTTTTTTCATGGTGCCAATATTAACAAAGAGTCGTAAAAATCGCTGCCCTATAATTCACAATCCTTCACATTTTCTTGCCATGATGACTAAGAAACTTTTTATTCGCACCTTCGGCTGCCAGATGAACGAATACGACTCGGACAAAATGGCAGACGTTCTCGCAGGTACTGAGAGTGTAACGCGGACTGAGAATGCAGAGGATGCAGACATTCTGCTATTTAATACTTGCTCAGTGCGTGAGCGAGCACAAGAAAAGGTATTTCATGATTTAGGCCGCATCAAACATCTTAAAACACGCAACCCAAATCTCATTATTGGCGTTGGTGGCTGTGTTGCCAGTCAAGAAGGAGAAACCATCGTACGACGTGCCCCTTATGTTGACATCGTATTTGGGCCCCAAACATTGCATCGATTACCTGACATGATTAATGCTCGTCGGGCTACGGGAAAATCCCAAGTGGATATATCCTTCCCGGAAATTGAAAAATTTGACCACCTTCCCCCAGCGCAAAAAGATGGTGTATCCGCCTTTGTTTCCATCATGGAAGGCTGTTCTAAATACTGCACCTTCTGTGTCGTTCCTTATACGCGAGGCGAAGAAATTTCACGGCCTTTTGCAGATGTCATCATTGAAATCTCACGCCTCGTCTCACAAGGTGTGAGCGAAGTAACTCTACTGGGTCAAAACGTGAATGCTTACCGTGGCACGATGGCTGACGGCGATATCGCTGACTTGGCTTTCTTGATCGAAACCATTGCCGAAATGGAAGGCTTAAAACGAATCCGGTACACCACATCACATCCGCGCGAAGTTTCCCAGCGACTCATCGACGCCTATCGCACTGTTCCCAAATTGGTCTCGCACCTACATTTACCAGTTCAATCAGGATCAGATCGCATACTTTCCGCCATGAAACGCGGCTATACCGCGCTTGAATATAAATCCTTGGTACGCAAGCTGCGGTTGGCACGCCCTGATCTTTCCTTGTCGGCTGACTTTATCATTGGATTCCCGGGTGAAACTGACGATGATTTTGATAAAACAATGCAACTTGTCAAAGAGTTGAATTTTGACCACAGTTTTTCGTTTATTTATAGCCCGCGCCCTGGAACGCCTGCAGCAAACTTGAGCGACACTACGACGCCAGGAGTCAAAACAGCACGTTTAGCGCGCCTACAGCAGCAAATTAACTTGCAAGCCATGCATCATGGACAGGCAATGATAGGCAGCATTCAGAACGTTTTGGTTGAGCGCTATGCACGTAAAAATACACTCGAAATGGCCGGCAGAACTGAAAACAACCGGGTGGTTAACTTTGCAGGAACTCCTGATTTGATCGGAAAAATCGTTGAGGTGCGCATCACCGCCGCCCCCGCAAACAGCCTGCGTGGTGAACTGCTCGCTTAGTATCTTCACCACCTATCGCTATTCAAGCACTCAAGAGGCACAAGCGTAGCAAACCAAGATGTAGGTTAACAAAAGAAAAAGCTCACCCCTGAGTAAATCAGGGGTGAGCTTTTAAATATCGAAAGACAATGAAAACTTTAGCGTCTAATCAATATTTCACTGCACTATATATAAAACAAGTGCAGCTTGTATCTCAAGCAACGGCTATTAAGCGCGTTGAATATTCGAAGCTTGCTTACCCTTAGGGCCTTGCACTACGTCGAAAGATACTTTGTCACCTTCTTTCAGTGACTTGAATCCTGCCATATTGATGGCGGAGAAATGTGCGAAAAGGTCTTCGCTGCCATCATCAGGGGTAATAAAGCCAAAACCTTTGGCATCGTTGAACCATTTAACTGTACCAGTTGCCATGTAACTATTCCTTAATCAAAAACGAACAAATCGGCCACCGCTGCGGGCTACAAGAGGAAACCGCACCCCGGCCGGGGCATGCTTAACACTTACGTTTAAAAGTAGCAGAAGATATTTGTAAAACTCAAAACAATCTATTAGATAAAAAAATCAATAGATTGATAAGAATCTGTAAATACACTAAGCAGAACATAAGCTAAACACGGTTTGCGTTTTACCTACTTAGTAGCCCCACGTCAACAACTATTTTTATTGCAGTGCAATGACTTAATCACTTTCTTGTCACTTTTCTGCTGTCGGCGAATGAAACTAGCACTCAGCATCTCTTGAAATACCCGCTTTAATCACTATATAAACCATGTTGCTTATTGAATTAAAAGTTTCATAATTAACATTAGAATGTGGCTATGGTTACGCGTAAAGAGACAGATCGAGATGGTGGCGCAACACTGGCCCCCGAGAAAAGCAAGGCTAGCTTGCCGCCCATGTTCAAGGTCATGTTGTTGAATGACGATTTCACGCCAATGGATTTTGTTGTTTTGGTACTACAAAAGTTTTTTAATCTTTCCCGTGAACAAGCCATGCAAGTTATGCTGAAAGTGCATCGAGAAGGTAAAGGTGTTTGCGGTGTATATCCTTTGGATATTGCCGCAACAAAAGTTGAGATGGTGAGTACATTCGCACGACAACACCAGCATCCGCTGGCCTGCGTTATGGAGGAAAACTGATGATTGCCCAAGAACTTGAAGTCAGCCTGCACATGGCTTTTGTTGACGCACGGCAGAAACGCCATGAGTTCATCACAGTGGAACACCTCCTGTTAGCATTGCTCGACAATCCTTCTGCTGCTGAAGTATTGCGCGCCTGTGCGGTTGACATGGAAGCGTTACGCAAAGAACTCGCCACGTTTATAACTGATCACACACCAATGGTGAATGGCACAGATGAAATTGATACACAGCCTACACTAGGCTTTCAACGCGTCATTCAACGTGCAATATTACATGTGCAATCTTCCGGTAAAAAAGAAGTCACCGGTGCAAATGTTTTAGTCGCCATCTTCGGTGAAAAAGACTCTCATGCGGTTTATTTCTTGCAAAGGCAAAATATCTCTCGCCTTGATGTCGTAAACTTTATCTCTCATGGCATCGCTAAAGTCCCGCCTTCTCAAAATAAGGAAGAAACAGCAGAAACCGAAGCTGAATCACAAGAAAAGGCCGGTGCATTAGAAAGCTTTGCACAAAACCTCAATCAACTCGCTTTGGTTGGCAAAATTGATCCTCTCATTGGCCGCGATAAAGAGCTGGAGCGCGTCATTCAAACCCTTTGTCGTCGCCGCAAAAATAATCCTTTATTAGTCGGCGAGGCTGGCGTGGGGAAAACTGCTATCGCTGAAGGTTTAGCGCGCCGAATTACTGAAGGCCGTGTTCCTGACATTCTGGCGGATGCTGTTGTTTATTCACTTGACATGGGCTCTTTACTGGCCGGAACCAAATATCGCGGTGACTTTGAGCAACGCCTTAAGGCTGTTTTGAAGCAATTGGCCGACACGCCCAACTCCATTTTATTTATCGATGAAATCCACACGCTCATTGGCGCAGGAGCTGCATCAGGCGGCACACTTGATGCCTCCAACCTACTCAAGCCAGCACTCTCGTCAGGAGCACTCAAATGTATTGGCGCAACAACCTATACGGAATATCGGGGCGTTTTTGAAAAAGATCATGCACTTTCACGTCGCTTCCAAAAAGTCGATGTCAATGAACCCACCGTGGATGAAACGGTGTCTATCTTACGCGGGCTGAAGTCTCGTTTCGAAGAGCACCACAGCGTTAAATACTCTGCTGCTGCGATTTCCAGCGCGGCTGAGCTCTCAGCCAAATATATTAATGACAGACATTTGCCAGACAAAGCAATTGATGTCATCGACGAAGCAGGCGCTGCACAACGAATATTGCCTAAATCGAAGCAGAAAAAGCTTATTGGGAAAACTGAAATTGAAGAGATTGTTGCCAAAATAGCTCGCATCCCCCCCAAACATGTCTCTTCTGACGACCGCTCCGCACTGAAAAATCTCGATCGTGACTTGATGAACATGGTCTATGGTCAAAACCCAGCCATTGAAGCATTAGTTAAAGCCATCAAAATGTCTCGCTCAGGCCTCGGTGATCCGCAAAAACCGATTGGCAGTTTTCTATTTTCAGGCCCGACTGGCGTCGGCAAAACCGAGGTAGCTCGACAACTTGCCTATTGCTTAGGGATTGACCTGATTCGTTTTGACATGTCTGAATACATGGAGCGCCATGCCGTTAGTCGACTCATTGGCGCACCACCAGGTTATGTCGGATTTGATCAAGGTGGGCTCCTGACTGAGGCCATTACTAAAAAACCTCATGCAGTACTTTTGCTGGATGAGATCGAAAAAGCCCATCCTGAAATTTTTAATATTTTGTTGCAGGTTATGGATCATGGCTCATTGACCGACAATAACGGACGCAAGGCAGATTTTCGCAATGTCATCATTGTTATGACCACTAATGCAGGCGCTGAATCCCTGCAAAAAACCAGCATCGGCTTTACCAGCAATAAAGCGCAAGGTGATGAAATGGTCGATATCAAGCGCCTATTTACGCCAGAGTTCCGCAACCGCCTCGATGCCATCGTGTCCTTCCGCGCGCTGGATGCCAATATTATTCTGCGTGTCGTCGATAAATTTCTCATGCAACTGGAAGGTCAGCTCCACGAGAAAAAAGTCGAAGTTATTTTCACCGATGCGCTACGTGCATGGCTTGGGGAAAAAGGCTTTGATCCACTGATGGGCGCGCGACCGATGGC
>Ga0209066_10006401_pt1 | contig 12015 bp, 12 predicted proteins | sample All_14_2_FD_187198 | JGI IMG/M metagenome (GOLD analysis project Ga0209066, IMG submission 187198) | Freshwater microbial communities in response to fracking from Pennsylvania, USA - Allegheny Zone_MetaG_DW_15 (SPAdes) (version 2) ...
CCCTGCGCACCACGAGCACGCATCTGTGTGAACGCGGCGTGACCGGGTGTATCGAGGAAGGTGATGAGGCGTCCCTTCATTTCAACTTGATATGCGCCAATGTGCTGGGTAATGCCGCCAGCTTCTCCTGCAGCCACATCTGTAGAGCGGATGGCATCCAACAGGCTGGTCTTGCCGTGGTCTACGTGACCAAGAATGGTCACGACGGGGGGGCGCTGTTTCAATTGCGCTTTTTCTTCGCCGGCGATCATCTGACGCCAAAGAGGAACTTCGCCCGTTTCTTCTTTTGCTTCTTCTTCAACAACTTCGGGCACGGCTTCAAAACCGTATTCGGCAACCACAATAGCGGCGGTATCGTAATCCACCGTCTGGTTAATGGTCGCCATCACGCCATTGGTCATCAATTTTTTGATCAGGTCAATCGGGCTTTTTTCGATCTTTTGAGCCAGGTCTCGTACCACGATGCTGGCAGGTAATTCGATCTTATTTCCGTTGTTGCTCATAAGCCACCTCCTTAAATCTCAAAACAGTCTTGATTCGCTTGATGTATCGGGTAGCCTGTGAGCGAGTGGCTTATTCGTTCACATGGCTTAACCGTCAGTCTCTGCTTCGGGCAGAGAGTTCATAAATTCTTCCAATCGGGCACGGTCTTCCTGACCGATCTCCGTCTTCAGCGCATGTGCCAATGCGCCTTTCAATCCGCGCGCCCAGCAAGAGCGCTTATCGTGCATGTAGGCACCCCTTCCTGCCAGTTTGCCGGTTGGGTCCACACGCACACCTTCTGCTGTGCGGACAATTCTCAGCAATTGTCGTTTCGACAGGATTTCCCGGCACCCGACACAGGTGCGTTGGGGAACATGCTTTACGCGTTGTACAGGTTTTTTGACCACGTCCGTTTACTCCCCTCCTCCATTGTGGAGGAGGGAATCATTAACTACCATGCCTCTTCGTCGCCGCCGTCACTGCGCTTGTGCTTCTTGCGCGAGACAACTTCGCCGAGGTCTTCATCAAACTCAAGGGCAACACCCTTCTTCTTAACTTTCTTGCCCTTCTTCTTATCATCAGACTCTTCCTCACCGCCTTCGCCGGTTTGGAACATTTCAGGCTTCATCTGGAACAACTCGTCGAGGTTGACGCCGTCCTTGGAGACTTCGCCATCTTCTTCCTCTTCTTCGGCGACACGCTTCGGTTCTTTCTTCTTTTCGGCTGGCTTCTCCACCGCAGGCGTTTCCACCACTGGAGCCGTTTCTGCCACGGGTTCAGCAACAGCCGCAGGGGCTTCCTCAACCTTGGGTTGTTCAACCACAGGCTCGGGGAAGGTCAGAGCCGCGAGCGTTTCCTCAATGTTTGTAATGGCTTTGCCGCCAATGCCGGCGAGTCCGAGCACCTTGTTCTGGTCGGTCTTCATATCGAACATCAACTGACCGACAGTTTCATAACCAGCTTCGGTGAGGATGTTGAAGACATGTTCCTTGAGGTTGGTCGCCTGATCGAGCGGCATGTTGAACGCAACAGCAGGGATCTCGGCGCGAGCCGCGGCAAGGCGTTCGTCGACTTCGCGAGAAGCCTCTTCCTTGGCAGCGATCATGCGGCGTTCCACACGATCCACGAACTGTTCGAGGATGTGGAATTCTTCGGGCGTGATGAGGCGGTTCTCGGCTTTCTTCGCGAGAATTTCCTCCACCTGCGGCATCACTTCCACCGCAGCCTTGAGCATGTTCTGCAATTCAGCGTCACCCTGAAGTTTGGCAAGCGAGTCACCCGCAGCCTCAGACAGAGACTTGATGTCAATGCGCCAGCTGGTGAGCTTGGCAGCGAGACGGGCATTCTGTCCATCGCGACCAATGGCAAGACTCAACTGATCTTCGCCAACGACGACGGTAGCAGTGCGTTCTTCTTCGGTCAGGTACACGCCAGTCACTTTGGCGGGGCTGATGGCTTTGGAAATGTAGGCAACCGGGTCGGCGTCCCACAAGATGATGTCGATCTTTTCATCGTGCAATTCTTTCACGATGGCTTGAATACGAACACCCTTCTGACCCACACATGCGCCCACCGGGTCAATGCCGGGCTGAGTAGCAGAGACTGCCACTTTGGCGCGGGCACCCGGTTCGCGGGCAATGGCGCGGATCTCAACGATGCCGTGATAGATCTCTGGCACTTCGTTTTCCATCAAGCGGCGCAAGAAGTTGCGATGCGCGCGCGAAAGGATGATCTGCGGTCCACGGGTTCCGTCTTTAACTTCCATTACCACCGCACGGACACGGTCATGCAACTTCAGTTTTTCACCGGGAATGCGCTGATTGTTCGGCATTACGCCTTCGGCTTTCATATCCAAACCGATGGTAATGCCCTGTGCGTTGATCGCTTGCACCAAGCCAGAGACGATCTCTCCTTCTTGGCGCTGGTAATACTCCATTTGGTTGGAGCGCTCTGCTTCACGAATGCGCTGCTGGATGACCTGACGCGCCGTCTGTGCTGCCACGCGGCCGAAATCTGCCGGAGTGCTCTCCACCACGACCATATCGCCGGACTGGCACTCAGGATTCACCTTGCGAGCCACGTCGAGAAGAACCTCGGTGCGGTCATCGACCACGCTATCTTCCACAACTTCCTTCTCGGCATAAACGGTCACAACACCCGTATCAGGGTCCAGCTTGGCTTCCACATACTGTGCGGTGGATGCCCCCACTGCCCGCCGATACGCGGAAACCATCGCAGACTCGATCGCGGTGATAACCACGTCCTTAGCGAGTTGCTTTTCTTCCAGCACTTCATTGAATGCCAGCGCAAAATCATTCTTTGCCATCGTACTGCTCCAAAACTCCTTGTATATAAAGCGAAGAAGTGGGGGCTGCCCACTTCTCGGTGACTTCGTTATTGGGTTGTCCCTTACGAGCGAGATTTTATAGCAGAAAGGTGTCAACGTCAAGGCTAAGTCCGTTAGAAGAGCATTTGAACTTCGCAGTGTATAATCGCCGCCATGACCGAACGAGATATGAGCAAAGCCGCCCTGCGCGGAGAACCTTCGTATGTTTGGCGCGACGGACAAAAGCGCCGCCTGAACATGATCGCAAAATTTGCCGGGGAACGCATGCAAGGCAACGTGCTCGAAAACGGCTGCGGCGTAGGCATGTATGTAGAAAAGATGACCGAACTAGGCGCACACGTCACCGGTTTGGAATATGACTTTGAGCGTGCTCGTGACGCACACATGAACTCGCCTCGCATCGTCAATGCGGCTGGCGAATTCCTCCCGCTTCCTTCTTCGACTTTTGACCTGATTCTCAGCCACGAAGTGATCGAACACGTACAGGATGACCGCTCCGCGATCGCCGAGATGGTGCGCGTATTGAAGGTGGGGGGGCGGGCAGTCATTTTCTGCCCTAACCGCGGCTACCCTGTAGAGACACACGGTATCTTTTGGAAAGGCAAATATTATTTTGGCAACAAGCCTTTTGTGAATTACCTGCCAAGAGTCTGGCGCGACAAACTCGCCCCGCACGTGCGCGTCTATTCCCGCCGTGATATGCAAAAACTATTTGACGGTCTGCCCGTCAAATTCATCGAACGCACCATCATCTTCGGCGCATACGACAATATCATCGCCCGCACCGGCATCTTCGGAAAACTCATCCGCGCCGTGCTGCAATTTGCCGAAGCGACGCCGCTGAAAATATTGGGCTTGTCTCATTTTTGGGTGGTGGAAAAGACATAAAAAAATTCCGAGGTCCTCAAGACCTCGGAATTTTTCTTTATTCATCACCTTCGCCGCCAGAAGTTCCTGGTTGCTCCACCTTCACTACTTCACCGTGGTAGTTGATAACCACTTTGAAGCCCATCATCCCCAAGTAGGCTCGCATCTCTTCGGGAAAGCCTGTTTTCATCAACACGTCGAATTGCTTGTCGATGTTTTTCAACTGGTTTTCGATCATCGCCTTCGAGAAGGGATCGTCCTGCCCGAGCATTTTGGCGGTCTGTTCCGAAAGGACATCTTCACTGCCTTTCATCATATCTGCCATTTGGTTGAGTACGGCACGGTCCACTTGCTCGGCGGGGATGTGACGCTTGAAGCCGGCATCATCAATGACATAAGCGGGTTCACTGCCAATGGATGCGGTTTGTACGGGGTTACCGTCCTCGTCCACGACGAGACCGGCAAAGAGAGGTTGGGGCATTATTGAATTCCTGTAGGGGCGACTCGCGAGTCGCCCCTACGATATGAAAATTACTGTTGTCTTCCTTCAACCGCGGCGAGCAAAATACCCGCAGCAATGCCAAGACGGCGATCAAGCTGACCGGCAGGGTCCATGCTGAAGTCGATATTCAACTCATAGGTGAAGGGATTAAAGTTCTGTTTGTAATCTGCTACGCGGGTTTCGCCAAAGAGCATATCGTAGTTTTGGGGGACGAGGTTGGTCAGGAAGCGGCGCAAGAGGGCAAGACCCATGCTATCTTCGAACAGCTTTCCGCGCACATTATCGTTGACATCGAGAATTTCCCACTCATCCCGCAGAATGGACTGCAATCCCTTGCGGCGTAAGGCACCAACTTTCTGTCCGGTGGTGCTGTCGATTACATCGAACGCAGCGGAGAAGTCAATGATCTGGCGTGCCTGAATGGCGAGCACTTCTTGCGATTTGGTTTCATCCGAATAGACGCGGATATCCTCTTTCAGCCTGAACATCTTCTGTTCGCTGAACAGGAGCAGCCTGCCGCTGGTGTCAAAGACGCGGAACTTGCCAGTCAATGCAAAGACCTGGCGTTTGAGCAAATATTGGTTGCCTTGAAAAATTGGGTTCATCTGTCTCTCATCCTTTTTCTTGTATAAATTCTATCGAACGGTGTTCTGTTCGTTTCCAAACTACTCAACGATCACTTTCGTGCCCTGACCGGGCAGGTTCACATAGTCTACGTTGTAAGGCACGACTGGGTTTGTCCAACGATAGACCCATTTTGCGATGCTGGATGGCAGGTTTACACAGCCATTGCTGCGCAAACGTCCGTAGTCGTTGTGCCAATATGTGCCATGAAATGCGTGACCAGACCCCGTGAAGAACGAACACCATGGCACACCCGGCAGGTTGTAGATATTCGCCACGGCATCGCCTTGATTTGTCATATGAATGGAAGGACCTTTGTGATACGTGGTCCATTGACCTTTGGGAGTATCCGTTCCGCGCTGCCCGCTGGCACAGCGCACTGACAGCACGACCTTCTCGCCTTCAAATGCTGTGACGATCTGTGACTTGAGGTCTACATGCAGTAATTTGTCTTCGGGTGGAACTTCAGGAGAAAGCTGGGTTAATTCCTCATTTGGAATGAGGCGCATGTTATAGGAAGGGATGTAAGAAGTTTCTTTTAGGACCTTATTATAGATTTCATACCAGACCCCTTTTTCTTCGCGGTTTACGATGACCTTCTTTACCCAATGGGTTGACTCATAGTAAAGACGATTGGAATTCTTGGCGTAAAAGTAAGGTGAGCGATAGGTCAGCGTATAAGGTACTGAGATTTCTGCCAATTGTCCTTCGGCAGGCACAGAGTAGACTGGCTTCTGGTAATTTTCTTCCACCGGCAGAATTGGTGCGGAATGGACATACCCACCATCCACTTCGTACCAGATGGTGTTGAATTGATTCCCAAAGTAATCGCCTTGAACTTCGGATTTCAAGTCAATGACCTGGTCTTTGCCGATCAATTCGACTTTGTTGGCGGTGGCGGCGGGAGCGTCGTAGATGGGAACGCCGCTGAAGATGGCGAGTCCTTTCGAGGTGGGGGGAGCAGCTAGAGCACGTCCCATGCCCAATTCGGAGAGAACAAGCCCGAGTGCGCCAGAGGCGGAAAGTTTTAGAAAGTCCCGGCGGGAGAGTTGATTGATAGTCATCATTCGATTGTAAATAATAAGGTTGAGAGTGGGATAAGAAAAGGTTTCTTTGGTACTACATGATCTCGACTTTGGTGCCCACATGCCCATAGGAAAATTCTTTGTTCGTGGGAACTGTGGGTGAGGACCAAAGATAAAGCCACTTTGCGGCGGAGCAGGTCATGTTGATGCAGCCATGCGAGCGTGGACGTCCGTAATCGTTGTGCCAGTAAGTGCCGTGGAAAGAGATACCGCTTTTGGTGATGTATTGCACCCAGGGCACGCCGGGCAGGTCGAAGCCGCTGGAGGCAATGTCGCCGGCTGCCATGTGGCGGGAGGGACGTTTGTAGTAAGTGAGGAAATTGCCCGAAGGTGTGGTGTATGTTCCACTGCGGAGCCTTGCCCCAGTGGAGACGGGTACACTGAAAACGGGAATGTTATTTTCGTAGGCGATGACGATCTGTTGGTCGAGCTTCACCACGATCTTTTTTTCTTCGGTGGGCACATCAGGATGAATGGGCATCAGTTCTTCGGGTGTCAGAATGCGCAGATGTTCAGCGCGGACGTAATACAACTCATCCCATTTATCGTCGCGGATCTGATACCAAGGTTGCCCATCTGTTTTGCCTGCCACCATGGCTTTGACCCAGTGGGTCGTTTCGTAATAAACGCGATAGCCCAACTTCGATTCGATGCTGGGTTCTACGAAGGCATCGCTATATGGAACGCAGACTTCAGCAAGCAACCCCTCAACTGGAATGTTGTCTGTGTATGGCTGGCTGAGTGTGGTGCGCACCGGTTGGATATTGCCCGAAGGAACATAGCCTTCATTGCCAACTTGATACCAGATGCGGTTGTGCGAGTCGGTATCTTCGGTGACGGCAGTGTTGGTGATGTTGAAGATGGCGTCGCGTTGAAGTAGCTTGACCTTTGTTGCCAGTGAGGTTGGCTTTTCATGCAGATACACAGTGCGAACGGTGACACGCCCTTGTTGAAGGTCGAACGGGTCGCTTGAATCAAAATTGAGCGGGGGCGCCATTAAACTGGCGAAGCCCAAGCCGCTCAATTTCAGAAAGTCTCTTCTTGATAAAGTCTTCATCAAAATTCAATCTCTTGCCGCAGTACGCAATAGGTGTTGCGTACTATATCTCTTACCAACTCATTTGCTAGTCGTGAATGTTCACCACCGTGCCGACCGAAGCGAAGTTATATGCCCATTCGGCATCTGGCAGGCTTAAGTTGATACATCCGTGGCTCATGGGTACGCCAAAATTATTATGCCAGTATGCACCATGGATTCCATAATCGCCATCGTAATACATGATGTGAGGCACGTTCGGCAGATAATAACCGGGTCCCGACATGGGTGCAGATTTCAGCTTGATCCAAATCTTAAATCGACCCGTCAGTGTTGGGGTTTGCCATGTACCTGTCGAAACGATGAACGTGCGCACAAGCGTATCGCCTTCATACGCATACATGCGTTGGTCTGAAAGGTCCACGTCAAACCAGTGTACTCCACCGCCGGGAGAGTTGACGGGTGCAGGCACATTTGCAACGGCAGTTGGCGGCGCAACATATTCTGCTGTGGGAGTATCAGGAACGATCTGCGCCTGTGCGATAGCTTCACCCGTAGATACCTCTGCAACAATTTCTGTGGTGGCAGTGGGTTGCACGATCACTTCCGCGGCGGCAACTTCTGCAGGCGGCACATCGGTGGGGGGCACTACAACAACTTCAGGTTGAGGAATTTGGGTGAATGTGGCGGTCGGTTGAATTTGTTGTTGCGCAACCGATTCCATTGCCATGGGTGTGTACGTTGGCTTGGCGATATACACCTGCGCAAACGATTGCCCCGGCGCTATTTGTTGAAACTGTTGTGAATTCGAACCGCCATTCAAAATGGATGCCATCACAGGCGACGTAACTGCCGACCATGCAGCAAACATGAAGACAACACAACCGGTAACGATCAAAACAAAGGGGAGGATAAAATTCCGCTTCTTTGCCGGACCTTTTACCTGGTTGCTGTTTCTCGAGCCGTTTCCATCTGAGTGAGCGGGTGTCTGTGGAGTTGTGAGTCGGTTGTTCATGGGGCACCTTTTATGGCATCAACGAATAAGGGCGAATTCTTAACAAAACGAACGATATACAAGATTATAAACAAAAAGAGTCCAATTTCACCATTGAATTTCAACCGGCACGCCAACTTCTGCCCAGTCATATAACAGTTGCGCATCATAGGTATCCAAGACGACACAGCCATATGAAATGGGAGTACCGAGAAAACCAGCCCAAAGTGTGGCTCCGTTCGGGAGGATGGGCAAGGCGTGAATGCCATTTTCCAAACTGCCTGCCCAATAAATACCGAGCCAGTTCGGCATCCAGATATTCCATGTGGCGCCATAGGCGTTGGGAATTTTATCGAGCACGCTGAAGGTTCCAGTACGGGTGGCGTTGTTCATGCCTGTGGATGAGACGAAACTGTACACCAATTGTTCCCCATCATAGACGTACATGTGCTGTTCAGAAATATCCACGAGGATCTTTTTGCCGCCGCTGTAGTTGACGGGTGCTTGTTCTTCGGCGGCGTTGGCACGTTCGGGAGAGTCGACGATCACGGCTTCAGCGATTGCTTGCGGCGTAGCCGTCGGCTCCTGGGTGGGAGCCATTGTCGGCGTAGGGAGAGGCGTGTACGTCGGCTTGGCAATTTCTGCAACTGCGAAATGTTTGGCGTACGTCGGCTTGACCACCATGGTCGGCGTCATAGCTTTGGAAGAGGTGGTAACCGTCCACGCGACAGCGCCGATGATAAAGATGAGCAGACCAAGGATCATGCTAACGATGCGTGAGGTCATGGCTGAATGGTGGGAACGCTAACAGGGGTGGGTAAGACGCTTTCGTTATTCACAAAGCACAAAATGCCTTGTGTAATGCCTTCTGCTACAACATCGGTTCGTTTGGTGAGAATGTCGCGGTCGAGATACAGAAAGCCGGTTTCGATGATGGCGGTGATAGTGTTTGGGTCGATTTCAGAGAAGGCGTGATATTGGGTCATGTCGGGCGTGATGCTGTTGGCGTGGAAGAAAAGCCCGGTCATGTTTTGATAGCGGTCAGTGAGACATGCCGTAAGGCGCTGCGCGCGATTCACATCGCGTGTTTCCAGCGATGCCGCCACTTTGAAGCCGGTCGCTTCGTCGTTGATGTAATCGCACGAGTCGTTGTGAATGGAAACCAATGCCGCGGCACGATAGCCGTTCAAGCGCGTATCGAATTCATTGAGCAGGTCTACTTGGTAACCGCGTTCAGTAAGGCTGCGCTGCACCAGGGTTGCGATGGAAAGGTTTACATCCGCTTCGGTGAGCGAGGGCGTTCCATCTTCGTCGTAACAAACTGCGCCTGAGTCGTTGCCCATGTGCCCAGCCACGATCCCAATGCGGATCTGCGGCAGCGGTGTGGAGACTCCATTTTGCACAGCAGATTGCGGTGTGAGCAGGGTGCGAAGTTGATCGCTTAAATTGCTGGTGAATAAACTATTGGGGGTCCATGCTGTGAAAAGGGTGGCGATCAGAATTGCAATGCCTAACGTGGAAAAGAACGGATTTACTCCGCGTGGTTTTTGTCTGCGCCGAATGACAGGTTCTTTGATAAAAGGTTCCTGAACCACAGGCTCCGGCTTGATAGGTTCATTAATCGGTTCGTTGGTCGATTCCATAACTATAATAATCTTACCTTATTTTGCTTCGGCACGTTCACAGAACATGCCAAGACCCCCTTATCGCTTTGTATTCGTCGCGGTTTACTGATTGCCGAGCAGTTTTTGTATCGGTTTCAGTTTGGAAACCGGCAAGGCAAGATTTTTTACGTGAGTACGTTCGTATTGGAAGGTGCGCGAATTCGGCGGGAGCAGCATGGAGCGTTGACTCATATCTTCGTAGGTGGCGTACCCTGTCATCAGAATGTCCATGCCATAGACCCAAATGTTCGACCAATCAAGCGGCGCAACGACCAACGTTTCGTTCAACCCCTCAGAGTGGATATTTATCCGCGTCTTGGGCGCGCGATGGATGTGCAGGGATGTGACCGAATAGAACATCTCGTTGAGTTTGGCAATCCCCCCCGGTGCAACACTGATGACAGTCCGCTTCATTTCTCGCGCCTCGTCTTGACCATTGACCTCGATAAGCATTTCCTCCGCTGATTCTGATCTCAGGGTCAGCGTGCCAAGCGGCTTCCAATGATTTGGCTTGCGCCATGTCATCGGCGGGACGTAGACCAAATAATGCGGCTGTTTCTTGGCCATGGCTTTGTGCAAGTCAGCTTGTGAGGCGGCGACCAGCCCATTCATAAATGCGAAGAGATAGATGTCGTTGTAGGAATGCCCATCACCAGCATGCGCATCAGATGGGACAAGGGCAGGAGCATCGAGGAGTACAGCAGGATTCTGACGGATCTTCTTGATCTGCTCACGATGCGAGATGAGATAGGATTTGATGTCGCAGCGCTGACCGTTCAACACCACATCGAACCGTTCGCGGTCTGTGAACGGGGTGGAGGCTTTTACATCAAAGGGGATGTTCTCTTGCGTAAGATAGCGGCGGAATGCCAACTCGACGGACACATTTGCCACCAGGCGGCGCAATCGTCCATACGGGGAACGACCATCTCGTTCATAGGAATATGCCAAAGACCTTAATGCAAACTCAACTCCCGCCTCGGTCAGGTCGGGAGTGTAGGGTAGGGGAAGGAAGTCGGCGTGAGTCAGCATGGCAGGAGGCAAGATGCGAGCGAAATTAAGGCAGCCACTAATGAGTTGTCTACGCGTTTCACGGTGTCTTCTATGATTCCCACTTAAGAGTTTTAATGCTAAATCAGAATCTTAAACAATAGTTGGTAAAAGCAGTCGTTGATAGGTTTGGGAGGGTGGCACGGTGTCTTCTATGTTTCCCGCTTTGATGCCACAATATTAAATCAAAATCTTGGATTGGGCAAGTTATTTTTACTTCCCATCATGTTTTTATAACGGATGTCTACCGTAATCTATGACATCTGTTTGATCTATAAAAATGTTGCGAGCCGTTGAGAAATCCATCCCATACGTTAATGCCTATGGCGTTGGAGTTGCAGGCGGAGGGGGGATGTAATCCACTTCTTGAATGACGAGGTCGGAAAATGAAACGATGGCGGCAGTTTCTCCTGCCGAGCGAACGAAGACTCCGATCGTGCCAATGGGGAAGCTGGGGTCGTTGATGCTGAATTGAAAACGTCCGTTGAGGAAGAGGCGCATTTCACTGCCGACAACCCACACTCCAATGCGGACATTCCCCGGCGCGCCTGGGGGGACATCTCCGCTCGGGATGGGTTTTTGCAGGGCAAGCCGCACGCTGTTGCTGACTCGTTCGGCGCGGACGGTTCCGTCACAGGCGAGGGCGAAGCGATAGTAGGAGCCGCCGTTTGCACGGATAAGCACGCCATAACTATCTTCCCCTTTGCACAAACTGGGTTGTGCAGTGAGTTCGGCATAATAGTCGGTAAGCAAGGTGTCGCGGCGCAGACTGGTCATGTAGACCTGGCTTTGTACGGCGAGGCTGAGGCGGTTATCTTGCATCACGGCGCTGGCTTCGTTGGATGTGACCACGTCCCAATCTAGCGGGTTGGAGAAGTCGTCGCTAATGATCTCGTCGCTGAGACCGGGACGCATCTCTGGGGTGGGGGCTTTGGTAGATAAAAGCTGAGGCGTAGGTGTGGCGGATGGCGGGAACCAGACAATGGTCGAGGTAGGAAGCGGGGTTTCCGTCGCAGGCATGGGTGTGTGTGTGGCGAGCATTTCATCCAACGCGGAACAGGACGTTAACAAGAGGACGAGGAAACTTGAAAGTAAAGTTCGTTTGAAAGTCATTGGGTTTTTATGACAGCGATTCGTTTCAATGTGTCGTAAAATATTTACACAACATTCTAGCATATCAGGAGATGAAGATGACCGTGAAGCAAGTGCTGATAACAGGTGCGTGTGGAGAAATTGGTCAGGCGCTGGTGCAAGAGTTGGCGAAGAAGGGCGGCTATCGGGTGGTGACCTCAGATATCGCCCCATTGCCAGACTCGATTAAATCTTTAGTGGCAGAACATGTGCAAGGCGATCTGGTTTATAA
>Ga0209066_10006402_pt1 | contig 12013 bp, 7 predicted proteins | sample All_14_2_FD_187198 | JGI IMG/M metagenome (GOLD analysis project Ga0209066, IMG submission 187198) | Freshwater microbial communities in response to fracking from Pennsylvania, USA - Allegheny Zone_MetaG_DW_15 (SPAdes) (version 2) ...
CTCGGCGTAACGCCGGGCCGGCAGGTCCGGAAACAGGTGGTGCTCGATCTGGTGGCTCAGGTTGCCCGTCAGCACATGCAGCAGCTTGCTGCCCTCAAAGTTGGCCGAGCCCAGGCATTGGCGCAGGTACCAGTGCCCCTTGCTCTCGCTGACCACGTCGGCCGGATCAAAGGTGTGCACCTGGTCGGTGAAATGACCGCAAAAGATCACCACAAAGGTCCACAGGTTGCGCGCCAGGTTGGCCACCACATGGCCCCGCCAGGGAGGCCCCCAACGCGGCCCACCATCCGTGTCCCAGGGCCCAGCCTGCCAGCGCGCCCAGCAGCGGCCACCACAGGTAGTCCTTGCGCATCTGAAAGCCCATCTTGGCCTTGACCCGAGGCCACAACTGCTGGATGCGTGCCTGTGCCGCACTGCGGTTGATGCGCAGTTGCTCAAACTCCAGGTTGTGGATGGCAATGGCCCACTCGAAGAACAGGCCCACGATGGGCGCATACACCGCTTGCGTGGCATAGCGCTTTTCCCAGGGCGTGTCGGACGACAGGCGCAGGAAGCCATACCCAAAGTCACGGTCCAGCCCCTGCACGTTGGTGTAGTGGTGGTGCATGAAGTTGTGGAACTCGCGCCAGTCCTCCCGGGTGCAGACGTTGTCCCACTCGTGGGTCTTGCCGTCGAACTGCGGATCCTGGAGCCAGTTGTACTGGCCATGCATCACGTTGTGCCCGAACTCCATGTTCTGCAGGCACTTGGACAGGGTCAACAAGGCCGTGCCCAGCAGCCAGGCGGGCCAGAACACACCCACCAGGGTCAAGAGCCCGCGCCCGGCGGACTCCGTCCAGCGGATGGTGCTCAACAGGCGGCGGATGTAGCGGGCGTCGACCTCACCCAGTTGCTGTCGGGTGTGATCGCGCAGGGCGTCCAGCTCGCTGGCGAACTGCGCCAGCCCTTGTGCGGTCTGCGGACCGGGGGCCACGGCGCGAAGGCGGCCTTCAGTGGGGCCGCTCATGGCCGGCTCAGGCCTTCTCTGCCGACATCGGCTCCATCGTCATGCTCATGGCCTTTTGCGAGCCACCAGGCATGCTGTAGCGCAACACGCGTTTCATGACGGTGGCCAACTGAGGCAGGAAATAGCCGATGTTGTAAGGGATGTTGTACTTGCGGCAGATGGCCTGGATCTGAGGGGCGACCTCGGCATAGCGGTTGGCTGGCAGGTCAGGGAACAGGTGGTGCTCGATCTGGTGGCTCAGGTTGCCGCTCATGATGTGCATCAGCTTGCTGCCCTTGATGTTGCTGGAGCCCAGGATCTGGCGCAGGTACCACTGACCTTGGGTCTCGCCCTCGATGGTCTTGCGATCAAAGGTGTAGATGTCGTCGGTGAAGTGGCCGCAGAAAATGATGGCCCATGCCCACACGTTGCGGATGATGTTGCCAAAGAAGTTGCCGGCCAGCACCGCCAGGGCAACGTCCACCGAGGCGCCAAAGGGCAGGGCGACCAGGGCAGCCAGCAAGGGAATCCACACGTAGTCCTTGAAGAACTGCTGTTTGACCTTGCGCTTGATGTTGCCCCACTCGGTCTGCATGTCGGCAAAAGCCAGGCGACCGGTGAACAGCTTGTCGGTCTGCATCTCGTGCAGCGCCACAAACCATTCGAAGAACACCACCATCAGCAGCAGGTACACCGACTGGAAGGGGTGGTAGAACCAGCGCCACCGCAGGTCGGACGACAGGCGCAGCATGCCGTAGCCAAAGTCACGGTCCTTGCCGATCACGTTGGTGTAGGTGTGGTGCACAAAGTTATGAGTCTGACGCCAGCCTTCTTTGGGACAGGCGCCATCCCACTCGAAGGTGTCGCCATTGAAGCGCGGGTCGTTCATGAAGTTGAACTGACCGTGCATCACGTTGTGGCCCAGCTCCATGTTGTCGATGATCTTGCTGATGCCCAGCAGGAAAGTGCCCAGCAACCACGTGGGTGGGAACCAGCCCAGCATCAGCAGGCCGCGACCGGAGATTTCCAGGATGCGCACCGTCCACATGATGGTGCGGATGTAGCGGGCATCCTTGTCGCCCACTTTCTGGCGGGCCTCGGCCTTGACGGCGTTGATCTCTTGCTCGAAAGCAGCCATTTCCCGCATGGTGCGGGGGCCGACATTGATTTTTTGGCTGGTCATGCTGTGCTGTCCCCAGGTCAATTCATGGATTCGAGTTGCACGTCACTCAAGGCGGCCGTCACGCAAAGGCGGACGGGTTGGCCTTGGCCGGTGATCTGTTCGCCGGTCGTGAGGTCGCGCAGGGCGCCGTGGTTCAGGCGGCAGGTGCATTCATGGCAGATGCCCTGGCGGCAACCGTGCTTGATGGCAAAACCGGCTTGCTCGCCAGCCACCAGCACCGTCTCGGTGGCGGGGGCCTCAAAGGCGAGTTCTTCGTTGCTGCGCTTGAGCGTGATCTTGTGGCGCACATTGGGGTCGCCCGAAGGCTTGGCTGCACCAAAGGCCTCCAGCTTGAGCCGACCGACGGTGGCCGACTCCGACCACAGCGCACGCGCCGCATCCATCAGGGGGGCCGGGCCGCAGCAGTAAGCGGGCACCATGCGCCAGTGGGGGGCTGTGCGATCCAGCAAGGCCGTGTCCAGCACCGTCAGGTCGGCGTTGTGCTGGGCTGTGTTGGCCGAGCTTTCCAGGGGCACGTACGTGAACTGGCTCCAGTCCCGGGCCATCTGCGCCAGGGGTTGGGCAAAAATGCGATCGGCCTCGCTGCGGGCAAAGTAGACCAGGGTCACGCGGGTGGTGGCCTCGGTGCGGCGCAGGTGCTCCAGCATCGACATGCAGGGCGTGATGCCACTGCCGCCGGCGATCAGCAGCATTTCGGTTGGCAGCTTGGCCGGCAGAGTGAAATCGCCACTGGCCTGTTCAATCTCGATCACGTCCCCGACGCGCACCTGATCGTGCACATGGTTGGACAATTTGCCGCCGGGCTGGCGTTGGATGGTGATGGCAAAACGGTCCACCGCACCATCCAGGCTGCGCGGCGAGTAGGCGCGGCGGTGGCGCACCCCATTGATCACGATGGCGATGGTGACGTACTGACCGGGCTGCAGGCCCTCAAACGCGGCACCCGCTTGCAGCACCAGGGTGCAGGCCGATGGGGTTTCCTGGATCTTGCTCACCACCTTGGCGTGGATGCGATGCACGGTCAGGAGCGGGTTGATCAGCTCCAGGGTGTCATCGAAAGCGTGAGTGCTCACGCCCAGGTGAGTCAACCACGAGGCGACACGGCGGGTGGCGGAGACGGCCACGGGGGTCGCGGTGGAATCAGACATCAAGAAAATCTCCAAAACTGCAAATTCGAACATGATGATTCGGGCGGGACATGACCTTCTGATGCTGATCAAGAGGGGGCCACTTTGGCTCTGTTGAGCCTTGTCCTGGACCGAATGCGTCATTCACAGTGCTAGCCTACGCGCTGAGGTGCTGCAGGGCATCGGGTCTAGCACTAGCAAAACCCGGGTTTCCCCCCCAAACGAGGGGAGCCTGGCCGCGACAAAAGTCATCAATCCGCGATTCTACGAGGCAAGTCATGGCCCGCCTTCCCCGACTGGAATGCCCTTCATTCCCACACCTGATTGTTCAACGTGTGATGAGCGGTGTGCCTTTGTGCGTCGATGAAGCCGATCAATCCTGGTTGTGGCAGTGCCTTCTGGAGGCAGGGCGGACGCATGACGTGGCCGTGCACGCCTATGTGTTGATGCCCGATCATTTTTATGTGCTGGCCACCCCGGCCGGAGCGGGCGCGCTGGGCGCCTTCATGCAGTCGGTGGGCCGTCGTTATGTGGCCACCTACAACCGGCGCCACGCCCGTCAGGGCAGTCTGTGGGCCGGGCGTTTCCGTGCCACGGTGATCGATCCGGCCCGCTACTTGCTAGATGCCATGGTCTTCATTGAAAGCCATCCATGGCAGCAGGAACATCAGGCGTCGACCCCGACTGCGGAGGTCGCCGCGCCCTCCAGCTTGGGGCAGCACCTCAACCGCCGCACCGACCCACTGATTTCGGACCATGCCGCTTTCTGGGCGCTGGGCAACACGCCGTTCGACCGCGAGGCGGCCTGGCGCAAGCGCCTGGAACAAGGCTTGAGTGCCGAATCGGCAGCCGCGCTGGCTCAGGCGGCCGACAAGGGTTGGGTGCGGGGTGACGAGGCGTTTGTGCGCCTGCTGCAACAGCAGGGCGGTGCAGGCAATGCCTCTGGCGCCCCTCGGCGACTGGTGCCTGCGCGTCGGGGGCGTCCCCGCAAGGTTGCGGCGCCCGCGGATTGATGTGTCCCTAATTTGTTGTGGGCGCCGTCGCTGCGGCGGTTAAATTGGGGTCAGACCCTTTATATTTTTCTTGTCAGTCGGGGATTCCCGCAGTATCCTCCTCAGTCGTTTTTGTCGTCCCATCTCCACACTGGAGCGCTCCCATGACCCAGGCGAATTCGGGAACCCTGTTCCCCACCGCTCCCGCTGACCATCTGGTCACGGCCACTGCCCAAGAAATCCAGGCTGCCATCGACACGGGCCTGTATGCCAATGCCGAGCACGACGCTTGCGGCGTGGGCTTTGTCGCCCACATCAAGGGCCTCAAGGCCCACAGCATCGTGGCCCAGGGCCTCAAGATTCTGGAAAACATCGACCACCGCGGCGCGGTCGGTGCCGATCCCCTGATGGGTGACGGTGCTGGTCTGCTGATCCAGGTGCCCGATGAGTTCTACCGTGCCGAGATGGCCCTGCAAGGCGTGGTGCTGCCACCGCCCGGCGAATACGGCGTCGGCATGATCTTCCTGCCCAAGGAAAGCGCCTCCCGTCAGGCTTGTGAGCAAGAGCTCGAGCGCGCCATCAAGGCCGAAGGCCAGGTGCTGCTGGGCTGGCGTGATGTGCCGGTCGATCGCGACATGCCCATGTCGCCCACCGTGCGCGAAAAAGAGCCCGTCATCCGCCAGGTCTTCATTGGCCGCGGCCCGGACATCCTGGTGCCCGATGCCCTGGAGCGCAAGCTCTACGTCATCCGCAAGACGGCATCCAGCAAGATCCAGAGCCTGAACCTGACCCATGGCGCCGAGTACTACGTGCCCAGCATGTCGTGCCGCACCATCATCTACAAGGGCCTGCTGCTGGCCGATCAGGTGGGCAAGTACTACCTGGACCTGAAGGACGAGCGTGTCACGTCGGCCCTGGCCCTGGTGCACCAGCGCTTCTCGACCAACACCTTCCCCGAGTGGCCCCTGGCTCACCCGTACCGCATGGTTGCTCACAACGGTGAAATCAACACCGTCAAGGGCAACTTCAACTGGATGCGCGCCCGCGAAGGCGTCATGAAGTCGCCCGTGCTGGGCGATGACCTGAAGAAGCTGTACCCCATCAGCCTGGACGGCCAGTCCGACACGGCCACGTTCGACAACGCGCTCGAACTGCTGACCATGTCCGGCTACCCCCTGGCACAGGCCGCGATGATGATGATCCCCGAGGCCTGGGAACAGCACAGCACCATGGACGAGCGCCGCCGCGCCTTCTATGAATACCACGCCGCCATGATGGAACCCTGGGACGGCCCCGCCGCCATGGTCTTCACTGACGGCCGCCAGATCGGCGCCACGCTGGACCGCAACGGCCTGCGCCCTGCTCGCTTCATCATCACCGATGACGACCTGGTCGTGCTGGCCTCCGAGTCCGGTGTGCTGCCCATCCCCGAGAACAAGATCGTCAAGAAGTGGCGCCTGCAGCCCGGCAAGATGCTGCTGATCGACTTCGAGCAAGGCCGCATCATCGACGACGAAGAGCTCAAGGCCCAGTTCACCCAGGCCAAGCCCTACCGTCAGTGGATCGAGAACGTCCGCATCAAGCTGGACACCATCGACGTGGCTGGCGGTGCCGGTGAGTACGCCGAGTCCCTGCTGGACCGTCAGCAAGCCTTTGGCTTCACCCAGGAAGACATCAAGTTCCTGATGGCCCCCATGGCCATCAACGGTGAAGAAGCCACCGGCTCCATGGGCAATGACTCGCCCCTGGCCGTGCTCTCCAGCAAGAACAAGCCGCTGTACAACTACTTCAAGCAGTTGTTTGCCCAGGTGACCAACCCGCCCATCGACCCCATCCGCGAAGCCGTGGTGATGTCGCTGGTGTCGTTCGTCGGCCCCAAGCCCAACCTGCTGGACATCAACGCGGTGAACCCGCCGATGCGCCTTGAAGTCGCCCAGCCTGTGCTGGACTTTGACGACATGGCTCGCCTGCGCAACATCGAAAAGCACACCGGCGGCAAGTTCAAGCCTTATGAGGTCGACATCACCTACCCCGCAGCCTGGGGGCATGAGGGTGTCGAGGCTCGCCTGGCCTCCCTGTGCGCTGAAGCCGTTGAGGCCATCCAGTCCGGCCACAACATCCTGATCATCACCGACCGCAAGATGGACCGCGCCAACATCGCGATCCCCGCCTTGCTGGCTCTGTCGGCGGTTCACCATCACCTGGTCCGCAAGGGCCTGCGCACGTCCGCCGGCCTGGTGGTCGAGACCGGCACCGCCCGCGAAGTGCACCACTTTGCCGTGCTGGCCGGTTACGGCGCTGAAGCCGTGCACCCCTACCTGGCCATGGAAACCCTGGGCCAGATGGCCAAGGACCTGCCCGGTGAGTTGTCGGCCGACAAGGCCATCTACAACTACACCAAGGCCATCGGCAAGGGCCTGTCCAAGATCATGTCCAAGATGGGCGTGAGCACCTACATGTCCTACTGCGGTGCGCAGCTGTTCGAGGCCATCGGCCTTGAAAAGCCGCTGATCGACAAGTACTTCCGTGGCACCCCCACGCAAGTCGGCGGCATCGGTGTGTTCCAGGTCGCTGAAGAAGCCATCCGCAACCACACGGCCGCCTTTGGCACCGACCCCGTGCTGGCCGACATGCTGGAAACCGGTGGTGAGTACGCCTGGCGTGCCCGCGGTGAAGAGCACATGTGGACGCCGGACGCCATTGCCAAGCTGCAGCACGCCACGCGCTCGGGCAAGTTCGACACGTACAAGGAATACGCGCAGATCATCAACGATCAGTCCAAGCGTCACCTGACGCTGCGCGGCATGTTCGAGTTCAAGATCGACCCGACCAAGGCCATCCCGGTGGAAGAGGTCGAATCGGCTGCCGAGATCGTCAAGCGTTTCGCCACTGGCGCCATGTCGCTGGGCTCCATCAGCACGGAAGCCCACTCGACCCTGGCCCTGGCCATGAACCGCATCGGCGGCAAGAGCAACACCGGCGAAGGTGGCGAAGACGAGCGCCGCTATCGTCAAGAGCTCAAGGGCATCCCGATCAAGCAAGGCACCATGGTGTCCGACATCATCGGCAAGGAAGTCGTTGAAGTCGACTACGAGATGAAGGAAGGCGACAGCCTGCGCTCGAAGATCAAGCAGGTGGCCTCCGGTCGCTTTGGCGTGACCACCGAGTACCTGACCTCGGCCGATCAGATCCAGATCAAGATGGCCCAGGGCGCCAAGCCCGGTGAAGGCGGTCAGCTGCCTGGCGGCAAGGTCTCGCAATACATCGGCAAGCTGCGTCACTCGGTGCCGGGCGTGGGTTTGATCTCGCCCCCACCGCACCACGACATCTACTCGATCGAAGACCTGGCTCAGTTGATCCATGACCTGAAGAACGTCAACCCCAAGGCTGACATCTCGGTCAAGCTGGTGTCCGAAGTGGGCGTGGGCACGGTGGCCACTGGTGTGGCCAAGGCCAAGGCCGACCACATCGTGATCGCCGGTCACGACGGCGGCACGGGCGCCTCGCCCTGGTCGTCCATCAAGCACTGCGGCACGCCGTGGGAGCTGGGCCTGGCTGAAACCCAGCAAACCCTGGTTCTGAACCGTCTGCGCGGTCGCGTCCGTGTGCAGACCGACGGTCAGATCAAGACCGGCCGTGACGTGGTCATTGGCGGCCTGCTGGGCGCCGATGAGTTCGGCTTTGCGACCGCACCGCTGGTGGTCGAGGGCTGCATCATGATGCGCAAGTGCCACCTGAACACCTGCCCGGTGGGCGTGGCCACGCAAGACCCCGTCCTGCGTCAGAAGTTCTCCGGCAAGCCCGAGCACGTCGTGAACTACTTCTTCTTCGTCGCCGAAGAAGCCCGTCAGATCATGGCCCAACTGGGCATCCGCAAGTTCGACGACCTGATCGGCCGTGCCGACCTGCTGGACACCCGCAAGGGCGTGGAGCACTGGAAGGCCCAGGGCCTGGACTTCAGCCGCGTGTTTGCGCTGCCACCCGTCCCGGCCGATGTGCCCCGCCTGCACGTCAGCACGCAAGACCACGGCCTGGACAAGGCCCTGGACCTGCGCCTGATCGAGAAGGCCCGCCCCGCCATCGAGCGTGGCGAGAAGGTCCAGTTCATGGAGCAGGCCCGCAACGTCAACCGCACCGTCGGCGCCATGCTGTCGGGCGAGCTGATCAAGCACCATCCCGATGGCCTGCCTGACCAGACCGTGTTCATCCAGATGGAAGGCACTGGCGGCCAGTCCTTTGGCGCCTTCCTGGCCAAGGGCATCACCCTGTACCTGATCGGTGAAGCCAACGACTACACCGGCAAGGGCCTCAGTGGTGGCCGCGTCATCGTGCGCCCCAGCATCGACTTCCGTGGCAACGCCACCGACAACATCATCGTGGGCAACACCGTGCTGTACGGTGCCACCGAGGGTGAGGCCTTCTTCCGTGGTGTGGGCGGCGAGCGCTTTGGCGTGCGTCTGTCCGGTGCCACGGCAGTGGTCGAAGGCACGGGTGACCACGGTTGCGAATACATGACCGGCGGCACCGTGGTGGTGCTGGGCAAGACCGGCCGCAACTTCGCTGCCGGCATGTCCGGTGGCGTGGCTTACGTCTACGACGAAGACGGCCAGTTCGCCAAGCGCGTCAACACCGCCCAGGTCTCCCTGGACAAGGTGCTGTCGGTCGCCGATCAGGCGGACGCAGGCGTTCCGATGCACAAGGGTGTGGCAGACGAGGCCGCGCTCAAAAAGCTGATCGAGGACCACCACCGCTGGACCGGCTCGCTGCGTGCCCGCGAGATCCTGGACAACTGGGCTGCTCAACTGCCCAAGTTCGTCAAGGTCTTCCCGCACGAATACCGCCGCGCCCTCTCCGAGATGGGTGCCAAGCAAGAAGCAACGGCCGCAGTCGCCAAGGCCAAGTCCCCCAAGGCCAAGGCCTGAAGCGGACGACAGGAGTGAATTGAAATGGGAAAAGTCACCGGCTTTCTGGAATTCGAGCGTCTGGAAGAGGGCTATGAGCCCGTCACCAAGCGCCTGAAGAACTACAAGGAATTCGTCATCGGTCTCAAGCCTGAAGAGGCCAAGATCCAGGGCGCACGTTGCATGGACTGCGGCACCCCGTTTTGCAACAGCGGCTGCCCGGTCAACAACATCATTCCGGACTTCAACGACCTGGTCTACTCGGGCGACTGGCGCAATGCCATCACCGTGCTGCACAGCACCAACAACTTCCCCGAGTTCACCGGTCGCATCTGCCCGGCACCCTGTGAAGCCGCTTGCGTGCTGAACGTCAACAACGACGCGGTGGGCATCAAGTCCATCGAGCACGCCATCATCGACCGCGCCTGGTCCGAGGGCTGGGTCGTGCCTCAGCCTGCTGCCGTCAAGACCGGCAAGAAGGTCGCCATCGTGGGTTCCGGCCCCGCAGGCCTGGCCGCGGCCCAGCAACTGGCTCGCGCCGGTCATGACGTCACCGTCTTCGAGAAGAACGACACCGTGGGCGGCCTGCTGCGCTACGGCATCCCCGACTTCAAGATGGAAAAGTCGCACATCGACCGTCGCGCCAAGCAGATGGAAGCTGAAGGCGTGGTCTTCAAGACCAACACCATCGTCGGCGAGATGCCCAAGGGCTCCAAGGTCACCAACTGGGCGACCACGACCGTGACCCCCGAGCAACTCAAGAAAGAGTTCGACGCGGTGTTGCTGTCCGGCGGTTCCGAGCAGTCGCGTGACCTGCCCGCCCCTGGCCGTGACCTGGCCGGCATCCACTTTGCGATGGAGTTCCTGCCCCAGCAGAACCGCATCAACGGTGGCGGCAAGGTCAAGGACCAGATCATGGCCACGGGCAAGAACGTGATCGTGATCGGTGGCGGCGACACCGGCTCCGACTGCGTGGGAACCTCCAACCGCCATGGCGCCAAGAGCGTGGTGCAGTTCGAACTGATGCCCATGCCGCCCGAGCAGGAAAACCGCGAGCTGACCTGGCCCTACTGGCCGTACAAGCTGCGGACCTCGTCCAGCCATGAAGAGGGTTGCGACCGTGAGTTCGCCATCCAGACCAAGGAATTCATGGGCGAAAACGGCAAGGTCACCGGCGTCAAGACGGTCCGTGTCGAGTTCAAGGACGGCAAGTTCAGTGAAGTGCCCGGCTCCGAGCAAGTGCTCAAGGCCGACCTGGTGCTGCTGGCCATGGGTTTTGTGAACCCTGTGGACACCATCCTGGCCGGTTTTGGCGTGGACAAGGACGCCCGGGGCAACGCCAAGGCCACCACCGAAGACGCTGGGGCCTATGCCACCAATGTTGACAAGGTGTTTGCCGCGGGCGACATGCGCCGTGGTCAGTCGCTGGTGGTCTGGGCCATCCGCGAAGGCCGTCAGGCTGCTCGTTCGATCGACGAGTTCCTGATGGGCGCCACCACCCTGCCGCGCTGAACTTGTACACAGGGGAGGGGGCTTTGCAAGCCACCCCCCTGAGTTCAATGGCTGCTGTTGTGGTCACCCGTCGGGGGGCGGGCAGGGCTTGCGTGAATCCCCTATGATTGATTGGCCGGTGAATGCACCGGCCATTTTTTTTAGCACATGGCCCAATTTCAGCTGCCCGACACCATCATGCCCTCCCAGCAGCCCGACGCGCTCGTCGAGTTGCGTTCGGTCACGTGTGGCTATGGTGATCGCGTCATCCTGGAAGACATCGACCTGGTGGTGCCGCGCGGCAAGGTGGTGGCCCTGATGGGCACCTCCGGCGGGGGCAAGACCACCGTGCTGCGTCTGATTGGTGGCCAGCTCAAGGCCATGAGCGGGCAGGTCCTGTTTGACGGGCAGGATGTGGCCGCTCTGAGCGGGCGCGGCTTGATGGCGGCACGCCGACGCATGGGCATGCTGTTCCAGCAAGGCGCCTTGTTCACCGACCTGTCGGTGTTTGACAATGTGGCGTTCCCCATGCGGGAGCACACCGACATGCCCGAGTCCATCGTTCGCGACCTGGTCCTCATGAAACTCAATGCCGTGGGCCTGCGCGGTGCGCGCGACCTGCGTCCCAGCGAGATCTCTGGCGGCATGGCCCGCCGTGTGGCCCTGGCCCGTGCCATGGCCCTGGACCCTGAACTGATGCTCTACGACGAGCCCTTTGCCGGTCTGGACCCCATCTCCATGGGCGTGGCTGCCCGCCTGATCCGTGACCTCAATGACGCGATGGGCATGACCAGCATCGTGGTGTCCCACGATGTGGACGAGACCTTCCTGATTGCCGACCACGTGGTCCTGCTGGCCAACCGCCGCGTGGCCGCCCAGGGCACCCCGGTCGAGTTGCGCGCCAGCCATGACCCCCTGGTGCGCCAGTTTGTGCATGCCCGTCCCGACGGTCCGGTCCAGTTCCACCACCCGGCTGACGACCTGGCCCATGATTTCGGGGTGTCCCGATGAACTGGCTCAACCCCGCCGAGCTGGGCATGTGGGCCCGTCACAAGTCGGCTGACCTCGGTTACGCCGCCCGATTGCTGGCCCGGCTGCTGTGGCTGGTGGGCCCCACCTTCAAGCGTGGCCGCCTGCTGGCCGATCAGGTCCATTTCCTGGGCAACCACTCGCTGGCCATCATCACTGTGTCCGGCCTGTTCGTGGGTTTTGTCCTGAGCCTGCAGGGCTACTACATCCTGCAGCGCTATGGCTCCAGCGAAGCCCTGGGCCTGATGGTGGCCCTGTCCCTGGTGCGCGAGCTGGGCCCTGTGGTGGCCGCTTTGCTGTTTGCC
>Ga0209066_10006404_pt1 | contig 12013 bp, 7 predicted proteins | sample All_14_2_FD_187198 | JGI IMG/M metagenome (GOLD analysis project Ga0209066, IMG submission 187198) | Freshwater microbial communities in response to fracking from Pennsylvania, USA - Allegheny Zone_MetaG_DW_15 (SPAdes) (version 2) ...
AGCCCGTGGCTGCCAGCGTGCTGGCCTCGGTGTGGAACGAGTTCGTGCTCAAGAAGGACCTGGCCAGCCTGCAAGACAGCAACGACTACTACCTGGGCAACATCCAGAAGGACGGCAGCTACTCGGTGGTGCCGCGCATGGCCGGTGGCGAGGTCACGCCCGATGGGCTGATCGCCGTGGGCCAGGTCGCCAAGAAGTATGGCCTGTACACCAAGATCACCGGCGGCCAGCGTGTGGACCTCTTCGGTGCACGCGTGGAGCAACTGCCCCTGATCTGGGAAGAGCTGATCGCCGCCGGCTTCGAGTCAGGTCATGCTTATGGCAAGAGCCTGCGCACCGTCAAGAGCTGTGTGGGCAGCACCTGGTGCCGCTACGGCGTGGGCGACTCGGTGGGCCTGGCCGTGGAGCTGGAGAACCGCTACAAGGGCCTGCGCGCCCCGCACAAGATCAAGTTCGGTGTATCGGGCTGCACGCGTGAGTGCGCCGAAGCCCAGGGCAAGGACATCGGCATCATCGCCACCGAGAGGGGCTGGAACCTCTATGTGTGCGGCAATGGTGGCATGAAGCCCCGCCATGCCGAGTTGTTCGCGTCTGACCTGAACAAGGAAGAGCTGATCCAACTGATCGACCGTGTGCTGATGTTCTATGTGCGCACGGCCGACCGACTGCAGCGCACCAGCACCTGGCGCGACAACCTCGAAGGTGGCCTGGGCTATCTGCAAGACGTGATCCTCAAGGACAGCCTGGGCCTGAAGGCCGAGCTGGAAGCCCAGATGCAGCTCGTGGTCGACACCTACCAGTGCGAATGGAAGACGGCCGTGACCACGCCCGAAGTGCGCCAGCGCTTCCGCTCCTTCGTGAACAGCGACAAGGCGGACGAGCACATCGTGTTCGTGGAAGAGCGCGGCCAGATCCGGCCAGCCAGCACGGCTGAACGCGCTGCTGCAACTGCTACAGCGCCCGCCACGGCACCCGACACCACCGCAGCCTGAACCTGGTCACCATCATGAGTACTGATACCTTGAGCTGGACCGCCGTGTGCGCGGCCCATGAGATCTTGCCCAACACGGGCGTGTGCGCCCTGGTCCACGATCGACACGTGGCCCTCTTCCGTGTGGGCGAAGACCAGTTCTTCGCCATCGACAACGTCGACCCCAAGTCAGGCGCCAGCGTGCTTTCGCGCGGCCTGGTGGGCAGCCTGGGCGAGCGCACCGTGGTGGCCTCGCCGCTGTACAAGCAGCACTACGACCTGCGCACGGGCGAGTGCGTGGAGTCGCCCGATCTGTCGGTGCGCGCCTACCTCGCCGAGGTGCGTGACGGCCAGGTCTGGCTGCGCGTTGAGTGAGGTCGGCATGACGATCCCGATCAGGCTGGACGGGGCCGTTCAGACGCGCTCCACCTGCCCCTATTGCGGCACAGGCTGTGGCGTGCTCATCGAGTCGGTGGGCGGCCAGGTGGTGAACGTGCAGGGCGACCCGCAGCACCCGGCCAACTTCGGGCGCCTGTGCACCAAGGGCAGCACCTTGCACCTCACGGCGTCTGCCAGCGTGACGCAGCAGACGCGCCTGCTGCACCCGCAGCACCGCGTGCAGCGTGGTGGCCCGACACAGGCCATCGCCTGGGATGCCGCGCTGGACATGGCGGCCGAGCGCTTTGCCGACATCATCCACCGCCACGGCCCCGAGGCCGTGGGCTTTTACGGCTCGGGCCAGTTGCTCACGGAAGACTATTACGTGCTCAACAAGCTGGTCAAAGGGCTGATCGGCACCAACAACCTGGACACCAATTCGCGCCTGTGCATGAGCAGCGCCGTGGCCGGCTACAAGGCGACGCTGGGATCGGACGCGCCCCCCGCCTGCTACGACGACTTCCAGCACGCCGAGACCCTGTTCATCGTGGGCGCCAACACAGCCTGGGCGCACCCCATCCTGTTTCGCCGCATCGAAGACGCGCGCAAGGCCCGCCCCAGCCAGAAGCTGATCGTGGCCGATCCTCGCCGCACCGAAACCGCCGAGGTGGCCGACCTGTACCTGCCCATCCGGCCTGGCACCGACGTGGCGCTGTTTCATGGCTTGCTCCATGTCATGCTGCAAGAAGGCCTGGTGGACCACGGCTACATCGCGCGCCACACCGAGGGCTTCGATGAGCTGCTCAAACTGGCCCAGGCGCATGAGCCTGCCAGCGTGGCCGAGACCTGCGGCATCCCGGTGGCTGACCTGGTCCAGGCGGCACGCTGGATGGGCGGGCACACGCCCACCTTGTCGCTGTACTGCCAGGGGCTGAACCAAAGCAGCCGTGGCACGGACAAGAACGCCGCGCTCATCAACCTGCACCTGGCCACAGGCCAGATTGGCAAACCAGGCGCGGGGCCGTTTTCCTTGACCGGGCAACCCAATGCCATGGGTGGCCGCGAGGTCGGCGGCATGGCCAACTTGCTCGGTGCCCACCGCGACCTGGGCAATGCCCGGCACCGCGACGAAGTGGCCGCCTTGTGGGGCCTGCCTTCCGTGCCGGCTCAGCCCGGCAAGACCGCTGTCGAGATGTTCGAGGCTGCGGCACGCGGCGAGATCAAGGCGCTGTGGATCGCCTGCACCAACCCCGCGCAGTCGCTGCCCGATCAGGCGACGGTACGCCAAGCCCTGGCCCGCGCCGAGTTCGTGGTCGTGCAGGAAGCCTTTGGCGCGACTGCCACCTGCGAGTATGCCGACCTGCTCTTGCCCGCCACCACCTGGGGTGAGAAGGACGGCACCGTCACCAACAGCGAGCGGCGCATCAGCCGGGTCAGCCCGGCTGTGCCGGCCTCCGGCCAGGCGCGGCACGACTGGGCCATCTTCACGGCCCTCGGGCAGCGCCTGGAAGCCCGCCTGCCCGAGCGCGTGGACACCTACCTGGATGGCACCACCACCTTGTTCCCCTACACCACGCCCGAGAGCGTGTGGAACGAGCACCGCGAGTCAACCCGAGGCCGCGACCTGGACATCACCGGCCTGAGCTACACGCTGCTGGAAACAGAGGGCCCTCAGCAGTGGCCCATGCCTGAAGGCGCGTCGCAAGGGCAGGCCCGGCTCTATGCCGATGGCCGCTTCCCGACGGCCAGTGGCCGAGCCCAGTTTGCGGCGGTGGCCTACCAGCCCGTGAACGAACCCATCGATGCCGCCTACCCCTTCAGCCTGAACACCGGTCGCTTGCGTGACCAGTGGCACGGCATGAGCCGAACAGGCACCCTGGGGCGCTTGTTCGGGCACGTGAGTGAACCCACGGTAGACATGCACCCCGACGACATCGCCCGACTGGGCTTGTGCGAAGGCGATCTGGTGCGCGTGCGCTCCCGCCGAGGGCAGGTGCTGATCCCCGTGGCGAGTACGGCGGCGCAGTCACCAGGCCAGGCCTACATCGCCATGCACTGGGGCAGCGAGTTCCTGGGCGGTCGCGGCCCGCAGGGTGAGCGCATGCACGGTGTCAATGGGCTCACGCAGCCGGCCTTTTGTGCCAAGTCCAAACAGCCGGAGCTCAAGCATGCGGCCGTGGCCATCGAGCCCGTCACCTTGCCCTGGAAACTGGTGGCCATGGCCTGGTTGCCTGCAGGCAATGCCCTGATCGTGCGTGAAGCGGTGGCCCTGATGGCGCGCGACTTCGCCTTTTTCAGCTGTGTGCCCTTCGGTCGCGAACCCGATGCCCAGGGGCGCGTGGGCGTGTTGCTGCGTCTGGCCGATGAGCAGGCCCCATCGGCTGCACTGGTCGACAAATTGACCAACTGGTTCGGCCTCTCAGGCCAGGACCTGATGCGTTACGACGACCCCGCCCAAGGCCAGCACCGCCTCATGCGCGTGGTGAGCGACGGCAGCGAGGGCGATCAGCGTGTCGATGCCTTCCTGATGGCCGGCGACGTGCGGGCCGAGACCTGGGTCCGCCCCCTGTTGCAGGATGACCAGTCTGTGCAGGCACTGGGTACCTTGCTGCTCTACCCGGGCAAACAAGCCCCGGGCATCGTGGCTTCGCGTGGCAAACAGGTCTGCACCTGCTTCAACGTGAGCGACATGCAGATCCAGGCCTGCCTGCCCCGCTGCACCGGCTCCAACGAACAACGCCTGGCCCAGCTTCAGGGCGAGTTGCGCTGCGGCACCAACTGCGGCTCGTGCGTACCGGCCTTGCGCAAGCTGGTCCGCGAGACGCCTGTTGACGAGGCCCTTGCTGCCCCATCGCCGTGCGCCAACCCCGTCTGATTTTTCTCCCAAGGTACCCATGTCCAACTTCAAGACCTTCCTGAAATCGGGGCACGCGCCCACGCTGCTGGCGTCCTTCCTGTATTTCGATTTCACCTTCGCCATCTGGGTGCTCAACGGCGCCATGGCCCCTTTCATCAGCGAAACCTTCAACCTGACCGCGGCAGAAAAAGGCTTCATGGTCTCGGTGCCCATCCTGGCCGGTGCGCTGATGCGCTTCCCCTTGGGCTTGCTGTCTCAGTACATCGGGCGCAAGAGCGCGGCCATGGTGGAAATGGCCTTGATCGTGCTGGCACTTGTCTATGGCTTTTACTTCGTCGACACGCACAGCGAAGTCATCGCCATGGGCGTGCTGCTGGGCATCGCGGGGGGCAGCTTTGGCATCGCGCTGTCGCTGGGTTCGGGCTGGTTTCCGCCCAAGTACAAGGGCCTGGCCATGGGCATTGCCGGTGCGGGCAACAGTGGCACCGTGCTGGCCGTGCTGTTCGCGCCGCCCCTGGCCATGAAGTACGGCTGGCAGACCGTCTACGGCCTGGCTGCGTTCACCATGCTCTTTCCCATGCTGGTGATGGCCGTGCTGGCCAAGGAGCCACCCGATGTCGAGCACCAGACCTTCCGCGAACACATCGCCTGCCTGTTCGAGAAAGACGGCTGGGCCTTCAGCCTGATCTACGTGATCACCTTTGGCGGCTTCATCGGCCTGGCCAACTTCCTGCCCACCTACTTCTACGACCAGTTCAAGGTCACCAAGGTCGAAGCCGGGCAGCTCACCATGCTGGCCACACTCATGGGCTCGGCCACGCGCGTGGTGGGCGGCTGGCTGTCAGACCGCTGGGGCGGTATCAACACACTGTCTGGCGTGCTGGTGTTCGTGGTGATCACCCTGGTGATCTGCGGCCTGATGGGCGACAGCCTGGTGCTCACCACCTTGCTGTTCATGCTGTGCTTCGCCTCGCTGGGCGCAGGCAATGGCGCGCTGTTCCAGCTGGTGCCCTTGCGCTGGCCTTTGACCACGGCAGTGGCCGGCTCGATGATCGGTGAGCTGGGCGCCCTGGGCGGCGGCTTCATTCCCAATGCCATGGGCCAGTCCAAGCAGCACTTTGGCACCTACTTCTACGGCTTCCTGGCCTTTGCCCTCATCGGCGTGGGCGTGCTCTTGATGATGCGCGTGATGCAGATCCGCTGGACGCGCACCTGGGCCGAGAAGGGCGGTCGCGCCCGCACCACGGGCGCCAGGGTATGAGCCAACGCAAGAAGCTGGTGGTCATCGGCAACGGCATGGCGGGCGTCCGCACCGTTGAAGAGCTGCTCAAGATCGCCCCTGATCTGTACGAGATCACGGTCTTTGGTGCCGAGCCCCACCCCAACTACAACCGCATCATGCTGTCGCCCGTGCTGGCCGGCGAGCAGACGGTGGACGACATCATCCTCAACCCGGTGGACTGGTATGCCGCGCACGGCATCACCCTGCACATGGGCAAGCCGATCACGGCGGTCGATCGCCAGCGGCGCACCGTGACGGCAGCCGATGGCACCCAGGCCGCGTACGACCGCATCCTGCTGGCCACCGGCTCGCAGCCTTTCATCCTGCCCGTGCCCGGTCATGACCTGCAGGGCGTGATCAGTTACCGCGACATCGCCGACACCCTGGCCATGATCGAGGCGTCCAGCGTGTACCGCCATGCCGTGGTGATCGGTGGTGGCCTGCTGGGCCTGGAGGCGGCCAATGGCCTGACCATGCGCGGCATGAGCGTGACGGTGGTGCACCTGGGGCCCTGGTTGCTGGAGCGCCAGCTGGACCGCGAGGCCGCCCAGCTGCTGCAGGCCAACCTGGCGCAGCGGGGCCTGCACTTTGCGCTCGATGCCCACACGGCCGCTTGCCTGGACGACGGCCAAGGCCGCGTGCGGGCCGTGCAGCTCAAGGATGGCACCGAGATCCCCGCCGACCTGGTGGTCATGGCTGCCGGCGTGCGCCCCGACGTGCGCCTGGCCACAGCCATGGGCCTGCAATGCAACCGCGGCGTGCTGGTAAGCGACACCTTGCAAACGCTCACCGACCCGCGCATCTACGCCGTGGGCGAGTGCGCCAACCACCGTGGCACGGCCTATGGTCTGGTGGCGCCGTTGTATGAACAGGCTGTGGTGTGCGCCAACCACCTGGCCGACTTTGGCATTGGCCGCTACCTGGGCAGCCAGGTCAGCACCAAGCTCAAGGTGACGGGCATCGACCTGTTTTCAGCAGGCGACTTCATGGGCAACGCCGACACCCAGGAGATCGTCTTGCGCGACCCACCGCGCGGCGTCTACAAAAAACTGGTGCTGCAGGGCGACCGCCTGGTGGGCGCCTGCCTTTATGGCGACATCCAGGATGGCGGCTGGTACTTCGAGCTGATCAAGGACGGGCGCAGCATCGCGGCACAGCGCAGCACCCTGGTCTTCGGGCCAGACGCGCAGGCTCACTGACGCGGCAGGAACACCAGCCAATACACCAGCAAGAGGTTGAACAGCAGGGACACGCCAAAGGCGATCTTCCACAGCGCAGCCGGGTCACGCTCCAGCAGGGACGAGGCCCGGGCCGGGCTCAAGGGGCGCGAGGCCCCACGCTCCAGCGTCAGTTGCAGCTCTTCGGCGGTTTCGAAGCGCGACTTGGGCTCGCGCGCCACGGCCTTGAGCACGATGTGGTCCAGCCAGATGGGGATGTCGGGCCTCATGCGCGAAGGCGGCACCGGGTCGCGCCGGTATCGGCTGATTTGATAGGGCTCGATCTCGCCATAAGGCAAGCGCCCTGTGAGCCACACATACAGCGTCACACCCAGCGCAAACAGATCGGACTGGGCGCAGGCGCGGCCGAGCGCGTCATCGTCAGCCCACTGCTCCGGGTTCATGAAGCTGGGCGTGCCCGCGTGCAAGACGCGCAACTGCTTTGGCTCCTTGCCCGATAGGGCGACACCCAGATCCAGGATGCGCCACTGGCCGTCGTCGCCCCGGTGCACGTTGTCCGGCTTGATGTCGCGGTGGATGACGCCGTGCTGATGCAGCCGCCCCAGTGTGTTGGCCAGGCTGATGGCGGCGGCCACCACCTCCGGCACGGAGAAGGACGCCTTGCGTTCGATCAAGCTGGCCAGGGACTCACCGTTCAGCCAGTCAGACAAGGTGTAGAAGGCCGTGGGGTTGACCGGCTCGGTGACATGCAGCAGGCCCTGCGCATGGCGCTCTGACACGCGCGCCGCCAGCCAGGCTTCGTGGGCGAGCATCTCGCGCTCTTGCGCATCGCTGGCGCGTGACTCGTGCAGGGTCTTGAGGGCATGCACCGTGCCGTGAACCAGGCTGCGCACACGGTAGACACGGTGCACGCCGTTGCTGAACACCGATTGCTCGACCTGCAGCTGGTCAATGACATCGCCTTCCTTCAAGCGGGGCGGTACGGGCAACTGGTGGCCGCGCCGGTTCATGTCAGCCAGGCTGACCAGGTCCAAGCCATTGACCTTCAGGACCACGGCGGTGGCGTTGTCCCGCCCGCCCGATGCCAGGGCCTTGGCCACCAGGGCCGCGCTGGCCTCCTGGGCTGTGCCCTGCGTGGCCAGTGCATGCAACACGGCCTTCTTGATGTAGCCGTGCACGCCGTCGCTGGTCAGCACCAGGGTGTCGCCGGTGCGCAGGTCGCTGTCCAGGTAGTCCACGCGCAGGGCCTCGTCCAGGCCAATGGCCCGGGTCAGGCCATTCTGGAACTCGGTGCGCCCCATGACATGGTCCTGTGTGAGCTGCACGCACTCGCCATCGCGGATGAGGTAGGCGCGGCTGTCGCCCACATGGGCCAGCGTGAAGCCATGCGCGCGCAACACCACCGCCGTCAGCGTGCAGGTGCCCGAGCTGTCGCCGTGTGCCACCAGGCTCTGCCGGCGCCGGTTGTGGTCCACCAGCCAGGCGTTGTGTGCCGAGATCACCCGGTCCAGCGCCACGGTGGGGTCCCACGTGGCGGGCGTGGCATACCAGTCGCCCACCAGGGACATCACCGAGGTCTGGGCCGCCTCCAGCCCCATGCCGCCCGTGGACACGCCATCGGCCAGGGCGGCGATGACGCCCCACGCCGACTCGCTCGGGCCGGGTTGTCGAACCAGGGCAAAGTCTTCATTGCCTGAGCGCGGGCCACGCTCGCTCGTGTGCCCGATGTCGACATTGAAGCTCATGGTTTGCCGGGCGTGCTGCCTGGCGCGACAAAGAAGGCATCGGGCAGGGCCAGTGTGGCCTCGGCCACATCCAGCAAGCGCCGGTTGTGGTCCATCGCCGCCTTTTGCAGCGAGCGGAAGGCCGCCTCTTCGGTCATGCCCAGGCGCGACATCAAGGCGCCCTTGGCGCGTTCGATGACCTTGCGTTCATGCAGAGCCCGCCGTGCGGCATCAAGCTCGACCTCGACACTGGCCAGCTTCGCAGATTGCGCTTGCAGCAGGTCCACCAGCGATGACATGGCGGCGTGGTCCCGCTCTTGCGCGCCGGGCGAGGCGGTGGTGGCATCGGCGGTCGTGCCCAGCATGGGCGCCGCATCGGATGGCGCACCCTCCCTGAAAAAGCGCGCGACGGCATGCGTGTGGGGCGGCGGGTTGTCGCGCAGTTTTTGCAGCAAGCCTTCAGAGTCCTGCAGGTCCTGCTGAGATGCATGCAATTGCGCCTGGCAGGCCTGTCGCAGGCACTGCACCAGCTCCACCTGCAGTGCGCGCATCTCGGTGATGCGTTCGCTGGCCACGTCAAACCAGGTATCGCTCAAGGCCGTGTCCAGCGCGGCCCCGGTACGGGCGGTGCACAGTGTGCGGCGCAGGCGTTCAAGCTGCGCCACCTTGGGCGCCAGCTGGTGCTGCTGCCAACGTGCGCGCAAGGTGCTGGCGGCGAACTCTTCGAACACGCTCAGGCTGCGCTCTTGCGCATCGATCAATTGCACGATGCGCTGTTGCTCGGCCTCGTCGGTGCGGCCGCTGGCAAACAACTGTGCGCCCACAGCCCGCTCCTGGCCTGCCGCTTCCTTGCCTTGCAACAGGTGCACCAGCGCCACCAGCAGACGTGAGATGCCGGGGTGCTGCGCCGCGTCCGCCACATGAAACACCAGCTCAAGCAGGCCGGCGATCACCCCGCTGAAGGCCGCCACCGCTTCGTGTGCGCTGGGCGTGAGCTGGTCGATGCGCGCGCGCAGCTCAGTCAAGGCCTCCAGGTCGAGCAGCACCCAGGCCAGCAGCGACAAGGTGCGTGGCGATGCGCCCTGGTCTGGTTTGATTTGCTCGGCAAACCGCAGGCGCAGATCGGCTTCAATGGCTTGCGCTTGCGCCATGGCGGCTTGCCGCTCGCCTACGAAGCGCCGACCGCCCGATGCCAGGCAGATGCTGCTGGCACCGCGCTCGGCCTGCAGCGCGTGGATCAACTCGGCGATCACGCCGGCCAGTTCCACACGGTTGGCGAGGTGCCCGATGCCATCGATTTCCAGTTGCTTGGCGCGCAGTACAAGGGCAGAGATGGATTGGGACATGGGCACGGCGGCTGAAAGATGGAGCAGGCGAGGTGCCCATTGTCGGTGCTCGGGCAGCGTTTGCAAAGCCGTTCTCAAGCCCGCCTCAAGAGATGAGTTGCCACACCAGCCCCGCGATGCCGGCAGCCAGCACAACCGGGATCACGCCGGTTTTGAACCTGAACAGCGCCAGGGCCGCACCAGCCCCGATCACCGCCGCTGCCCACTCGAAGCCCCCGCCGAAGCCCTGCGGCCACAGCACGTGGTAAGCGAAGAAGACCGCCAGGTTGACGATCACGCCCACCACCGCGGCCGTGATGCCCGTCAAGGGCGCGGTGAACTTCAGCTTGCCATGGGTGGACTCGATGAAGGGCGCGCCCAGAAAGATGAAGCAGAACGAAGGCAGGAAGGTGAAGAAGGTGACGACGCAGGCCGCCGTGATGCCCGCCAGCGGCAGCGCCTCAGGCCCGAAAAACGCCTTGGTCCAGCCCCCCACAAAGCCGACGTAGGACACCACCATGATCAGCGGCCCCGGTGTCGTCTCGCCCAAAGCCAGCCCATCGATCATCTGAGGCGGGGTGAGCCATTGGAAATGCGCGACAGCGCCCTGGTACACATAGGGCAGCACCGCGTAGGCGCCACCGAAAGTCAGCAGCGCAGCCTTGGTGAAGAACCAGGCCATCTGCGTCAGCACGGCGTCCCAGCCCAGCGCCAGCACCAGCCCCGCCATCCCCAATGCCCAGAGCCCCAGGCTGACCAGCAGCACACGCCAGAAGCGCCCCCATGTGAACAGCGCGTGGGCCGGCGTTGGGGTGTCATCGTCGATGACGGCCGGGCCGTGAGCCTGACCAGCTTGGCCATGACCACCGCCCACGGCAAACTTGCCTGGCGCATACCGGCCGCCCAGGTAGCCGATCAGGCCGGCAAGCAAAACGATGAGCGGGAAGGGCAAGCCCAAGGCGAAGATGGCCACAAAGGCGGCCGCGGCGATACCCCATAGCCAACTGTTCTTCAGCGTCCGCGAGCCGATCCGCACGGCAGCCGAGACGACGATGGCCGTCACTGCCGGCTTGATGCCGTAGAGCACCCCTGCTACCGCCGGTACGTGTCCCCAGGCCATATAGACCCACGACAGACCGATCAGGATCAGCAAGGACGGCAACACAAACAGGCCGCCTGCCACGATGCCGCCCCATGTGCGGTGCATCAGCCAGCCGATGTAGGTGGCCAGTTGCTGGGCCTCGGGCCCGGGCAGCACCATGCAGTAGTTCAGTGCGTGCAGGTAACGCTTTTCGGAGATCCAGCGTTGGCGCTCAACCAGGTCCTCGTGCATGAGCGCGATCTGGCCCGCCGGCCCGCCAAAGCTGAGAAAGCCCAGGCGAAGCCAGTACATGAAGGCCTGCCAGAAGGTGGGGGCCACCGGTGGTGTGGCCGCTGTCAGCGGTCCAGGTGGCATCGTGCGTCCTGTGTGCGCGAAAGGTTCACAACGTGAAGTCGTAGTCCACCGTCAACGGCGCATGGTCGCTGAACCACTGCTCCTTGAACACGCTGGCCGTCTTCGCCGTGGCTGCCAGCGCGGGTGTGGCCAGGTGGTAGTCAATCCGCCACCCCACGTTCTTCGCCCGGGCCTGGCCCCGGTTGCTCCACCACGTGTAGCACTCGTCGGTGGCCTCGGGGTGCAGCGTGCGGTAGACGTCGACCAGGCCGATGGGGCCGGTGGGGTCGAGCAGGGTGCTCATCCAGGCGCGCTCCTCAGGCAGGAAGCCGCTGTTCTTGACATTGCCCTTCCAGTTCTTGAGGTCGCGCTCGTGGTGGGCGATGTTGACGTCGCCCACCAGGATGAACTCGCGCTCGCTGCGCAGTCGTGCCAGGTGCGGCGCGATCATGCCCAGGAAGCGGAACTTGGCCTGCTGCCGATCTTCCGAGCTGGAGCCGCTGGGAAAGTAGCAGCTGATCAGGGACAGCTTGCGGCCCGGCTTGTCAAAGCGCAGCTCCACCCAGCGGCCCTCCATGTCGAATTCAGTGGTGGTGTCGTGCGTGCCCAGCCCGATCAAGACGTCTGACGGGGTGTGCTTTGAATAAAGCCCTACGCCCGAATAGCCCTTTTTCTCGGCATGGTGGAAATGGCCCTGCATGCCCGCGATGGTCGTCAATTGGGGGGACAGGTCTGCGGCCTGCGCTTTGAGCTCCTGCACGCCCATACAATCGGCCGACATGGCCTCAGCCCAGGGCAACAGGCCTTTGTTGGCGGCAGAACGGATGCCGTTGAGGTTGAGAGAGACCAGACGAAACACGAGAC
>Ga0209066_10006405_pt1 | contig 12011 bp, 11 predicted proteins | sample All_14_2_FD_187198 | JGI IMG/M metagenome (GOLD analysis project Ga0209066, IMG submission 187198) | Freshwater microbial communities in response to fracking from Pennsylvania, USA - Allegheny Zone_MetaG_DW_15 (SPAdes) (version 2) ...
CCTGCAGCATGCGCTGCCCAATGCCCGCGTGGTCTACGTCTCGGCCACGGGCGCCACCACGGTGCACAATCTCGCTTATGCTCAGCGACTCGGCCTCTGGGGTGGCGAGGATTTCCCCTTCGCCACGCGCGCCGAGTTCGTCCAGGCGATCGAGGCCGGCGGCATCGCCGCCATGGAGGTGCTGGCCCGCGATCTCAAGGCGCTCGGTCTCTATGCGGCCCGTTCCCTGTCCTACGAGGGCGTCGAATACGAGCTGGTCGAGCACGCGCTCACGCCGGAGCAGATCCGCATTTACGACGCTTATGCCGGCGCCTTCCAGGTCATCCACAACAATCTCGACGCCGCCCTGCAGGCCGCCAACGTCACCGGCGAGCGCGGCACGCTCAACGCGCAGGCCAAGTCGGCGGCGCGCTCAGCCTTCGAATCGGCCAAGCAGCGCTTCTTCTCCCACCTCATCACCTCGATGAAGACGCCGACGCTGATCGGGGCGATCGAGCGCGATCTTTTAGCCGGCCATGCCGCCGTCATACAAATCGTCTCCACCGGCGAGGCCCTGCTGGAACGCCGGCTGGCCGACATCCCGACCGAGGACTGGGGCGACGTCCAGGTCGACATCACGCCGCGCGAGTATGTACTCGACTACCTGGCACACAGCTTCCCGACCCAGCTCTTCGAGCCCTTCACGGACAGCGAGGGCAATCTCTCCTCGCGGCCGGTCTATCGCGACGGCCAGCCCGTGCCGTGCCGGGATGCTGTCGAGCGCCGCGACAGGCTGATCGAGCGGCTTGCCTCGCTCGCGCCGGTCCAGGGCGCTCTTGACCAGATCGTGCAGCGCTTCGGCACCGACCTGGTCGCCGAGGTGACCGGCCGGTCGCGGCGGATCGTGCGCAAGGGAGACCGGCTTTGCGTCGAGACCCGTCCGGGTTCCGCCAATCTCGCCGAAGCGCAGGCCTTCATGGATGACGGCAAGCGCATCCTCGTGTTCAGCGATGCCGGAGGCACCGGCCGCTCCTACCACGCCGACCTTTTAGCCCGGAACCAGCGCCTACGCGTTCACTATCTACTGGAGGCCGGCTGGAAGGCAGATACCGCCATCCAGGGCCTGGGCCGCAGCAATCGCACCAATCAGGCACAGCCGCCCCTGTTCCGGCCGATCGCCACCGACGTGAAGGCTGAGAAGCGCTTCCTGTCCACCATCGCCCGGCGGCTCGACACGTTGGGCGCCATCACCAAGGGCCAGCGCCAGACTGGCGGCCAGGGACTGTTCCGGGCCGACGACAATCTCGAATCGCCCTATGGCCGTGCCGCCTTGAGGCAGCTCTACCTCCTGCTGTTCGCCGGCAAGGTCGAGGGCTGTTCGCTCATGGCCTTCGAGGAGGTCACCGGCCTGCATCTGACCGACCAGGACGGCAGCCTGCGCGAGGAGTTGCCGCCGATCACGACCTTCCTCAACCGGCTGCTGGCGCTGACCATCGATCTTCAGAACACGCTGTTCGGCGTCTTCGAGGATCTTCTGCGGGCGAAGATCGAGGGCGCGCAGGCCTCCGGGACCTACGATGTCGGCGTCGAAACATTGACTGCCGAGAGCCTGGTCGTGACCGACCGGCGCTCGCTCTATGCCCATCCGCAGACCGGCGCGGAGACCCAAGTGTTCACCATCCGTCGGCGGGAGCGCAATCGGCCGTTCTCACTCGCCGAGGCGCTGGATCGCGCGGACGACCCGCGCGCCCTGCTGCTGGTCAATGCGCAGTCCGGCCGGGCGGCGGTGCAAGTCTCGGCGCCGAGCCTCATGCTCGACGATGGCGAGGTCGAACGCCGTGTCCGCCTGCTGCGGCCGATGGAACGAACATCCATGGCATTGGCGGCGTTGGACCAGACGCACTGGGAGGGGGCCGATCGCGTCGCGTTCACCGAAGCCTGGGAGCGGGAACTCGTCGAGATTCCCGCCTTTACCGACAGCACTCTTCACATTGTCACGGGTCTGTTGCTGCCGATCTGGAAACGGCTGCCGGAGGACTCCATGCGAGTCTACCGCCTGCAGACGGACACAGGCGAGCGCGTGATCGGCCGGTTGGTCTCGCCGGCCTGGGTGGCGCAGGCCGTCAGCGCTGATGGCGTGAGCATCGCACCGCCTGACGCCTGGGCCGCCGTGCTCGATGGTCGAACCATCCTCGAGCTGCAGGACGGGCTGAGCCTGCGCCGCGCCAGGGTGATGGGCCTGTTCCGGGTGGAGCTCTGCGGCTTCACCGACGGCATGGTCGATCGCCTGAAGGCGATGGGACTGATCTCCGAGATCATCGCCTGGAAGCTGCGCCTGTTCGTGCCGACCGGCGCCGAGGGTCCCGAGATCCTCGCCGGGTTGATGGAACGCTACCCGATCGCGCGCATCGCCGATCGGGTGGCAGCGTGAGGGGCGGCCATGTCGTCGCCCGCCGCCGATCTCGCCCGCCGCCTCGCGCGCAACGCCGAGGCGGTGTGCCGCCACTATCTCTCCAACGGCCATCGTGAGGGCCGCTATTGGCTGGTCGGCGATGTTGCCAACACCCGGGGCCGCAGCCTGTTCGTCCGCCTCAGCGGACCGGACCATGGCAAGGGCGCCGCCGGCAAGTGGACCGAATATGTTGCGTCGAGAGTTATGTTGCGCAGCCGCGATTGGGCGCTGTCTTGCGGACGATCGACGGCTTCTACGCAACATAATGCCAGCACGCGGGGAGGTGCGTGATGCCCCGCGACGCCGCCTCCGAGCTGGCGCGCCGCCTCGCCCGTGATGCCGAGGCGGTATGCCGTCACTATCTCTCCAACGGCCGGCGCCAGGGCCGCTATTGGACGGTGGGCGACGTGCGCAACACGCCCGGCCGGTCGATGTTCGTCCGCCTCAGCGGGCCGGAATCCGGTCCCGGCGCCGCCGGGCATTGGACCGATGCGGCCTCGGCCGAACATGGCGATCTCCTCGACGTCATCCGTAAGAGGCTCGGCCTTCTCGAGTTCAAGGACGTTGCCGAGGAAGCACGTCGATTCCTGTCGCTGCCGCGTCCCGAACCGGAGAAGACAAGGAAACCGGCCGGCAGGACGCCGGGTAGTGCGGTTGGTTCGGCCGAAGCAGCGCGTCGGCTCTTCGCCATGTCGCAGCCGATCGGCGGCACTCTTGCGGAGGTCTACCTTGGAGGACGGGCGATAACCTCGCTCTCCGGCGCCACCGCGTTGCGCTTCCATCCACGATGCTACTATAGGCCCGACGAGCACTCACCTACCGAGATCTGGCCCGCGATGATCGCGTGCGTCACCGACCTGGCCGGACGGCAGACCGGCGCCCACCGCACCTGGCTCGCCCCGGACGGTTCGGGCAAGGCGCCGGTCGAGACGCCGCGACGCGCCATGGGCGATCTGCTCGGCCATGCGGTGCGCTTCGGCGTGCCGTGCGAAGTGATGGCCGCCGGCGAAGGCATCGAGACGATTCTGTCGCTGCGCTGTGCGCTGCCTGCCATGGCGATGGCAGCAGCGCTCTCGGCCAACCACCTCGCAGCCCTGCTGCTTCCGCTGACGCTGCGTCGGCTCTATGTTGCGCGCGACACCGATGCGGCGGGTGACATGGCGCTCGCGGCATTGACCGAACGCGCCGAAGCAGCGGGAATTGAAACGCTTGTCCTGTCGCCGCGGGCAGGGGACTTCAACGCCGATCTCCGCACCTTCGGCCTCGGCGCGCTTCGGGCGGCGCTGCGCATCCAACTCGCGCCGCAGGACGGATGCTTTATTCCAGATGATTGAGCGGCTTCTATACGCAACATGACTTTCATCACGGCGCCCGGTGCGGAAGCTTGGGCCTCCACTCGCACGGAGGCACAAGTATGTTTGAAGAACTCTTCTTTCCCCGAACCGCTGACAAATATCGAGCAGCGCCCCTTGTCGACGAGCGCGAACGATATCTCGTTCATCTCAAGGAGAGCGGCGCCAGGCGACCGACTTTGCGAAAATGCGCCAACGATCAATTGAACCTGATGCGCCTTCTGAACCTGGAAGAAGGCGACAGGGTCAGTGTCGACCAGATCGAGGCTGCCGCGGCGATCTGGTCGCGGCCGAAAGGACGGAGATGCATTCGAGCGGCGTCTCCCAAGGCGCGCAAGCGGTTCGTCAGCCAGGGGATCGGATGGCTTCGCTTTTTGGTCTGGCTCGATGAGCGCAAGAAACAAAGCCATTCCCATTGCGCCGAGGTTGCGACCTTCGAGAAATGGCTGCGCGACGAGCGGGGCTTGTCCGACGCGACGGTTCAAAGCTACTGCGCGGCCGCCGATCGCTTCTTCTCTTGGCTGGTCGGGAACGATGTCGCGCTGAGCGCCGTGCGGATGCACCACATCGACGATGCGGTCGCCGCCGAGCACACGCGGGGAGCTTGGACTCGCCGGACCCTGCACGATTACGCGCAGCGTCTGAGGGCGTTCTTCTTGTTCGCCGAAGCCCGCGGTTGGTCCTCGTCGGGGCTGGCCGCGGGCATCATGCCGCCCCGCTTCATGGCGGACGAGACCGTCCCCAAGGGCGTGAGGCGCGAGGATGTCGTGCGCCTGCTCGCGTCCATCGAGGGCGTTCGTACTGTCGACAAGCGCGACCGGGCAATCCTGATGCTGTTCATCGCCTACGGGCTGAGGGCCGGAGAAGTCGGCGGCCTCCGGCTGGACGACCTGGACTGGGACAGCAGGATGCTCCGTGTCCGCTGCTCAAAGCCGGGCCGAACGCATCACTGGCCGCTGTCGCCGGGAGTCGGGCACGCCATCCTCCGGTACATACGTGAAGCACGGCCCTCCGGCTTCGGGCGCGGCCTCTTCTTCACGTCGCGCGCGCCGATACGGCCGCTCACCAGGAAGACGCTGGGCAAGATGGTTCGCGATCGCCTGGCGGCGATCGGCGTCGTCGACGGGCGGCGCGGTCCGCACGCGCTGCGACATGCGGCGGCCCAGCATCTTCTGGATCAGGGCATGTCGATGAAGGTGATCGGGGACTTTCTCGGGCACCGCGATCCGTCGTCCACTGCGATCTACGCCAAGGTCAATCTCACCGCGCTCCGCGAGGTGGCGGCCCTCGATCTGGAGGGTCTGGCATGATGCTGCGCGAGGCCATCGAGCAATATATCCTCTGGCGTCAGGCCCATGGCGCGAGGTTCTCAACCGGGGCGAACCTGCTGCGTCGCTTCCTCGAATACGCCGACGGAGATGCTGCCTGCGATGCGGCCCCCACGGCACAGGTCCTGGCCTTTCTGGCGGGCAAGGGGCCGCTGACCCGGCACCGCCAGAACAAGTATTACGTTCTTGCCGGGTTCTGGCGCTATGCGATCAGCCGCGGGCACGCGAGCCGGTCGCCGCTCCCTGACAACGAGCCGAGATCGCCGGTCCGCGCGCCGCCCTACATCTACTCGCGCGACGAGCTGCGGCGTCTCTTCGATCCCGCGACGGTGGAGATGAGCCGACGCGGCGCGGTTCAGTTGGACGCCGTGACGTTCCGGACCTTGCTCCTTCTCTTGTACGGAGCCGGGTTGCGCTTCAGCGAGGCGACGCGCCTGACGTTGGCGGACGTCGACTTGACGGAAGCCGTCCTATCGGTGCGCGGCACGAAGTTCTTCAAGGACAGGCTGGTGCCGATTGGTCCGCAGCTCGCCGAGGCGCTGGTGGCCTATGTGGCTCAGCGCCGACATGACGGTCGTGTGCAAGATCGGGCTGCCCTTCTTCTCGCCAACCGCGACGGATCGCGGCTGGCCAGCAGCACCGTTCAAGCGGCGTTCGATAGCTTGCGGCGAATCGCCGGCGTCCACCGCACGGGAGGCGGGAGACGAATCCCACGCCTCCATGATCTCCGGCATAGCTTCGCGGTCCACAGCCTGACCGCCTGGTATCGCGAGGGCGCCGATGTGCAGCGGCGGCTGCCGCTGCTCTCCACCTATCTCGGCCATGCTGACCTCGAGGGCACGAAGATCTATCTGACGATGACGCCCGAGCTTCTGCACCAGGCGTCGCTGCGCTTCGCGCGCTATGCGGAAGGAGGCGGCGATGCGTGAGCTCGTAACCCTCGGCCCGTGGCTTCGACGCTTCCTCACCGAACACATCGTCACCGAGCGCAACTTGGCCCGGAACACCCGCACGAGCTATCGCGACACCTTCAACCTGCTGCTTCCGTTCATCAGCGGCAAGATGCGCAAGCCGGTGGACCGGCTGGCCGTCGCTGATCTGACGTCCGGGCGAGTGCTGCAGTTCCTCGCACACCTCGAGGAAGAGCGAGGCTGCTCCGCCCGCACCCGCAATCAGCGGCTCGCCGCCATCCGGGCGTTCGCCCGCTTCGTCGGCAGCCGCGATCCGGCCCAGGTCGAATGGTGTGGTCACATCCGGGCCATCGCGTCGAAGAAGTCCATGACCGAGCCGGTCGGATGGCTGACCAGGCCGGAAATGGAGGCCATCTTGGGCGTCCCCGATCGGAAGACAGAGCGCGGTCGTCGCGAATATGCGCTGCTGCTCTTCCTCTACAACACCGGCGCGCGGGTGTCCGAGGCGATCCAGCTGAAGGTGCGCGACTTGCAGATCGGGAGCGGCAACGGCGGCCATGATCTGGCGACCCTGCACGGGAAGGGCGGCAGGCTGCGGCAATCCCCGTTGTGGCCGGAAACCGAACGCGCCCTTGCCGGTGAGATCAGCGGTCGCGGCGCTGATCATGCCGTGTTCGTCAGCAGGCTCGGAGGGCCGTTTACACGCTTCGGGGTGTATCGGCTCGTCGAGCGCTGCGCGGCCCGGGTGCAGGACCTGGCTGGCAGGACGATAACTCCGCACGTGATCCGGCACACGACGGCCTGCCATCTCGTGCTCGCCGGCGTGGACATCAACACGGTGCGCGCCTGGCTCGGCCATGTCTCGATCAGCACCACCAACATCTATGCCGAGATCGACCTCACGACAAAGGCGAGCGCGGTCGCCCTTTGCGAGGTGGGTCAGCCGCAACCTGGGCGCTCGTGGAAGGAGGACAAGGACCTCATGGCCTTCCTGAAATCCTTGTGAGTGAGGAGGCTCAGGACGGCCCAGACCTCCCATCCGTCACTCCGTCCTGATCTTCCCCCTGGCGCGCGAAGCGAACGACATCCTGCGGCGCGAGCTGGATGCGCAGCGCCGCCCGCACCGCATCGACGCCGAATGCACGCAGGTCCTCGTTGAAGTCGCCCAGCTCCGGGGACAGGGCGAGCGCCTCGATGCCCGCCGCTTCGGCGCGTTCGGCCAACGTCGCGAACGCCATGTCACCTGCGGTATCAGCGTCGCGGGCGATGTAGAGCCGTCGCAGTGTCGGCGGGAGCAGAAGCGCGGCGAGGTGGTTGGCCGAGAGCGCGGCGGCCATCGGCATGACAGGCAGCGCATAGCGCAGCGACAGCATCGTCTCGATGCCTTCGCCGACAGCAAGGACGTCGTCGGCCGCGCCGAAGCGGACGGCATGGCCGAGGAGACCGCCCATTGCACGCCTCGGCGTGGCGACCGGCGCCTTGCCGAAGCCGTCCGGCGCAAGCCAGGTGCGATGCGCGCCGGTGATGCGATCGGCAAGATCGGTCACCGAAGCGATCATCGCCGGCCAGGTCTCAGTCGGCGAGCCGTCGTCCTCGCGATAATAGCAGCGCGGATGAAACCGCAGCGCGTCCGCATGGTGGACAGCCTTGATGCCGCGATCGAACAAATAGGTCTCGACGAGCGTCCGGCGGATCGGCTGCGACATGGCAAGGAGTCGACGCGCCGCTTCCGGCGATCCGGCTGGGACGGGCGTGCGAACGGGCTTTGGGGTTGGGAGCGATTCCGTGCGCGGCAGACTGAGAAAACGTCGTGCTTCATCGGCGACATCGCGGAAGTTGGCGAGGCCGCAGCTCTCACGGATGACGTCGAGGAGATCGCCATGTTCGGCCGAGGCGGCGTCGCTCCAATGCCCGGCGGCGCCGGGACCGCAGTCCGGTCCGCTGAGCCGGACGAACATCGACCGGCCGGGCGTGTTGCGCACGTCGCCCACCGTCCAATAGCGGCCCTGGCGCCGGCCGTTGGAGAGATAGTGACGGCACACCGCCTCGGCATCACGGGCGAGGCGGCGCGCCAGCTCGGAGGCGTCGCGGGGCATCACGCAACCCCCCGTGTGCTGGCATTATGTTGCGCAAAACTTGTCGATCGTCCGCAAGACAGCACCCAATAGAGGCTGCGCAACATAACTCTCGACGCAACATATTCGGTCTTATGTTCAACTGCACATAAGACAGACGCCGCCACCGGCGAGCATGGCGACCTTTTAGACCTCATTTGCCTCAATCGAGGTCTGAATCGCCTGCGCGACGCCCTGGACGAGGCCCGCGCGTTCCTCGCCTTGCCGCCGGACCAGATCGCTCCACGGCAGGATCGTCTTCCCGCGCCGCGGGGTTCACCTCAGTCCGCACGCCGTCTCTACGCCATGTCCCGGCCGATAACTGGCACTCTGGCGCAAACCTACCTGCACAGCCGCGGCATCGTGACTGTGCCCGACGGTGACCCGCTGCGCTTCCATCCGCGCTGCTACTACCGCCCCGACGAGGCCAGCCCAACCGAGACCTGGCCGGCCCTGATCGCGGCCGTTACCGACCTCGGCGGCAGGATCACCGGAGTGCATCGCACTTGGCTCGACCGGTCTGGCCAAGACAAGGCGCCCATCGACTCGCCGCGACGGGCCATGGGCCATCTCCTGGGTCACGGCGTTCGCTTCGGTGTGGCCGACGACGTGATAGCCGCCGGGGAGGGGATCGAGACCATGCTATCGCTGCGCAGCGTGCTGCCAACCCTGCCGATGGTCGCCGCGCTCTCGGCCAACCACCTCGCGGCGCTGCTGCTTCCAACGACACTGCGCCGTCTCTATATCGCACGCGATGCCGATCCGGCCGGTGATGCTGCAACGGCCAGCCTGTGCAACCGCGCCGAGGCTGCCGGAATCGAGGTGGGGAGCCTTTTGCCCTGCTTCGACGACTTCAACGAGGATCTCCGCCGCCTGGGCGTCGAAAGGCTCCGAGCATCCCTGCGCCGGCAGCTCGCCCCGCAGGACATCGTTCGCTTCCTGGGCTTGGCGACGGCGGCGACAGGATGAACACGGGCACGGCGAATCGCGTCTTGGCCGGTCGCTCTGTTGCCCTTCGGATCGGAGGAGCGCGCGCCCTGGCCTTCTAGAGGGGCGATCGGACGGCAAGCCGCCCGGTCCCGCAACGACGGTCCTTCGGCTTTCTTCCCCTGCCGGCTGAAGCCGGCATTCCTCGCGAGGCAAGAAAGCCTCGGCTCGTCGTCCTCCGCTGCGCTCCGGCCGCAAGCGGTGCAGGCCCGGTCTGCCTGCCGTCTGTCGACGCCCACGAAGGCCGCGATGGGCGCGGCCGATCCGACAAAGGACATCATCATGGCAACCAACGACGATCCCGAATTCGAGCCCGTGCACGCGTCATCTCCGACCGATCACGTCCTCACCGAGCTGCAGCTCTACGGTCATCGTCCCTTCCAGGACGATCCCGATCCCCGGCCATTGCCGGAAGCGCAGACCATCACCGGCGCCGTCGTCGACATCTTCGATGCGTTAGTCTCGACACTCACCGACACCCGCCTCGAACCCGACCTTGAGGAGCTGCTGTGGTCGACCGTCAACCTGTTCCATCGCGCCACTGGCCGGATCGAGCGCGAGCTCGACGCCAACGAGCAGGAGCAGCGCCGGAGCCAGAAGGAGCAGAACGGCTCGGAAGTGCGCTCGGTCGAACTGGAGCGACTCGTCGCCGAGGGCCTGACCCTGATCGAACGCCGCAATGCCCTAGAACTCTTCCGCGACCAGGCCGCCGATCGCTTCGAGGTCCATACCGGCTCGGCCTGGCGGCCACGCACCGGGTCGATGGTCAACCACCGGGCGCTCACCGCGGCGATGATCGACAGCCGGGACTTCCTGGCCGCCCGGCGCCGGGCCGACACCGAGCTGCTGGTGCCCGCCGGTCCCAAAATCGCCTTCACCGGGGGTGCCGACTTCAACGACCATCGCCTGATCTGGAGCACACTCGATAAGGTCCGCGTCAAGCATCCCGACATGGTCCTGCTGCACGGCGGCTCGCCGACCGGCGCCGAGCGCATCGCCGCCCGCTGGGCCGACGACCGCGAGGTGGCTCACATCCCCTTCAAGCCGGACTGGACCCGCCACGCCAAGGCAGCACCCTTCAAGCGCAACGACCAGATCCTGGAAGTCCTGCCGATCGGCGTCATCGTCTTCCCGGGCTCGGGCATCCAGGAGAACCTCGCCGACAAGGCCCGCAAGCTCGGCATCCCGGTCTGGCGCTTCGGTTCAGGCGGCGCGTAACAGGCTGTGTGAAAACGCTGGTGCGTCGTTTTGGCGGGGCACCAGCCAGCGCAAACCCCTGGCCATTCTTTGTCAGCTGCGCTGCGCTCGCAGGTTGATGCTGCGGATCATGTTGAAGGTGCAAGTGGACTGGCTTTCATATTCGATGTCTCCCGCACTAGCTGGCGCAGCAGTCGTCACCTTTGCCCTCTTGAATTGGCGGGCAAGGCACCGACCCATAGGAACAGAACACGCAGCAATCACCCTGCTTGGGCTTGAGCAGCGTGTTGCAGGCCGTGCACTCGTAGAAATACTGGCACGCGTTGGTTGGCATCGTCTCGACCTTGGCGACGCCGCAGCTCGGGCAGGTCAGGGTCGATTGGAGAAGGACGGTCATATCGGGGGCTCGATCCAGAAGGTAAGGGCCAACAGGCCGACGGCCAATACCAGAACGATCTTGCTACCCCAGTCGACTGTCGGGCGATTGCACGTTGCACCGGGGGCGCAAAGTCGCGTCCGCCCCTGACGCCACATGATGAAGCCGGCGGCGCCCAGGCAAATCACGGCGCCGTAGAGCAACTCCAGCTGATACTGCGCCGCGAGGTAGCCGACGCCGACAAGGGAGGCGGCACTTATTCCCAGGAGTGACAGGGCGACGGGCAGGGCACAGCACGAAGCCACCCCGAAGGCCGCAAGCAGACCGCCAGCGGCCAGGACCGTCTTTGCAGTGTCAGCGACGGTTGGTCCACTCGGCGCCGATCCCGTGGTCTTGCTCTCGGTCATTCGCAATGATGTACACCCTGTAGGAACTCCAGACTCAATACCCAAGAAACATCAAAGGAATGTGATGCCATGTCGGCCCCAGACATCTTCTCGATCGGCGTTCTGTCCGAGCGCTCAGGCGTGAACATCGAAACCATCCGCTACTACGAACGCGCCGGCCTGCTGCAGAAGCCGGCCCGAAGTCCCGGCGGCTATCGGCTCTATCGGACGGTCGATGTCACGCGTCTTTCCTTCATCCGTCGCGCGAGGGACCTCGGCTTCTCGCTCGACGAAATCCGCCATCTGCTCGACCTTGCCGATCAGAAATCCCGGTCCTGCCGGCGAGTGCATGACATCGGCCTCACGCACCTGACGGAAGTTCGCGCGAAGATCCGGGATCTGCGACGGATGGAAGGCATCCTCGCCACGATGGTCAAGGCCTGTGCCAATGGCACAATGCCGACATGCCCGCTCTTGGAGGTATTGGCATCAGCTTGACTGACCCGCCTATCGAGGCTCCCGCCGTTTCACACAGCCTGGTAAGCGCCGCCTTTTGGCCAACTTCACAGTAGACAGTTACTAGATCGCGCCATGGTGGTGGTGGAAGGCGCAGCCGTTCGACTCTTGTCACGGAGTTCCACCATGCTTGCCATCGTTCTCGGCGTTTTCGGCCTCGGCTTCTGCTGCTGGCTCTTGTTCACGCTCGCCATCTATGCGCTTCCCTTCCTTGCCGGATTGACCGCGGGCCTCGCTGCCTTTGACAGCGGGGGAGGAGCCGTCGGAGCGCTCATCGTCGGCTTTTTTGCCGGCGGTGCGACCCTTGCGCTCGGGCAGATTGGCTTCGCCACCACCCGTACGCCGCTGATCCGCGCCATCATCGGCCTGCTCTACGCCGTGCCGGCGACCGTCGCCGGCTATCAGGTGTCGCT
>Ga0209066_10006406_pt1 | contig 12011 bp, 8 predicted proteins | sample All_14_2_FD_187198 | JGI IMG/M metagenome (GOLD analysis project Ga0209066, IMG submission 187198) | Freshwater microbial communities in response to fracking from Pennsylvania, USA - Allegheny Zone_MetaG_DW_15 (SPAdes) (version 2) ...
GCGACGCTCGGATCCAAAAGTTCCTGAAGGAACTGCAGAAAAAGGAGCCCCATTTCCCGGGAACCCTGGTAGCAGCCAAGGAGGCCCAACGTCTGTTGGAGGGACCTACTTTATGGGCCCCCAAGCTTTTGCGAAGCAAGTTCCGGTAGTAATCGGCAGATACTTGGCGCGTCTGTACTGCCTCCAAGGTAATTTCGAGGCAAACCCGATTGTAATCGCTACTTCCTTGGCAGAATCGTGTTGGGGCCCCTGGTTCCATTTTTTGCATGGGCCTCAGCCCCAAACCAACTACGAGGGACGGTGAAGTAACTTGAGCGATTCCGATTTGATGGCCTCTTATGCTGGAGAGATGCTGCACCGTCTGGAGCGCATGGCCAACGGGATGAAAGAGTGCGAACTCTACTATCTGCAGTTGGAGGAGGCTACGGGATTGGCCATGGACGTGCCAGCGCTCATGGAGGCCCGGCGGAAGCTCCTTGGCTCGCTGGCCACTTATCAAGACTACCTTGAGCAGACGTTGCCACCGGCCTGGCTGGGACTGTTGGCGGGAGAGGTTGAGCGCTTCCGCAGGGAGCTGGAGATGGGGCTGCGCTGGTTGGAGGAGCTGGGCGCGCGCGGGGCCGCGCCGGCGGTGGGTGCGCGGCGGCCGCCCCCACCGCTGGTGTCTGCGCCGGGCGCGGAGGACCGCGGGGCGGGGAAACCGCCGAAACCGAAGCCGCCGGCCAAGCCGAAGAAGGAAGAGGAGTGGCCGTCGATGGGGCCGTCGCCGCAGGAGGTGGAGGCCAGTCAGATGATGATGCTGAGAGTGATGGAGATGGTGAAGGACAGCGCGGATCGGCGGGCCGCCCGGCGAGAAGACATCAACGAGAAGATCGCCAAGCTGCGACGGGGGAGTCTGGGCTGAAGAGCCTGAGCTTGATGCTCAGCTCGGTGGGGACTTGTTCTGGTCTGAAAACGTCAGGATGCCTTGTTGATCAGGCTTCTCTCGGGTCACGTGCAGAGCTGCGATCATTGCTAAGGATTCTTTAGTAGAGCTGTACGCAGGGTAAATAGAAGAGCGAGTTGGGCCTTTAGGTAAAGGGATCGTGACACTTTATGAAACTTTGGATCGCTCCGTTACGCCAGATTTATTGGAGAAGGGCCTTCTGAGAGCAGTTATAGACTAGCTTTGGCTTTGAATGTCATAGACCAGAAGCTGGCGGAAACGGGGGTATCCGAAAGATTCCACCACTCGGCATAGCGTAAGACGATGGTTTCGTTCCCTCGTTGCATCACTCCCCATACCTCGGCAGGTTCTCGAAGTTGGTCCCCTCCATCTTTGGGGAGGCTGGCGCTTGTCTGAAGAGAGTTCAGAACTTGCCATTCCTTATCTGAAAGCGTGCCGGACTCGTGTTGCGCGGTGAGTAGCCAGCAGTCAGGATTATAACTGGCCTCGTAGGAGTGACGTCCATCAGGCAGCTCGTCTACTGAAAACTTGAAGAAGCCTTCTTTGTTGGTTATGGATATTTGATGTCTATCTATCGGGCCATAACGGGCCATAACAGCTATCAACATGATAGCCCAGATTACGACGGCGCGAGGAGTCATCACGGGTTTTGAGCTTCGTGCCTCTATTTTCCCCGACCTGGGTTTCTCAATGACCGCGTCTTTAGGGGTTTTCGAGTGGTGGTCCACGACGATTGAGGGGACTGGTGCTGAAATCGCGGGTGGTGTCGTCTTGGGCGATCGCTTTCAAGACGAGTTTCTGGATAAGGTTCAGGGCTGGGCTTGAGTTCAAGGCCAGATTCAGGGTGATGAACTCACCCTCGGAGCGTAATTTCACGCGGTTGAAGCGTTCGCGTATTTGGCGTTCCGAGACACCGGTTTTAGCGCGCAGGGCAGTGAGCGTGACCAGCTGGCCGGCACGACGGAGCTGGACGGCGGCGGCGGTGAGGACGTCTTCCAGGTCGGCGCGTTCGCCGGTGAGCTGGTCGGGGAGGATGGCATCCAGCTGGTAAGAGGAGAGGATGAGCACATCGAGGCGGCGCGCATTGCTGGTCAGGTCTTGAAAAAGCTTGCCTTGCTCGGCCTGGTCGTTACCGGTGTTCCAGGGGCGGCCGCGGCCGACGGCCTGGCGGACTTCGCCGGCGGTGAGTTCTAACCAGCGGGCGTCGAGGCGGGGATCGAGGTAGCCGCGGCGGCCGCGGTTGATGGCTTTGCCGGTTTTGTCCTGAATTTTTGTGTAGCTGATGCGGCTGGTGTTGTCCAGTCGGGGAGAGTCGCCCCAGAGCGCTTGGGCTTCTTCGAGGAAGCTGTGGGGGTTAGGCTTAAAATCGCCGGCGACCACTAAGAAGCGGACACGCTCCATTTCGTTGGAACCGGTCTGGTTGCCGTAGTGGCGCGCGTTGATGCCGGGGAAGAGTTCTACGATGGCTTCTCGCACGGCGCCGCTGGCCACCAGACCCCAATCTGCTGGAGTTTCGCCGGGGTATTGAGCCTGACGGGCTTTTAGCGCTTCGGTGATGAGATCGAGGAGTTTGTCGGCGCCTTGGAGAGTGTAGGGCCCGACCGGAATCTGGGAGATTTTGGTGCGATTGGGCATGGTGACGCGTCCCGAAAAAACGTTGACCTGGGCTCCGGGAAAGAGGCGTTGATATTGTTGGGCTGCGTTGCCGGCGTTGAGAATGATCACGGTTTTGCCGGTGAAGTCGACGCGTGCTCGGGTCCACAACGAGATTCCGTCCTGTTTGAGATGAACCATAGGGTTCCAGTTGCGCTGCCCGCGTTGTTTCAATTCGTCAAGCAGACGCTGGGCCAAACGTAAAAAACCGCGGTGGGGGACGTCGGCGCGCACATCGCCGGTCGCGTTGAGGGGATGGGGATCTTTGGCTTTGATGGCGTTTTCCAAGTCAGCGGCCAGTTGCTCGAGGCCGTTAGATTGGGCGGCCAGCGCGTTTTGCAGTTCTTCGCCGTTCAATCGCGGGGCATCGTGCAAAAAACGCTTCCGGGGGATGGTTGGCAAGAGGGCCCACAGGGACTGGAGTAGTGGCCGCATGGCGGCGTATTCGAGGTCGCGTTCCGACCACAACAGCGCCTTGTGGATGTCATCCAGAGTCAAAAAGGTCTGATCGACCATGGTTTTCTCGAGGTCGAGGTCGTCGAGGATGATGGTGGACAGCCGAGAGATCACGGATGGATCGCGCAGAGAGTTGGCGTTGTAGAGGTGGCGGTCTTTGGTGGTGGCCTTTTGTGCGAGCAAGAACGGTAGGGCCGGATCGCGGGCGAAATTGCTGGCGCAATCGGTGCGCTGGGGGCACGATTCGCAGGCCAGTTTGGTGGGAGCTCCGGCGTTGACCACGGTCAGCATCCGGCGTGGCTCGCGACAAGGGGATTTTAGGGTCGCTTCGCCATTCGTAAATCCGTAGGTGGCGCCGTAGTGTCGGGCCCAGCCGCTGGTGCCTGTAAATTGCTCAGCCTGTTCGTGGCGACTGGTGAAAATTCCGACCTGGCCTTTGAGCTTCCCGGCATCGTAGAGTTCGTTGACCAGCTCCACGGCCAGGTGGGTTTTGCCGCCTCCCATTTCTAGAGCCATGTGGTGGACGGCGCCGCTACGGCCCAGGAGCGCATCTGTGAGCCATGGCCTGGCCGCGGCTCGGGCGTCTTCCATCGTATCGAAGGGTTTTTCGACGACCGGGGGCGGCTCTGGCTGGTAAAGCACTCGGCTGATTTGGTGGTGCGGCGCTTGTTTGTTGGATAGAAAATCGTCAATTTTCCCGAACTCTTCTGGCCAGGTAGCCGTTTCCACCGCGAGACCAGCGCGTTCGAGCCGCGGCTGGAGTTCTTCGGTGGTCTTGCGCCCGGCTTTGTCGGGGTCGAGCGCTAAGAGAACGCGATGCAAGCCCAGTTGGTGAAGCGATTCCGAAAGACCGGCGTGGGCGGTGGCGCCGGGGATGGCCAACACGGTGACGGATTCGCCAAAGATGCGTGGCCACAGGGTGGCCACCAGGTCGGCTTTGATGGGACCCTCCACCACGATGGCCAGCGTGGCCGTCGGGGAAGACTGCACGTGGATGGGGGCGCCGGTGCTGGCGGTGCTGTGGCGGGCTTTCCACCACAGGAAGCGGGATTTGCCTTGATCAATCAGACGCACTTTGCAGGCTACGATGCGATTTTTTGTGTCTTTGATGGGGACGAGCATTCCCGGGATGTCCGAACAGACAAAGCCGCTGGAAGCCTTCTGGGAGGGTTGTAGGAAGGGGAGCGAGCGGGCGGCGTCTCGACCCACGGCAGCCACGGCGGCCTCGGCAATGGCCTGCCTGAGAAGCCAGGAGGTGGGGGCGCTGCGGTAGCCGAGGACTTGAAAATGGGCGATGTCTTCGGCGGAAAGACCACGACGGACCAGGTGGTGGTGTTCCGCGTAACCCAGGCTCATGACGGCCAGTGCGGCTCGGTAAGCCTTGTCGAGAAGGTCTGGTTCCAGAGCGGTGCTGTTGGCGGAGGCTCTGGATGAGGGGAGCTGGACGGCAGGGCGGTCCAGGCTGAGGTGGGTCAGCAGATCGTCGCCGCTGCCGTCGTGGCGGCAGACAACGCCCGAAACGCCGCAACCCATACAATGAAAACCGCCGTTATCGAAGACGCAGAAGCTGGGCTTGGATTCCCGGTGGAATGGACAGCACGCAACCAGCTTAAGCCCACCCTTGTAGCCAAAGATCTTGGCTTTGTGGAGCTTGCCGGATTGTCTGAGTGCTTCCAGGGCAGCCACCATGCTAGCGGCTGACCCTGGTTTGAAGGGTTTTCACAAAAAAGTACTCCTGAAGACAGCAAAAGACTAGACCGGTGGAGCACCCTTGTGATAACCTGAGTTTGTATTTTTCCTCAGTTCCGGTGGCTTAGGGTGCTCCCGGTGGAATTCATAGACTCGGTTGGCGCCGAGTCTTTTTTCATTTATGGGGCTCTTTTTCGGGTTCTGCGACTCCTTCAGGGGGAGGCAGGGCATGCCAAACTAGAGCAGCGCAAGGGCACGACATGTCATCGTAGCGTACTGAAGAGGATTCAACCAGCGAACAAAGGTCGAAAAGTTTTCAATTAGCGGACGGTTATTTTGAGATGATAACCTGTTTCTTCTTCCAGGGTTTTGGACAACTGCTCGACCGTTGCGGCGGCAGGCTGAACGGTGGTGGTGACTTGCACCAGCCCCTCCGCCTTGAAAAAAGCGGGCTCCTTGCGAATTCCCCATTCTGCAGGGATGAGTTCTTTGGTGCGGCGCTTGATGATTTCCTGATTGGGTTCGCTGGCGAAACGAAGCGGCCAGGCGGTTTCCATTTCCAAGCGGGCACGCAGTTGCTCGTAGCGTTGAGCGACCTGCGGAGAGACCAGAGCCAGTTCAATCCAGGTATTATCCTTGAGACTGCAGCGAAAGAGCTGGATTTGTTTTTCCAAAAAAGCCTGGCGGATCGTGGCGAAGGCCTGGTTGATTTCCAGCCGGCCCGTAGAGCTTGTTAGTGTGACCTGAGTTATAAGGTTGGCCGTTTCAAATTGGAGTTGGTGGCCAGTCTTTTGCAGATAGTCGGCCTGAATAGGGGCAAAATCGAGATCCAGGTCACTGCATTGGATTTTGGCGACAACCCGCCGGTCGTGATGATGCAGCGAAGGAGTCTTTAGGAGCTGGCAGCAGGCGGGCAGCATTTTTTGCAGAGTGGTGATGAGCGCCTCTTGATGCACGCCGGGCGTGAGGGAGACCTTCCAACCCGTTCTTTGAGTCACCTGGTGGATCTTTTCGGCGTGGCGTTCCACCGCCACAGCGGGAAAGTGGAAAGAAAGTACCAGCTCTCCCTGCGATGCCATGGCCCCTTTGCGGTAAAGGTCGTCATGGCCGGCAAAGACTTGATCGACCAGCTGGAGAGCCTGGTTTTGTTCCAAGCGCCGTGGCTTTTTGTGGGAGGGAGCGGCCGCCTGGTCAGGGACGACCCGATAAAAGTCGTTGTGTTTGGCGTAACCGGGATGTCCCTGGTCCAGCTGAGTTTGAATGATGTCGAGCTGGGCCTGCGTAAAAGGGCTACCAAACCAGAGCGCGGCCAGGTCGGGGGCGGAGTAAAAGCGGGTGGTGTGGGAATGGCTGAGCAGATGCTGGCGCAAGACGTCCGCATCGAACGGTGCGTCGGCTCCGATGCCTTGTTGAGCGACTTTTAAGAATTTGCTGTTGCGGGCCCGGTAACTGTGTTCAAAGCTCTGGCCGTTGTTAGGGAGATGGACCTTCATGGTGTCGCTGGCGGCGGCCGCCAGCGTGGAACGGGCGCCAGAATCTCCGTGCACCAGATAGACGTCCTTGGGAGCGAGTTTGGAAAGCACGCCCAGCATCTGGGCCGAGTCGGCGTGAGCGGAGAGGTTGTAGCGGCCAACTTTGCAGGCGACCTCCACTTCCTGGTCTCCAAAGCGAATGGTGCGGATTTTGCCGTCGGCCAGGTCGAGAACGCGGCGGCCGGGACTTTCTTCATCCTGATAGCCGGTAATATAGATGGCGTTTTTTGGGTTTGGGGCCAGGGCGGCTGCGTAGAATTGGGAGGGTCCGCCGGTGAGCATGCCAGACGAGCTGATGATGCAGCAGGGCTCGGAGCTGTCGGCGATGGACTGGCGTTGAGGAGCCTGCACGGCCACGGTGCAGGCTCCTTCGTGGAAGAAGGGGTTGCCGAGCTTCTCCATGCGCTTGCGTAGATCTCGGTTGAGGTATTGCGGGAAGCTGGCGTAGGCCGAGCAGACGGTGCGCACCATCCCGTCTACATAGATGGGAAAGGCGGGAACGCGCTTTTTGCGTTGGGCCTCTACGAGCAATAGGATGGCTTCCTGGGCTCGACCGAGAGCGAAGGCTGGCACTAATACCTTGCCGCCGCCCGCGACCACTTCTGCTACGCACTGGACAAGCCTATCCTCTTCTATTTTGCGGTTGGCATGCATGCGGTTGCCGTAGGTGGATTCGGTGATGACCAGGTCGGGACGTCCCCGCGGTAAGAGCATGCCTTCGACGGTCTGCTGGCGATCTAACGAATAATCCCCGGTGTGAAAAATGCGGCCATCGGGGGTGTCGAGCAAGATGGAGCAGGCTCCCATGACGTGCCCAGATGTCGTAAAAGTGGCGGCGATGTCTTGCCCGGAGACGGCAAAAGGCTCGCCCGGCTCGATCAGTTGAAATCGAGCTAACATGGCGGTGACGGTGTGTTCTGGGTAGAGAGGGATGTCCCGTTCGCGCTGCCAGCGTGTTTCCATGATGCGCAGCGCGTCGCTCATGAGAATTTGCGTGAGGCGCTTGGTGGGGGCAGTCGTAAAAATGGGGATTTGCGGGTAGGCGATATGCACCAGGGGGAGGGCGCCGATGTGATCGGTGTGGGCGTGGGTGAGGAGGATGGCGTCCAGTGGGCCGCCTTCTTGGATCTGGGAGAGGTTGGGCAGCTGGTCTCCCTCTTTGGCCCCCATGCGGATGCCGGCGTCGACCAGGATGCGTTTGCCGGCCACTTCAAGCAAGGTGCAGGAGGCGCCGACTTCGTTGGCCCCTCCGAGGAATGTAAGCTTCATTGATTGGGGTTCTGGGTGGGGAGGGGATGGGTCCTGTTGGGTGCGATACGGTTTCAAGTGGTAACGAGTGGTTTCAAGTATTCCCTTTGGGTGCAGGTTGGACTTGAAAGAGGTTCAATAGTGCAGCCATGGAGTTACTGACCTTTACAGAAGCCGCCGCCTTTGCTGGCGTGAGTTCCAAGACCATTCACAAGCATGTGAAGCAAGGAAAACTGGCTTGCCTTGAGACTCCCATGGGGAGACGGATCGAGAAGGCTCGATTGCTCCCCTATCGGAACCTCTTGGGAACGGATGAGAGCGGTTGGGAGCCTGCGGAACTCCCCCAAGAGGAACATTCGGGAACACCTGAGAGCGTCTGGGAAACGCCGGACCGAACCTTCAGGGAGGAGCCGTTACCGGAAGTCACCGTTGGGGAACGGAAGGGCGTAGAGGTGTCAACCGTTCCCTTGCAAGCCCATCTGTCCGCTCTGGATTTGGCCAGAAGCCAGTTGGAAAGAACTCAGGCCTGGCTTGATGACGAGAGAGAACGCGTGATGTTGGCTCATCAATTGGTGATTCAGGCAGAGCGTGCGAAGGTGTCCCTGGAATCTCAGTTGTCACAATATCAGAGGGTGCTTACCGAGCAGGCCGAGAGCTTGGCGGAGGAGCGGGCTTTGCGCCTGACCTGGCAAGCTCGTTCCGAGGAAGCAGTCAGCGAGGCGCCGCTGACCGAGGAGCTTCAGCGGCAAAAGGAGGAGCAAGCCCGGCAAGCGGAGTTGCTGCGGGTAGAGAACTTGCGAAATCAGGAACTGTGGCAAGCGGAAAAGGCGCAATTGATCAGCGAGCTTACTCACCATCAAGAACGGGTGAACTGGCTGGAGAAGCGTGTTCCTCGTTGGGTGCGTGGGTTGTTTGGAGCAAAGTAAGGTTAAGCAGTTAGACTGCTGCCTAGGTTCCACACCACGGCGCGTGGGAATTCCTTTGGCCAAGTGGCTAAATTACCGGCGGTTTTAGGGCAATTATTTGGCTCCAAAATCAAGGGTTTTGTTCGGATAATTTTTGATAAGGTTAACCCTACTCTTCATTCCGCTTATCAGTCCGGAGATTTCTGGCTGTAAGCTGGTTGACAAGCGCATATAGTTCAAGCCTGGGCAACCTTGCGAACAGATTTTTGGTAGGGTAAGCCCTACCATTTGTCCGGAATGGCTAATTCGGATCTTTTTCGAATTGCATTCTTGTCCGTAATTTACTAAAGTACAATTCTTGCCACCAAAACAAAAGGGGGAATTTCGTGTGGAACCATCCGTGCCCTTTCAAGTTCCCGCACCTTTCCAGGAGAAGAACGTGCCGCGGTTTGTCTTTCACTGCCGGGCGCCTGAAAAGGAACCCGAACTGCGCGTCTTTCACGAAGTAAAGAAACGTCGTAGCTTTCGCGTCCACGCTCGTCCGGTGGAGCCGCGCGGCTGAAGTGTATTCCGAAACCGTCTGGCACCATTGGCGCCAGCCGCAGAACCGAGGGCGTCCCGAAATTTTTCAAGCCTCGGCAGAATCTCGTTTTCCTCGTTGTGGAGATCGCTTTTTGCTGTTTCTGCAAATGCAAGGAGAACAGATTGCGGCTGCCTATTTCGAAAGTTACGGCTGTGCGCCGGTGACCGCCACCGGCTCAGTCGGCACCGAACTTCTGCGAGGCTTGACCTGTGATCAGGCCCGGCAGATTAACTCTTTTCAGTTGGACCAGGCTTTGGGTGGACTGCCTCCACCCAAGCGTCATGCCTTGCTTCTCTTTCTCGAGGCCCTCCACGGAGCCCTCGATGCGTGCGAAAGGAAATCCTCATGAAACCTATCCCACAGAAAGCTCGACGAGGTCCGGTTGTCGAGGCCTTGACTCGTTCTTTTCCGCATCAAGACAAGGTGCAGGAGCAATTGAAGGAGCGCAAGCAGGCGCAACTGGCTCGCTTGAAGGAGGGGAAAAAATCTCATGGCAGTTAATTTGCTGGGCACGGCCATCGGCCGCCAATACAGCCAGTCCGATCTGGACGGCAGCATTTCCTCCAGTGGCACCAGTTTCGAGACCATTAACACGTCGGTCTCCTCGACAATCAATTGCTTCGGCACCGACATCACGGCTTATACCGAATGTCTCTTTCATGTCACCTCGGACGGCATCTACGAGTTTCACTACAAGTTTGCCAAAGATAGCCCCGGCCCCAACATTGGCGGATTTGTGCGAACGATTTACTGGCGCTACGTGCGCCAGGGGCTTACTCGGCAGATGTATGCCCGCACCAGCCTTTCCGATCCCTGGGATCCTACCGGCGAACAGGAGGATGTCAATCAGGATTTTACTTTGACCAGCATCTACGATGTGCTCAACTATTTTCAGTTTATTGAGGGTTCATTGGGCACGGCGGATTTCCGCGCGGAGGCGCCGGGCACATGGACCATTGAAGAGAAGCGTTATCACGACGTTTCTGGCACGATGGTTTTGGATTCCACGCGGACCGTGGGCGATTTTGAAATTCGCGTGCTGGCGCTGGATATTTTCATTGACCGACCCGTTTTTGACCCGCGCTCAGACCGCAACACCACCACCTTGATTGGCGTCGTTTACGCCCTGCCGGCCCAGACCTGGACCCCGGACAGTCCCGTGGATTGGCGCGTGCGCGTGACCCCACCGGAGGAGACGGTGTTTGGGCTGGCAGTTTTTGAACAGGACGGCACCGAGGCGGTCAGCAGCCCCGACCCGGACGGAGTGGTAGCGACTTTCTTCCAAGATTGGGATGGCCTCCCCAACGGGTTTCCCCAGCCCGTGGAAGGCACATTCGACTTTTCCGGCATAGCCATCGCTGACGCCACCCCCAGTCCCGGCAACACCGGCACCGGGATCTGGTATAGCCAGGTCCTTTCCAACTGCTGTCGCTGCCAGGAAAGCCGACTCGGAATTACCATCAAAGGCTGCCAAACCAGCGCCACGCTCCTCCACGCCGGAGGCAACCCGGTTGGCCCTCCGATGAACGTGGCCTTGCGTTACGACAATTTTCAGTCCGATCAACTGCCGGCCTCGCTGGGTTTTGGCTGGAGCTCCCAATCCAGCGTACGTCTGCTGGAGCAACCCAACGGCGACCTGGTCTACAAAAACGAAGCCGGTTCCTACCAGCGTTGGCGCCTGGACAGCGGCGATTACATTCCCCTCACCGCCGACAACTACATCGAGGCGGAAAAGGACGCTATGAACCCCAATTACACCTTTGCCCTGACCTTCAAGGACCAGAGCCGGCGGGAGTTTGACGCCGACGGCTATCTGCTGCGCGACCTGGATCGCAACGACAATACCGTTGAGTACAGTTACGACGGAAGCATGCGTCTGCTCGAAGTCAACGATGGCAACGGTCGCGCTCTCTACTACGATTACGGCGGCCGCACCGACGGGCAGCCCGAGTCGATCCGGGTCAATGACCCCATGACTGGACGCCAGATCCAGTTCGAATACTATTCCGCCCTGGATCCCGACATTCCCGATCGGCTCTGGAAAACCATCAGCCCCGAAGGGGAAGTGACCGAGTATCTTTACTACACCGACGGCAAACTGGCCGTTGTCATCGACCCGCGCGGTCTCTGGGCGGAATTTTACGCCTACGACTATTTGGGCCGCACGGTGGTCGAGAATCGTTACGACCAGGTGCAGATCGAATACACTTATCCCTTCGATCTTTCGGCCGTGCAGATCGACCGCTACGATCTCAGCGGGGACCCCGATCCGACCCAGACCAGTATTCACTATTACGATTTGTTCTCGAACATCGTGTTGACGGTCGAACTGGTCGACGACAGCGACCCGCTGGACGTGATTTACAATCTCACCTATCAGGACTATCAAGATTCGCTGAATCCCTACCTGATGACGCGCCTCACCCAGCCCAACGGGGCCGAGACCAACTTGACTTACAACGCCCAGGGCAACCTGAGCACCCAGGAGGACGCTCAGGGTAATGTGAGCACCTTCGAGTATGCCGACGACATCGACACGCCGCCCATCAACCCCAAGCACCGCAATCTGCTGCGTAAGGCCTACCGGCCCACCGTCACCGTCAACGGCATTCCGGTCGACTACGACCCCACCGAGTTTCAGTATGATAGCAATGGGAACCTCGTCAAGATGATTGACGCCAGCGGCGAGGACACCGACATGGTGGTCAACGGCGCCGGCCTGGTGACCGACCTGACCAATCGCCTGGGACAGACCACGGTTATGGCCTACTTTGCCAACAACAACCTGGAAACCATCACCACTCCCTCGGGCCCCAACAGCGCTCCGGCCCGCACCACCACTTTCGCCTATGACGGCTACGACAACGTGGCCTCGGTGACCGACCCGCTCAGCAACGTGTGGAGCACGGTCTACGACGGCCAGGACCGTGTGATTCAACGCACCGACGCGCTCAGTAAGGTAACGAATTTCAGCTTTGTGGACGGATTGCTCGAATACG
>Ga0209066_10006407_pt1 | contig 12011 bp, 8 predicted proteins | sample All_14_2_FD_187198 | JGI IMG/M metagenome (GOLD analysis project Ga0209066, IMG submission 187198) | Freshwater microbial communities in response to fracking from Pennsylvania, USA - Allegheny Zone_MetaG_DW_15 (SPAdes) (version 2) ...
GTGGATGGGCGCGGCCTACACCGAACAGCGCCACCCGGCCCCCGCACCGTGGGTGCGCGGCACCACCTACCCCTACCCCACCGGCCCCACCCCGCAAGGCGCCAACACCAGCGCCCCTGACGCCTGGCCGCGCGCCGCGCCCGCAGGCGCCACCCCGGCCGGCGTGAACGGCCTGGTTGACATGGGCGCGAACGTGTGGGAATGGGTGAGCGACGCCCAAGGCGCTGAGCGGCGCACCCTGGGCGGTTCGTGGTGGTACGGGCCGGAGCAGATGCGCGCCGACGTGAACGCCTGGAAAGCGGCGGACTTTTACGCGGTGTACATCGGGTTTCGCTGTGTGACCCCTGCGCGGTAGCGCGCCGCCGACCCGTGCGCCGGGCATCTGCCGGCTGGCATGCTTTCTGTTAGCTTATGGGGATGGATCTTTCCCTCGACTTCCTGACCCTGCCCTTGCTGGCCGCTGCGGCGCTGGTGTTCATCAGCGTGCTCGCGGGTGTGTTTTCAGCGCGCATCGGATTTTCTTTTCTGCTGGTGTTTCTGGTGGTGGGCACACTGGCCGGCGTGGACGGGCCTGGCGGTCTGGTGTTCAACGACTTTCGGCTGAGTTTCTGGGTGGGCAACGTGGCGCTGGCGGTGATCTTGCTGGACGGTGGCTTGCGCACCAACTTGAGCACGTTTCGCACCGGTTTGCGGCCGTCGCTCTTACTGGCCACGGTGGGTGTGGTGCTGTGCACGGCGATGACGGGGGCTGCGGCTTATGCGCTGCTCGATTTGTCTTGGCCGCTGGCTTTGCTGGTGGGCGCGATCGTGGGCTCCACCGACGCGGCGGCGGTGTTTTCGCTGCTCAAGTCGTCGGGTGTGCATTTGAACGAGCGGGTGGCGGCCACGCTGGAGATCGAGTCGGGCATGAACGACCCGATGGCGGTGTACCTGACGCTGACTTTTATTGGCATTGCGCTGGCGGTGGCCAGCGGTAGCGCAGGCGCAGTGAACGCCGGGGATGTGTTGCTGTCGCTGCTGCAGCAGTTTGGCTGGGGCACGGTGCTGGGGCTGGGGTGCGGCTGGGCGCTGGCCGAATTGCTCAAGCGGCTGGGCCGTGGAACCGATGGCGGCGGCGGCATTCGGGCGCTGCTGGTGGTCTCGGGCGGCCTGGCGGTGTTTGCCTTCACCACCTGGTTTGGTGGCTCGGGTTTTCTGGCGGTGTACATCATGGGGGTGGTGGTGGGCAACCGGGCGCGCCGGCAGGTGCGGACTTCGCTGTCGGCGATGGACGGTTACGCCTGGCTGTCCCAGGCGGGCATGTTCTTGCTGCTGGGGCTGCTGGTGACGCCCACAGACCTGCTGCGCACGCTGTGGCCCGCGCTGGGCGTCTCGCTGGTGCTGATGCTGGTGGCGCGGCCCCTGTCGGTGTGGCTGTGTCTGGCGCCGCTGCACTTCAAGCCGCGTGAGATCACCTTCATTTCGTGGGTAGGGCTGCGCGGTGCGGTGCCGATTGTGCTGGCGGTGTTTCCGGTGATGGCTGGGGTGGAAGGCGCGCAGACCTTTTTCAACGTGGCGTTTGTGGTGGTGATCACGTCGCTGTTGCTGCAGGGCTCGACCATCGCCTGGAGCGCCCAGCGGTTGGGCGTGACGATTCCCGACCCCGACGACACGGAGCACGCGCGCCTGGTGCTGGGCGACTTTGTGCTGGACGCCAACACACCCATGGAAAGCCTGTGCTCTTTTTATGGCTTGCCGGTGCGGGGTGAGCCCACCCAATCGGTGGGCGATTGGCTCAAGGGCGAGCTGAACCGACCGCCGGTGGCCGGCGACAGCGCCATGCTGGGCAGCGCCGAAATCAGCGTGCGCGACATGAAGGGCAAGCACATTGGGCATGTCGGCATCAAACTGGGGTGATGCCCTGGCTGTGCCGGGGGATAGGCCGGTTGTAACGCGCCCTGCCTGAACAGCGACCCGGCCGCACGCACGGCGCTTGAGGTATATTAATAACCAACCGGTCATTAATGAAACCCTCTGTGCACACCCCTGAACATATCTCCCCAGCCCCCTTGGACGCCGAACCGCGGCAGCGCCGTGCGCGCCGCAAAGAGGCGCGCCCGAGCGAGCTGGTGGACGCTGCGCTGGCCCTGTTTGTGGAAAAAGGCTTTGCGGCCACGCGCGTTGAAGAGGTGGCGGCGCGAGCCGGCGTGTCCAAAGGCACCTTGTTTTTGTACTTTCCCAGCAAAGAAGAGTTGTTCAAGGCGGTGGTGCGTGAAACCATTGCCGGGCGTTTCACCGAATGGAATGAAGAACTGGACCGCTTTGATGGCAGCAACGCCGAGCTGGTGCGCTACTGCATGCACAGCTGGTGGGAACGCATCGGCATGACCGCTGCCTCGGGCATCACCAAGCTGGTGATGAGCGAAGCAGGCATGTTCCCCGAGATTGCTGCGTTTTACCAACAAGAAGTGATTGGCCCCGGCCACGACCTGCTGCGCCGTGTGCTGCAGCGCGGCATGGACAGCGGCGAGTTTCGGCCGCTGCACCTGGAATACGCCGTGTACAGCCTGATTGCCCCGATGATTTTTTTGCTGATGTGGAAGCACTCCATGGCGCCGTGCTGCCCCGCGTCGCAGCAAATCGACCCCGTGAGTTTTATCGACAGCCAAGTCAGCCTGTTGTTGGGCGGGATGCTCTCCCCGGCCAGCCGCTGAACACCCCCAACATCTGCCCTGCTCCCTGCACACATGAACGCCCCACGCCGCCCCTGGATTCAATGGTTGTTGCTCGCCGTGCTGGTGCTGGCCATCGGCTTGGGCGTGGCGCGCGCCCTGAACAAACGCACCACACAACGCGAAGCTGCCAACCAGGCCGCCGCTGCGTTGCAACAAGCCCCGGTGTACGCGCTGACGGCGCAAGACGTGGTGGCGGTGCTGCCGCTGACGCTGGCGCAAACGGTGGGCATTTCGGGCTCGCTCAAAGCCTTGCAAACGGCGGCCATCAAGGCCCGGGTGGCCGGTGAGGTGCAAGGCCTCGGCAAACGCGAAGGCGACACGGTGCGGGCCGGCGAAGTGGTGGCGCGCATCGACAGCACCGAGGCGCAAGCCCGGCTGCGCCAGGCCAGCCAGCAAGCCGAGGCGGCGCTGGCGCAGGTGAGCATTGCCCGGCGCACGCTGGAGAACAACCAGGCCCTGGTGCGCCAGGGCTTCATTTCGGCCACCGCGCTGGAAACCGCCACCGCCAACCTGGCCGCTGCCGAAGCGAACCACCAGGCGGCGCTGGCCGCGCGCGACATCGCCCGCAAAACGCTGACCGACACCACGCTGCGCTCGCCCATCAACGGCCAGGTATCGGCCCGGCTGGTGCAAAACGGCGAACGGGTGGGGCTGGACGCCCGCTTGCTGGAGGTGGTGGACCTGTCGGGCTTCGAGCTGGAAGCCGCGCTGGCCCCCACGGACGCGGTGGCCGTGCTGCCCGGGCTGCAGGTGAGTCTGACGGTGGAGGGCCTGGCGCAACCGGTGCAGGCCACGGTGGCGCGCATCAACCCCAGCGTGCAGGCGGGCAGCCGCAGCGTGCTGGTGTACCTGCGCGTGCCAGCGGGCGCGGGCATGCGCCAGGGACTGTTTGCCCAGGGGCACATCGTGACGGGGCAGGTGAATGCGCTGGCGGTGCCGCTCTCGGCGGTGCGCAACGACAAGCCGCAGCCCTATGTGCAGCTTTTGCGCGATGGCAGCGTGCAACACCAGACCGTGGTGCCCGGCGCGCGCGGCCTGCTGGACGGCGAGCCCATGGTGGCGCTGGAGGGTGTGCCCGCCGGCACTCAGCTGCTGCGGGCGCAGGCCGGGCTGATGCGCGAAGGCACCGCGGTGCGCCTGCAGAACGCAGACCCCAACGCCAGCCCAGCGCCCAGCGCCAGCAGCCCCGCCCCCACCTCCACCCACTGAGCACCGCACCATGTGGTTCACCCAAGTTTCGTTGCGCAACCCGGTGTTTGCCACGATGGTGATGGTGGCTTTTGTGGTGCTGGGACTGTTTTCCTTCCAGCGGCTGCAGATCGACCAGTTCCCCAACATCGACTTTCCGGTGGTCGTGGTGACCACCGAATACCCCGGCGCTTCGCCCGAGATTGTCGAGTCGGAGCTGACCAAAAAGGTCGAGGAAGCGGTGAACGCCGTGGCGGGCGTGAACGCTCTGAGTTCGCGCAGCTACGAGGGCCAGTCGGTCGTCATTGTTGAATTTCAGCTGACGGTGGATGGCCGCAAGGCCGCCGAAGATGTGCGAGAAAAAATCGCGATTCTGCGGCCCACGCTGCGCACCGAGGTGAAAGAGCCGCGCGTGCTGCGCTTTGACCCGGCGGCGCGCTCCATCTGGTCGCTGGCGGTCATTCCGGAAGCGGTGAACGGCCAGGCACCGTCCGCCGTGGCGGTGACCACCTGGGCCGAACAAACCCTGAAAAAGCGGCTGGAAAATGTGCGCGGCGTGGGCTCGGTGACGCTGGTGGGCGGCACGCAGCGCGCCGTCAACATAGACCTCGACCCCAAGGCCATGGAAGCGCTGGGCATCACCGCCGAGCAGATCACCAGTGCCGTGCGCAACGAAAACCAGGATCTGCCGGTGGGCACGCTCAAAAGTGCCGAGCGCGAGCGGGTGGTGCAGGTGCTGGCGCGCCTGAAAAACCCGAAAGACTTTGAATCCATCATCGTGGCGCGGCGCGGCGGCTCGCCGGTGACTTTGTCGCAGGTGGCGCGCGTGAGCGACAGCACCGAAGAGGTGGAAAGCCTGGCGCTGTACAACGGCCAGCGCACGCTGCTGTTGCAGGTGCAAAAAGCGCAAGACGAAAACACCATTGCCGTCACCGACGGGCTGAAAGCAGCGGTACAAGCGCTGCAGGCCGAGGTACCACCCGGGATGCGGCTGGAGCAGATCACCGACGGCTCGCGGCCCATTCGCGTGTCGGTGGACAACGTGCGACGCACGCTGATTGAGGGCGCGCTGCTCACCGTGCTCATCGTGTTTTTGTTTCTGAACTCGTGGCGCTCCACCGTTATCACCGGTCTCACGCTGCCCATTGCGCTCATCGGCACCTTCTTTTTCATGAACCTGTTCGGGTTCACCATCAACATGATCACGCTGATGGCGCTGACGCTGTCGGTGGGTTTGCTGATCGACGACGCCATCGTGGTGCGCGAGAACATCGTGCGCCATGTGCAGATGGGCAAAACGCCCTTCAACGCCGCCATGGACGGCACGCAAGAGATTGGGCTGGCCGTGCTGGCGACCACGCTGTCCATCGTGGCGGTGTTTCTGCCCATCGGCTTCATGGGCGGCATCATCGGCAAGTTTTTTCACGAATTCGGCATCACCATGGTGGCAGCCGTGCTGATTTCCATGTTTGTCAGCTTCACGCTCGACCCCATGCTCTCCAGCGTGTGGCACGACCCGGAGATTGAAAAACACGGGAAACACGAAGCCCCTCGCACCCTTTACGACAAGACCATTGGCCGCGTCACCGGCTGGTTTGACCGTCTGCAAGACAGCATGACCGATTCGTACCAGGGCGCGCTGCGCTGGTCGCTCCAACACAAGCTGGCCACGCTGGGCCTGGCGCTGGCCACGTTTGTGGGCAGCATTTTCATGGTGCCTTTGCTGGGCACCGAATTTGTGCCCAAGGCCGACTTTTCTGAAACCTCGCTGAGCTTTCATACCCCGGTGGGCTCTTCGCTGGCCGCCACCGAAGCCAAAACCCGGCAGGTGGAGGCGGTGTTGCGCGAGTTCCCCGAAGTGAAATACACCCTGGCCACCCTGAACACCGGCAACGCCGTGGGCACCATGTACGCCAGCGTGTACGTGCGGCTGGTGGACCGCAAAGACCGCACGCTCAGCGCCGACGCCATGTCGGCCAAACTGCGCGAGCGCCTGCGCAGCGTGCCCGGCATCACCGTGACCCATGCCGGGCTGCTGGACCCGGTGGGCGGCAACAAACAGGTGGAGTTTTCGCTGCAGGGCGACGACCTGGCCGAACTGGAACGCCTGACCGCACAGGTGATGGACCGCATCCGCCCCATCGTGGGTCTGGTCGATCTGGACGCCAGCGTGAAACCCGACAAACCCACGGTGGACGTGGTGATGCGGCGCGAGCTGGCGTCTGACGCCGGGCTGAACGCGGCGGCGGTGGCCAGCAGCCTGCGCACCCTGGTGGCCGGGCAAACCGTGGGCAACTGGCGCGCGGTGGACGGCGAGAGCTACGACGTGAACGTGCGCCTGGCGCCCGAATTGCGTCAGCGCACCAGCGACCTGGAACAACTGCCCTTTGTGGTGGGCACCGCCGCCGACGGCACGGCGCGCGTCGTGCGCCTGGGCCAGGTGGCACAGGTGGTCGAATCGACCGGGCCCAACCAGATCAACCGGCGCAACCTGAACCGCGAAGTGGCGATCAATGCCAACGTGTACGGCCGCTCAGCGGGCGATGTGTCGGCCGACATTCGGCGCGTGCTGGACAGCACGCCCTTCCCGCCCGGTTACCGCTACGAGTTCGGCGGCTCCACCAAAAACATGCAGGAGTCGTTTGGCTACGCGCTGTCCGCCCTGGCGCTGGCCGTCATCTTCATTTACATGATTCTGGCCAGCCAGTTCCAGAGCTTTTTGCAGCCGCTGGCGCTCATGACCTCGCTGCCGCTCACCCTCATTGGCGTGGTGGTCACGCTGTTGATGTTTGGCTCCAGCATGAGCATGTTCTCGGTCATCGGCATCGTGCTGCTGATGGGCCTGGTCACCAAAAATGCCATTTTGCTGGTGGACTTCGCCATTCGCGCACGCCACGGACTGGAGGGTGCCGCGCCACTGGACCGCGAAAGCGCCCTGCTGCTGGCGGCCCAGGTGCGGCTGCGCCCCATTCTCATGACCACGCTGGCCATGGTGTTTGGCATGGTGCCGCTGGCGTTTGCCCTCACCGAAGGTTCCGAGCAACGCGCGCCCATGGGGCAGGCGGTCATTGGCGGCGTCATCACCTCGTCGCTGCTCACGCTGGTGGTGGTGCCCGTGGTGTACTGCTACATGGACGACCTGGCCCAGTGGCTGCGCCGCAAGCTGGGCGGCCAGCCGACGGCCCCTGCCAGCATCGACGTCAGGGTTCCACCGGCCAGCGCTCAGTAAAATGGACCAACATCGGCTAACATACCCACCGGAGTATCAAACATGACCTCTCAGACCACCACCCCCATGAGCCTGGACCAGGCCCGGTTCAATATGATCGAGCAGCAGATCCGCCCCTGGGAAGTGCTGGATGCCAACGTGCTGGAACTGCTGAGCCACGTGCACCGCGAAGCCTTTGTGCCTGTGGCCCACCAGGCGCTGGCCTTTGCCGACATGGAGTTGCCCCTGACCCACCCGGCCGTGGAAGGCCAGTGCCTGCTGGCACCCAAGGTGGAAGCCCGCCTGCTGCAAGACCTGCAGCTCAAACCCACCGACAAGGTGTTGGAAGTGGGCACCGGCAGCGGCTACATGGCCGCGCTGTTGGCCAGCCTGGCGCAGCGCGTGGTGACGGTTGAAATCGACCCCCACCTGGCTCGCCGCGCCCGTGACAACCTGCAACAGGCCGGCATCAGCAACGCCGATGTGCGCACCGCCGACGCCAGCGCCAACCAGTTTGCCGCCTGCACCGCCGAAGGCCCGTTTGACGCCATCGTGCTCAGCGGCTCGGTGGCCGAAATCCCGCCCGCTTTGCTCGCTCTGCTCGCTCCCGGTGGCCGGCTGGTGGCCATCGTGGGCCACGACCCCATGATGCGTGCCACCGTGGTCACACGCGTGGGCGACGCCTCGTTTCAGACCGCCCAGCCCTGGGACACCGTGGCCCCGCGTCTGCTGAATTTCCCCGAACCCTCGCGCTTCCAGTTCTGAGCCCGCCGCCATGATCTCGATCCACCCCGCCCAACTCCAGGACTGGCTGAAGTCCGCCGCCGCCCACACCCCAGCGGGCACCCTGCCCACGGTGCTGGACGTGCGCGAGCCCTGGGAACTGCAAACCGCATCGGTCAAAGCCAACGGTTTTGAGTTGCTGCCCATGCCCATGCGCAGCGTGCCCGCCCGCTACCTGGAACTGGACCGCAACCAGCCCATTGCCTGCCTGTGCCACCATGGCGCGCGCAGCGCGCAGGTGGTCCATTTCCTGATGCAGAACGGCTTTACCCACGTCGTCAACATCCACGGCGGTATTCACGCCTGGTCCCACGAACTCGACACCACGGTTCCGGTCTACTGAGCCCCACCGCGCCTTGCTGCCCCACCGCTCCGTCTCAAAGGAAATTCCATGAACGCCCATTCCAACAGCCCGTCCCACACCCAGCGCCCACGGGCGCTCAGCCGCTTGGCCATCGGCGCCTTGTTGGCGCTGGGCGGTGCCACCGGTGCGCAGGCCCAGAGCCTGGTGGAACTCTACGAAGCGGCGCGGGGCTTTGACGCCACTTACCTCTCGGCCCGCGCCCAGTTTGATGCCAGCCAGGCCAAAGCCGCCCAAGCCCGCGCCGGCTTGCTGCCGCAGACGGGACTGGCTGCCGCCGCCAACTGGGCCCGGCGCGACAGCTCGGCCGCCGCTCTGGAAGGCACCAGCAACAGCCAGAGCGTGGCGCTATCAGCCAGCCAGCCGCTCTACCGCCCCGCCAACCAGTTGGCCAACGACCAGGCCCAGCTCAGCATCGACATCGCCAAAGCCCAGTTGGAAAGCGCCGAACAAGACCTGATCGTGCGCACCACGCAGGCGTATTTCGACGTGCTGGCCGCCGAAGACACCCTGACCTTCGTCAAGGCACAAAAAACGGCTGTGTCAGAGCAACTGGCCGCGGCCAAACGCAACTTTGAAGTGGGCACCACCACCGTGACCGACTCGCGCGAAGCGCAAGCCCGGTTCGATCTGGTGCTGGCGCAAGAAATTGCCGCCGAAAACGACCTGCGCGTGAAAAAGCTGGCGCTCGACCAACTGGTGGGCAAGTCCGGCGTGGCGCCCAAGCCCCTGGCAGCACCCGTGGCCCTGCCTGCGCTGACACCCGCCGACCCGCAAGTCTGGGTGGCCCAGGCCGAAACCCGCCACCCCGCCGTGCTGCAAGCCACCAAAGGCCTGGAAATAGCGCAGCTGGAAACCCGCAAAGCCGAAACCGGCCACCAGCCCACGCTGGATCTGGTGGGCCAATACCAGGTTGCGCGGGCGCCCACCACCGGGTTCCCGAACAATGTGCGCACCAACACCGCCAGCGTCGGTCTGCAGTTCAACATGCCGCTGTACACCGGCGGCGCGGTACAAAACCGCATCAAGGAAACCCTGGCCCTGGAAGAGAAAGCCCGAACCGACCTGCAAGCCGCCCAGCGTGGCGTGAGCCAGGCCACCCGCGCCGCCTACTTCGGTGTGCTATCAGGCCAAGGCCAGGTCAAAGCGCTGGAAGCCGCCGAAGCCTCCAGCCAAAGCGCGCTGGACGCGAACAAATTGGGTTATCAGGTGGGTGTGCGCATCAACATCGACGTGCTCAACGCCCAAAGCCAGCTGTTCCAGACCAAACGCGATCTGGCCGTGGCGCGGTACAACGTGCTGCTGGGCGGTCTGCGCCTGAAGCAGGCCAGCGGGCAGCTGGCAGCGCAGGATTTGCAGGTGGTGAATGGGTTGCTTCAGAAGTAAGGCCGACGGGCATCACATTGCTGGGGTGCAACGGCGCATACGTGAGTACCTGCGCTCAGCGCTTCCTAGCAAGCGCCTCTATCCGACTCACAACAAAGTACTGATGTCCAGCGGGCCAATAGAACGGTCTCATGGAGAATGTTTTCCTATCTCCCCGCTGCGGTCCCATAGGGTACATCGCAAACAACATGAACTCGTTTCAAAACCGAATGCTGACCTTGGCACGATGGGGCGTGATTGGACTCTTGTTTTCCATCTCATTTTCGAAGGCGCTATTCAATGTATCTTCCACTTTGATGATCGCAGGCTGGCTGCTGTCGGGCGACTTTCCCCACAAACTAGGCCTTATGCGGCGAAGCCCTGTGGCAGCAGCCTCTACCGGACTGTTTTTGATCATCGCAATCAGCACTCTCTACAGCGAAGCCGATTTGCATCGAATGCTGACCAGCGTCCAAGCCTACAGTAAATTGCTGTTCATTCCGATCATCGTGTCTCTGATAGACACACCACAATGGCGGTATCGCTGCTGGAATGGCTTTGCGGCGGGCATGATCGTCACGCTGGCCCACGCCTACGCAGACATCTGGTTCGACATGCCTTGGACGCGCACTTACCAGACTGATCTAAATGGCGATACCGGTGTATTTCAACACCACATCGCGCAGACGGTGGTGATGGCCTTCTTCTCTGCATTCGGCCTCCACCGCGCATGTCGCAGCCAATTGACAGGATACCGCGTGTTATGGGTAGCTCTATCGACGCTTGCGGCACTCAGCATCACCCACCTCAGCATCGCACGTACCGGACAGGTGACATTGCTGGTGGCTCTGCTGACGCTGTTGATGGTGTCTGTGCCGCGAAGGTGGGTGTTCCCTTCCCTCGGAGGCTTCGTGCTGGTGGCATTGCTACTGGGTCTTTCGTCAAGCAGTCTGCAGAGCAGGTTCCAGCAAGCCTACGAGGAGGTGACCCAGTTCCAATTCAAGAACGACTATTCCTCGGTGGGTGCACGCCTTCAGATGTGGAACATCTCCCTTGGCCTGATCCGGGAAAAGCCCCTCTTGGGTCACGGCGCCGGTTCATACACCCAGTTAGCAGAAAAGGCCTTTGCGGACGAACAGATGTGCAGTATCGGCTGCGCGCAGCCACACAACCAGTTCCTGCTGTTCGGCGTCGAGACCGGTTTGTTAGGTGTACTGGCCTTTAGCGCGTTGCTCGCCAGTGTGCTGGTGGCATGGTTGCGGATGCCTGATCGCAACCCGTTGTTGCCTGTTTATGTTGTCATCTTGGGCTTAACCTGTCTGTCGGACAGCGGCCTACTGATCCGTGCACAGGCCTATTTCTTCATACCGGTACTGGGCCTGCTGGCTTCAGGACCAATATGTACGGAAGAGGCGGTCGCCTGAGCAAATCTACCGACATGACATGACACCCGCGGTCCGGCTGGAGGGCGCAGCCGGTCAATAGGCATCGCGAACCAACAGCTTGATTGTCAGAAAAACCGCTGCTGCGTACCGTAGCGGTACCGGTGACAGGCCTCTGACAAAGATCCAAGCAGTCTCACACTGGCCCTGCTTGGCCGCCCGCCGCAGGAAGCGGGTGCACAGGAACCAGCGCTCCCGGCTGTAAGTTGGAAAGCTGTTGGCGTTTCGGTCGTACGTACGCCGGTAGCAGTCCAGTCCAATCAAGGACGCTGTCGAGACTGTGAGCTGTGCAGCCTTCTCATTGGCCGGCACATATCCCCGGTAGACGATGGTACCGGGCTCAACTTCATACCATGGCTGCTTCCCGCAGCTGATAAGTTGCAGGCAAAGGTCGGTGTCTTCATCGATAACTTGCTCCCCCGTGAAGCCACCGAACTGCCCAAAGGTGTCGCGTCGAATCCAGAGGCCATCGCTGACGGCCGCGATACTGTCCTTCAGCGGACTGGTCGCTGGAACAATACCCTGCCGGAGACGGCGTCGCTGCCGAGAACAATCCATGCAAATATCGGATCCCGAACGCTCTACGGTACTGGCAAAGCCCCATACCGCAGCACTGGATCTCAGCACCGTCTGAAGTACCCGGGTGCAATAGTCCGCAAGCATTTCATCATCATCGTCCAAAAAGAAGACGACCTCACCCGCCGCTTGTGACACTCCCCAGTTTCGAGCGCTGGCAGCCCCAGAAGGGCCGGGATTGACCGTCACCCGCAGTCGAGGGTCGTCCAATCGTCGAAGTACATGTGCGGCCGGTATTTCGGACTTATCATCGACCACCAGCACCTCGCCGTCTACCGGGCAGGCGGTCAGGGCCGAGCGCACCGCACGATCCAACAAAGTCTCTCGGTTGTGGGTGGGAATGACGATGGTGCAGCAGCGCATCAGCCGCCCCA
>Ga0209066_10006409_pt1 | contig 12010 bp, 10 predicted proteins | sample All_14_2_FD_187198 | JGI IMG/M metagenome (GOLD analysis project Ga0209066, IMG submission 187198) | Freshwater microbial communities in response to fracking from Pennsylvania, USA - Allegheny Zone_MetaG_DW_15 (SPAdes) (version 2) ...
GTCCATGCTGGACTCGCCCGTGCTCAAGAAGTACCAGGGTTTGCTGCCGGAGTTGAGCAACGCGCTGTTGGAAAAGGTCGTGGCCGATGCCCGCACGCAGGTCACGCCCAAGCTGCAAACCGCTGAAACCAACATCCGCAAGATTCTGGATGTCGCCACAGGTGGCAAGCTGAGCGCAGGTGGTCAGGGCTCCGCGCCCGCTCCTGCAGCCAAGCCTGCACCGAAAAAGTGATGTGAGGGGTGCCCTTGAGGGCACCCTGGATTGCCTGAGACCTTGCCCATGACCCGCCCATACAACTTTGCCCCCGGCCCGGCCACCCTGCCCGAAGAAGTGCTGCAGCAGGCAGCCAGCGAGATGCTGGACTGGCGAGGGACCGGGATGGGTGTGATGGAGATGAGCCACCGTGGCAAGGATTTCATCTCGATCGCCCAGCAGGCTGAGGCCGATCTGCGCGAGATCCTGTCCATCCCGGCCCACTACAAGGTGCTGTTCATGCAGGGGGGCGCCATCGCTGAAAACGCGGTGTTGCCCATGAACCTGTCGCGCGGCGGCCGCGTGGACTATGCGATCACGGGCTCGTGGTCGCAAAAATCGGCCAAAGAAGCGCGCAGGTACGCCGACGTGCAAGTGGTGGCCAGCAATGAAGCGGATCACCACACCACCCTGCCCACCTATGGCAGCTGGCAGTTGAGCGACAACGCCGCCTACGTGCATGTGTGCAGCAACGAAACCGTACACGGCGTCGAGATGCACGACCTGCCCGATCTGGCCGCGCTGGGGTCCAAGGCACCGCTGGTGATCGACTGCTCATCGCACATCGCCTCGCGCCCCATTGACTGGTCGCGCGTGGCCGTGGCCTACGGTGGCGCACAGAAGAACATCGGGCCCGCTGGCATGACCATGGTGATCGTGCGCGAGGATCTGATTGGCCACGCCCTGCCCATCACCCCCTCGGCCTTTGACTACAAGATCGTGGCCGACAACGAGTCCATGTACAACACGCCACCCACCTATGCCTGGTACATGGCAGGGCTGGTATTCCAGTGGATCAAGCGCCAGCGCGAGACCACGGCGCAGGGCGAGTTGACCGGCCTGGCTGCCATCGAGGCGCGCAATGTCGCCAAGGCCACCTTGTTGTACGACTACCTGGACGCGTCGGGCTTTTACACGAACAAAGTGGCGGCGAACGCCCGTTCGCGCATGAACGTGCCCTTCTTCCTGCCCAGTGACGACTTGAACGAGCCCTTCCTGGCCGGTGCCAAGGCCCACAACTTGCTGCAACTCAAGGGGCACAAGAGCGTGGGCGGCATGCGTGCCTCGATCTACAACGCCATGCCACTGGCTGGCGTGCAGGCCCTGGTCGCCTACCTGAAGGACTTTGCGGCAAGCCATGGCTGATCAAGCAAACGCCCACTTCCAGCCCGATGGCCGACCGGTTGACGAGCAACTGGCGGACTTGCGCGTGCGCATCGACGTGGTCGACCAGCAGTTGCTGACCCTGCTCAACGAGCGCGCCAAGTTGGCCCAGGCCGTCGGCGAGGTCAAAAAGATCGATGGCTCGCCCGTGTTCCGCCCGGACCGCGAAGCCCAGGTCATCGACCGGGTCAAGAACCGCAACCCCGGCCCCATCCTGGGCGACAGCGTGGCACCCATCTGGCGCGAAATCATGTCTGCCTGCCGCTCACTCGAAGCCCGCCAGCGCGTGGCTTTTCTGGGACCGGTGGGCACCTTCAGCGAGCAAGCTACTTTGAACTACTTCGGCTCGTCCATCGAGCCGATCGCCTGCCCGTCCATTGACGAGGTCTTCCGTGCCACGTCAGCCCGCTCGGCCAACTTTGGCGTGGTGCCGGTCGAGAACTCGACCGAGGGCGTCGTGGCCCGCTCCCTCGACCTTCTGCTGCAATCGCCCCTGACCATCGTGGGTGAGACCAGCTTGCTGGTCACCCACAACCTGCTGCGCAAAACACTGAGCCGCGAGGGCATCAAGGTCGTGTGCGCGCACCCACAGGCCCTCGCCCAATGCCAGGGCTGGCTGAGCCAGAACCTGCCCGAGGTCGAGCGGCGAGCCGTGTCCAGCAATGCCGAGGGCGCGCGTCTGGCGGGCGAGGACGACAGCATTGCCGCACTGGCCAGCGAGCGTGCCGCCATGCAGTACGGTTTGCACGTGGTGCAACGCGCGGTGCAGGACGAGCCGCACAACCGCACGCGCTTCGTCGTGGTCACCCATATCGAGGGTCACACACCTGCCGCCCCCACAGGGCATGACTGCACCAGCCTGATCGTCTCGGTGGACAACCGCCCCGGCGCGGTGCACGACATGCTGGTGCCACTCAAGCGCCATGGCGTATCCATGACGCGTTTCGAGTCGCGTCCGGCCCGCTCCGGCCAGTGGGAGTACGTTTTCTTCATTGACCTGGCAGGCCATCCGGCACAGGCCAATGTCGCGGCAGCGCTGGACGAATTGCGCGCCCAATGTTCATTCTTCAAAGTGCTCGGCAGCTACCCGCTGGACGTGCACTGACCTTTTCGCAGGATCGTCAGCATCATGTTCAACCAACTCGGCCTGATCGGCTGTGGCCTGATGGGCGGCTCGTTTGCGCTGGCCCTGAAAAAGGCCGGTCTGGTCAAACGGGTCGTTGGCTACAGCAAGTCGCCCTCCACCGTTGAAAAAGCGCGCCGCATGGGCGTGATCGATGTGGCCGCCGAGTCCGCGCTGCTGGCGGTCTCGGGCTCCGACATCGTGCTGATCGCCGTGCCCGTGGCGGCCAGCGAGGGCACCTTCAAGGCCATCCGCCACCTGGTCGACCCCGGCGTGCTGTTCATGGATGTCGGCTCGACCAAGCGCGACGTCGTGGACGCCGCGCGGCGCGTCCTGAAAGAGCGCCTGCCTTCGTTCGTGCCCGCCCACCCGATCGCTGGGCGCGAGGTGGCCGGCATCGAACACGCCGACGCCACGCTGTACCACGGCCGCAAGGTCATCCTGACCCCCTTGAGCCAGACCGATCCCGTTCTGGTGCAAAAAGCCACCGACGTCTGGGCCGCCGTGGGCTGCCAGGTGCTCAAGATGAGCCCGGAGAACCACGACGCCGCCTTCGCCGCCGTGAGCCACCTGCCCCACTTGCTGGCATTTGCCTACATGAACGCCATGGGCGAACAGCCGCAGGGGCAGGAATACCTGTCACTGGCCGGACCAGGTTTTCGCGACTTCTCCCGCATCGCCGCGAGCGACCCGACCATCTGGCGCGACATCCTGCTGTCAAACCGCGAAGAGATCCTCAAGCAGTCCGAAGCCTTTCGGCAGGCGCTGGAGCACATGGAACGACATATGCGTGACTGGAACGGCCCGGCACTGCAGAATCAGATCCAGACAGCTTCTGATTCGCGCAGTCAGTGGCAGTTGGGCGTGAAAGCGCCTCCAACACGTTGATTCCCCACCTGTGCGCCTGATCACCTGACTGCATGTACACCACCGCATTCCTCGACATTCCACCCCTGCTGTACGCCGGCGGCACCGTGTGCCTGCCAGGCTCCAAAAGCATCTCCAACCGTGTGCTGCTGCTGGCGGGCCTGAGCGAAGGCACGACCGTGGTGCACGACCTGCTGGCGTCGGATGACACCCGCGTGATGCTCGACGCCTTGCGCGATCTGGGCTGCGACATCCACCAGAACGGCGACACCGTTCAAATCACTGGGCTGGCCGGCAAGCTGTCGGTGTTGCAAGCCAAGCTGTTCCTGGGCAACGCCGGCACAGCCATGCGGCCCTTGACCGCCGCACTGGCGCTGCTCTCGGCCACCCAAGGCGGCGTGTTCGAACTCAGTGGTGTGCCACGCATGCACGAGCGCCCGATTGGCGATCTGGTCGACGCGCTGCGGCCACTGGGTTGCCACATCGAATGCACAGGCACCGAGGGCTACCCGCCTCTGCGCCTGTCAGGCGGGCAGCTGAAACTGTCGGAGCCCATCAAAGTACGTGGTGACGTGTCCAGCCAGTTTCTCACCGCCCTGCTGCTGGCCCTGCCCCTGGTCTCCCAGAACCAGCCCCTGGTCATCGAGGTGGTGGGCGAGCTCATCTCCAAGCCCTATATCGAGATCACCCTCAACCTGCTGGCCCGATTTGGCATCCAGGTCGAGCGCCAAGGCTGGGAGCGTTTCGTCATCCCCCAGGGCAGCCGCTACCAGTCGCCTGGCGAGATCCATGTTGAAGCAGACGCGTCGTCCGCGTCCTATTTCATCGCAGCAGGTGCCATTGCCGGCATTGCGCAACCTGTGCGCATCGAAGGCGTGGGGGCAGACTCCATCCAGGGCGACATCCGCTTCATCGAAGCGGCACAGGCCATGGGCGCGCACGTCAGCAGCGGCCCCAACTGGCTGGAGATACGCCGAGGTCAATGGCCACTCCAGGCCGTGGACATGGACTGCAACCACATCCCCGATGCCGCCATGACGCTGGCCGTGATGGCCCTCTACGCCGAAGGCACGACCCGCCTGCGCAACATCGCCAGCTGGCGCGTCAAGGAAACCGACCGGATTGCGGCCATGGCCTGCGAGCTGCGCAAGCTGGGCGCCACCGTGGTCGAGGGGCAGGACTTCATCGAAGTCACGCCGCCGGCCCAGGGGCAATGGCAGCACGCCAGCATCCACACCTACGATGACCATCGCATGGCGATGTGCTTCTCACTGGCTGCGTTCAACCCGCTGGCACCCACAGCCACGCCTGACAAACCCGTGTCAGTCCGCATCGACGATCCACGCTGCGTGGGCAAAACCTTCCCGGACTACTTCGAATCGCTGTTCCAGGTGGCCCAGACCAATGCCGACCTGATCCCTGTGATCACGGTGGACGGCCCCACGGCGTCCGGCAAGGGTACGCTGGCCAGCGCCCTCGCCACCCGCCTGGGCTACCAGTTTCTGGACTCCGGCTCGCTGTACCGCGTCACCGGCTTGCTGGCCCGCGAGCGTGGCGTGGACCTGGACGACGCCGTCGCCCTGGAAGCGCTGGCCCGCCAGTTGGGCACCATCATTTCCATGCGCTTTGACCGTGAACACGTCTGGGTCGACAACCGTGATGTAAGCGATGACTTGCGCCTGGAGGCCTCTGGACAGGCCGCTTCGCGGGTGTCGGTCCACCCCGGCGTGCGCCAGGCGCTGGTCGATCTGCAAAAGGCTTTTCGGGGTCTGCCCGGCCTGGTGGCCGACGGACGCGACATGGGCACCGTGATCTTCCCTGATGCGGCGCTCAAGGTGTTTTTGACCGCATCCGTCAAAGAACGGGCGGAACGCCGCTATAACCAATTGATTTCAAAAGGGATTTCTGCTAATCTTGAGGAGATCTGCGCAGACCTAGAGGCGCGCGACCTGCGGGACCGTACCCGCACCGTGTCGCCTCTTGTGCCGGCGCATGATGCCCAAAGGGTCGACAACTCTGCCTGGACCATCGAGCAATCGGTGGAAACCGTGCTGGAGATGTGGACGCAGGGCTGGCCTCACGTGATCGTTCGGCACTGACATCAGTATCGAGATCGTCGCGAGGTCTTTGACGGGACTGTTCCAAAAACTGTCCCAAAAAAGGCTGTGACTTCCGGCGCTTCGCTGCCAGGCGAGCGCTTGAGTGATCGGGGCTGCTGCTGCATCAAGCAATCAAGCGGCCCGGACGTCATGTTCTTCAACCCAACCCGCTCTGGTCGTTCCTGTCGAACTGAGCGTTAAGCTGGCCCCAAGCCGGCACAGGAAATCCTCATGTCTGAATCTTTTGCCGCCCTGTTTGAAGAGTCGTTGCAACGTGCCAACATGCGCACGGGCGAAGTCATCACCGCTGAAGTGGTGGCTGTCGAGCACAACTTCGTCGTGGTCAACGCCGGCCTGAAGTCCGAAGCGTATGTGCCCATCGACGAGTTCCGCAACGACCAGGGCGAGATCGAAGTCCAAGTTGGCGACTTCGTGTCGGTGGCTGTTGACGCCATCGAAAACGGCTACGGCGACACCATCCTGTCGCGCGACAAGGCCAAGCGTCTGGCCTCGTGGCTGTCTCTGGAAACCGCACTGGAGTCCGGCGACTTCGTGACCGGTACCGTCAATGGCAAGGTCAAGGGCGGCCTGACCGTTCTGGTCAACGGCATCCGTGCCTTCCTGCCAGGTTCTTTGCTCGATACGCGCCCTGTCAAGGACATGTCGCCGTTCGAAGGCAAGACCATGGAATTCAAGGTCATCAAGCTGGACCGCAAGCGCAACAACGTCGTGCTGTCACGCCGTGCTGTGGTTGAAGCTTCGATGGGCGAAGAGCGCGCCAAGCTGATGGAAACGCTGCGCGAAGGCGCGATCGTGGCCGGCGTGGTCAAGAACATCACCGAATACGGTGCCTTCGTGGACCTGGGCGGTATCGACGGCCTGCTGCACATCACCGACATGGCATGGCGCCGTGTCCGTCACCCATCCGAAGTGGTGACGGTTGGTCAAGAGCTGACTGCCAAGGTCCTGAAGTTCGACGCAGAAAAGAACCGCGTCTCGCTGGGTCTGAAGCAAATGGGCGACGATCCATGGGTTGGCGTTTCGCGCCGTTACCCTGCCTCGACACGTCTGTTCGGCAAGGTCACCAATATCGCTGACTACGGTGCATTCGTCGAGATCGAACCCGGCATCGAAGGCCTGGTGCACGTCTCCGAAATGGACTGGACCAACAAGAACATCGCGCCCAACAAGATCGTCAACCTGGGCGACGAAGTGGAAGTCATGGTCCTGGAAATCGACGAAGACAAGCGTCGCATCTCCCTGGGCATGAAGCAATGCAAGCCGAACCCATGGGACGACTTCTCGCAGAACTTCAACCGCGGTGACCGCGTCAAGGGCCCTGTCAAGTCGATCACCGACTTCGGCGTGTTCGTTGGCCTGGCTGCCGGCATCGACGGTCTGGTGCACCTGTCTGACCTGTCCTGGAACGAGCCTGGCGAAGCCGCCGTGCGCAACTACAAGAAGGGTCAGGAAGTTGAAGCCATCGTTCTGGCCATCGACGTCGAGCGCGAGCGCATCTCCCTGGGCATCAAGCAGCTGGATTCGGACCCCTTCACCAACTTCACAACCTTGAACGACCGTGGCGCCACCGTCACTGGCGTGGTCAAGACCGTGGATGCCAAGGGTGCCGAAATCAACCTGGGTGACGACATCATCGGTTACCTGCGCGCTTCCGAAATCGCACGCGACCGCGTTGAAGACGCACGCAACGTGCTGAAGGAAGGCGACGAAGTCTCCGCCATCATCATCAACATCGACCGCAAGACACGCGGCATCCAGTTGTCGATCAAGGCCAAGGACAACGTCGAGCAGCAAGAAGCCCTGCAACGTCTGAGCAGCGAGACCGTCAAGGAAGGTTCCGGCACCACCAGCCTGGGCGCCCTCCTGAAGGCCAAGCTCGACCAGAACAACGGCTGATCCGTTTGTTCTGCAACTCTCCTCTGCCGAGCCTGCGAGGGCTCATGCAGCGGGGGTTGTGATGAGCATGGCACCCTTAGTTGGACCAAGCCCTGCCTCCCTGGCTTGCCCAGGCTGTCAGGGCTTTTTGCTGATGCTCATCACAGCCTTACGATTTCCAGTCGTCCCAACATGACCCGTTCCGATCTTGTGGCCCGCCTGGCCGAGCGTTTCAGTCAGCTCACCCAGCGCGACGCCGAATTCGCCGTCAAGACCATCCTGGATGCGATGTCCGAGGCCCTGGCGCGCGGCCACCGCATTGAGATTCGTGGTTTCGGCAGCTTCTCCATCAACCGCCGCCCGCCCCGCATGGGGCGCAATCCGCGTTCGGGCGAGCAGGTGCTGATCCCCGAAAAGCTGGTGCCCCACTTCAAGCCGGGCAAAGCACTGCGCGAAGGCGTGGATAAGGTGGATACTCACACTGATGCCCCATTGGCGACACAGGCGGCAGAGACACCACAAGACACCTCAAAGAGCTGAAACCTCCCATGCGAACACTGAACTGGTTGTGGCGCGGCCTGCTGTTCTTCATCCTGTTCGCCTTTGCGCTGAACAACCAGCATCTGGTTGAACTCAAGTGGTTCTGGGGCTACCACTGGCAGGCGCCGATGGTGTTCATCGTGCTCGGTGTGTTCGCGATCGGTTGCGCAACAGGCGTGCTGGCCATGGTGCCAAGTTGGTGGCGGCACCGCCGCGAGGCCCGCAACCGACAACTGTTGCTGCCTGAACCGGTCAGCAAGTCGGTCAAACCTGGCGTCTTTGACACGGGGCCTGTGACACGCTCTGGCCCCATGACCCTGCCTGCCGAACTGCCCTTCCCGCCGGACATGCCCGCGCCACGCAAGCCAGCCAAGTGATCGCTCAGCGACACCACCTTCACCCTTATGGACTTTGATCTCTACTGGCTGCTGATGGCCTTCCCGGTGGCCTTTTTGCTGGGCTGGATGGCCTCACGTCTGGACCTGCGTCAGCTCAAACGAGAAGACCAGGCCTCGCCGCAGGCCTACTTCAAGGGACTGAACCTGCTGCTCAATGAACAACAGGACAAGGCCATTGACGCTTTCATCGAAGCGGTTCAGCACGACCCTGACACATCAGACCTGCACTTTGCGCTGGGCAATCTCTTTCGCCGCCGCGGTGAGTACGAGCGCGCCATCCGTGTTCACCAGCACTTGCTGTCTCGCGCCGATCTGAAGCGCGACGAGCGGGAGCGGGCTCAACATGCCCTGGCTCAGGACTTCATGAAGGCCGGCTTGTTTGACCGCGCAGAGGAAGCTTTCAAGGCGCTGGAAGGTACCCCCTTCACGACTGACGCCAGACTGGCCTTGTTGTCGTTGCACGAACGCTCACGCAACTGGCACCCGGCCATCGATGTCGCGCGTCAGCTTGAGGCGGCGGGCACAGGTTCGTTTTCTCAGCGCACGGCCCACCACTGGTGCGAAGTGGCGCAGGAGGCCGATGCACGCAGCCGACCTGACGAAGCCGAGCAAGCCTTGTTGCGTGCCCGCGAAGCGGCACCTCAAGCCGCGCGCCCGCTGGTCATGCAGGGCTTGCGCCTGGCCAGGCAGGGACAGCCTGCCCAGGCACTGCGCGTGTGGGACGATCTGATGGTCATCCAGCCTCAGGCGTTTTCGCTCGTGGCCATGGAGTATGCCAAATGCGCCCAGGCCAGCGGTGAGGCGGCCGCGGCACTGGACAAGTTGCAAGGCCTGTACACACAGGTGCCATCTGTGGACGTGCTGCATGCACTCAACACCTTGCAGCCCGACGCCAACGCACGCAGGCAAGCCTTGATGACCCACATCAGCCATCAGCCCTCACTGTCAGCAGCGCAAGGCCTGATCCGCGAACGACTCAGCACGCATGTACCGCTGGACGAGCCGGAAATCGAGCGCCTGCAGCAAGCGCTGGCCACCGCCGCCAAGCCGCTGCAACGCTATCGCTGCGCAGCTTGCGGCTTCGAGAGCCAGCATTATTTCTGGCAATGCCCAGGTTGCCAGGGCTGGGACACCTACCCGCCCCGCCGCCTCGAAGACCAATGACAGCTCAAGGCTTCTGAGCCCTGACGGGCACCTTGATGTCTTGCGTCAGGTTCTGCCCATCGGCTGTACGCAGTCGCAAGGTCAACTGGACCTCGTCGCCTTCCTTGAGCGGCTGCTTGAGGCCCATCAGCATCAGGTGCTGGCCACCTGCGCCAGGGCGCAGCGTCACCGCCTTGCCTGCAGGCAGGGCCAGCGATTCGATGGCACGCATGCGCATCACGCCGCCATCCATGTCCATCTCGTGCAGTTCGCTCTCGCCGGCTGCAAGGGTACTGAAGCCGATCAAGGTCAGGGACTGCGAGGCGGTCAGGCTCATGAAACCACCCGTGGCCATCTGACCCTTGACTGTGGATCGGATCCAACTGCTGTCCACCTGGACCAGCGGCGCCTGAGCGTGCTGTGTATGGGCAGCAGGTTTGGACGGGACCTTGTCAGCAGCACGTGCGACGGGTGCCAAGGCACCAGCGAGTATCAGGGCCAGACTGGTCGACACCAGAGCGGATCGGGTCATAAGCGAATTGATCATGCAGTCCTTCATCCATGAGCGACGCAGCGTGCTCATGTGGGGCACTCTACACCGGGTGCATGTGTCCCACCCTGACCAAGCTCAAGTGCCACAGCCGGCTCAAACCGCCTTCAAAGTACGGCGGTACTGCACGGCCTCGGCAATGTGCGACTGAGTGACTTCATCCGAGCCGGCCAGGTCGGCAATGGTGCGCGCCAGACGCACGACCCGGTGGTAGGCCCGCCCTGACCAGCCCAGGCGCGCGCACACGTTCTGAAGGAAGGCACTGGCCTCGGCCCTCACGGCAGCATGCTCATCCAGCGCAGTGCCCGTCAATGCGCTATTGAGGCAGGCCTGACGCTTGTGTTGGCGCTCACGGGCAGCCAACACGCGCTCGGCGACAACGGCAGTGCGCTCGCCGTCAGGGCTGCGCGCCAGCACGTCCGGGCTGACCACGGGCACCTCGATTTGCACATCCACACGGTCCAACAGCGGGCCGCTGAGCTTGCTTTGATAGCGTGTGACCTGGTCCGGGCTGCAACGACAGGCCTTCAAGGGGTTGCCATGGTGTCCGCATGGGCAGGGGTTCATGGCGGCAATCAACTGAAAGCGCGCAGGAAAGTCATGCCGACGCGCCGCACGCGAGATGGTGATGTGCCCGGTCTCGAGCGGCTCACGCAGGGCCTCCAGGGCCGCACGGGGGAACTCGGGCAACTCATCCAGGAACAGCACGCCATGGTGCGCCAGGGAGATTTCACCCGGCCTTGGTGGCGAACCTCCGCCCACCAGGGCCACAGAAGACGCCGTATGGTGCGGGCTGCGCATCAGGCGCTGGCGCCAATGGGCCGTGTCAAAGTGGCCCGCCAGGCTGAGCACGGCAGCCGATTCCAGGGCCTCGTCCTGCGTCAAAGGGGGTAGCAGCCCCGCAAAGCGTTGGGCCAGCATGGATTTGCCCGTGCCTGGCGGGCCCACCATCAGCAGGCTGTGCCCACCGGCGGCCGCCACTTCGAGCGCACGCTTGGCGGCGGACTGCCCTTTGACATCCTGAAGGTCCCATGAGGGGCCAACTGCATCAACCGGTACCTGGGCCTGGGCCCGCACCAGGTCTGCGCCCGTGCCTTGCCCATCTGGCCTGAGCGCTTCGACCACATCCAGCAAATGCCGCGCACCGTAAGTACGAGCGCCGTCCACCAAAGCGGCTTCGGCCGCACTGGCTTGCGGCAGCACCAAGCCGCGGCGAACGCCATCGCGGCGGGCACGCTCAAGGGCCAGGGCCATGGGCAAGGCGCCCCGTACCGGCCTCAACTCGCCCCCCAGGGACAACTCGCCAGCGAACTCCAGTTCGGCCAGTTTGGCCGGATCGACATACCCCATGGCAGCAAGAATGCCCAGCGCGATAGGCAGATCGAACCGGCCCGACTCTTTAGGCAGATCTGCTGGCGCCAGGTTGACCGTCACCCGCTTGTTGAAGGGGAAATCCAGCCCGGCATTGCTGAGCGCCGCCCGCACTCGTTCGCGTGCCTCTTTAACCTCGGTGTCCGCCAGGCCGACCAACGTGAATGAGGGCAGGCCGTTGGCGAGGTGAACCTCGACGGTGACCTCCGGGGCCTTCAGGCCGTCCAGGGCGCGGCTGTGAACGATCGCAAGTGACATGGTGCGCATACATTGAAGATGATCCCGGGATTCTGCCCAGTGGAAAGTTTGCCCGCGCCCCTCTCAAGGGCGATGGTGACCGCCATCGCCACCCGAGCAGGCACCAAGCAAGTGCACATCAATCAATCACTTGTGGATTTTTCACGTTGATGCACATACTTCGTGCGAATTGCATGACCGCATACCATTTAGGTGCAGACAAAACAGGGCCGCGTCGCCGGCTCACCGTTTTGGCGCGCTGGCATAGATCGTGCAGACCATAGACCGTCTGAATATTTTTGCCAACCTCACTGGAGAACCAACCATGAAAATGGTGACCGCCATCGTCAAGCCCTTCAAGCTTGATGA
>Ga0209066_10006410_pt1 | contig 12008 bp, 8 predicted proteins | sample All_14_2_FD_187198 | JGI IMG/M metagenome (GOLD analysis project Ga0209066, IMG submission 187198) | Freshwater microbial communities in response to fracking from Pennsylvania, USA - Allegheny Zone_MetaG_DW_15 (SPAdes) (version 2) ...
CCGACGCAGGAACGCCCGTCCTACAATCCTGGTCGCACCGGCGGCGGTGATCAGGGTGGGCGCGGTCGCGAGGACAGTTACTCCCGTCGTCAGGCCGAGCATTTGCAGGGACAAAACGACGATGCGCGCGGCAATAGCCGTTACGTGGAGACGCGCGGCCAGGACCGTCGCGAAGATCGCCAGGATCGCCGTGAAGATCGCTGGGATCGTCGCGAGGATCGGATCGACCGTCGCGAGGACTACTGGGATGCGCGCGAGGATCGGCATGATCGCCGCGAAGACCGTCGCGACTACCGGGAAGATCGGCGTGATAGCCATCGCTGGAACACATGGAACGACTGGTACCGGCACGATTACCGACAGGATCATCGTTACGACTACCGCTACGGCAACCACCGGGATGATTGGCGCCGCAGCGATTGGCGTCGCAGTTGGCGGCATGGTTGGGCGGGTACGCGCTACCGCTCGCCTTACCGCTATTACTACCCAAGTGGCTATCGCTATCGGTCGTGGCGAATCGGCTATGAACTGCCTCTCGCCTTCCTGATCGCGGACTACTTCCTTGACTACCGTCCGTATGGCCTCGCACCGCCGCCCTACGGTTGCCGCTGGTTGCGGGTCGGAGACGATGTGATGCTGGTGGACATGCGCTCTGGGGTGATCGTCGACATCCTCTACAACTTCTACTACTGAGTCCGCCTTCGGGCGGCACGGCAGGAAGCCAACAGGCCGGACCTTCGGGTCCGGCCTGTTTCGTTTGTCCCGTTGGCTGGCACACTTCCTGCCACGTCGGATGATCGACCCATCGGGAAATCGGCATGTCGCTTCGCCTGCGTCTGACTTTGAGTGTGATGGCTTTGTTGCTGTCGCTGGCCCTGCTGGCCGCCATGGGTGTCCGCGCGCTGACCATCGACCTGCAGAGTGCGGTGGGCGAAACGGCGACTCGGGTCGGGCAATCGATGGTTACCGTGTTGGAAGACACCCGCGCCACCGCGCACGGCGCACCCGAAGCGTCGCCATCACGGTCCGATGCAGAAGCCGTACAGGCGCTGCGTGCCGAAGCCTTGGCTGCCATGGCCGCCAATCGACTGCCTTCGGATGTATCACGCGATGTCCGTGTGATCGTCAACGGCAAGGTTCTCAGTGCCGAGGAGATCGCCCGTTTGCCCGAGTGGTCATCTTCCGACGTACAGCGTTTTGAGCACTCCGTCGAAACCGATCGCTCCGTGGAGGGCGCGGACGCGACACACCACGAGTTCCGGATCGAGGTGGTGCGCAGCCAGCAGGCGCCCGCACTGAAGGTGCTCGGACCGACCGGGCTCGATCTGATTCCACTGCCATCCGCACCGGTGGATGCGGCGGTGCAGCGATTTGCTTCGCAACTGGCTTGGGGTGCGATGGCGCTGTTGCTGCTGGGACTGTTCATGGCCTGGTGGGTCGCGGGCCGAATCGCGCGCCCCTTGCGTTTGCTGTCCGAGGCGGCCATGCAGGTCGGGCGCGGCGAGGCGGGCTTCCAGATTGACGAATCCGGTCCACGGGAAGTCCGTGCCAGCGTGCATGCGTTCAACCGGATGTCATCGGATCTCGCGCGCCTGCAACAAGAGGCCGAGGCATTGCGAGCACAGCGCGAGCTGGCGGAATTGGGCGACATCGGACGCGGACTTGCGCACTCGCTACGCAATCCCCTGCATGCGCTCGGACTCAGTGTGGACGCGCTGGCGCAGTCCAACAACGATCCCGGCGCGCTGCAACTGGCAGCACTCGGTCGCGAGCAGTTGCATCGCATCGATCAAGCCTTGCGCGGATTTCTCGCTTTGTCCTCCGGCGTTGATGCGGACGCCACCCCGGTGTCGGTTGCGCAGACGGTCGATGACGTGCTGTTGGAAGCCGCACAGCGGGCAGCAGGCCAGGTTTCGTTTCGCAAGGCGGGGCCGGATTGTCAGCTTTGCGCGGTGCCAGCGGAACTGCGTATCGTCGTCCACACGCTGATCCTGAATGCGGTGGAAGCCAGTCCGGCGGGCGGTGTCGTGTCGGTTGAGTGGTCGATGATTGAGGATGGGGTTGAGCTGCGAGTGCGAGATAGCGGCGACGGTGTGCCTTCATCGGTACGTGAACGCCTGTTCCAGCCCCACGTCAGCAGCAAGCCCACCGGCGCGGGCATGGGGTTGTATCTGAGTGAACGGATCGTGCGGCAGCGCTATCGCGGTGAAATCCGCGTCGAAGACCGGTCGGACGGGCCTGGAACCCTGGCAATCGTACGCATGCATGCGCGGCGTGCAGGTGTCGGGCAAACGAGGTCATTGTCATGACGGCTGAACGGTCGGCCATCCAGGTGCTGCTGGTTGAGGACGACCCGGCGCAACGCTTGCTGGTCGGTGACCTACTCAGTCAACAGGGTTACCACGTGCAACGTGCGGCAGGTTTGGAAGAAGCGCGGCAAGCGCTGTCCGAACCGAACCTGCAACTGGTGATTTCGGACTTTCGACTGGCCGATGGCGATGGTTTGGCGCTGCTGCGCGAGGTGCGCTCGCGTCGCGCCGAGCTGAGCTTCGTGCTGGTCACGGCATACGGCAGTGTCGAGCATGCGGTGCAGGCGATCCAGGCTGGCGCCGATGACTATCTGACCAAGCCGTTCGAGCGTCAGGCCTTGTTGCTGGTCGTACAGAAGGCGCTGCGCAGCGGCGCGTTGCGCGAGGAAAACCGACGTCTCAACCAGGCCTTGGGTGAGCGTGAGCAACTGGTGGATCTGATTGGGCGCGCGCCCGCGATGCAGCGCCTTTACCGGCAAATCGAACGCCTCGCCGTGACGGATGCAACCGTGCTGGTCGAGGGCGAGTCGGGTACCGGCAAGGAATTGGTTGCACGCGCCCTGCACAAGTTGTCGCGTCGTTCCTTGCGCCCCTTCGTCGCGGTGAACTGCGCGGCGATTCCGGAAGGCTTGTTGGAAGCGGAGTTTTTTGGCGCTGAGCGCGGCGCCTATACCGGTGCCCAGGCGCAGCGTATGGGACATTTTGAACAGGCGGATGGCGGCACGCTCTTTCTTGACGAAGTGGGTGAACTGCCCTTGGCCCTGCAGCCCAAGTTGCTGCGAGTTCTGCAGGAAGGGCGTGTCACCCGCGTCGGCAGTTCGCGCGAAATCGCGGTCGATGTGCGTCTGCTGGCGGCGACCAACCGCGACCTGAAACGTGAAGTGGCGGAAGGAAGGTTTCGCGAGGATCTGTATTGGCGTCTGAACGTGGTTGGCCTGCAGTTGCCACCATTGCGCGACCGACGCGAGGACATCCCGTTGTTGGTGTCGCACATCGCCGAACGGGTGGAGCGTCAGCATGGGCTGCCGCATTGCCGCTTCCCGCGCGGACTGTTGCGCGCGTTGATGGATCGGTCCTGGTCGGGCAATGTGCGTGAGCTGGCGAATACCGTCGAGCGTCTTTTGCTGCTTGCCGAAGACGGCGAGCCAAGTGCCGACAATCTGCCCGATCTGGGTCGTGCGCGCTCCGATGGTGGTATCCGTCTGCCTGCCGAGGGTCTGGACTGGGATGCGATGGAGCGTTCCCTTCTGCAGCAGGCATTGCAACAGACCCAAGGGCAACGCAAGCGTGCGGCGGCGCTGCTCGGTCTGCCCTACAAGGCATTTCTGTATCGACTGGAAAAGCACGCGCTGGGCGGGGTTGACTAGGAGTCTGTCGGACTTGAAGGGGAATCGGCTGCAAATCCGTCCGGGCGGTCCATTTTTCGCCGCTTCCTTGGGCAATAGTTCAACTATTGCCCTGCGAAATCGGCAAAAACTGTCCTCGCCCAGCCGAATTTTCGCTTCGATTCTTCAAGTCCGACAGGCTCCTAGGAGTCTGTCGGACTTGAAGCGGAGTCGGCAAAAAAAATCCGTCCTCGCGCAGCCAAAACGGCGCGGTGATTCTTCCCGCCCGACTGACTACCGGACCATCTCGTGGCACGCAACGAGACGATCCCGATTTGGGGATTTCGGTCCGCAATTGCGGCCATGGAACGTCTCGCACTTCGCGCAGGGTGAGGCGCAGGCCGCCTGATCGCGCAACGAGTGGCGCTGCATCGCCGATTGGCACGCTTGCTGCTGAAACGAGCTGCCAGCCGACGTCCACTCGCTGTGCTGAGCGCCACATTCGACCAAGGAGTCCTCCATGCAAATCGATTCGCGAATTCCCTACCGACAGCTCGCCATGCCATTGGCGCTTGCGCTGTTCTCCATGCTGTCCGTCGGAACACGGGCGGCTGACAAGGACGTCACCACGGTGCGCCTGCAGGCCAACGGCAGCGAGCAAACCGTCGACATCGACATGACTGCACTGACCGAGGGACAGACCCGCCAGCTCGCCACGACCTCGGGGCTGCCTGCCATCGTTACACGCACCGCTGACGGACTGATCGTCGAGGTGGCGGGTGTCCGCAAGGAAATCGTCCTGCCCGCGGTGGAATGGGTGGAACTGGAAGGTGGGTCGGGCTCGGCCAAACAGGTGAAGGTGATTCACATCGATGCGGAAGAGACCGCCGAGGGAGACACAAGCAGCGAATCCCGCCATGTCGTTCGGGTGTTCAGTGATGCGGGCGAAGCGCCCGTCACGGAAGCCGAGATCGCCGAACTGATGGCGCAGGCGGAAGCGGCCGCCGCTGAGGCAGGTGAAACGCACGCAAACGGGGATGATCAGGTCATCGTGATTCGCAAGATTGAAAAGCACGAGGAGCGCTAGGAGCCTGTCCTACTTGAGGCGTCGACGCAATAAAGGGCTGTCCTAGCGGATTTGTAGCCGGTAACCCGCAAGTCCGACGGGTTTCTAGAGGGCAGCGGTCGCCATCTGGCAAAAAGAAGGCCCACGCCTTGCGGCGCGGGCCTTCTGCATTGTTGAACTCAGTGTGTTACTTGCGGGCCAGATGACTGTGGCGATGACCGTAGGCGAAGTACACCACCAGGCCGAGCGCGGACCAGCCAAAGAACATACCCAAAGTATAGAGCGACAGGTTGAGGAACAGCAGCAGACATCCCGCTACTGCCGCGGGACCGATGACCCACACCATTGGCGTTTTGAACGGACGCGGGCGATCTGGCTGCTGTACGCGCAGGATCATCACCCCGATCGCCACCATGATGAAGGCAAACAAGGTGCCGGAATTGGAAATGTCCGCGAGGATGCCGACCGGGAACATCGCCGCGAACAGCGATACGAACACGCCGGTCAACAAGGTGATGACGTGCGGGGTGTGGAAGGTCGGATGAATCTTCGACAGCGCTTCCGGCAGCAGTCCGTCGCGCGACATCACGAAGAAAATGCGGGTTTGACCGTAGATCATCATCAGGATGACCGAGGGTAGGGCCAGCGCGGCGGCAAGGCCGATGGCGTTGCCGAGGCTGGCAAAACCCAGCAAGCGAAGTACATGGGCCAGCGGCTCTTTGCTGCACACCAACGCTTCGGATCCCGCGCACGCGGCGGCCAACTCCGGACTGCCCGGATGCAGCGGCACGCCGTCCGGTCCCAGAACAGGCTGTGAGCCCACAGCTCCCACCGCGCCATAGCTGACCAGCATGTAAAACACCGTGCAGACAGCCAGCGACGCAATCAAACCGATGGGAATGTTGCGGTTGGGGTTCTTGGTTTCCTCGGCCGCGGTCGAGACCGCATCAAAGCCGACATACGCGAAGAAGATCGATGCCGCCGCTCCCAGCACACCGATGCCGCCTAGCGGACTGCCCCAGCCAGCGGGCAGGAATGGCTCGAAGTTGGTGTCTTTTACGGCGGGCAGCGCAACGACGATGAACGCGGTCAGCGCGACGATCTTGATCGCCACCAGAACGGCATTGACCTTGGCGCTCTTGGAGGTGCCAATCACCAGCAAGCCGGTGATGACCAGCGAAATCACGAAGGCCAGCAGGTTGAATGCTCCGCCATCCATCGGGCCGGTACGCAAGAACTCAGGCAGCGGCATGCCCGCACTGATCAGCAGACCATTCATGTAGCCCGACCAGCCCACCGCCACGGCACCTGCCGCCACCGCGTACTCCAGCACCAAGGCCCAGCCGACAATCCAGGCCAGTACTTCACCCAGCACGGCATAGGTGTAGGTGTAGGCGGAACCGGAAACCGGCACCATCGAGGCCAGTTCGGCATAGGCCAGTGCCGCCAGTGCGCAGACCACTGCGGCAATCACGAACGCGATCATCATGCCGGGACCAGCCTTCTGACCGGCTTCGGCGGTCAGAACGAAAATACCGGTGCCGATGATGGCGCCGATGCCCAGCATGGTCAGTTGCAAGGCACCCAATTGACGTTTGAGCGCCTTCTTTTCCGCAGTCTGCAAGATGAGATCTAGCGGCTTTACCCGATGAAACTGCATTGAAACCCCCGAAACACTTCTGCGTGGTGGGCTCCGGCATGCGCCGGAGACAGTGCTGCTGACGCGGTCCTTGGCGTCGCTCATGGAAACGCCAAGCGGGCGTCGCGCGATGTGGCTGACAGGCACACGTCGCGGTTGCCGGATTCTCGGTTACTCTCCCGTTCCGAGCCGTCAAAGCGTGGCGTACCTTACCCCGCAGGTGGGTGCGCAGCAAGGCATCTCGACCTGCGTGGCGACGCACGCCAAGGCGCGCGCGTAACCGTTTCCGCCACCGTCAAACTCCCGATTCTGCGGTGACGAGCGCTTGCTCGCGATATCGCAATGGAACAGGCATGAACACCATCAGTCTCGGGCCTTTGGCCATTCCTCTGCCGCTGCTGCTGGTGTTTCTGGCGAGCCTTGCCGCGCAGTGGATGTATTCGCGTGAGGTCGATCATCAGCAGGTGGAGCAGGCGCGACGCGGTGAGCGCGGTTTGTTCATCGCCCTGATGGCGGGCGTGCTGGGCGCAAGGCTCGTCTATGTATTGACCTGGTCGAGTGCTTATCTGGCTGCACCATGGAGCGTATTGAACATCCGTGATGGCGGCTTCCACGCCTGGGGTGGCGTGTTGTCGGCCCTGGCTGCGCTGCTGTGGATGGTGTGGCGTGGCTATGGTCCGCCGCGTGCATTGGCGACGGCGGGGGGCGCGGCGCTGGTGGCATTCAGCCTGGCCCTGTTTGGTAGCCAGCACTACCTGCAGGCATTGCATCCGCCGCTGCCGGATCTGCCGCTGCAAACGCTGGATGGCCGACAGCAGTCGCTGCAGGCCTGGCGGGGTCGACCCTTGGTCATCAATGTCTGGGCGACCTGGTGCGGGCCATGCCGTCGTGAAATGCCGGTGTTGGCGGAGGCGCAGCGAACCCATGTGGATGTCGATATCGTGTTTGCCAATCAGGGCGAAGCGGCGAGTGAGGTCACAGCCTTTCTCGAACACTCCGCGCTCGACTTGCAGAACGTCCTGCTCGACCCTGGCTCGGAGGTCTCTCGGCACTACGGCGTGCGTGGTTTCCCGACGACCTTGTACATCGACGCTGAGGGCCGTCTGCAACATGCGCGCGTGGGCGAATTGTCGACGGGCAGTCTGGCGGAAGGGCTGGCTGCCATTCGGCCTTGAAACGCCTCAGTGTGCCCGACGCAGCAGTGGTCGAATGTGGTCGGGATCGCCCTGATTCGGGGCTGGCTGAACGTCCAGCAAGGCGCACATCAGTGCGTAGATGTCGACGCTGGCCAGTCTGCGTGCCGTGACACCGGCTCGAATTCCTGGTCCTCGCGCCACGAACAGCGCCTGCATTTCCGGCAGCGCCGGATCGAAACCGTGCGCACCGAGGTACACACGGGGTTGCAATGCATAGGCCGGTGCACGGACAGCACGCTGATTGGCAATGAGCCACGGCGGCACTGCCTGACAGATGATCGACGGAACACGCGGATGCTTGCCAAAGTGCCAGCGCGTCGGCAGCGCCTCACGCCGATGGCAACTCATGGACGCATGCGGTGACAACAACACGGTTTCGACATCCTGTTCGCGTCCGGGTCGGGGTTCGATGCCTGCGCTGGCCCCGTAGCTGATGAGGTCGTAACTGTCTGCAGGCAACAATTCATCCAGCAGAATGTTGCGCAATGGGTCGACCGCGGTCATGCCGTGGTCGGAAACAATCAGCAGATTGACGGCGCCATTCGCGTAGTGGTCGACCATCGCGACGACCTGCGCCAGCTGGCTGTCGACATCCCGGATCGCCGCCTCGGTCGCATCCTGTCGGGGGCCGTTGTAGTGGCCTTGCGTGTCGACCGACTCGAAATACAGGGTCATGAAATGGGGGCGTTGTGCGAGCGGTCGCCGCAGCCAAGCTTCGATCACCTGCAGACGTTGCGCGTAATCGAGGCTGGCGTCGTAAGGACGCCATTCCGCGGGATGTTCGCCCTGGATGTCGGCCTCCGCTCCCGGCCAGAACAGGGTTGCCGCACGCAAGCCCGCACGCTGAACCGTCAACCAGATCGGTTCGCCCTGCCACCAGCGACCATCCCTCACCGCATCGCGCTGTTGCATCGAAAACTGGCCGAGCTGGGTGTCGCGCATGGTGTTGTTGACGATGCCATGGCGGTCCGGATGCAGGCCGGTGACGAGCGTGTAGTGATTGGGAAAGGTCAGCGACGGATAGGACGCCTGCATTCCCGCGCTGTAGGCACCCTCGCGGGCAAGGCGATCCAGTGTCGGCGTATTGCCACGGAACAGATAGTCGGGGCGGAAGCCGTCGATCGAGATCAGCAGCAGCGGAGCCGGTGATGCGGCGGAATCGGCGCGCTTCGGTGTGCTGCACGCACTGATCAGCGCGCACAGAAAGGCGAACAGGACAAGACGGGACATGTGGTCGAGTATGGCAGTCGACGCCACCCGCTGCATCAGCGATGCAGGCAACTGGCGTAGAAGCTCGTCGTCGCGGGCCAGTCGGAAAACACGCCGGTGACACCAACCTGCTGATCCAGCGCCGCAAGCAGACGCCAGACGTCGCCGGGTCCGTTGATCGCATTGCCTATGCCCTGCAGGTAGTAGTCGTTGTCGTCCTGCAACGTGCCAGAACGCTCCAGCGTCCAGGTGAGCAGTTCAAAACCCTGCTGGCGGGCTTCAATCGCCAACGGTGAGGCGTGCAGCGCGCCATGTTCGTCACTCTGCAGCAGCGCCCACAGCGGTGGCGCCAGGGTGCGGATGCCTTGCTGCTTCAGCGCAGGCAAACGGTGGCGCAACTGCTCCGCGGCGGGCAGATCGGCAAGGTCGAACAGGGCAATCGCACGCTCCGCGAACGCGGGATGGCTGCGCTGCCAATGTTGGATATCGTCAATGCGGAAGGTTTGCGCACGAACCCGCGAAGGGTCGACGCCCGCCTCGACATAGTCATTCAACATTTGCTCGGCGAAGTCTTCCTGGGTGTAGTCGCCCGCAAACGGCATCTCGACCACGGGCGTCTTCAGCTCGGGTGTCATGGCGACGCCAAGTTGCTGAAACAGCGCAATCGCTTCGCGGTGTGTCATCAGCGTACCGGTCGACGCATACAGTTCCGTACGCCATGCGGGCGTACCCTGCATGAACGCCTCGACCGTGCGCGCCTGTGGATCGACGCCGTCCATCTTGCCGCGCAATTGTCTGAACTCGGCAAGGCTCAGGTCGCTGGTGCAGCAGCGCGCCGAGGCGGGCGCGCCGGTGGCGGGATCAAAGGGTGTGAAACCGGCGCTGCATTTCGCGGCGAGTGACGGAATCGACAGGATGTTGGTGGTCGCATGCAGGTCACATTGGTCATGACGGCAAACCAGTTGGCGGTCCTTGGTAAACGTCACATCGCACTCGATCACGCCGGCACCCATGCGCGCGGCCGCCAGATAGGATTCGCGCGTGTGTTCGGGAAACTGCAGCGGCGCGCCGCGATGGGCGATGGAAAAGCGACTGCGCCGGATGGGTTCGTCCAGGCAGCGTTCGAGCTGCGTCCGTAGCGGGCCGGGAGCGAGTTGATCGATCAGGTAAGCAGGTCGGGGCCCGACCTGGATGGCTGTCTCGGCGTGGGCGCAGGGGTTGCCCGCAAGCGTGATCGTTGCCACAAGCCACACGGCGGAAGTGATGCCAAGGGTGCGCATCGGTCACGCTCCATGTAGACGGATGCTCATCGTCTCAATCGGATATGTCACTGATTTGACGGCGATGTTTGGAGGTATGTGACACTTGTATTGCAGTTCTGTCACACGGATGACATCTGACTGACGCATCATAGTGCGGTCTGCGCCTTGTGCCGGATCACCTCGTCCTCAGCCATCAGAACCCATGACTTCCCAACCGACTCTTTCCGCGAAGCCCTCGGGCGCCTCCGATCTGTCACGCATTGTCGCTGCCCTGGCCTTTGTCGTCGGCGTGGGTGCCTACACCTACTACACGGTTGGTCATGCCAGCCTGACCCTGATGATGGCGGCGGTGTTCGGTGCCTACATGGCAATGAACATCGGTGCCAATGATGTCGCCAACAATGTCGGCCCTGCCGTGGGCTCGCGAGCGATGAGCATGCTCACCGCGATCCTGATCGCGGCGGTATTTGAGGCGGCTGGCGCGATCATCGCGGGTGGCGAGGTGGTCAGCACGATCAAGGACGGCATCATCGATCCGGCCAAGCTCGCTGACACCCAGACCTTTATCTGGTTGATGATGGCGGCGCTGCTCGCGGCGGCGTTGTGGTTGAACGTGGCGACCGCGTCGGGCGCGCCGGTGTCGACCACCCATTCCATCGTCGGTGCGGTACTCGGTGCAGGCATCGCGGCGGCGGGTGTGGACATCGCCGATTGGGGCAAGGTCGGTCAGATCGTCGCCAGTTGGGTCATCTCGCCGGTGTTGGGCGGCATCATCGCGGCGGCGTTCCTGTACCTGATCAAGCGCACGATCACCTACCGCAGCGATTTGCGCGCGGCCGCTGTGCAGATGGTCCCGCTGCTCGTCGGTTTGATGGTCTGGATGTTCTCGACCTATCTGATTCTGAAAGGTCTCAAACAACTGGTCGTGGTGGAGTTCTGGCCCGCATTGATGATTGGTCTGGTGCTCGGTGCCGTGGTGCTGGTGCTGGTGCGCGTGCGTCTGAAGGCGGTTTCGCATCGGCTGGAAAGCGACAAGAACGCGGTCAACAAGTTGTTCGTCATTCCGCTGGTGTTTTCCGCCGCGCTGCTGAGCTTCGCGCATGGTTCGAATGATGTGGCCAATGCCATCGGACCGTTGGCGGCGATCAACGATGCGCTGATGGGATCGGAAATCCATGGCAAGGCCGCGATCCCGGCGTGGATCATGTGGATGGGCGCCTTGGGTCTTTCTATCGGCTTGGCGTTGTACGGGCCGAAGCTGATTCGCACCGTCGGCAGCGAAATCACCGAAATGGACGAAATGCGCGCCTACTGCATCGCGATGGCGGCGGCAGTGACGGTCATTGTGGCGTCGAAGCTGGGCTTGCCGGTCAGCACCACGCACATCGCGATTGGTGCGGTGTTCGGTGTCGGCTTTTTGCGCGAGTACTTGAAGGCCAACTACCAGCGCGCCATTGAAGACATCATTCTTCATCACCGCGATCAAGGCGCGGACGAGGAATCGGTTCGTCTCTTCCTCGCTCAGTTCGAAGTCGCACCCGTCGAGCAGAAGAGCCTGATGCTCAAGGAGTTGAAGGCACGCGGCAAGCGCGGCGAGAGCCAGTTCAGCAAGGCCGAGCGCAAGGGGCTGGGCAAGGTTCACAAGGAAAACCTGGTGAAGCGCGCTCTGGTTGTGCGTGTCATTGCGGCCTGGATCATCACCGTGCCGGCGTCGGCGCTGATGGCCGCTTTCCTGTACTACACCATTCGCGGTTTCATGCTGCCGTAAGTTGAACGGGCGCTTTCGCCTTTTGCAGGCGGAAGCGTCGCAGGATCGGTTCCAGTCGATCCGCATCGATCAGGAATCCGTCGTGCCCGTGTTCCGAGCGCAGAACGCTCAGTTCGCCGTGGGGTAAGGCTTCAACCATGGCGAACTGATCGGCGGGTACATACAGGGCATCGGCTGGAATCGAGACCACCTGCACCGGGATGCCGACCTGCCCGAGTGCCTTGTCGACACCGC
>Ga0209066_10006411_pt1 | contig 12007 bp, 11 predicted proteins | sample All_14_2_FD_187198 | JGI IMG/M metagenome (GOLD analysis project Ga0209066, IMG submission 187198) | Freshwater microbial communities in response to fracking from Pennsylvania, USA - Allegheny Zone_MetaG_DW_15 (SPAdes) (version 2) ...
AGGTTTTGCCTGCTTGCAATGCGTGTCGATTCGCGATGGCCAGGTCATTGCCAGCCAGACCTTCTTTCCCAAAGTTCCCGATGCGGCCGACAACACAGACGATCTGCGCCAGCAAGTTTTTGAGGCCTTTGTCGCCTTTTATTATCTCGACACCGCCGAACGCATACCTGGCTTGTTGATTCTGGATGAAAGCATTCCGGATCTGGACGTGGTAGAAGCGCTCTTATCCGAACTGCGCGGCAAGCGTTGCCGTATTCAAACCCGCACCCGCGGCACCAGCGAGCGCTGGATGGCTTTCGCCCGTAATAATTTGCGCCTGGCCATTGCCGAGCATGAATCTTCATCGGCTACCCTGGCCAAACGATACCAGGCGTTGGTGGATGCCTTGTCGCTCAGCCATCCGATTAACCGGATGGAATGCTTCGATATCAGCCATACTCAGGGCACATCCACTGTAGCTTCCTGCGTGGTTTTTGACAAAGACGGCCCGAAAAAAAGCGATTATCGACGTTTTAATATTGAAGGCATTACGCCAGGCGATGATTACGCCGCCATGGAACAGGCGTTGACGCGCAGATTCAAACGCCTGATTGAGGAACAGAATTTGCCGGATTTGTTGATCATTGACGGCGGTTTGGGACAGGTGGGTGTGGCGCGCCGGGTGTTACAAAGTCTCGGGGTTGAGCAAATCAATTTGCTGGGCATTGCCAAAGGGCCATCGCGAAAAGCCGGGCTGGAGAAGCTGATTCTGGTGAATCAGGAACGCGAAATCAGTTTGCCGGAAGATTCACCGGCCCTGCATTTGTTGCAGCATATCCGCGATGAATCGCATCGTTTCGCCATTACCGCCCATCGCAATCAACGGCAAAAATCGTCATTGGGATCAAAACTGGAATCCATCGAAGGCGTCGGCCCCAAACGCAGGCAGGCTTTATTACAACGTTTTGGCGGTATACAGGATATTGCGAAGGCCACGGTTGAGGAGTTGGCCAAGGTAAACGGAATAAGCGCAGAGCTGGCCCTGCGCATTTTTCAGTATTTTCATACGTAATAACGGAGCTTGCCACGGAAAATCCGAACCGCGACCGTAAGGAAGCGGAAATTTTGAGATCTTCCTGAGTGGGTAGGTTGGGCCCTGGCCCAACAACTACGGAGCAAGATCTCAAAATTTCCGCTTCCTTGCGGTCGCGGTTCGGATACTTTATCTTAAAACTTGTAAGCGATACTCAATGTCGCCAGCACGGCCGCAGGTGTACCCAGACGATCGTCATTTGGTTCACGTTCACCGTATCCAGTCAGCTCTATACCCGATGTCAAATGGCGATTAATATCGTAGCTCACGCCCAGACCACCGGTACCAACGATTCCGTTATCAGATCCGTGATCCAGCTCTACTGATCGGTACTGTGCTTTGTATTTGGCGTTCATTTGCGCCGCACCGGCAAAGGCATACAGATTAAACGGACTGTCTTTTGATAGGGGCAGGTAGATTTTTCCAACCACACTGACTGCCTGCAGTGATGAATCCACAAACGCATCGCTGTTATAAACACTCAAGTACCGGGCAGTGCCCAAATAGGCGTAGTTCGCTTCCAGACCCAAATATCGATTAAAATTAAAGCCTGCGAATACACGACCAGAAAACGAGCTGTCATAATCTTGATTGAATTCAGATCGCTCTTGTTGGGCACTAACACCACCAGCAACACCCACATAAGCACCTGGTGCGGCAGCGTACATCAATCCGGAATTCATTAACAGTACAGCGGGCAATACCGCCAGTTTGATAACCTTTTTCATTATTGTAATTTCCATTGTTGGTTAAGGTTCAGGTTTTACTTGCGATAAAGGCGTTTCCATTGCAAAAGTACAGATTGCATTGCTTTTTATCGACCGCCGATTCTATAACAGCCGCCATACATCGTCAACGCCACACGTTTTTCAAAAAACTTTTCAAAAAAACCGTATTTTCCCTAAACTTTTTAATTAATTAACCGAAACAGTATTGACGGGATGCTTTACCTGGTAGAATAAATAATTAAAACAGTGATTTAAGCACGCTTCTTGCTTTAAATTACATTGAAACACTTTCAGGGGATTGCGCATGAAGACATTACTACTCTTAAGTGCTTTATTGATGCTGTCCGTAAGCGCGCAGGCTACGCAATATTACGGGCTGGGACTTTGCGCTTATCCCCAGTATCAATGCATCAAAATTCAAAAAGGTCAGTCCTGGGATAACTTGTTCCCGGACGAAGAAAAACGCGATATCGTGCAACGCATCAACCGCACCTACAATACCTTATATCCCGGTAAAGAGATTGTGGTGCCACGTAATATGGTCAACAAAACCCTGCTCGATTTTGCACCCTTCCCCCTGACTATCAAGCCAGAAGGTGAAACACAAGTTATCGTGGATCAAGACAAACTGGCCTGGGGCGCTTACGATTTGTCCGGTCATCTGGTCAAATGGGGTCCCATTTCCTCCGGCAGAGACAAGTGTTCAGACAGTAACAATTCTTGCCGTACCATGACCGGAATTTTCTACGTCTTCAGTAAAGAAGGTGATAAATGTCGTTCAAACGTGTTCCCTATCGGTAGAGGGGGCGCAAAAATGCCGTACTGTATGTATTTTCATAAAGGATTTGCCTTGCACGGTTCCGATGATATTCCAGGATACCGCGCCAGTCATGGTTGCGTGCGGATGTTCACTCGCGATGCAGTATGGTTGAATCGCGACTTCGTGATCACCGCCAATGAAAAAAACAATTATGTTGGAACCCGGGTAGTTGTTCGTCCAGTTACTTCAGAGCCAGCAAGGAGCACACAATGAGAACAATAACAAAATCCAGTCGAAATCTGGCCTTGATGTTGCTGTTGTGCGGTGTTGCCGGCCACCCGCTTTACGCCGCCGACCAGGAGAACAACAACAAAAATCCCATTGGTTGTCTGAACGTGGGGCACCAATTTGACATGCGTACGTTGCGCTTGCTGCCGACCGATGCCGGTCAAACGCAATCCCTGTATTTTTTGTTCAACAAAACAGGGCAAAAAGTGACCTTGTTCCAGATGCGAGAATCGGATAATTCGCGCAGTATGTATATGAATCATCAAATTAATCCTGAACAATGGGGTGTTTTGTCAACCTCGGAAAAACAGGTTAAATTTATCTGCACGATTCCTGAAGCCAATTCGCGCTACGGTCGAATTGTGGACTGTGCCGAAAGTTTGCGTGTGTGCGAATACACCAAAGTGAAATACGGATTGAACAATCGGGGTAATTACTGGTTGGTCAACAGCAATAGCAAAAATGGTGCGATAGGGGACGTGGTGCGTTATGGCATTATCCCAGGGGCTTAATCGGTTCACGCCCAACCATTTGGTCAAACTATTAAAAAGGAAATTGCCATGAAATCACTGTTGCCATGGTTTTGCCTGGTTGCCACTGCCGGCAGTCAGGCCCTGTTTGCTGCGGACGGAATAGATGCCTACCGTCAGGGAAATTATATTCTGGCTGCGGACAATCTTGCTTCCCGCAGCGATAATGATCCTGTGGCGAATTATTACCTCGGCATGATGCGCCTTTATGGCTATGGTCAGCTGAGAAACAACACCATGGCCCTGCGATATTTCACCGATGCCGCCGCCAAAGGCTATCTGCCGGCGCAATCGTTATTGGCAAAATACTATCTGGTTGAAGCGAAAAATCCCGAACAGGCCGTTCAATGGTTCAAAAAAGCGGCAGAAGCCGATGACACCGCCGCGCAAATGTTCTGCGCAGCCGCATATCAGTTTGGTTATGGGGTCAAAAAAAATACGGATACGGCGCGACGCTATTTTATTGAAGCGGCAAAAAACGGCAACGACATTGCCCAATACGCCCTGGGTATGCAATTTCTTGAGAGTCGTGACAGTCGAAACAAAAAAATGGGCGTGATTTGGTTAAGCAAATCCGCTGACAAAGGCAATCCAAAAGCCCAATATGAACTGGGGCGAATGTATGCCGTGGGTGGTGCGGTTGCTCAGGATAGCTTCAAGGCAAAAGGCCTGTTGGAAAACGCCGCCAAACAAAATTACGCTCCGGCCTTTTTGGCCCTGGGTGTGCTGGCCGGCAAAGAAGGTGATTATCAAGCATCAAAAGACTGGTTAAGCAAAGCCGCCGACACCAAAAATCCGAGTGCGCAATTGGCGCTTGCTCAGGTCTATCTCGATGACAAAAGCCCATTTTACAGCAGCCGAATCGGTCTGAATTTGATGGAAGAGGCAGCCAAACAAGGTTTGCCGGATGCCCAGTTGGCACTGTCCAAACTATATAAAGAAGGCAAAGGCGTGGATGCCAATCCTGAGTTGGCCAAAAAATGGGCTGAGTCAGCGGCCAAATCGTCTGCTGTAAAAGCGGCTCCTGTTGATGTCAGTGTTCAGGTTGCCAACTGGTTAAGCAATGATCGGGACAGCAATATTATTCATGGCGCATATCAATTGGGCGGCATATACACCAATTGGCATAATCCTTCTGCATTGCAGCAAAACACCTACAACCAAGCGCCGCAAATGGACGTGATCACCCGTCAGGCTTTATATAAACCACAATTTGTGATTGTGAAGCCGGGTGAAGTGCCCATCAACGATTATTTCAATATGCTGGCGCCGAGCCTGGCCGGCAATCAAGCTGCTCAATGGCATTATCCCCGTTATCTGCTCGACAGCGACATTGAAGCATTGCAACGCAATGATTCATGGGTACTGCAACGAGACGCCAACAGCCCAAAGGTTGATCTCAATACCGTTTACGCGCCCGAATACAAAGTCAAACCCTTTAATTATTTCGCTGAGAAAGCCCAGGGCTGGAAGCGTCTGGCCAATTATCAAGCCGTGCTCAGCCGTCTGTATGGACAAGCTATTCTTGGTAATCCCGAAGCGCAGTTTGATCTGGGGCAACTGTACCAATATGGTATCGGCGTTGGTAAAAGCCCGGAACAAGCGATCACCTATTTCCAACTGGCTGCCGAGCAGAAAGATGTGCGGGCAGAGTACAATCTGGGTCTGATCTATCTTGAAGGACAAACGAACCCGGTTGATTATCAAAAAGGCATCGACTGGATGACGGATGCTGCTTTCAAGGGCAATGCTTATGCTCAATACGTTCTGGCCAATATTTATGAAAAAGGATTGACAGATCCGTCAGGTACGGTCGTGGTTAATCCGGATCATCAGCAAGCCATGTCCATGTATTATCTGGCTTCTGCAAATCATTTTGCCGATGCGGAATATCGTTTGGCGGATATGTTCGTGAAAGAAAAAACAGCCGGCATGAGTGTGACAGCCCAGGCCAATCGCAACAAACTGATCAAACGCCTGTACCACGGCGCCGCGCATCAGGGCGTAGCGGATGCCGTGCTGCCTCTGGCATTTTATGACGCCATGGACAGCGACCCGGTCAAACAAAGTCATGCCTTTGATGTAGCCAGACAAGAAGCGCGAGCAGGCGATCCGATGGCTGCCTTGTTGCTGGGCATGATGTACGAGCGCGGAATTTCCGTGCCGGTGGATCAGGTAGAGGCCATTTACTGGTATCAGCAAGCGGGTCAAAATCCGGTTAGCCAGTTTGTGTTGGGCACGTATTTTACCGAGGGCATTGGCCTGAGCAAAGATACCAACAAAGGCCGGGATATGTTGCAGCAATCGGCGGACGCCGGTTTTACCTATGCAAATCTGAACCTCGCAATTTTGAATCAGCAACAGGGCACTCCTTTCCTTGAAGAGTTGGAAAAGGCTCGTCTGGCTGGAAACAGCAAGGCCGGGATATTGCTGGCGGATTATTATTTGCTGGAAGCCAAAGATCCGGAAAAAATGAAGCAAGCCAGCGATATTTATCAGTATCTGGCTGAAAAAGGTAACAAAGACGCACAATTGAAATTGGCCTTCTTGCTGGAGCGTGGTTTGGGTGGTCCCGCCAATAATGAGATGGCTGCTCAATGGTATACCTTGTCAGCCGAACAAGGTCAGCCCGCCGCGCAATATTTGCTGGCTCATATGTATCAAATGGGGCGCATCGGTACTTCGCCAAATTACGCAGAAACCAAAAAATGGTATCAGGCTGCGCAAAGTCAGTATCCACAAGCGTCTGTTGCCCTGGGCTTTGTAGAGGAAACAGTGGACAACAATTATGAGACTGCGGCGCAAAACTACAGCCGCGCTGCGGATACCGGTGATGCCATCGCGCAATTTAACCTTGGCTTGATTTACGAAAACGGCAAGGGCGTCGCGGTGGATAATCAAAAGGCGAAAAGCATGTATCTGCAATCGGCTCAGCAAGGTTATGCGAAAGCCATGACGCAATTGGCAGGCCTGTATTTCAAAGGCGTGGATGGCAAGCGCGATGATCAACAAGCCTTGAACTGGTATAAAAAAGCGGCTGCTCTGGGTGATCAGGGGGCGTTGTATCAGCTGGGATTGTTCTCTGAAACGGGTGTTGTCAGCCAGCTTAATTTCCCGGACGCGCTGAGCTTTTATCAAAAATCGGCTGATTTGGGCAATGACAAGGCGCAACTGGCGCTGGCTCGTATGTATCAATATGGCCTGGGTGTTGCCAAAGATTATCAACACGCGGTTGATATCTACAAAACCCTGGCTGCCAGAAATAACGCATATGCTCAATATCAATTGGCGGTGATTTACATTGACGGTCGATTGGGAGAGCCTCAGCTGCAACAGGGCAGGGCTTTACTGGTCAAAGCAGATGCCAACGGCAATCTTCAGGCACGTAAAATGCTGCAATGGCTTGATGCGCAACAACAACCCAAGCTCAGCTATATCGAACCGGTTCAACACGAAGCTGTTACGGTACGCACGGGTCAGGAGCCGGATATGATGTATCTGGAGGCGATGAATGAGTGGAATCGAGGGGATGAAGTGACCTCTCGTTCAATATTGAAGACGCTCATCAAAACGCATCCAGGCTATGATCCAGCCAAACGCGCCTATGAACAGTTGAATCAGCAGATGCAGGATGCGGATAAAACGGTGGGGTAAGGGACGGACCCCACCGAATATTTTTTTCAAAAACAAAAAAATGCCCGAAGCATCCCGAACCGGTGAACCGGTTCGGGTGTTTGCGGACTTAGAGCGACGGAAACACAGGGTTAAGCAGACATGGCCTTGAGTCGTGCGACCAGACGGCTTTTGATTCGTGCAGCTTTATTTTTGTGGATCAGACCTTTGCCAGCGGCTTTGTCAATGACAGGTTGTGCTTTGCTGTAGGCTTCACGGGCTGCTTCAGGGTTGCCAGCTTCAACGGCCTTGAGAACGTTTTTGATGTAAGTGCGGTACATGGAACGCGCACTGGCATTGCTAAGACGCAGTTTTACGTTTTGACGGGCTCGTTTGATTGCTGATTTAATATTTGCCACTTAAAAATCTCCAACTTATTTCAGGTATAACAAAAAGATGCTAATAATGCCCAATAACAATATTTTTGTCAATGGATGCGTTGGGATCCTAACGTGAAAAAGCAGTTTTATCCATTTATTTTTGATAAAAATTAATTTATAAGCAAACGGCAGGTGCCACAATCAAAGCCCCCGGTTGCTATAAACAAAAATTAATTATAGTCTGTCGTTTTTCCCCATCCCAAACAGCCCATGCTTCAGGTCCACTCACTCAGCTTCGATTACGGCGACAGGCCTTTGCTGCAAAACCTTGATTTCTCTCTGCCTGCCGGGCGTCTCCTGCACCTGCGCGGTGACAACGGAGCGGGAAAAACAAGCTTGCTGAAATTACTGGCGGCCTTGCTAAGCCCCACGCGCGGCGACATCACCTGGGAGCAACGCTCGATTCATGACGATCGCTCCGCCTGGCAACAAATGCTCTGCTTTGTCGGGCACCGACCCGGATTAAGCCCGCAATTAAGCGCACGGGAAAATTGTTACTATGATCGGCATTGGCGCGGACAAGGCGTCCTCGATGACCTGTTTGAACGCTTTAATCTGGCCGATTTGGCCGATATCCCCTGCGGACAGCTATCCGCCGGGCAACAACGGCGCGTTGCTTTGTTGCGCCTGGCCATGACCGATGCCAAAATCTGGTTACTGGACGAACCGCTGGTTGCCCTTGATGAAGACGCCATCGCGCTGTTGGCAAGCTGTCTGCGTGAACATCTGGACAAACAGGGCTTGATCATCATGACCTCTCACCAGGCTCTGCCTCCGTCTCTGCACGAGCATGAGGAGTATCATCTGTCATGAACGGATCACCTTATTTTCTGCGTCAATTGCGCCGGGACTGGCATAGCCAGGTGCGCCAGCCCGGGATGATCATCAATTCCTCCCTGTTTTTTATCATGATCACTGTTTTCTTTCCCCTGACCATGCCGCCAGACGCAAATCTGTTGCTGCATATCGCACCAGGTCTGGTGTGGATAGCAACGTTGTTGTCCATGTTGCTTGCTGCGGAACGTCTGTTTCAGCAGGATTATGATGCCGGTGTGCTGGAACAATGGCTGGTGTCAGGTAACAGCCTTGCGCTGTTGTTGTCGGCCAAATTGCTGGTGCAGTGGTTGCTGACCATCATTCCTCTGTTGTTGTTTTGTCCAATCCTCGCCTTGTTGTTTGGTTTTTCTGCGCAGCAAGTCGGCGTGTTGGCGCTCAGCCTGATTGTCGGAACGCCAGCGCTGTTGGGCTTATGCGCGCTGGCAGCAGCCTTTGGAACGGGTTTGCAACAAAAGGGTGTGTTTATGGCGTTGATTTTGCTGCCCCTGGCCATCCCGGTGATGGTGTTCGGCAGCGGAACGGTGGTGGCTGCCTTGAATAACGAGCCGGTATCGGGATATTTGGCGATTCTGCTGGCGCTGTCGATCGTCACGATCAGCTTTTTGCCGGTTGCCATTGCGGCCGTGATTCGGATTAATCTGGCCGAGTAGCCTGAGTTTCACCCGAATCGTAGCTACGTTGGAAATAAAAATTGCAATTGGGCCCGCACGGTCCAATTTGAGAATTCTGTCGGTCTTACGGTATTGTAAAACCCTTGTACATTGATATTAATGGGTAATTTTTCAATCTTGAATAATCGTCCTGCGCCGCCGCCGAAGGGTACCGTCCAGACATCGTGTGTGGGCGCCTCCCAATTAGCAGTAATAATTGGTGACGATGTAACATACCAGCCTTTTGGCAGATTGTAGTTTATGAAATACTGCGTCAGGAATTGATTGATTTTGGGCGTTCTGGCGTCTCCTGTTACCGACCAGATGTTGTTAGCCAACGCGCCAATGACCCAATGGCCGGGCATGGTTAAAATAACTGCGGAAGGGCCGGCACCCCATCGGGATGGACCAAGGACAGCATTGCTTGACGTGGGCGCCAGAAACGTAGGCCCAAGGCCCCATATGAACTTTCCTGGCGCGTTGGGTGACAGAAAGAAAGTTGGATTAAGATTTCCAACCCCATCAACGGCACCATGTGGCTTCAAGAGATCGGGTTGATGAATGACCGGTAAGATCGCCCGGGTGATAATATTCCATTTGGGCGTGAGATGATAAGGAATAACCGGCTGGATATTCATGACATTTTGGTTTCTGCCAAAGGGTGGAATATTCAAATTGGTATTATTTTGAAAAGGCAAGCTGATAAGATCCGCTACAGGGTTTTGTGCTGCCTTTGCCAGCGCTTCAGTATCCGTGTGCGCTTCGGTTGCATAACTGGATGCGATCATCTTTAAAAACAGCAGACCAAATAATAGCCCGTGTTTTATCTGCCGATATAAAAACCGTTGTTGAGTCATAAGGTCACATCCTGTAAGCCATTTTTTTTATTGACAATGTTGATTGTACAGGTCATTTAAAGATTTCACCAAGCCTTAATCTGGCTGATTAGCCAGGTCCTGGTGATCTTGTCTTGAATGCATGATAAAATTGCCGTTTTTTCCTGGTTGATTAATTCCCTATGTGGAAATTTTTATATCAAATGGCGTCGCCGCGGCTTTTTTATCGCTGGACGCAGTCGTTTTTGCCCTGGCTGGGGGCGCTGGCTTTGTTGTTATTGACTGCCGGTGTCGTTTGGGGATTGGCTTTTGCGCCGCCGGATTACCAGCAGGGTGATGCTTTCCGTATTATCTACGTCCATGTTCCCGCCGCGTTTTTATCCATGAGCCTCTATGCCGCGATGGCTTTTTGTTCTTTGCTGTTGCTGGTCTGGCGGATCAAACTGGCTGGGCTGATGATTCGTGCGCTGGCTGAAACCGGGGCCTGTATGGCGTTTTTGGCCTTGGTCACTGGCAGTATCTGGGGTAAACCGATGTGGGGAACCTGGTGGGTTTGGGATGCCCGCCTGACCTCCGAGCTGGTTTTATTGCTGCTCTACGCCGCCGTCCTTGCAAGCGCCAGCGCGTTTCGTAATCGGGTGGATGGCGACAAAATTGTGGCTATTTTATGCCTGGTCGGCGCCATCGATTTGCCGATTATTCATTACTCTGTTTACTGGTGGAACACCCTGCATCAAGGCGCGACCCTGTCTCTGCTCGAGAAACCCAAAATTGCCAGCCCCATGCTCTATCCCTTGCTTTTATGCTTGCTCGGCTTTATCTGTTACAGTGCCTGGCTGGTATTACACAAAGCGCGAAATGCCTTGCTGCTGCGTGAAAAAAAACAGCGCTGGGTGCGCGAGGTGCTGAGATGAATGAGCTGTCAAACTGGTTGAACATGGGCGGTTATGCCGCTTACATCTGGTCATCTTACGGCTTGGTCTGTCTGGTGTTTGTGCTGAATATGTTCGGTATTCGCTGGCAACGCAAACATACGCACAAACAATTACAACGCTGGTTTAAAAGCAACGAACAGCCACGAAGGACAAGTCAGTCATGAATCCGGTACGAAAACGAAAATTGCTGCTGCTGGTTTTTATTGCTGCGGTATTGGCGATTGCAGCAGCACTTGTTTTATATGCACTGCGCCAAAACATCAGCCTGTTTTACACCCCGACCCAAATTGCCGCCGGTGAGGTGCCAGCCAAACAAATGGTGCGCCTCGGCGGTATGGTGGTCAAAGGCAGCATTGTGCGATCCAGCAAGGATTTGACTGTGCAGTTTGCCTTGAGCGATCTCAATAAAACCGTCCTCGTAACCTATCGCGGTATATTGCCGGATCTGTTTCGCGAAGGCCAGGGCATCGTTGCCATGGGAACGGTGCAGGATAATCAGCATTTCACTGCCAGTGAAGTGCTGGCCAAACACGATGCCAATTACATGCCGCCGGAAGTGAAAGACGCCCTCGATAAAAACCGTAAATGGCAAGATGGAGGAAAGGCATGATTGCTGAAACGGGTTTGTTTGCGCTGATCCTGGCCCTGTTTTTTTCCTGCCTGTTGGTGCTGGTTCCCTTTGTTGGTTTGAAATGGAACAAGCCAGACTGGATTGCCGCGGCACCGGTTTATGTGTGGGGGCAATGCGTTTTTGTCGCCATCGCCTGGTTGTGTTTGACGCTTTGTTTTCTGCGTGATGATTTCAGCGTGATTTACGTGGTCAGCAACTCCAGCGTTTCTTTACCCTGGTTTTATAAAATGTGCGCCGTTTGGGGCGGGCATGAAGGGTCCATGTTGCTGTGGGTCGCCATTTTGAGTCTGTGGATGCTGGCGGTTAGCCTGTTCAGTAAAAGCCTGAATCCTTTATTCCGTGTGCGGGTGCTGGTGGTGTTGGGTGCTTTGAGCATTGGGTTTTTGTTGTTTTTATTGTCCACCTCCAATCCCTTTTTACGTCAGTTTCAGCAATTAAACACCCTCGGGCGTGATTTGAATCCGCTGCTGCAAGATCCCGGTTTTTTGTTTCATCCACCCATGTTGTATATGGGCTACGTTGGATTTTCGGTTGCCTTTGCTTTTGCTATCGCGGCTTTGTGGATGGGGCAACTTGAATCAGCCTGGACCAAATGGACGCGCCCATGGACGCTCGCGGCCTGGTGTTGTTTGACCGCCGGCATCACGTTGGGAAGCTGGTGGGCGTACCGCGAGCTGGGATGGGGGGG
>Ga0209066_10006414_pt1 | contig 12003 bp, 13 predicted proteins | sample All_14_2_FD_187198 | JGI IMG/M metagenome (GOLD analysis project Ga0209066, IMG submission 187198) | Freshwater microbial communities in response to fracking from Pennsylvania, USA - Allegheny Zone_MetaG_DW_15 (SPAdes) (version 2) ...
TCTTGCCGAACGCCTCGGCATGAAGGGCTCTCAGTTGCAGGCCCGGGCCGATTTCACCCCGCTCGCTGACTACGCCCCCGCTACGAGGACGCTATCCGATGGTGGCCCCCGGCTATTCGGCCAAACGCAGCGCCTTGGCCAAGACCCTTGGTTTGGGCCGCGCCCGCACTGCCAAAGCTGCCCAAGCCAAACCGCGAAAGACGCGGGCCCCAAAGGCCTGAGCTGGACAGGCCTGACTGCTGTCTCTGCCTAAGGGAGGTCGGCGACTAGAGACTTCACGCGCTGGACAGCCGCGGCGAGATGAAGGCGCGGCGGATCGGCTTCAGGGACCGACATCGCGCCGGAATGGACCACAAGACCCGTGGAGGCCTTGATCGCCTTCACAGCGTCGTGAAAGCCTTGCCGCGCCTGACTGTTGGGATTGAGTTTGCATTCAATCGCGACGACAGGACCGCCACGGGATCTGAAATCGAGAACGAGATCGATCTCGCGATTGTCGTGTCGGTAGAACTGAGGGATCCCCTTGTCATCCGCCGCCAGGATCAGGCTCTCGATCGCATAGCCTTCCCAACACGGACCAGCCTTCGACGGCGTGCGCAACTGCTCCACCGTCTCAACGCCGAGCAGGGCGTTGAGGAGGCCGCTGTCTCGAACGTAGACCTTGTGCTTCTTTCCCAGGCCGACCATTCCGCCCTCGGGGTGGTTCGACAACCGCCGCGTCAGGCCCAGGTCGTCGAAGACGGCCAGCGCCGCTCTGAGCTCATACTTGGTGGCGAAGGTGCAGCTGCCCTCGTCCAGCTCATCGCCCTGTTTGTTGGCGATCCACCTCAGAAGGTCCGGCAGGCGTAGTCCAGGAGAGATGTTCAGGGTCGAATAGTCGTGGGCAAGCAGATTGCGGATCATCGCCCGGCGTCGAACGAGGCTGACCTCATCGCTCTCCGCATCGAGGCTGTTAGGCAGGCCGCCCCTGAGCAAATGAACGTCCGGATCGAAGGCCGGCGCGTTGGTGGCGCGCGCTTGGGGCACCAGATCTTCGGACGGATCCCGGGGATCGGGCATTTCCAAACGCTCGGCAACATAGTCTTCGGCTTGAAGCGGGGCCAAGTGCACAAGACCCACGGCGCTTGTCAGCCGGCGTTGAAGCGCGCGCGTCGTCGCCAGATCGATGGGGGCCACAACGAACCGCGCCTCCTCGCCCTGTCTGTCGAGGTCGCGAAACTGCTCGACAAAGCCGTCGACCTGAGCGGATTCGAAGTGGTCGATGACCCGGATCGGCGCGGCGTGCTTCACGCTCCCCGACAGCCGCTCGACCCGCTGGGCATCGTCCCGCTCATCGCACCACTGTGCCAGCAGCCTGGATCGTCCTGTACAGGGAAGGCCGCAGAGGACGACCACCCGATGGCTCCGTATCGCCGCGTCGAGCGCCGATCTCGCCCGATGGCGGCGCACTACTGCGGTCTCACGAGATCGAGAACGACGACCTTCACTCGGCCGGTCTGCGCCTGGGCGCTGCCCGCTGTCAGCGCACTCTGCAGCGCCTCGGGCGTCGTCGGCGCCGGCGCTCCGCCTGGCGGGCGCTTGAGCGGCTTGGTCGTTCCGGCGCCGAACCACAGCACGAGGTAGATTCCGGCCTCGGCCCTCCAGTCGTTGACGTACAGCCGCTCAAGCTGATGGTCGGCGGCGGTCCAGAGCTCGGGATGCCACTGCCCCTTGATCTCGATGGGCGTCATCATGGCGCCCAGCTGGCAGATGATATCGGCGCGCTTGTCGTCGGCCAGATGTCCTTCGGGATCGGCATGGATCTCGAATGGCACGGGTCGCAACATCTTGAGGATTTCGTCGCGGCAATGCTCCTCATTGCGAGGCGTGTCGCCGTCCCAGAAGGCCTTGTAGTAGTCGACGTCGGCGCCGCGCAGCTTGCGCTGCAAAACCTCCAGCTCCTCGCACATCACCTGCTGCAGCTGGACCGCCGTGGTGGGCGGCCCGTCCGTCACCGCCGCCCGGACCGCCGCCAGCTCCGGCGCCCGCCAACTGGTCTCGACGGCCTTCCGCTTCTGCTCGGCAGCAGCAGACTTCACACGATCCGAATAGCCGTCAGGCTCTCGCTCGCTCAGGCTCTTCATGGCGACGATCGCTTCCGGCGAGGCGTCGTTGCCGAGCCGGTTGATCAGCGCGACGACGAAGTCGGCCGCGTCCCACGCGTTCGTGTCGCCCGAGGTCACCCCTGTGGGACGCCAACACATCGGATAGCGGCTCCGGAACTGGTCTAGCAGCCAGAGGAGCTGTGCGGCGTCGAGCTGCAGCCGGCCCGGATCGTCGCGGCGACCACCCAGGCGCGCCCGAATGTGCCAGAGCAGTTCTTCCTCCACCGGTCCGCCGCCGACGAGCTCAGGCGCGACCTGCTCAAAATCGATCAGGATTCCGACAGCATCCCAATTGCGGCGCCGTTCGTCGTCCAAACCAGACCCAGCACGCCGTGCGCGCATGATGCCCCTCAGCGCGTCGCGCGCAGCAGGCGTGACTAGGGCCAGGTCGATCAGTTCTCCCTCCGGATCACACGCCATGGCGGGGAAGTGCTTCAGCCATTCGATCGCCAGCGCCACGGCCAGGCTCTTGTCCCGTTCCTCTCGAACGAAGGCATAGAGGCCCGACACATGTTTGGCGCCCGCGGCGAACTGCGGTTCCAAGAAGAGACGTTGAACCGCTTCCCAGCAACCCCGTCCACGCAGGGCGTCGGCGAGCGCCTTGCCCAGGTCGGGCAGCCCGGCATGACTATCGATCGGGGCGTGCATCAACTCGCACAGCCCCGCCATCAGCCGCTCGTCCGGCAGGTCGTCGAAACCCCTGCCCGTCCGGAGCCGCTCGGCCAGGGCCGCCACGACGATATAGGCCGCGTCCCAATGCCGGCTTTCAGCGTGGCTCTCGGCGATCTCAGCGGCCGTCGGCTTGGGTGGCGAGGCCGTGAGAAAGGCGTCGAAGCCGGCAAGACTGGCCTCGCAGATTTCGGTACCGAGCCATTCGGTGACGCGGCCCGGGCCATCGTCAGTCTTGTCTCCTATGTCGTGGAAGAGATTGAGGTAGGCCTTCGCGGGTTCGACGATGGCACCATAGTGGCCCGCGCGGATCTGCTCGATGCGGCCGGCGTAGCCCTCGCGGTGCTTGGCCCAGCTGGCTTCGCGCTCTCGCCGTCGCTTGTCCTCCCGCTCCTGCTGCTTGACCTTCCATTCCGGGACGACGGGGATGGGTAGCTCGGCGAGCCAACCGAGCGCCTCATCGTCGTCGCCGGCGAACCTCCGGGCCGCCTCACGGCTTTTCGCACCCTCCGTTTCGTTATGCTGGCCAAGCCTGAGCACGTCGCGCCAACGCTGATCGGCCGTCTCCAGGTGATCGAGCAGGGCGATGACGTCATCTTCGTTAACCTGGAGGCCGTTCGATCGATCGACCATCCGCCAGTATCGACCCCAGACCTCCATCTCGCCAGGCTGATCGAGGACCACATGGCGCTGGACGGCGCGTCGCAAGGCCACGTCCTGCGAGAAGTGGCGGCTGACGGCGTCGCGGGCTTCACGATCTACACCGGAATGCACATTGAACGGCGCCAGCCAAGATGCCACCTTCTCAGGCGTGGTCGGACCATACGCCAAGCGACGGGCCAGCAGCTCGTAGGCCAGGTCGGTGATGGCGCGATCGGGATCATAGTCGTCCCGATCGGCGTCGCCGGCTTCCAGCGCGGCGACAGCGTCGAGGATAACGTCGATCCTCTCGCCCGGAAGATTGCGCACGAAGTTGAAGAACAGTCCGATCGTACGGGTCGACTGAGCAAGCTGAGCGACCACCATCCTAACCAACAGATCGTCTTCGAAGGCCGCGTACCCGATCAGGTCCGTCAGCTCGAGCGCCAGGCGAACACCGTCCTCGCCGTCCTCGGCGATAAGCTGGGAGACGATTTCCGGCCAATCTTCCGTCCTCGCCGTCTCGACAAGCCGTTCAGCCGCGTCGCTGCGAGTACCGAAGGGCTCGCCTTGATCGAGGGCGAGCTTGCGCAGCAGATCGGCGAGTTTGGCGACCAAGGCCGAGCCCTCGAAGGCCCTCAGCAGGATGCGCTTCAGCGGCCATGCCGTGTCCGCGCTGCCGAGAAGCTCACGGACCTTGGATAGCAGGGCCGGCTGGGCAAAGCCGCCGATCACGATCTCGCTCCATCCGGCGAAGTTCGGATGAGCCTTTTCCAGCCCGGCCAAGAGCCCTTGCGCCTGGGTCGTGCTCAGAACACCCACGTCGCCGTACTCCACCACACCCAGCGGGTCGGCGGCGATGGCGCTGACAGCCATTTCCGAGCTGTGCCAAGCCAGCCAAGCGTGCAGTCCGCGCAGGCTGGCCGGCACGAGATCCTCTTCGACGAAAAGCGCGTGAAGCCGCCTGCGTTTGCGCCCCGTATCCGCCTGGCGCGCCAGCCAGCGCGCACCCAGATACTCGCCGATCGCGCGGTGAGCATAGGTGAAACGCTCTGGCTCCAACGCCACAAAAAGGCGCGAGCCCAGGACATCCCGGATCACTATGCCAGCCGGCAGCTCCTTGACCTCGCTTGCCGCGACATCCTCGTCGCTGACGGTGGCCTTGGTGGATATCGCTTCCTTGCCGGTCAGGATCAGGGCCGCGAAGGCCGCGCCGGCGGCGTCCAGCACGTCCGCTTCAGAGAGCTGGGTTAGCCGATCCCCCGCCTTCTCTTCGCGGTGCTCTCGGCGAAGCAACTTCGTCGCTTCGTTGAACAGCTCGCCCTTGGATGTTGGGAGCCGATTGGCGCGCGCCACCTCCTGGACCAGGCCCAGAGTCTGAGGGTTGCTCCACAGACCGGCCAACCCTTTCGTCTCGAGACCTTGGGTTGTCGCCTCAGCCTGTTGATCGCCCATGGTCTCCGTCAGGAACGTCACGGCGTCGGGTCGCTCGAGCGGCTCGATGTGCAGTTGCAGAGGGTCGGTCTCGTAGAGGTCGCGCAAGCCTTGGAGCGCGGTGGCGCTGCGCCAATCTGCGACCCGACAGGCAAGGATAAACCTGGGAAGCTTCAGGGCCGCGAGCTTGGCGACCACCCGATCGACGGCGTCCCCCGCACCATGGGCGGGTACCTCGTCCAAAGCATCAATCACGAGCGTCTGGGCGTCTCCGAACCGTTCGACGACATCGGATAGATTGATGAGTGCCCGCGCCGTGCAGCGCTCGTAGCCGCCTACACCGTCGAGCTTGGCCAGAAGCATGGACTTGCCCATTCCCGCCTCGCCGAGGATGACGAGTGAGCGAGAGTCCGTCTGGAGAAAGCTCTCGTCTACAACGTGAGTCTGGCTTCCATCGCTGTACCAGAGGGTGCGTTGTAGAATCTTGTTCGTCACGCCAGCAACTTGCCCAAATATTCCGATGTTTGCCAGTCCTCCCACTGGCGATTGGACCAGCGTCGTTGGGCTAATTACCAATCGCACACGTTCAGTGCGTCCATTGAACGGTCGGGAGTTGAGGCGCCCGCACAGGCCGATAGCGGCCGAAACAAAGTTCCGCTTCGAGTCACGAACGGCGGTAGCGCCCAGAGTCTCAGAAGGGTCAAACCTTCGCATTCGACGATTTGATCGACACCCACGCGAGCGCGGACCCAATCCAAAACTGACGGAAGGCAAAACCCAACGCTCAGGGTCCGTGAACAATGCCGTTAAGTTGTATTTCGCGCCTTAACTTGCATTCGTGTCAGTCTTAAGTTGCACCGACAAAAACAATGGCGACCCCGGCAGGACTCCAACCTGCGACCTCGGCTTTAGGAAAGCCTTGCTCTATGCAGCTGAGCTACGGGGCCATGGGGGGTGAACTAGCGGTTCGTGACGCGCGGGGGAAGATGGGGCGCAAGAGGTTCTGCGATCCGCGTCTTCATCCCCGCGAAATCGGCGGCGGTCTTGTGGGGAGCGGTGTCGCGGAACGCTATATCTAGCCGTGAACAAAGCGGGAATCGCAGCGAATCGCCGATTCGGTCCTGATTCGTTTCACTGCTGTTCCGCCTGGCCCGTTTTGTCGTTAACCGCCGTGTGCTCGACCATGGCGCGCAGTCCCGCCAGCACCTGGTCGATGGCCTCCCCGCCCCGGCAATCGTCGGCGAGGATCAGGGACAGGGCGCGGGCGTGGACCTCGACCTGGGGCCAGGACCAGACCTGCGCCGCCGTCATGCGATGGGCCGCGTCGCACAGGCTGTAGGCCGCCGAATAGAAGGGCGGGATCTCCAGAAATCCGGCCATGTCCACCAGGGCGGAGGCGATCACATAGACCTCGTTCTCCATGTCCGGATCGCGCCGGACGCACAGGCCGTTCAGGACGTCGACCTGGTCCTGGAGGGCGAGCAGGGCCAGATCCCGTTGCGCGTCCAGCCCCTGTTCGGCGCGCGCGACGGCTTCCTCCAGGGCGAGGCCGCCCGGGCGCGCCATCTGGCGCTGCAGCGAGGTGCGGACTCTGCGGACAAGCGGCGGTTTCATGGGAACACGCTCACAGGCTGACCTTCATCGGCTTCATCAGCATGTCGATCGTGTCCTGATCCATATTGGCCTCGACCGCCTCGCCCAGCTCGCCCGACAGATCAGTCTCGCGGCGGCCCTCCTCGCCTGGCGGAGGGCCATAGTTGCGGACCCGGCGATCGGGGCCGACATAGTTTTCCGCTTCAACGAAGTCGCGCGCGTGGACGCCCAGCCAGGCGATCCGCTTCAGCAGGACCGACGGCGTCAGGGGCTTGGCCACGATATAGCTGGCGCCGCAGTCGCGACCGCGGGCGACGCGGGCCTGGGCGGCGTGCCCCAGGATCATGATGGCGGGCGTATAGCGGATCGGTTCGGTCGCTTCGCGCCGAAGCCAGCGCACGAAGTCGTAGCCGTCCATCTCGGGCATGGCGCAATCGATCAGGATGAGATCGACGGCGCGACGCTGGACCAGTTCGACCGCCTCCTTGGCCGAATGGCATTTCAGTTGTTCGCGAACCCCTGGACGATCGACCCCAGCAGATCGAGAGAGGTCGGCTGATCGTCGACGAGCAGAACCGTTGAATGCGCCAGATTGATCTTGTCCGGCGTTTCCATCATGGCGTCAGAACAGCATCAGATCGCCGGAATCTGGCGCTCCGGCCGTATTCACCCCGGCTGCGGGCCGCAGTCGCACCGCCATGTCGGCCAGGGAGATGCGGCTGACGGATTCTGCGGGCGTCGCGCCGTCGCCCAGCATCCGGAGCACGTTGGACAGGGCCTCGAGCCTCTGGGTCAAGGCGTCCAGGGCCTGGGCCTCGGTCAGGGCTTCAGCGCGGTCTTCGGGCGGCGCACGACGCACCAGGCGGCTGACCAGGGCCTCCACATGATCTATCCCTTCGCGCACACGCATCAGCTCGTCCGCGACGGCGACCAGAAGTTGGGCGTGTTCGGGAGGGGCGTGCATCAGAAGAGCTCCAGAGCGCCCGTATCGACGGGGGGACGAACGACGGGAACGGGCTTCGGCGCGACGGTGTCGGTCACGGCGCGTTGCATCGCCTTGCCGGTCACCGGCCAGTAGTGCAGACGGCGTCCGCCGTCGCCGCGCAGGCTGCCGCCCACGACCGGAATGCCTTCATCGCGCAGGAATTTCTCGGCGAAATCGGCGTTGGCGCGACCGACGTCGCGCAGACTGTCGAACATGCGGCCGCCGCCGAACAGCTTGGCTTCCAGACGGTCGCGCCGACCACCCGCCTTCAGCAGGTCGTTGATCAGCAGTTCCATCGCATAGGCGCCGTAGCGGCGCCCCGCGTCGGTGCCCGCGCCCGAGCCCTCCGGCAGCAGGAAATGGTTCATGCCGCCGACGCCGGCGACGGGGTCGCGCAGACACATGGCCACGCACGAGCCCAGGATCGTGCTGAGCACCACATCGGGGTCCGACGTGATGTGGTGTTCGCCCTGCCCGACGTGCAGCCGCTTTTCCTTGCTGTCCTTGAGGGCGGAAAAACTCATGTCAGCGGACCGAAGACGGCTTCCAGCTTGCCTTTCAGCTGGGCGACGGTGAAGGGCTTGACCAGATAGTTGTTGACCCCGAACTGGACGGCCCGCTGCACCAGTTCGCGGTCGGCGCGCCCGGTCAGCATGATGAAGGCGGTCTTGGACGTCGGCGGGTGGGCGCGCACGGCGCGCAACAGACCCAGGCCGTCGAGATTCGGCATGTTGTAGTCCGAAATGATCAGGTGCGCGGGCTTGGAGATGATGTCCCGCAGGGCGATCTCGCCGTCGGCGGCTTCGCGGATTTCGCGCACGCCAAGTTGTTGCAGACTGGTGCGGACCAGCGAGCGCATCGTCATCTGGTCGTCGACGACCAGGCAGTGGAGAGAGGCGGCGGCGGGCATGGGAACGCTCCCGGGTTCAGGCGATGGACCGTGCGCCGGGGTGGGCGCACAGTTCAAGAATGGCGGGTGACAAGCGATGGAGCGGCAGTTGCCGTTCCACGGCGCCCAGTTCGAAGGCGGCGCGAGGCATTCCATAGACGACCGAGGTCGCTTCGTCCTGCCCCAGGGTGCGGGCGCCGGCGTCGCGCATGGCCATCAGGCCCTTGGCGCCGTCGCGGCCCATGCCGGTCAGGATCACGCCGGTCATCGGTCGGCCCAGCCGGGCCACGGACTCGAACATGACGTCGACCGAGGGGCGGTGACCATTGACCGGCTCGCTCGACACAAGCCGGCAGCGCGGCGTCATGCCGGACGTGACCTCAAGGTGCGACGCCCCGCCCGGCGCCAGATAGATCTGGCCCTGCTGCAGAGGCGCGCCGTCGACGGCTTCCGTAACAGCGGGCGCGCAGGCGCGGTCCAGGCGCGCGGCGAAGCTCGAGGTGAAGGTCGCCGGCATATGCTGGGTGATGATGGTCGCCGGGCAGTTGGCCGGGAAGCCGCTCAGAACCGTCAACAGCGCCTCGACCCCGCCCGTCGATGAGCCGATGGCGAGGATATGATTGGCGGCCGGCCGATAGGCGCTGGGGACTGCGGCCGAGGCCGGCACGTCGGCGCGCGCGCGGACACGCGACCGGGCCGCCGTCTTCACCTTGCCGATCAACTCATGGAAGGCTTCCGCGCTGGCGACGGCCGGCTTGGCCACCGCGTCCACAGCGCCGATCTCGAGCGCGGCCAGGGTCACGTCCGTGCCGGCCGCCGTCAGGGTCGAGACCATGACCACCGGCATGGGCCGCAACCGCATGATCTTCTCGAGGAACTCCAGCCCGTTCATGTTGGGCATCTCGACGTCCAGGGTCAGGACGTCTGGGTTCAGTTCCTTGATGGCGGCGCGCGCCTCGATAGGGTCGGCGGCCGTGCCGACGACCTCGATCTCGGGGTCCGACTTCAGGGCGGCCGAGATCAGGCCGCGCATGGTCAGGCTGTCGTCAACCACCAGGACCTTGATCTTGCTCATGTCTCAAACCCCTCCGAGGCGGTAAGTTGTTAGTCCTGCCGTCTGCAACTGGCTGGCAGCCGGGCCTGCCACCCGCTCGGAATGACCGATATACAGGGTGGCGCCGGGGTTCATCAGCGGGATGAACCGGCTCCAGACGCGCTCCTGCGTCGGATCGTCGAAATAGATCACCACGTTGCGGCAGAAGATGACGTCGAACTTGCCCTTCATGGGCCAGTCGCCGATCAGGTTCAGTTCCTTGAACGACACCAACCGTTTCAGTTGCGGACCGGCGGTCCAGTTTCCACGGTCGGCGCGGTTGAAATATTTGCGCCACAGGGTCGCCGGCGCCGGCTCCAGCGCCTCTTCGGAATAGGTGCCGTCATGGCCTTGGGCGACCATGTTGGGGTCGATGTCCGTCGCCAGGATGCGCACGTCCAGGTCCGCCGCCTCGGGCAGGACCGACAGCAGGGTCAGGGCCATCGAATAGGGTTCCTGGCCGTTGGAACAGGCGGCCGACCACAGCCGCACCCGGCCGCCGGCGCGGGCGCGTTCGACCAGCTTCGGCAGAACCCGGTCGCGCAGGTCGTCGAAATGGTGGGGTTCGCGGTAGAAGCGGGTGACATTGGTCGTCAGGGCGGCCGTCATCTTCTGCCGCTCGTCGACCCCGTCCACGCCCTCGACCAGGGCGCAGTAGTCGCGGAAGCTCGACAGGCCCAGGGTCCGCAGCCGTTTGGCCAGGCGCGAATAGACCAGCGCGGCCTTGCCCTCGTTCAGGGCGATGCCGGCGTGGGCGTGAAGCATTTCTGCGATCTGGCGGAAGTCTTCGGCGGTGAAGACAAATTCGCCTTCGACGATGGACCCCCGTCCGGTGGCGGGATTCATGCGGCTTCCGCCTCCACCTGAGGCAGGATGTGGTCCAGAGCGATCAGGCTGATCATGCGGCCGTCGATCGAGAATATGCCTTTGACGAAGGTCTTGACCTGGTCGCTGGCCACGTCGGGCGTCGGCTGAACCGAGGCGTCGCTCATTTCCAGGATGTCCGAAACGGCGTCGACCAGAAGTCCGACCATCCGGCCGCCGATATGGGCGACCATGATGACGTGCCGGGCCGTCGGCTCGGACGTCTCAAGTCCGAAGCGGGCGCCCAGGTCGATGATCGGCAGCACAGTGCCGCGAAGGTTGATGACCCCCTTCATATAGGTCGGCGAACGGGGCAGCGGGGTCGCCGGGGTCCAGCCGCGGATCTCCCGCACGGACATGATGTCGACGCAGAATTCCTGGCGGCCGATGCGGAAGGCGATGAGTTCGCGCTGGGAGTCGTTGGCTTCGGTCATGGATCAGCTCGCGAGCTTGAAATCGGGACGGGAGGATTTGCGGCGCATGTCGGTGACCAGGACGTCCACATCGAGGATCAGAGCCACCCGGCCGTCGCCCAGTATGGTGGCGGCGGCGACGCCCTCGACCTGCTGGTAGTTCGTCTCGAGGCTCTTGATGACCACCTGGCGCTGGCCCTGGATGGCGTCGAAGAGCAGGGCCGCCTGCTGGCCGCCCTCGGTCTCGACCACCACGGCCACGCCTTCCGAGGGGACCACGGGGGTGGTGCGGAAGCCCATGGTCAGGGCCACGTCGATCAGAGGCAGGAAACGGTCGCGGAAGCGGATCACCGGGTCCACGCCGCCGACATAATGCAGATCGCTTTCCTGCGGCGTCAGGCTCTCGACGATGGCCGGCAGCGGGGCGATCAGGATCTGGTCCGCAGCGGACACCACCATCCCGTCCAGCACCGCGAGGGTCAGCGGCAGACTGAGGGTGAAGGTCGATCCCTTGCCCGGAATCGAGCTGATCGAGATGCGGCCGCCCAGCGCCTGGATCGAGCGTTTGACGACGTCCATGCCCACGCCCCGGCCTGAGATGTCGGATACGACGGCGGCGGTGGAGAAGCCGGGCAGGAAGATCAGATTGTCGATCTGCTCGTCGGTCAGGGCGGCGTCGGCCGCAATCAAGCCCTTGTCCGTGGCGATCTTGCGCACGCGTTCGCGGTTGATGCCCCGGCCGTCGTCGGAAATCTCGATGACGATCCGGCCCGAGCGGTGGAGGGCGGCGAGGCGCACCGTGCCCTCGGCCGACTTGCCCGCCGCGACCCGTTCGTCAGGCGTCTCCAGCCCGTGGTCGATGGCGTTGCGCAACATGTGGGTGATGGGCTCGGCCAGGCGTTCGACCACGGTCTTGTCGACCTCGGTGTCCTCGCCGGCCGTGACCAGGCGAACCTGTTTCGAGACCATGTCGGCGACTTCGCGGACCAGACGCGGCATACGCTGGAACACCGACTTCACCGGCTGGGCGCGAATGGCCATGACGCTGTCCTGGATTTCGCGCGTCAGAAGCTCGAGGTCTTCCAGCCCCAGGGCGATGCCCGAAGAGCGGGCCAGGCCGCTTTCCAGCACACGCTGCGACAGCATGGCCTGCTGGATGACCAGTTCGCCGACCACATTGATCAGGCGGTCGACCCGGTCCAGATCGACGCGGATGGTGACGGGCGCGGGAGCGACCGGCGCAGCGACCTGGGCCGGCGAGGCCGCAACCGGGGCCGGAG
>Ga0209066_10006415_pt1 | contig 12001 bp, 6 predicted proteins | sample All_14_2_FD_187198 | JGI IMG/M metagenome (GOLD analysis project Ga0209066, IMG submission 187198) | Freshwater microbial communities in response to fracking from Pennsylvania, USA - Allegheny Zone_MetaG_DW_15 (SPAdes) (version 2) ...
GTTGAAGTTCGAGCTGGCCGGCGCGCCACCGCGGCACGCCCGGAAAAAATCCTCCTGATGCGTGCCCTTGACGCGCGGCAGCGTGCGGGGCGGCTTCGGAAAGGCGCGGTGCGCCTCCTCGGGAACCATGCGGAACCCGTCGCCGTGCCGGCCCATGGTGAAGACCCCCTTGTCGCCGATGATCAGCGAGCCTTCCCCAGTGAACTCCCGGTTGTATTTCTTCTCCAGCGCAGTGCGGACCGGCGGCGCGTACGCCGTCTCGCGCGACATGCGCCGGTGGCCGCCCCCCCCCACCGTCTTCTCGTTGTAAGGAGCGCCGGGCGCGATGCCGTCGTACCAGTAGAGCTTGAGCGGAGGCAGCTCCCCGCGGGCAGGAAAGTCCCAGCGAATGCGGCTGCGGATCGGCCAGCTTTCGTCGCTGCCGCCGTACACCTCCTCCAGCTCGACCGACGCGGGACTCGCCAGCTTCAAGGCAAAATAGGCGTGGTTGATGATGTGGCAGCCCATGTTGCCGATGGTGGCGTTGCCGAAGTCGCGCCATGCGTTCCAGTAAAAATCAAGCAGCCCGCTGTGGAAGTCGCGGCGCGGCGCGGGGCCGAGCCACAGGTCCCAGTCCAGCTCTTTCGGAACCGGGAGTGCGGGAGGGCGCGGGGTGCCGGGAGGCAGCCCGTCCACCCGGTCGCTCCAGCAGTGGACTTCCCGCACCGGGCCCACGGCACCCGCCTGGAGGTATTCGCACAGGAGGCGGGGGCCCTCGGTCGACTGCCCCCAGTTGCCCATCTGCGTGGCCACGCCGCAGCGGCGCGCCTCTTCCGTGAGCAGCCGCACCTCGGCGACGGTGTGCGCGAGCGGCTTCTCAAGATACACGTGAATACCGCGCCGCATGGCCATCAGCGCGGGCAACGCGTGGTGGTGGGTGGGCGTGGCGATGATCACGGCGTCCAGCTCCTTGCCCATCTCGTCGAACAGCTTGCGGTAGTCGGCGAACGTCCGGATCGCGGAGGTGTCCGTCCCCGGCGACACTTCCTTGACCCGCGCCATCGCCGTGGCGATTCGGCGGCGGTCCGGATCCACGAGCGCCACAAGCCGCTCCCCGCCGGTCGCCGGGACATGCGTATGGTTGCCATCCGCTGTCACCACACTCGTCCCGTGGCCGAGGATCGCCGGGATATGCGCATGGGTCCCATAACCCCCGCAGCCGATCAACGCCACGCGCAGGGGCTTCCTCGCGGCCGCTGTGTCCTGCCCGCGCGCTCCCAACACCGTCAGGCCGCCGATCCCGGCCGCAGCCGTCTTGATAAAGTCACGTCTCTTCATTTCTCTCCCCTTTTCTTAACGCATCTCGTCCATACCTTCAAACGGATTAGGATTAAGATCAAGATTGGGAAAAACCGGGGCATTCGTAATCGCTATCGTTATCCTAATCTTAATCGCTCTCAAGTTATCCCCCTTACCTTGTCGCCCTGCCGACGGAATCCCCTTACACATCGATCGGCAGGCCGCAGGCCGCCAGATGGCATTTGTGTACGATGTAGTCGTGCCCGTAAGTGTACGGATTGACCAGCTCCCCGTTCAGCACGGCGGCGAATTCCCGCCACTGGTCTTCATAACGGTCTTTCGGCGGAGGCATTTCGATGGCCTGAATGCCCTTCTTGTAACCGCCGCGGTCTTCTTCCAACGCCAGCCGCAGAACGCCGCCGGACATGTTGCCCTTGGATTCGATCGGCTCGATGGTGATCGTCCCCTTGTCGCCCATCACTTTGAGACGCCGTTGCGAGAAGCCCTGCGCCTCGTTGATGCAGGTCCGGACCGTGGCCAAGCGGCCGCGGGAGAACTCGAGTACGGCCAGTCCGTTGTCGAGCACGCCGTCGGCTCGCGTGTACCGCATGAAGGGCCGGATGTTCTCGGGCTCCCCCATGAGCGTCACGACGATATCGATGAGGTGGCAGGCCAGGATGTACGGGATGCCGCCCTTGTAGGTCTTGATGAGCTTCCGGTAGTCGGCCCCGTCGTACCGCCCCATCGCGGCATCGAGGTCGAACACGTTGCCGATCAGACCCTCTTTCACGGCCTTGATGCAGAACTGCACAGCCGGGTTGTTCCGGTACATGTACCCCACCTGAACGGTCAGCTTCTTGGCCTCCGCCTCGTCCAGAAGCTGCTTGAACTGCGGCAGCGATTCGCCACACGGCTTGTCGAGGTGGATGTGTTTTCCCGCCTGGATGCAGCGCAAGGCGGGAGGGATGCTGACTCGCTCTTCGGTTTCGACCGCCACGGCCTGAAGCCCCGGAACGGCGAGCAACTCAGCTTCGGACATCACGTTCAACCCTTTGAACGCGTCGTTTTTCTGCGCTTTCTCCCTCAGCTTCGGATCGTCTTCCACAAAGCCGACGACTTCGAAAAGGTCCGGCAACTTGCGCAGCGTGCTCATTTTGTAGGCGTGCTGGTTGCCGGTGCCGATCTGCCCGATCTTGATGGGAGGCCGCTTGCCGGAAGCAACGTCCGCTCCCAACGCAGACGAGCGCACAATCACCGGCGCAGCCAGCGCGGCTGCGGCGGCACGCCCGAGAAAAACCCTTCTTGTCGCTTTCATCCCCTGTATCCCCCTATTATTTAATGGCGGTCAGTGTGCCACAGCGAGGACAAACGGTCAATTCGAACCGGTCGCTTCCGTAGCCTTCGTTCTCGCCGATCGCGATATGAACTCGAAGCTTTCAAACTTGAGCGGTCTCATCCTAATGCAGCAAGAGCTGCGTTCCGTCTGGCGGCCCGAACCACTGGCCGACGACCATCGGGTCAAGGCCCCCGTCCGCATCCTCGATTCGCACGCCATAGACGTCCCCCAGAGGCTCCGTGCCGCCGGCAAAATCGCAGAGCCGGATCATCGTTCCGTTAGGGTAACTCTGCGCAGGGCCGTAAAACATGATATTCCATAAGCCCAGACTCCCCATCATGCCCTGGTCCGTCCGGACCGAGTAGGTCGAGATGGGCTTTCTGTCGGCCGCCAGCGGCCGCACCACAAACAAGTCGTCACCCATGGACTCGATAATGAAGAAACCCTCATCCTGTTTTTTGACAGGCTTTTCAAACATGTACTCCGTCACGTAAGCCTGAACCATGCCGTCCATATTCAGCCCGAGCAGCGCGTTGGTATATGCCTCCGCATAAGGGGCACCTGGATTGGGATCCGGATTGGTTCCGTTGAGCGGATAAAAAACACCCTCTGACTGGTGCCTGATTACAGCCACACTGCTCGGGCCCTTGACGCTCCAAGAGTCGGAGTAGTCGCTCCGCACGCTCGCCACCGCGGCATCGTTCGAGTACGGCCCCGATCCTACAGGCGGCGGGGTGAAGGTTGCCGCCTTGACCGGCGAGGCGACTCCGGCTTTTGGCGGATCGGCCGGCCCCTTGTAGATACCCACCATGACCACATCGGCGTTATTGACAACATACGTCAGCTTCAACCCGTGAACGTCATTGGTCAGCGATTTGCCGACACTGTTGGTAAAACAGGCCAGCGTAAAGGCCGCACCGCGTGGACTGGTGTCCCAGTTGGTATTGGCGGCGGGATTCGTATCGGTAACCGCGTAGTATTTCCATCCGTTGCCCATGAAACTCTCCGGGGAGATCGTCAGATCGCGGTCCTTGTTGATCACCACGGAGAAACCGCCCGCGATCAGGTTGCCGTTGGCGCCCAGCGGCTCGAACTTGACGGAGTCGTCATTGTTGTCGTTGAAGAAGAAGAAACCGCCGTCGAAACCGTTCGTGACGGCGGTGTCGAAGTGCCAATAGCACGTTCCCGGATTGACCGAGATGCAACCGTTCAGTCCGATCGCGGCAGCCAATGCCGTAGCGGGAGGGGTTCCATCAATCGGATAGGCGCGGAACCCGTCAGTAGCCGTCCTTATCATGTTTGTGGGGCCCTCCAGGTCGGTGTAGCGCCCCGTGTCCAACGTAATGCTCTTCAGTGTCCAGCCGTGCCTGAGATAGTCGGCCGATATGCGGTCGGCGTTCAACTTCGGTGTCGGCATGGGATCGGTTTCCACGTCAAGAACCGGCCGAGGAAGGCGAGCCGCCTTGTAAGAGCCGATTACGAGCGGATCCAAACGTGCAGTCGACAATTTGAGATTTTGATAGCACACCCTGATGCCATGGGCCTCTGTCAAGCCGCCGGTCCCGCCGGCAAAGGCTGACAGCGGCATCACGACGCCGCCTATTCTGGTCTTATGGTCACGCTCCAAAGAGATATCATCAGCGGGACCACTCCACAGGACGTCGTACCCGTTTATCAGGGCAGGACTCCACTGGGTGGCGGTCGGCAGAAGCACAATGGAATACGTGGAAATCGGGCGCCGGTCGGCGTCTAGCGGAAAAACATGCGTTGTCTCGTACGTTTCGATCTGATCGATAATGAAGAAGCCGTCCACCCCATTGGTCACCGGATCCGAAAACATGAAGTCCCAGTACACAAAGTTGGCGATTCCGTTGATTTCCAGCCCGAGCAGGGCGTTCGTCCGTGTCGGCTGGGTGCCGTTTGAAGGCCAAATCACCGAGCTGTCCGTACTCACACCATCGAACTGAAAAGCACGGGACGGGCCAGCAATGCTTTCCGCACCGGCAAAACCGGTCAGGACAAAGTCGTTGGTCATCGGGTTGACGAGGGGCTGGTCAAACGTCGCATTCCGCATCGGGGCCGCCCGGCCGGCCCGGTACAGCACCGACTCTCCCGGCCCCCTGTAGATGCCCGCCATGATCAAGTCGAACGTCGGAGTCGAATCCACGAACTCCAGTCCTTTGACATGGTTAAGCACGCCGGACCCACCCGTGAAGTCGCTCAGCCTGAACGCCGCTCCTCCTAATTGGTTATTACCCGTTGCTCCGTCACTCCGCCTCACGCGAACCTGCATGCCATGAGGCCGAAGCACACCTCGGTCGCCGTAGTCACTGGTTAACAGATGGATTTGCCAGGTTCCGATGCGTGCTCCGCCGCTGTCCAGAGGATACACGTAGATGTCATCGTCGCCCCCGTATTCAACCGCAAAGAAACCCCCGTCGGTCATCGTCGTGACGCTGCTGGCGAACATCACCTTGCTGGTCATCACGTTGTAAGCGCCGTTGAGCGTCAAGTTGGTCACCGCTTCCGCAAAATCAACCGGGGGCGTCCCGAGGTATGGGCCGTACAGGTTGTTCGCGTCCACTCCGGAGCAGCCGCCGTTCGTCGGCCCCTCGACATCCGTGTACAGGATGCTGTCGACCTCCAGCGCGACCATCTTCACCGCCTCGACGATAACCCTGTTCCCTACAACCGCAGGGCCTAAATAGACCGTGTTCGTTGTCGGCACCAGCGACGGATCGAACAAAGCCCCGCTGACCGGCCTGACAGTCCCCCAGAGGGTTCCGGCGCAACCCACCGCCGCCGCAAACACAACCGACCGTCCTGCTGATCGTATCCTCATAGTCAGCGTCCTGCGCAAGTTCTCCACCGGTTTTACCATCTTCATCGCCAGCTCCTGTGCCACGTTCGGACTATTTTTGCTTTCATTTCCTTTACCGCTTCATTCGGCAAAGCACATGTCTTTCAATACGATTTGACCTCCATTGTAGGTTAACGATGAATGATGGCCTATTGGCTAGGTGGCCAATGGTTAGATGCCTCCGCAGCCGCCGACCTGTCACCTCACGGCCCGCATGGGTTCTTTGACCCCCTCACCGCTCCGCCAAAGTCCTTTCACTTGCTGCGGGATCAGGCCTGAATACGTGGCCTAATGCCCTTCAGCAATGAAAAAACAGGGAAGGTGCCGCGTCGCGAGAAGAGCACAACGCCCCGCGCAGATTCCTTCGTGAGGATTGCGCGGGGACAACTCTTTTCAAGGTGGCGATGCCTGACCGGACGCTACAACACGCTGACGATGGTGCCCCCGGCGATTTTCTTCAACAGAAGCGTATTGCCTGAAATCGAGGCGCGATATTTGACCCCGTTAACAAGGATTCTTCCCCATTGTTCGACCGTCCCGACGATACCGTCCGACGCATGCAACACCGGAATCTGAGCTGGCAACTCCGTCCCGGACAAGCGCAGGCTCACCGTAGCCGCTGCGGGCAGGGTCACCGTTCCGCTGACCTCCGCGAAGTCATTGGAGGCCGCACCGACATCCACATCAAGGATCGCCCCGGAAGCCAGACGGACATTCCCGGCGATCGCGACCGCGCCGACCGCGCCAGTCCCGCCGACGGCCAGCGTCGCGTTGTTGGTCACGACCAGCCCGTTCGCAAACCGATGCGTCCCGGCGACCAAAGAAACCGTCGCAGACAAAACCCCGTTGCCGAACACCGCCGCGACCCCGTTGCTGATGTCGGATCCGTTGTTCACCGTGAAGTCGCCGCCCCAGAGTTTCAGGACACCGACCGTGCCGTTCGTGGACACCAGATTGTCCACCGTCATCGTGCCGTTCGTCATCAACAGCGTGCCGCGACGCACAAGCAGCGTAGCCGTACGGCTCTCGTTTGTGGCGCAATGGGTTCCGCCCGCCACCTCCAGCCAACCGTTGGCGGTGTCATACGAGGTGCCGGGAAGCCCAAGGGAGATGTCGGCCCCACAGGCAAAATGGCCCCCATACAGATAAACCTTTCCTACCCCACGCGTCTTTGAGAGGATCACGTTGCCTTTCTGATTCCATTCGCCGCCGGACAGGGTGAAAATTCCGCTCCCCGCCCCCGTCCAGTCGTCATTGCCGACTCCCAGCGGGCCTTGATTGGTCACCACTCCGCCGGAGACCGTCGCCACACCACTGCCAGTAGCGTTGCCAAACTGGGTGATATATTGGTGCAGTGTCCCCAAGCTCAAAACACCCCCTGTCATCGTCAGTGTCCCTTTTCCTGAACCCATATATCCGAAATAGGCCCCCTCCTTCAGATCGACGAATCCACCATTGATGTTTAATGCCGAAGTCCCCGTCCTCGCAAAATTAATGACGTTTCCTGTCGCCGCCGTCGGCTTGGTCATCACGCTTAGCTTCCCGCTGTTCACCGTAACGGTGGCGCCCTGTTGAAAAAACACATACTCACTATACTCAATGCTAGCCGTTCCCCCATTCACGTTCAGACTGCCACGGATATCCTGAGTCTTGTTGTAACCGCTGTTAAATATAGCCACGCCGGACGGGCCGACATTGATGACCGCGTTCGTTCCCAGAAGCATCCCTGTCGCGCAATACGACTTAAACCCGTTGGTGTTGACGTTCAGCGTGATGACGCCCGCATCGTTCCCCATCGTCAATTTTCCGAACGTCGCCGCGGACATCGGCACGTCGTAATTGATGGTATAAGCGGACGGCGCGTTGGTGATGTAGGCGTCCTCCCCGACTCCCGGCTCGCTGCCGCCCGACCAGTTCTCGACCGAGTTCCATGCGCCGCCGCTCAGATTCGTCCATACCTGATCCGCCGCCGACGCCAGCGGCACCGTCTGTGAAGCCGTCAGCAAAGCCGCAGCCAAAGCCACCGTCACATTGTTTGTCATCGACATCACCGTCTCCTCCTCTTCGTTTACGAACGCCTTCACCAACGTCTTCCGTTCAGTCTCTCTGGATTTTCTTGCCCAAACGGGCAAATTGGTCTTTTGCCAAAGATCCGCAATCATCCCGGCAACGGCCAGTGCCGCAGCCGGGTCATGCAAAGCCGCATCGCCCTTAACCAGGTCGAACGCCCTTTGCACCTTCGGCAAATCCGCCGAAAAGACAACCGGCAACAGATTGGAAACCCCGGCGCGGACACCTTGTCCAGCCAGGCACAGCCCCACTCCATCACCCGACGCCTCGTTCACCTGCACACTGCCTTTGAAAACAAACACATCCGAAACTCCCCCCCGTGACGACACACCAAAAATCGTGCCCATGTCCCAGATCTCTAACCCCGGAGCATGCACGGTGAAACCGCTCGCCCGCTTCGGCACCCACGCCAACAGCTTTCCGCTCGCCAGCCGGACTTCCATATCGCTCCGAACGCTCAGCTCAAGCGGTCCCCTCAGAAAAAGCTCAACCCCGGACAACAGGCGGACTCTGGCTTGGCCCGCTTCCAGCCGAATCTTTCCGGGCAACACAGAGGGCAGACTCAACCCCGAAACACCGTCGCCTTTGACCAGCTGGACCGGACCGCACGGAAGGCTCGCAGGCGTATCACGGACCGAGGGAAAAACCGACCGCTCCTCGCCCAATCCGAGAGTTCCGTACACACTTCGCCAAACCGCAACACCGGCTACGATCAGTGCCGCCGCAGCGGCTTTCAGCCAAAAGCGAAACATCGGGCGATGTCGCACGGAAGAATCGCTGCCGCGACGTTCGCCGGGCGGCTCGGAGACCGTCTCTTCATCTAAAGGCCCGACGGTTCCAGCGAACCTCTCCCCGCTCCACATCGTTGCGCGGTAACTCATCAGCCCGTGGATCCGCATCTGCTCCAGATACTGCAATTTGAATTCGGGGTGCTCGCACAACAGCGCGCGAAATTCGGCCAGCTCTTCAGGAGTGGCCACCTCGTCGACAACCTCCATCACCAGCTGGGAGAACCGCGCTTCCTGTTCAGCGACCGACATACGCACCCCCTCCCAACGCCTCTTCAACGCACGCGCTCAGCAGTTGTCTGATCCGGTACAGGCTGGCGGACACCGCATTGGGAGCGCGTCCGCTCGCCGCCGCCAAGGCGTTTACGGTCATTCCGCGCGCATACCGTGCCTCAAACACCTCGCGCATCCGGGCGGGCAGTTTCTTGAGGCACCCCTCCAACGCGTCGAGCTGCGCATGCGGGGCAAACGGTTCGTCGTTCAGTACGACTGCAATCTCATCCAGCAACCCTTCGTCGAACACCAGCCGCTCGCGGACCTGCCGCTTGCGCCAGCTCAACACCTGGTAGTAGGCCACCGTCCGCGCCCATGGCAGAAAAGGACGCGAGGAATCGAAACGCTCCGCCTCGCGGCAGAGGGTCAGGTTCGTGTCTTGCAACACGTCACGCGCCGCCTCGGCATTCCCTGTCAGGGCGCACAGGTAGACGAAAAGGTCGCCTTGCGCCTGGGTCAGTTCCCATGCGAACGCTCCCTTGTCCGGGGGATCCTTTTCTGCCAAGTCTTCGCGCATGCCGTCTTTCTCTGTACCCTATGGGCGCGGCCAATGGAAAATATGACGCGGCCAACAGAAAAAAATCAGCCGGCGAACGCGCGGGCCAGCGACTGCCACTGCGCGTTGGTAAGCTGCTCGGCACGGGCGAGGGGATCGACCCCTGCTGCCGCGAAGAGCGCCGCGAGCGCGGCATCGTCCCGCCCGAGCGGCTCGGGCGCTTTGCGCAAGGCCGCGGCGAGTTGCTTGCGGCGGTGCATGAAGGCGTAGCGGGAGAGGTCGAAGAACCACCGGCGCGCTTCGGGCCCGAGCGGACTCGCCGCGCGGTCAAGCCGCACAAGGGTTGACCCGACGGCCGGCTGCGGCCAGAAACAGGAAGCTTTGACCGCACGCACAAGCGTCACCGCATAGTCGAGCTGCAGCCAGACGCCGGCCTGCCCGCGCGCCGCGACACCCGGCGGAGCGGCAAAGCGCTCAGCCACTTCGGTCTGCACGAGAACGACGAACGTCTGCGGCGCGCGCGGGTGCAGGGCGAGGTTGAGCAGGATGCGCGTGCCGACCGAGTAAGGCAGATTGGAGACGCAGGCGGCGAACCCTTCCGCCAACAGGACGTCGAGGTCCAGCTCCAACGCGTCGGCCTCCAGCACCCGCAGCGCCTGCGGCTGGCCAAGCGCCCCCGCGAGACGGGACGCGAGACGCGAATCTTTCTCCACGGCGGTGACGCTCGCCCCGCAGGCGAGCAGGGCCTCGGTGAGCACGCCCAGCCCCGGCCCGATCTCCAGCACCTTCTGTCCGGCGCCACAGCCCGACGCGGCCACGGTCGCGTCGAGGATATTGCGGTCGATCAGGAAATTCTGCCCCAACGTCTTGTTGGGGTGGAATCCGTTCTCGATGCACCAGGCCTTGACCTGCGATGGCGAGGTGAGGTTCACGGCGTCACTTCACCGACGGCAGTTCGAAAACCTTGATGTAGGCTTCGGCCCTCAGACGGTCAGTCCACTCTTTGTAGAGCTTCTCGGCCTGACGCATGCGCAGGTGGCTCTCGACGTACGGCGCGGCCTCCTCGAACGTCAGCGCGCGGGCGTCCTGCTGCTCGTCTTTGCGGACAATGTAGCCGTAGCCGTCGAGCATGACCACCGGCGCGGTCTCTCCGGGCTTGAGCTTGTTGAGCGCATCGACGATCTCTTTGCGGAAAACGTCCTCGGGGTTCACCTTGCCCCACGAGCCGCCGTTAGCGGCCTTGGCGTCTTTGGAATAGGTTGTGGCGAGCGAGGCGAACGACGTGCCCGCTTTGAGCGCGGCCGCGATCTTGTCGGCGCGCACCGCCACGCTCTCGTCGCCCTCTTTGTCGGGCGGGTCGAGGATGATCATGCTGACGGCCGTGGCGGTCTCGGTCTGGTAACGGCCCTTGTTCGCCTCGTACTCCGCGCGGACTTCCGTCGGCGTGGGAGAAACGCGCTTCTCGACCTGCTGGTAACGCATGGCGGTGATCATCAGGTCCTCTTCGATGTTGCTCTTCCACTCCTCGAAGGCGATCTTGCGGTCGGCGAGCAGGTTGTGGAGCTTGGTCTGGTCGCCTTCGAAGTTGTTCGCGACGATCTCGCGCACCCGGTTGTCCACCGCCCACGACTGAAGCTGCATCTTGGATTTCTGCGCGGCCGCGAGAATCAGCTTGCGGTCGATCAGAGCGTTGAGCGTGGCGGTGTAGAGCTCGCGCAACCGCTTCTCGCGCAGTTCGGGAGCGGTGTCCGCCCACGGGCTGCGGCGAACCTCGCTCATCACGTCGGCGATGGTGATCATCTCGGTGTTGACGTAGGCGGCGACACCATCCAGCAGGATCGCCGAACTCTTTTTAGCGGTCGTCAGCTCAGCCGAGCCCGACGCGGCCAAAAGCGACAGTCCGATTGAAATCCAGGATGTTTTCTTCATTGGTTCTCTCCCTAATCTTCTTAATCCGCGAAATACGGGCTTTAGATTGAGTGGGGAACAGTTTATCTTACCTGTGTGCGGATTACCAAGGGAAAACGAAACCCGCCGTTTCAAATCATGAGCCGCTCATACAAAATCCGTGGCATGGACTGCTCCGAAGAGGTCGCCGCGCTGCGTCAGACCGTCGGGCAAATGCCCAAACTCGCCCATCTCGACTTCAACGTCCTCAACGGCGTGATGCGCGTGACGTTGGAGGGCGACGCTCCGCCCGACGACGGCGCCGTCATCGCGGCGGTCAGACGGGCCGGCCTGGAAGCCGTGCCCGCCGAGAGCGGCGCAACGGCCGAACACGGCGGCCCCGCGCTTTCGCAGCCGTTCTGGCAGCGGCACGGGCACAGCCTGCTCTGCGGGGCCAGCGGCGTGTTCCTCGTCGCGGGAACGCTCTGCCACACCGCGTCTGAAGGCAGCCTCGCGCGCGTGCTCATGTCGGGCGAGGCCGTCGGCACAGCGCACCCCCCGCCCGCCATCGCCATCGCCTTCTACGCCGCGGCCATCGTCAGCGGCGCATGGTTTTTTGCGCCCAAAGCGCTGGCGGCGGCGCGCCGACTCCGCCCCGACATGAACTTGCTCATGACCATCGCGGTCGGCGGCGCGGCGGCCATCGGCCAGTGGCTTGAGGCTGTGACCGTCACCTTTCTCTTCGCCTTCTCCCTGCTCTTGGAGTCCTGGAGCGTCTCGCGGGCGCGGCGGGCCATCCGGGCGCTGCTCGACATGGTGCCCCCCACCGCACATTGCTTGGACCCCGAAACCGGTGCCCAGACGGAGAAGCCGGTCAGCGAGGTCGAGACCGGCGACACCGTGCGGGTCCGGCCCGGCGAACGCATCCCGCTCGACGGCATCGTGACCCAAGGCGCCTCCACCGTGAACCAGGCGCCGATCACGGGCGAGTCCCTCCCCGTGTGGAAAGAACC
>Ga0209066_10006417_pt1 | contig 11999 bp, 11 predicted proteins | sample All_14_2_FD_187198 | JGI IMG/M metagenome (GOLD analysis project Ga0209066, IMG submission 187198) | Freshwater microbial communities in response to fracking from Pennsylvania, USA - Allegheny Zone_MetaG_DW_15 (SPAdes) (version 2) ...
CCCACCCCCGCACAATGGCCGTGACTGCCGCCAGTTCCGGCAGGGCCTCGATGATCTGCGGCACTTGTCCGATTTCGAGTCGCGTGACACTGCCGGCCTGGCCGCGGACGCCGCTGACGTTCTGCGCATTCGGCCGGATGGAAAGCCGGTTCGAACCCAGGCGGGATATCTGTTGTTTGACCGAAGCCTGGGCCCCCTTGCCCAGGGCCAGCATGACAATCACTGCCGCCACCCCGATGATGATTCCCAAAGCGGACAGGCTGGTCCTCAGCTTGTTCGCCAGCAACCCGCGGTATGCCTGGCGGAGATTCAACAACCACATCTCCCACGCCAGCGATCCCGCGAATCCCGGAATGCGCACCGGGACCTTCTCCTCCGGTTTGACCGGGACGGCGATATGCTCCCGACTCCTCCGGTCCTCCACGATTTCCCCGTCGTGCAGGCGCACCATGCGGTCCGTCTGCTCGGCGATGTCCGGCTCATGGGTCACCACCACCACGGTGAAACCTTCCCGGTGCAATTCTTTCAGCATGCCCATGATTTCCACGCTGCTTTGCGAATCCAGGTTTCCGGTCGGTTCATCCGCCAGGACAATGGTGGGACGCCGGATCAGGGCTCGCGCGATGGCCACGCGCTGCTGCTGCCCCCCGGACAGTTCGTTCGGCCGGTGTTCCTCGCGGTCACCCAATCCCACGCGAGCCAGCAAGCCCCTGGCATCCGAGGATTTCCTTCCCTCCTTGGCGTAATTCAGCGGCAACTCCACATTCTCGAGGGCGGTCAGCCGCTTGAGCAGGTGGAACTGCTGGAAAACAAAGCCGATGGTCTCCGACCTGAGATTGGACAATTCGTCATCACTCAGGCCCGCCACATCCTTTCCGTTGATCAACAGGCGCCCCGTATCCGGCCGGTCGAGCAATCCGATGGTGTGCAGCAGGGTGGATTTTCCCGATCCGGATGACCCCACCAGCGAAACAAAATCCCCCTGCTCAATGCTCAGCGAAACATTCTTCAGGGCGGTGACGATGTTCGTCCCCATCCGGTAAGTCTTGCTGACCTTTTCCAGGACGATGACGGGATGGGAAAGAGGTTCGGCCATAATGGTCAGGGCTCCGGGGGCTTGCCGCCCGCCGAGCCTGTCTTGTTTCTCTTGAATTGGGGCGTGAAGGAAAATCCCGTCTGGGCCGACTTCAACTGGAATTTCGGCTTGGCCAGCCACTCACCCTCATTCAATCCCGATTTCACCTCGACAAAACGCCCGTTGCCCAACCCGGTTTCGATTTTCTTCAACTCGGGTTTGCCCCCGTTTACCTTCGCAATCCAGACCGTGTCGCCGGAAACCAGTGCATCACTGGGAATCCGGACGACGCCTGTCACCTCGGCGATCTTGAAGAACACATTCGCGGTCAATCCGCTGCGCACATAATCGGGGGTATCGTCCAGCACGACATCGACCTTGTAGGTGGTCACGTTGTTGACCGTGACCGCATCATAGCCGATTTTGTCGACTTTCCCGTTCAGCCGCGCCTTGGGAAACCCGTCCAGGGTCACATCCACCGGTTGGTCTTTTTTGATTTGATAGAGATCCGTTTCATCCACATTGGCCTGGACTATCAGGCGGTCGGACATGACAAAGGCCGACTGGGCCGCCACCACGACCTGTCCCGGGACCACCTGGGTCGAAATGATCCGCCCGTCCAGCGGGGCCAGCAGGGGGGCTGCCTTGTAGATGTCCTTCCAGTAGTTGTATTCCTTCTCGCCCGCCGAGCGCGCCGCGTCGATCAGGGCGGCCCTTTCGGTCGAGCTGATCCAGGCCAGGATCTGCCCCTGCTTCACCATCTCCCCGTCATCCACTTCCACGGAATCCACCCGGCCCCCGATGGGCGGGGTGACGGTCAATTTGTGCTGAGGAACCACCGTGCCGGTCTGCTGCAGCATGACCCGCAGGTCTCCCCGCCCGACCTGCTGGTATTCGTACACCGGGGCGGAAGATTTCACCTTCCAGGTGGTGTAGGCACCGACACCCAGCGCGGCAGCCAGCACACCCGCGGCAAGGTACATTTTATTGATGTGGAATGGTTTCATGGAATGGCTCCGATCCCTTTCGACTGCTCCCAGGTTGCCTCGGCAATGACCGCCTCCCGGCGGGCCGCGAGAAAATTCTTCTGCTGGTTGACGTAGTTGTCGGTGATGGTGTTGAAGTCCTGGAACGAAGACAGGCCGTTGCGGTATTTGGCCTCCGCTATCTGGTAGCGCAGGGTCGTGGCCTCAAACAAGGACCGCTGGACCCCCACGTTGTCGACCGCATCCACATAGGCCTTGAAATCCCGCGACAGGGCCAGTTCGGTCTCGTTGGTGGTGGAACGCAGGGTGGCCAGTTCCTGGAGCAGCGAGGCCCGGGCGGCGCGCACGTTGAAATAGGTCCGGCCCCCCTCGAAAATCGGATACGTCACCGATACGCCACCCGACCAACCCTCGCGGTCCTGCGGCAACAGACCGGTCCCGCTGCGGTAGGCCGTGGCATCGGCCGATACGGTCGGATACCAGCCGCTCTGGGCGATGGTGATCCCCGCCGAGGCCGCATCGGCCCGCGCCTGTTGTTGGAAATAAACCGGTGTCTGGTAAACCAACTTCTTGAAATCAGGCAGCACAGGGAGGGGCGACACCTCCAGTTCCCCATCGACCCGAAGGGGTTCCGGAAGATCCTTTCCGATCACGGACAACAGTTGCCGGCCCGACACCACCAGGTTGCGGCGGGATTGTTCCAGCTCGAAGGTAGCCCCCTTGAAATTGGCCTCACTCAAAAGCAACGCGCCCTTGTCTTCACGGCCGCCGTCATAGAGCAGGCGGATCATGCGGGCATTGTCCTGGCGGATCTTCACCACCTCCCCGGAAATCTTCACCAGTTCCTGGGCATACAGCAACTGGGCGAAGGCCGACTTGAGCTCGAAACTGACCACGGATTTCAGCGCGCCCAGATTGGCAAACGCCAGGGAAAGCTCGGCCTTGGCCTGGTTGATGTTCCCCTTGGTCTTGAAGCCGTCGAATATCGTCTGCTGCAGGGAAAGCTGCCCCCGGTATTCCGTGGAGTAAGCCGTGCCCGCCCTGAGCCCGACCCCTCCCCGCTTCTGGTCGGTGAAGGTGCGGTCCCCCGTCAGCGCGGCGGTGATCTGGGGGTACAGCGTCGCATAGGAACCCTTTTTCACCGCCTCGGCACCAAGCACGCCCTGGCGCGAGGCTTCCAGGGCGGGGCTGTTCGTCACCGTCAGGCCGATGCATTCCTCCCAGGTCAGGCGGGTTCCGGGTTTGCCCGGTTCCGCGGCCGCCGGCGCGTCGGCTTCCTCCGCCGGAAGCAGGCCCGGGACCGCCACCACCAGCAGCAGGCCCGCAATGAAACGGAGTTCCGCCGGCCTCATGCGGCCTCCTTGCGGGACAGGGCCGTGTCGGCCGGCGAAGCCAGGTATAAGTCCAACAACTCGTTCACATACACAACCGGGGTGTGCGGCATGTAGCCGAAGCGGTGCTTGCACATCGCGAAATGGAGCAGGGCACCCTGGAACGACTGTGCCTGGATTGCGGGATGGCGCGCCCGGATCAAACCGCGGGCCGCGGCCTGTTTGAAAAACACCGTCAGAATCCGCAGGTGCGCCAACGGGGGCGGCTCCTTGAACACCTTGCCCAAGTCCTCCTGCGAAAGCCCGCTCGCCCGCAAGGCCATGAACTTGGGCAGCATGCGGTTGAAGTGCCGCAACAGCCCGTGGGCCGCCTCTTCCAGAAGTTTCCGCACATCATCCCGGTCGGGGTCGTACTGCCGGAGATGCTCCTGCCACTCCGTGTGCTTCTCGCGCATGTCCATCGCCGAGAGGAACAAATCCACCTTGGTTTTGAAGTGCCGGTAAATCGAACCCTCCGCCACCCCGGCCTTCCGGGCGATTTGGGCGGTGGAGGCCCGGAAACCATGCTTCAGGAACATTTCCTGGGCAGCTTTCAAAATTTCGGATTCGTGGATGCGTGCGGGACGGGCCATGACAAATTAATGAGTGGGTGCTCATTAATAAACCATGCCCAAGCCAGAGAGTCGCGGCAGAAGTTGAAATATTTAGTCTCGCTTACAACTATTTCGCCTTTGGCGCTGGTATTCCACCCAAGACGCGGCGGTTCTTGGCCCGCCGAAGCACCGTACGAAGGCGGCTACAAGCCGCCCCTCCTTGAGCAATCCAACTGCCCCACAAGGAGCGGCGGCTTTCAACCGCCGTTGCCTTTCCCCTATTCCGCCTGGACGATCCAACCTTCCGCAGCCTTCAGGTCGTCGGGCACCCGGGCCTTGGAAGATTTCTCCTGCACGTCCTCCAGCACCGCCTCGCCCCGGAGCTTCTTCTCGGTATAGACCACTTCCCCTGCGGTGTTCTTGATCTCGGTGGGTTCGTAGAGCTTGATCTTGTCCCCTCCCCCCCATCCCTGTGCGCTACCCAGCGAAAGGATGACAATGCCACCTCCGGGTGCCGCCAGGATTTTGCCCGGGGTTTTCCTGAGGGCGGAGGCCTCCGCGGCGGCCTTCTGGACCTTGGCCTGCTCCGTGGCCGCAAGCTGCTGGCGCCGCCCCGATACCGGCAGGGACGTGCGCAATACCTCGGCCATCACCTGGTCGAGGGCCTTGACCGTAGCCTTGCCCAGGGCGCTGTTCATGAACTCGCGGTTTCCAAATCCGATGTTGCCCCCATGGCCGTCCACTCCCACCCCGATGTCAAAACCGACCCCGTTTTCCTTGCCCACGGCAGAACCGGACGCTTTCGCCACCCGGGTGGCGGCATCCACGATGCGCCAATTGATCTGCACATCGGACGTCGAGGTTTTGATGCCCAGCGCACCGCCGCTGCCGGGGATGAACCCGCCGAGGTTGACATCCTGGGCCTTGGAACCGAAGCGGGTGACCTTGCCGACAAACATGTAGACCGCCCCGGCAAACCCGCCTTTCTTGACCGCCTCGCCGCCGCCGACATAACCCTCTTCACCCAGCTTCACTTCGCCGATGAGGTCGTTCAGGTTGGTGGATTCCAGGACTTCGAATTTGCCGCTCTTGGTCAGCTTGGTGATGATCATCTCGGCCAGCCCCTCGCCCAGGGCCGGCTGCCATCCCTGGATCTGGGCCAGGTCGCCTGTGAGCGGGGCCACAAAAATGCTCGGCAGCGTCCCGGTGACGGGAGGTGTGGAGGAAGGGGCCGGGGCCGTTGGGGAACCGGAGTTCTGCGCATGGCCCGTGGCGGCCAGAACCATCATGCCGATAAGGGGCAGAAGGCGGGTCGAGGATTTCATGCCCCTAGGATTCCGCCTTGCCGGATTTTTGACAAGGCGGAATGGGGCCCACGTGGGCCACGCGGTATTCGCCTTCCGTCGGGTCAATATTCCATTACGCTAGCGGCCATGGGAAAAGCATCCGGCAGGCAACATGAATGGCTGTGGCACCTGGTGTTTTTCGCAGTGCTGCTCTGGTCGGCCGTCTCACCCAAGGACCGCTTCACCTGGTTCCTCGAAGTCCTCCCCGCCCTCATCGGCTGGGTCCTGGTGGTCACCACCCGCTCCCGCTTCCCCCTCACCCCCCTGGTCTTCTGGTTCATCCTCGCCCATATGGCCATCCTCATGGTCGGCGGCCACTACACCTACGCCGAGGTTCCACTTTTCGACTGGATCCGCGACCAGCTCCACGGCGCACGCAACAATTACGACCGGCTCGGCCATTTCGCCCAGGGATTTGTCCCCGCGCTCATCGCCCGGGAAATCCTCTGGCGCCGTTCGCCGCTCAAGCACAGCAAGTGGCTGCCCTGGATCGTGGTCGCCATCTGCCTCTCCATCTCCGCGCTCTACGAACTCTTTGAATGCGGGGTGGCGCTGACCACCGGGGAATCGTCCGATTCTTTCCTCGGCACCCAGGGCGATCCCTGGGACACCCAAAGCGACATGTTCCTCTGCCTGCTGGGAGCCGCCAGTGCGGTGATCCTCCTCGGGCGGCCCCATGTCCGGCAGTTGGAGGCGCTCCGGAATTCTTCGTCGTAGGACAGGGAAAGACAACAGCGGTTGAAAACCGCCGCTCCTTGGGGGGAGAAGGCTTTCAAACAAGGAGGGGCGGCTTGTAGCCGCCCTAAGTGGAACGATGCGGCTGATTGCCCGCGAAACACACGAAAGGCGCGAAATTTGGAGCCTTTTCTGTTTTATTGGCTTCGGGTTCCTCTCGTTTCTCATACTCGCACTCGTGCTCGTTCTCTCGATCCCGGAGAGCCCGAGAATGAGCACGAGTAAGAGAACGAGCGGCAGATCAAACAGAAGACGTCCGGCTTGAAGACGCGGAAACCCTGCGGCCCTGGCCCTCCGACACCACCGGGATCAGGAGCGCACCGAGGACCAGCTGGCCGATGTGGAAAACCATCAGGGGCAGAACCAGCAGCGCCAGCGGGGGCAGCCCCGCATCCGGACCCGCCGCGGCATAGACCGCGCCGGCCACCGGCAGCCCGGCGGCGAGGGTTTTTTGCGAGGCCGAATAAAACGCCGCCACGCGCAGCCCGTGGTCCCAGCCGGTCGCCTTCAAAGAAAACCAACATAACAATTTGCCAATCACCAACAGACCCAGCGTGGCCGCGACCACCGGTCCGAGGCCGGCGGAGGGAACCTCCCCGTTCTTTCCCGCCAGCAAATTGCAGACCGCGGCATAGATGATGAAAAAGATCATCACCGATCCCGTTTCCCGGAGCCAACCCCGGTATTGTTGGACCCAGCCCGCCAGGCGCAGCCGGAGCAACTGCCCGATGACAAAGGGCAGGATCAGCTGCAGGGCCAGGGTCTCGATCAGCGGCCGGATGTCCACCGATGTCCCCGATCCCCGGTTCAGGAGCCAGGCCAGGGCGGCGGGGGCGATGAACACCCCGGCAAAATTTCCCACCACGATGTTGAACAGGGCCACCGCGGTGTTCCCCCCCGCACGCGTGGAAAAAGCCGCATTCGTGGCCACGGTCGTCGGCAGCACGCAGAGATAAAGCAGTCCCGTGCGCATCACAGGCGTGAGCAGAGCCCCCCACACGGTGACCATGGCCCAGCCCATCAGCGGGAATACCCCGAACATCCAAAACTGGCAAAAAAGATGGACCCGCCAGGAAGCCAGTCCCTTCCGGACCTCACCCGCGGGAAGCTGCAGCCCCTGGATCAGGAAAATCGCCGCCACCGCCCAGCCGGTCAGCTTTTCGGTGTGCAGAACCCCGCCGGAGGCACCCACTCCGGGTGCGGCCACGGCCAGGAGCAGGGCCGCGCCCAGTCCGATAAAAAAGGCCCTCAGCGGCAGCAACCCCGCCAGCACCGAGGAAATCCAGGCTTTCATGTCCCAGCCACTATCCCCATCCAAACACGGCTGGCGATTCCATTTTTGCAAGCGGGAGGTTCCTCCCGCCGGTTTTCAACAAACAGACATCCCCGCCTTGCTTCGTTAACTTCGTTACCTTCTGTTCACCGGTCTTTGTACGGCTCGAACGGCTTGCGCGGCTCGCTTTCCACCTTGTGGGGATGGATCGGAGTCGTGTCGAGTTCGAAGACCGGCGCCTTCCCTTCCCCGAACAACCCGGGACACTCCTTCCGCCAGTAGCGCTCATGGCCCGCGGCATGGGGGCCGGTGAAAACCAGCGAACCCGGATCGAGCTTCACCACTTCTTTCATGGTCACGATCGTATTCCAGGGATGCCCGTCGATTTTTGTCAGCTTGTAGCCGAACGAGGGTCCAGGCTGGAACCAGAAATGCACGGTGGATTTGTCGGCGTCACTCATACGACCCTTGTTGTAGGGGACGCGCTCCGCGTCCCGGTTTGTGATACGGGAAGCGGAGCGCTTCCCCTACAGGATGTAAGGAGATTTCGGTATTCCCCGATCAACCGCCGCCTCAACGGACGGGCATCTTCCGCCAATTCCATCTGCCCCCGGGTGAATTCCGCCCGCCCCTCCACCGTTTCCATCCGGACCGGCTCAAAGCCCCAGGCGCGAAGGTCATAGGGACTCGCCCGCATGTCCAGTTCCCGCGCCTTCAGCGCCAGTTCCAGGCATTCCAGAAGCAGTTCACTGCCGCCCCACGGCGCCAGTTTGTAGGCCCACTTGTAAAGGTCCATGTTGGCGTGGAGGCATCCCCGTTGTTCGAAATCCTTGCGGGTTTCCCGGGAAGGTTGCAGGCGGTTCAGGGGACGGGCGGGCTCCGTGAAAAAACGGAAGGCATCGAAGTGCGAACAGGAAATGGGCTGCGATTCCACGAACGCCGCCAGGGACGCGCCGTCGATCCGCAGGGGAACCCGGGCATGGCGGATTTCGCCGCGATAAACCATGGCCCATTCGTGCAGGCCGCCGCAGGCGAACACGGGGGGACGTTCGGCGGTCCGCTCGAGCAAATCCAGGATCCACGCCCAGCTTTCGCAACGGTGAACCGGCAGCCGCCCGCCATCCAGCCACGCCCCTTCCGGGTCAAAGGCCCACTCTTTTCCCGGAAAATCGGCGGCGGATGCGCCCTCGAGATACACCCCCAACCCCGGGCTCCATTTGAAGAGGTGGGAGGATCGGTAGGAGTAATACTCGAAGAGGAAATCGTAAACCGGATGGGTCTCCCCCTGTTCGCGGCGCCGCATGTGCGCGCCCATGAGGGATTCTGCACGTGACCGTGATGCCTGCATGGCCTCCTGCCAGTGTCCGCAGGCCAGGGTTTGTCGGGCGTCTGTGTGGGGCGCCAGGGCGGAAGCCGCCCTACAGGTAGTTCCCGTCATGGGAAGTCACTCGATGCCGAGCCGCACTTTCCCCTCGGCGGAAATCATCGAGGGATTCCACTGCGGCTCCCAAACCACCTCGACCTCGGCGTCCTTGATTTCTTTCAGGGAAAGGATTTTCTGCTTCGCATCGGCGGCAATGGAGGGACCCATGCCGCAACCCGGCGCGGTCAGGGTCATTTTCACATCGACCCGCTTGCCGCCCCCGGCGGCCTCGGAAAGGTCCATGCTGTAGACCAACCCCAAATCGACGATGTTGACCGGGATTTCGGGGTCGTAGCAGGTCTTGAGCTGGGACCAGATGCGGTCTTCCAGCGTGCCCTCCGAGGAGGCACTGCCGGCGTCCTCGGTTTTGAGGCCGAGGGCATCCGCGTCCCTGCCGTCGATGCGGAACAATCCGGAGGGATTCTGGGAATGGACCGTGAAACTGCCGCCGAGGGACTGGGTCAGGGCGACGACGCTGCCGGCGAGGAGTTTGACAGCGGTGCCCGCCGGGATCTGGACGGCATCGACATCGCGGGAAAGTTGGATCTGGGAACCGGTTTCTACCATCGGGACAGAATGGCTGAATCGCGCCAGGATGCAACCCGGGGGAAAGGCCCATTTTTACAGGAAGACCGCAAAGAAGCGCGAAGGGCTCTTTAGGTTTTCTTCGCCAATTGACGGATCAGGTTGTGGGTCCACCACAGCGGCAGGATGCCGAGCACCCCGAAGGAGCAGTCGATCAGTTGCCAATAGAGCGGAATTCCCCGGATGGGGCCGCAGACCAGGGCCAGGGGAACCACCAGCACACAGGCGGCCATTCCTACCTCGATGACCCAGATATTTTTCACCGGGTCGCGCCAAGGCCCGATGAAAAACAGCGCGATCACGCAATGGCCGAAGGCCAGCCAGTCCGTACCGTAGGCGAGAAATGGATAAGCGGCATGCGTGTCGCGCAAACCCTGGCGGACGGTCCACAGCCAATGAGGCAGACTCCCGGGCGGCGACGGAGCCACATCCCCCACCCCGAAAAAGCGGCAGAGCCATTCCAGTTCATGCAGGAGCGGGAATGCGGTCACCCCGCTCAACACCAACCCGGCGATGAACAAAGCCAGCCAACAGCGGATTTGGAAGAGGAGGGAGGGCGTTTTCATGTGCGGTTCCGGCTTGTAGCCAATCAGAATTTTGCCCGCGAAACACGCGAAAGCCGCGAAAGCCGCGAAATTTTAACGGGCCTGGGGAGAAGGTCCTTTTTTGAAGCCCTCATTGGCTAACTGGAAGTTTGCAGTTGGAGCCTTTTGTAGAGGAACACGGAACGTGTTTCTGGGGTGGCCGGGGGGGACACGAAACTTGTTCCAAGTTCCGCTACGAGCAGAGGAATAGTTTCAATACCCCCATTCCTGTTCCACCAACCACCGCGCGAGGAGCGCTTTGCGGCCTTGCCAGCCACGCCAATCCTTCCCGGTTTCCGCGAGGAACGACACCGCTTCAGACCGTGCCGCGGCCAGCTTTTCGCCCGCCTGTTTCTGCGATGCGGAGACATCCTTGGACTGATAAACCCGGTAAAGTTCGGGCCAGGCCGGGGGCCCCAGCCGGGCCAGGTATTCGACATCGAGGGCTCCCCCGGACTTCCGTTCCCACTGCCCGACATTCCACCGCGCCACCGCCCCGCGCACATCCAGGAATTGGACGATGAAAAACAAAACAAACACCGCCTGGGCGTTCCGCCAGAGCAACCATCCCAGGGTTTTGTGTCCGGGCACGTAACGCGCCAGCAACCCAAAGCCCGCGGCCACCAGGGCGACGAAAAACGCCACATACACCCGTTGTTCGCTCCACTGGAATGCCTCGACATAAAGCTTCAAGCGCCAGATGACGCCCCCGAGGACCAGGAGGTTCTGCGCAATCCAGGCAAAGGCCAGGCCGCGGAACCACCGGTTGCGCACGATCTCCCCGTTTTGTCGGGCCATCGTGACCAGGACCAGCGCCGCCAGCAAAACCGCGATGATGAGAAACGCCACCCCTTCATGCAGGTAGGCGCTCGGATTGACCCCGTCGGGCAGGTGTCCTCCCATCCACAGGAACACCGTGTCGATGCTGTTCGCCACGAGGAACACCCCATTGACCGTGGCGAGGGAGGCGAGACCCACCGCCTTGAGGTAAGGGGCGGGGCTGTCGCTGCGCGGTCCTGACGGACGGTCCCACCAGCGGCGCGCCAGCGGGCAGGCATAGGGGGACACCCAGACCAGCGCGAGGGTTGCCACCGCAAACCAGAAAAAGATCCGGGCGAAATTGATCTCCAGCGAGCAGAGCCAGTCCCACAGCGCCTGGAATGTCTGCTCCAGCCCATGGGCCAGCACGGCATTCCCCCCCGCAAGCAACCCCAGAAAAATTCCCCCCAGCAACAACGCCGGCAAAAGCACAAGCAGGACGATCCCGGTTTTCCCGAGGATTCCCCCCCACCGGTTGCAGGATGACAGGGCCGACCAGGCCACCCAGCCCCAGCGGAAGGGAGCGCGCACGATGTTCCACACCGCCTCGGAAAACCGCCCCCAGGCAGAGGACAACGCGGCGTAATGCCCCCGGCCCAGCAGGGCAAGAGCCAGCGCCAGCATGACCATGACATTGGTGAAACACACTTCCCAGGCGCATTGGACCACCGACAGGACCATCATCGCGGCCATGAGCCAGACATCCTTCCCGGCCCCCCGCGAACGCCAGAAGATCCAACCCAGGATTCCCCAAAGCAGGAACACCAGTCCCAGGGAGGCACCCGGGGAAGCCTTCCACACCAGGAGGTCGGTCAGGAGGGTCAGGGCGGCCATTCCACCCAGAACAGGCAGGAGCCGTTGGGTGGCGGGCAAGGGCGGGGGCGTTTCGGTTGGGTTCATAGAATTGTATTTAATGGTTAGGTTATTAATGGAAATTGAGCATTTTCTGTTTTATTGGCGGAGGGCTCCTCTCGTTTCTCATACTCGCACTCGTGCTCGTTCTCTCGATCCCAGAGAGCACGAGAATGAGCACGAGTAAGAGAACGAGCGGCCGATTAAACAGAATACTCTCCAGTCAGTGTTCCCAAGGTGGAGCCCCGCACCAAATCCCCTCTAGCAAGAGGGGCCGATCCCGCCGTTGGCGGGACGGGGGTCTTGCGTGGGGGAACACACCCCGTCGCTGCGCGCCACCCCTCTTGATAGAGGGGATAGGCAGCCGTCATATCCAAATTCCCCTTCCCCCTCATAC
>Ga0209066_10006418_pt1 | contig 11999 bp, 14 predicted proteins | sample All_14_2_FD_187198 | JGI IMG/M metagenome (GOLD analysis project Ga0209066, IMG submission 187198) | Freshwater microbial communities in response to fracking from Pennsylvania, USA - Allegheny Zone_MetaG_DW_15 (SPAdes) (version 2) ...
ACCCAGGCCTGCCCCAGCGCCAGCGCGGCGTCGCCACAGCCGTGGGCGCAAGGGCTCAGCACGGTCAGCCCGGCGGACTGCAAACGCGCCGTCACGCGCTCGCGAAGGATGCGGTTGGCAAAACACCCGCCACCCAGGCACACGCGGGCACAGCCCTGTGCGTGGGCGGCAGAGGCGGCCCACTGGGCCAGCGCATCGGCCAGCGCCAGGTGAAAACCGGCGGCAGCGGCGTCCACATCGGCAGCGCTGCCAGAGGCGTGGGCGGCCAGCAGGGGCGGCACCAGGCCGCGCAGGTCCAGCCGGTTCTGGCTGTCAATGGCGGCCCCGGCCAGCGGTGGCAGGTCGGGCTGGCGCAGCAGCGCCCGGGTGGCCGCACGCTCCAGCGCGATGGCGGCTTCGGCCTCATCGGCCTGCCGCACGCACAGGCCCAGGGCGCCCGCCGCCGCGTCAAACCATCGCCCGGCGCTGCTGGTGGGGGGGCAGTTCAGCCCACGCGCCAGCATTTGCTGCACTCCCGCCGCCAGGCCCTCGCCCACCACGGGCGCAAAACGCGGCGCGATGCCTGCCGTGCGGCCCAGCGCGTGCAGGGCGGCGGCGGCCATGCGCCAGGACTCACGGGCGGCGCGGTCGCCGCCCGGCAGGGCCAGCGGCAGCAGGTGGCCCAGGCGCTGCCAGTCGGCCCCTTCGGCCCACAGCAGTTCGCCGCCCCAGGCCGTGCCGTCGGTGCCCAGGCCCACGCCGTCCAGCATCAGGCCGATGGCCGGGCCGTCCACGCCGTGCTCGGCCAGCACCGCCGCCAGGTGCGCGTGGTGGTGCTGCACGCCAACAGCGGGCACCCCCAGCTCGGCGGCCAGCTGCACGGCCAGCCGGGTGCTGAAAAAATCGGGGTGCAGGTCGTGAGCCACAGCAGAAATCGCAGCACCCGACGCTTGCAGCATAAGCGCTGCAGACGTTTTCAATGCCTCACACGCGGCGGGGTCGCTCAGGTCGCCGTGGGGGACAGACCACACCGGCTGCTCGCCCACCAGCAGACAGGCGCTGTTCTTCAGCCAGGCACCGCAGGCCAGTACCGCAGGCCAGCGTTCAGCGTGGGCCATCGGCAGACAAGGCGGCTTTGGCCTGTGCCAGTTCGGCTTCGAGCTGTTGCACCCGCTGGCGCAAGGCGGCTTCTGCGCTGGGCTCGGCGGGGTGGTGGTGATGGTCGTGGCCCACGGCGTGATCCAGCCAGTGCAGCCAGGCGTCCATGCCCTCGCCCGTGGTGGCCGAGAGCTGCAAGATTTCAATGGTGGGGTTGACGCGCCGGGCCAGCTCGATGCAGCGGGCCACGTCAAACTTCACGTGCGGCAGCAGGTCGATCTTGTTCAGGATCATCAGCTGTGCGGCGGCAAACATGTCGGGGTACTTCAGCGGTTTGTCTTCGCCTTCGGTCACCGACAGGATGGCCACCTTGGCGGCTTCGCCCAGGTCCCACACGGCGGGGCACACCAGGTTGCCCACGTTTTCGATGAACAGCAGGCTGTGGGCGTGGCCGTCGTGGCTGTGGCGGTGACTGCTGTGGCCATGGTCATGCGCGTGTTCATGCCCGTGACTGTGGTCATGGTCATGGTCATGGTCATGGTCATGGTCATGGTCATGGTCATGAGCGTGGTCGTGGTGCGTGTGCAGGCTGGCAAAGGCCTCTGCCACCATGGGCGCGTCCAGGTGGCAGCCCTTGCCGGTGTTGACCTGCACCGCCGGGGCACCGGTGGCGCGGATGCGGTCGGCGTCGAAACTGGTTTGCTGGTCGCCCTCGATCACGGCCACGTGCAAGCCGGGCGCGCGTGTTTTCAAGGCCTCGATGGTGGCGCACAGCAAGGTGGTTTTGCCCGAACCGGGGCTGGACACCAGGTTGAGCGCGGCCACGCCGTGCGCCTGAAAGTGCGCCCGGTTCTGCTGGGCCACGCGGTTGTTGGCCCCCAGGATGTCGGTTTCCAGCTTGATGGCGCGCGCCTGGCTCATGCCGGGCACCGACACGCGGGCGGCACCCGCCCCAAAGTGCAGGTCGCCATTGGCCGGGTTCACCTGGGCAGGTGCGGTGCCGGTGTCGGCACATCCACAAACCACACACATGTCATGTCTCCTTTTTGTGTCCGCCCGGCCGCTGGGCCATGGACGGGGGTTTCGTTTTTGGGTCAATCATCGCTGACTTGCATGTCCAGCACGCGCAGCTCCTGCCCGCCCGTGGGCTGCAATTGGTAGCCGCCGCACCGGGGGCACGCGTCGCCGCGCTGGGTGATGGGCACGGTTTGCCCGCAGCCCAGGCACCAGGCCTGGCCGGGGGGCTCTTCGATCTGGATGTCGGCCCCGGCCAGCACCGTGCCGGGGGCCAGGCTTTCGATTGCAAAGCGCAGCGCCCGCACGTCCACCCCGGCCAGCTGCCCCGCTTCGAGCCGCAGCACCAGCAGGCGCGAAAAACCTTCGCGCCGTGCGGTGTCTTCCACCAGTTGCAACACGCCACCGGCCAGGCTGGCTTCATGCATGGGACGCCTCCGTGGTGGGAATGGGGTGCACCACCTCGAAAGGCACACACGGGTCAAACGCGGCCATCAGCAGGCGCACCTGCCGCTCCAGCCGATCGGGGGGCTGCCGGGTGTCGAGCCGGGCCATGCGCAAGGCCACCACGCCCTGCGGGTGAAAGTTCCATTCGGTGGGGGCCAACACGTTGCAGGCGCTGACCACCGCGTCGCCCTTGGCCAGGCTCACCTCCACCCGGTGCACCAGCAGGCCACGCGCCATTTCCACCCAGGCCACGCCTTCGCGCTCGCCGGTGGGCAGGGCGCCGAAAGACAACACGTCCGCCCCTGTGGCCCCGGCGACCCCGTCGCCCGTGGGCGCGGCGTCGGGTGCACACAGCCGCACCAGCTCGGCCACGCGGCAACCCAGCAGGCCCCAAGGGGTCAGCGGCTGGTGGGGGGGCGGGTGGTTCAGCCGCGTCCAGCTGCCGGTGTGGGCACAGTCCCCCAGCCATTGCGGCTGCAAGGCCCAGCCGGGCTGGGCGCCCAGCACCGCCGACAGGGCGCGGAGGCTGCCCGCATTGGCATGCACCCGCAGCGCGCCAGCCGGGCTGACCGGCGTGCTGCCGTCTGCCGCCCGGGCCGTGCGCACCAGCTCGGGCAACCAGCCGTTGTGCCGCGTGGCCCAGTCCCACAGCCAGGCAGCGCCGCCAGCCTGCCACTGCTGCAGCCACGCGGCCGCGGGCATGTGCAGCAGCTCGTCTTGCAGCCAGGCGGTGGTGGCGGGCCAGGGGTCGGCCCCAGCGGGCGGGGCCAGCAGGGGGCAGCGCCGCAAAGCCTCAGCCGCTTGAGCGGCCAGGGCCTCGGGCGCACCGGCGGCCAGCAGGCGCGGCCAGTCCAGGCCCAGGCGGCGGATGTGCTCCTGGGCGGTTTCGGTGCGCAGGCGCTGCGCCACCTGTTGCGGGGCCCCCAGCAGGCCCGGCACGGCGGCCTCCAAGGCCAGCTGCGAACACAGGCGGTGCGCCTGGCCGCACAAATTGAACAGGCTGGCCATCAGCCCTGGCAACACGCTGGCCTTCTGCCCGGCGGCCAACCGGCTGGCCCACTCCCGGCGGGTGCTTTGCAGGGCCTGGCCCAGCGGTGCGCCCGGCACCACCCGCAGGCCACCGGGCAGGGCAGACACCGACGCCAAGGGGGAATGGGTGCTCATGCGGCGCACCTGTCGGTCTGGCCACTGGGGCCCGCCGAGCGGCGGCCCAGCAAAAAGGCACGGCGCGCCGGCACCGGCTCGGCCCGGATGGGTGGGGCCGGAGGGGCCACGGGCCGCACCAGCGCCAGCGATTCGAGCGCCGTCTGGCGTGCCACGTCCTGGCTGGGAAACCCCGCCATCGGCGAAAACAGCGCACAGGTTTCGTGGTAACCGATGGCCTCGTCGTGGGCACCGATGAAGTCGAACCGCTCGCAGCCAAAGTCGCGCACAAAGCTGCGCGCCACCTGGTTGCCATGTGGCAAAACGGGCAAGGGCAAGCGCACCAGGCTCATGAACCACGGGGTGATCAGCACGCCCTCGGCCACGGGCACGGTGCCCACAGCGCCGTCGGCCTGCGCCGCCCACAGAAAGCCCACGGCCTCCACCCGCAGGGCGGGGTTGAGCAAGGGAATGCCCGCCATGCGCTCGGTGTGCACCCGCTCGAAGTGGTGGCGCAAGGCGTCCACGCGCTGGCAGAGGGCGGCCTCGGTGGGCGGGAGGGGGGCAGCCATGGCGTCAGGCATCGTCATGGGGCAACAGCAGAAACTGGTCGGGCTCGCAGTCGCAGTTGGGGCAGCGCCAGTGCGCGGGCAAATCGGCAAACGGGGTGCCCGGCGCAATCTGCCACTGCGGGTCGCCCTGAGCGGGGTCGTACACCCACCAGCAAATCTTGCACTCCAGGCGCGAACCGGGGCGCAGCACGTCGCGGTTGCCCAGGTACGAGCCTTCAAAGCCCTCGAACGGTGGGTGACTCATCTCAGACCTGCTCCAGGTAATTCACCAGGTCGAGCAGGCGATCGTGCGAGTCGCGCAGGTCTTCGGGCGCGGCCATGGCCACCTCGGGCATGTCCACCACCTCGACGGTGTTCAGAATGACCTTGTCCATGGAGTTGTAGTACACCACCCGCCAGCAGTTGCGCATGCGCGTGTTGGAAATGCGGCAGTTGCCATACCCGCGCGAGAGCATGAGTACGCGGCCCGTGCCCAGGTGGTGGTCCAGAAACCCGATGTCCTCGGGCGAGACCGGCAGCAGCGTGAGGTTGACCACGTGCGGCAGCTTGCCCGGAGCCCAGTCGGCCACCTGGTCGCGCAGCTCCTCCAGCAACATGGGGGCGTTCTGCACGTTGGGCGGCAGCGCCCCCACCCACTGCGGCGAGGTGCCCAGCGGCCACACGTCGTCGGCGGCAATGGCTCGCAGCAGGGCTGGCACCGGCCCCACCTCGATCACGTCGTCCACCAGGCGGCGCTCGCCGCCCTCCTGGCGAAAGGTCATGAGCCGCCACACCCCCGCCAGCACGGCCTCCTGTATGCGCACCTCCAGCAGGCCATCGGGCTCGCGCACCAGGGCGCTGGCCTCGCCCTCCCCCATGATCTGGTTCACCAGCGCCAGGTCGGCGGCGGGCATGCCGTTGAGCGACACCTGGCCACCGGGGCCGCGCTGGGCCGTGCGGTCCAGCAGCACCAGCACCTGGGCAAGCGCGGCGCGGGCCGCGTCGCGCCCGGCCAGCTCCTCCGGCTCGGGCAGCACGGGGGGGCGGTAGGTGTCCATGTCTTTGGGCATGGGCAAATAGTCCAGCGTTTCGTCTTCCGTTTGGGTGCCTGGGCCAATGGCCACCACGGGAATGGGGAAGTCTTTCATGGGGAATCCTGGTTGCGCGGGAGGAAGAGGGGCTTGGGTGGGTTCAATGGCAGCCGCCATCACGGGCCGCACCCGACTGGCTGACCACGGGAATGCCAATGGTGGGTGGGCGCGAGGGCGGCATGGCCAACGCTGCGGCCACGCCCCGCAGGTACACGTCCCAGTCCTGCATGCCCGCGATGGCGGTGACGTACTGCCCGTCGCGGAAAAACAGCAGCGTGGGCCAGCGCTGCGAGCCATAGCGGCGGGCCACGGCGTCTTCGTGGTCGCGCGGCACCACGGCCACCGCAAAGCGGCGGGGGAAGGCCTTCATCAGCTCGGGCAGCACGGCGGCCACGTCTTGCCCCTCGGGGAAGCGCACCGGGTCACCGGCCAGCAGCACCACGCGGTCGCCGCCGCCCGCGCTCCACTCGGCCACATCGGTTTCGGTGACCCAGGCGGCCCCGAAGTCGCGGGCCAGGCGCACCACCAGCGGCGGCGCGGGGGCGGTGTCGGGGGGCGGCAGGCCAAAGGCCGTGGCAGCGGGAGCGGTGTCAGGGATGGCGTGCATGGTGTCTCCTGTGTGCGGTCAAGTGTTCGATTCAGTGTGTTCCGGTCAGCTGGCGCAGCTGCTCGGCCGTCATTTGCGAGGGCAAGGCGAAGCCGGCGTCACCATCGGCCGCCAGGCCCTGCATGGCACCCAGCACCAGGTCGAGCGCGGCGTTCACTTCCGTGGCGCGCTCGGCGTCGATGCGCTCGCGCGCATCGGCCAGAAACACCAGCAGCCAGTCACCAGGGGCCACCGCCCCCACCAGCGCGGTGTTGACGCGGCGACACTCGCCGCGCCCCTCGCACCAGGCGTGGCCGGGTTCGGTGGCAGTCACTTGCATGGGCATGCCGATGCACATGTCAGTGTTCCTGAACGGCGGGGAAAAACCGCGCGTCGCCTTCTCGGCACGCCGCCTCCGGCGCGGGGCGCTGGGTTTCGTAGGCGGCCAGGGCCAGCTCTTCCAGCGTCACGGCTTCGCGGCCTGCCAGCGGGGTCTGGCGCTCGGTGGGCTGGCCACCCCAGGCCGCGATCTGCGCCACGCCCAGCGCCACCGCGTCTTCCAGCGCGGCCTTGACGACCGGGCGCAGGCTGCCGCCGTAGTCTTCCAACTCCTGTGGCTGGCAGCCGATCAGCAGCACCTGGGCGGGGTACTTTTCGGTCAGCTGCGCCAGCGACAGTACCTCTTGGAAGCCGGTCTGGTGCAGGCTCATTTTTTTGGCCCCCATGAAACGGGGCACATCGTCGTCGAGAATCTGCTTCAGCGTGCCGGGCTCCAGGCCGTAGTCGATGGCATCAAAAATCAGCAGCGCATCCGCCGCCTGCACGTGCTGAATCAGGTACAGCCCCTGCGTGCCACCGTCAATCAGGCTGACGTGCTCGGCAAACTCGTAGCGGCGTTGCAAGGCCTCGATGCAGCGCACGCCAAACCCCTCATCGGCCCACAGCAGGTTGCCGATGCCCAGGGCCACGATGGTTTGGGGTTTCACGGAGATGCAATCGGGGGTGTCACCAGGGGGGTGACAGGTCACTTCAGACGGAATGGTGCGCATGGCGGGTGGTCCCGAAAAACTCAACGGTCGGAAGAAGAAGGAGAAGAGGAAACCGCAGCGGCAGGCCCGGGCGCGAAGCACAGGCGTTTCCAGGCATGGAAGCTTTCCCACGCGGCCTGCTGGGTGAGCCAGAACGCCGCGTCAATGCCAAACTGGCGCGCGCAGCGAATGGCCGTGTCGGGCGACATGGCCCGCTGGCCGTGCACCAGCTCGTGCAGGCGGCGGCGCGACAGGCCCAGCACCCGGGCCGCCTCGCTTTGGCTCAGGCCCAAGGGGGTCAGGCAGGTTCTGGCCAGCAACCGCCCGGGGTGCATGGGCGTGCGCACGGGCACCCCTTTGGGCGGCACGGACCAGACCGAAGCCACGGGTTTCACGGTGCGCCGTCTTTGAAGGTGCGGCTGCCGGAAATCATGGTGGACACGATGCTCTGGCGGCCCATGATGTCTTCGCGGATGGCGGCGTACACGTGCAGGGTGATGAAAATGATCATGGCCCACATGCCCATGCGGTGCCAGGTGTGCACGTCCTGGCTCTGGCCAAACAGCGGAATGACCCAGCCAAACAGCTGCTCCTGCCACGACCCCATTTGCGCCCCTTCGCCATACAGCGCAAAACCGGTCACGATCATGAACACCGACAGCGCCATGAACCCAAAAAACATGGCCAGCCGTGCCAGCGGGTTGTGGCCCACGTAACGGCCCGGCTGCGGGATGAGAAAGGTGTACCACTTCAGCATGGTCAGCACCTCTTTCCAATAGGCCTTCTGGAAAATGGGCACCCAGAAAATCTCCCGCGCATGGTGGTTGCCCACCAGGGCCCAGTAAGCCCGCCCGATCAGCCCCACGGCCAGCAGGTAGCCCGCCGTGAAGTGCGCGAAGCGGATGTAGCCCATCAGGTAATGGTCACTCGCCTCGCCCGGCATGGTGGGCAGCGGTGCGCCAATGAAGTAGCCCGTGAGGGCCAGCACGGTGATGGATGCCGCGTTGATCCAGTGCCAGACGCGCACCGGCGCTTCGTACACATAGACCGACTTGGTGTTTTGGCCGTGGGACACGGCGCTGTCGTCGATGCCGGTGACGTCAGCCAGTTGTTCTGGGGTGGTGATGGACATGGTGGCCTCCTGTGAGCGGTGCCGTGAATGGGGCGCTCAAGCGGCCAACTGGCCGAACAGGACCACACCCGCAGCGCCCAGTGCCACGCCCAGGCCGCCCAGCACCGCGCCCTTGTGCGCACCCAGCCAGCGACGGATGGCCAGGCCCACGCCCACGCCGCCGATGTGCAGCACCGCCGTGGTCAGCATGAACCCGGCGGCGTAGCCCGCAAAGCCGGTTTCCGGCGTTTCGGCACCGTGCGCCAGCCCGTGCAGCGACGAAGCCGCCGCAATCAGCCCCAACCCCAGGGCCACCGGCATGGCCCGGTTCGCCAACACCAGCATGGCCCCGAACAGCACCACGCTCAAGGAAATGGCCTGCTCCAGGTAAGGCACGGTCACGCCCGACGCACCCAGCGCCGCGCTGACCACCAGCGCCCCCAAAAACGTGGCAGGCCCCCACCAGGCCTTGCCCTGCGGCAGTGCGCTGACCGACCACACCCCCACGGCCACCATGGCCAGCAGGTGGTCCAGACCGAAGGGGTGCACCAGGCCTTCCATCAGGCTGTGGGTGCCGTGGCCGGTGTGCGCCTGGGCGGCACCGGACAAAGCGGTCAACGCGGTGAACAGGGCAAGGGCCGTCAGGCGGCGCGGGGTGAGGTGTTTCATGTGTGTCTCCTTGTGGGGTTCAGGTTCGGCTGCGTGGGGCGGGCGCTGGGTCAGCGCACCGTCACGCGGCTCATTTCCTGGCCGTCTTCGCTCATCACGTGGGTGGAGCAGGCCAGGCAGGGGTCAAAGCTGTGCAGCGTGCGCAGAATTTCCAGCGGCTGCTCGGGGTTGACCATGGGGGTGTTCATCAGGCTGGCCTCGAACGCGCCAATCTGGCCCTTGGCATCGCGGGGCGAGCCGTTCCAGGTGGTGGGCACCACGCACTGGTAGTTTTCGATCTTGCCGTCCTTGATCTTGATCCAGTGCCCCAGCATGCCGCGCGGTGCGGCCACCGTGCCCACGCCCTTGGCCTCTTTGGGCCAGGTGGCGGGGTCCCACTTCTCGGTGTTGACCGTGTTGGTGTCGCCCGCCTTGATGTTGCCCACCAGCTGTTTGAAGTCGGCCATCAGCATCTCGCCGCAGTACTGGCTTTCCAGCGCGCGGGCCAGCGTGCGGCCTATGGTGCTGGGCAGCAGTTGCTTGAGCGTGTAGTGGGTTTCGGGCAGGCCCAGCGCCTTCGGAATGGCGTGGTTGATGGCCTCTGCCGAGGCGTCCACCTGCTCTTTCACGCGCTGGCAATGCTTGTTGCCTTGGGATGCATGCACATAGCCCAGGATGTAGCGCGACAGCGGCCCCACTTCCACCGCGTGGCCGCGCCAGCGGGGCGACTTGATCCAGCTGTACTTGGCGCTTTCGTCCAGGTTCTCGATGTTGGTGCGCGTGCCCTTGAAGTTGGGGCCTTCGGGCTTGTAGTTGGCTTCGGTCACGCCGTCCCAGGGGTGCAGGCCTTTCATCTCCGATTCTTTATCGGCGCCGTATCGGTACCAGCTGTGCGTCACAAACTCCTGCACCTGCTCGGGGTCGCGCGGGTCAATGGGGTGAATCTTGTCCCAGTTGCCATCCAGAATCACGCCGCCGGGCAGCTGGTGGGTGCTGTGGTCATAGGGCACCTTCTCGTAGGTGCCGTAATCGGCCACGTTGGTGGCCGACAGGCCGCCGCCGTACAGCCAGCCGTGCTGCTTGTAAATGGTGCCAATCGCCAGCACATCGGGGATGTACACGTTGTTGTTGAACTCGATCATCTCTTTGATGCGCGCCTCAATGAAGTTCAGCCGCTCCATGTTGATGGGCGCACCGGCGGCACCGTTGCCGTCCAGGTTGATGGCGCAGGGCACGCCGCCCACCAGGTAGTTGGGGTGCGGGTTTTTGCCGCCGAAGATGGTGTGTACCTTCACCCACTCTTTTTGCAGGTCCAGCGCTTCCAGGTAGTGGGTCACGGCCATCAGGTTGGCCTCGGCCGGCAGCACGTAGGCTTTGTTGCCCCAGTAGCCGTTGGCAAACGGGCCCAGCTGGCCGCTTTCCACAAACTTCTTCAGGCGGTTTTGCACGTCGCGGAAGTAGCCGGGCGACGACATGGGGTGTGCGGGCGACACCAGTTGCTGCAGCTCGCTGGTCTTTTTGGGGTCGGCCTTCAGGCACGACACCACGTCCACCCAGTCCAGCGCATGCAGGTGGTAGAAGTGCACCGCGTGGTCGTGTACCTGCAAGGTTTTGGCCATCATCTCGCGGATCAGGTGGGCATTCAGCGGGATCTTGATGCCCAGCGCGTCTTCCACCGCACGCACACTGGTCAGCGCGTGGCAGCCCGTGCACACGCCGCAAATGCGCTCCACAAAGGCCCAGGCGTCGCGGGGGTCGCGGCCTTTCAAAATCACTTCCAGCCCGCGCCACATGGTGCCGGTGGACACCGCGTTGCGGATGACGTTGTTGCTGTCAAGGTTGACCTCGCAGCGCATGTGGCCCTCGATGCGCGTGACCGGATCGACGACGATGCGCCGCCCGGTGTTGTCCATCTTGAAGCCTTGAGTTTCGTAAGCACCCATGGTGTGTGTCCTCTGTGTTCTTGCTGTGTGGCGGGGTCAGGCGTGCTTGTTGGCGGCGTTGTCTGCCGCCTTGTCTTTGGCCCGCTTGGCCACCGAAATGGCCGCGTGCGCCGCCACCGCCGCGCCCACCACCGCCGCAGCGGTGCCGCCGATCTGGTCGGCGTTGGCTTCGATGCCAAAGGCGTGGATGTCGGTCAGGCGGTCGTAGAACGAGCCTTTGTCCCAGAAGCCGTCTTCACTGCACCCGATGCAGCCATGCCCCGCCTTGATGGGGAAGCTGGTGCCCTCGTTCCACTGCACGGTGGAGCAGGCGTTGTAGGTGGTGGGGCCTTTGCAGCCCACCTTGTAGAGGCAGTAGCCCTTGCGTGCGGACTCGTCGTCCCACGCTTCCACAAACTGGCCGGCGTCGAAATGCGGGCGGCGGTAGCACTTGTCGTGGATGCGCTGGCTGTAAAACATCTTCGGGCGGCCCTGGCGGTCCAGCTCGGGAATCTTGTCGAACGTCAGCATGTAAGTAATGACGCCGGTCATCACCTCAGGGATGGGCGGGCAGCCCGGCACTTTGATGATGGGCTTGTCGGTGATGACCTTGTGGATGGGCGTGGCCTGCGTGGGGTTGGGCTTGGCCGCCTGCACGCAGCCCCAGCTGGCGCACGAGCCCCAGGCGATGATGGCCTTGGCATCTTTGGCCACGTGCTTGAGCTTTTCAATGAAAGGCTTGCCCGACTGGATGCAGAACATGCCGTCCTCATTCAGCGGCGGGTTGCCCTCCACCGCCAGGATGTACTGACCCTTGTACTTGGTCATGATTTCTTCGAGGATGGCCTCGGCCTGGTGGCCTGCGGCGGCCATCAGGGTGTCGTCGTAGTCGAGGCTGATCATGGACAGCACCACGTCTTTGGCCAGCGGGTGGGCCGAGCGGATGAAGCTCTCGGTGCAGCAGGTGCATTCCAGCCCGTGCAGCCACAGCACCGGGGTGCGGGGCTTGTTTTCCATGGCGTGCGCAATTTGCGGCACAAAACTGGGCGCAAGGCCCAGCGAGGTGGCCGTGAGCGAACAGTATTTCAGGTAGCTGCGGCGCGAGATGCCCTTGCGGCGCATCACCTCGTAAAAGGTTTCAATCATGGTGCATGTCTCCGTTGGCTGGTGTATTGCCGTTTGCAAAACACAGGCCACGTTGCACCAATCTAGGGAAACCACTGAGTCATGCTTTCAAGTGGTTGATTTTGTTGTGGATTTTTTTGGACTATCGGGTGGGCTTGGAAAGGGTTTTTAGCCTGGTGGAAGTTTGTTTTTCTTTTGTGGGTGGAATTGGAAGCTTGATTTCCATGCCTTTGGTCGGGGCTTTGGGGGCCCACCG
>Ga0209066_10006419_pt1 | contig 11996 bp, 11 predicted proteins | sample All_14_2_FD_187198 | JGI IMG/M metagenome (GOLD analysis project Ga0209066, IMG submission 187198) | Freshwater microbial communities in response to fracking from Pennsylvania, USA - Allegheny Zone_MetaG_DW_15 (SPAdes) (version 2) ...
AAGCCGCCTGGCCGCGCTCATGTCTGAACTGACGCAGAGCGTGGTGGTGTGCAACCTGGACGGCCGTGTGCTGCTGTACAACAACCGCGCCCGCATGCAGTTTCGTGCCTTGTCGCAAGCGCCGGGCGTGGCCGGTGGTGCTGAGCTGATCGGCCTCGGTCGGTCCATTTACAGCGTGTTCGACCGCAAGCTGGTGGCCCATGCGCTGGAAAACATCCAACAGCGCATGCTGCGTGGGGCCGGGCAGCCGTCGGCGCAGTTTGTCACCACCACCGCAGCCGGGCAGTTGTTGCGGGTACAAATGGCGCCGGTGCGTTCGCCACAGGCCCAAGGGGCAGAGACCGCAGCCGACCGCATGGAGCTGACCGGCTTTGTGCTGATGCTTGACAACATCACCAGCGACTATGAAGCCGAGTCGGCCAAAGACCAGGTGCTGCACAGCCTGACCGAGGGCAGCCGTGCAGCCCTGGCCAACATGCAGGCGGCCATTGACATGCTGGACTACCCCGACCTGGAGCCCGCCATGCGCGAGCGTTTCCTGGGTGTGATCCGCGAGGAAACGCGTTCCCTGAGCCAGCGCATTGGCGCTCTGGAGGCCGGGTCTGCCGACAGCCTGAAAACCCGCTGGCCGTTGGAAGACATGCTGGGTGCCGACTTGGTGAGCGCTGCGTTGCGCCGCATCGAAACCGTGACCCGTTTACCCGCTTCTTCCATGGATGTGGACGGCGCGCTCTGGCTCAAGGTGGAGAGCTTTTCGCTGCTGCAGGCGCTGGTCTACCTCTCGGGTCGCCTGGCCGACGAGTTTGATGTGCGCTTTGTGCAACTGCGTTTGGGGCCTGCCACGGGCAGCCCCGGCAAAGCCCAGTTGGACCTGATCTGGTCGGGTCAGGCCATGAGCACGGAAACGGTGATGAGCTGGGAGATGGACGCCATGAAGGTGGGCCTTGACACCATGCGCCTGACCGTGCGCGACGTGGTGGAGCGCCACGGTGGCGCCTTTTGGTTTGAGCGTGAGCGTTCTCGCCACCAGGCGTTTTTCCGTTTCCTGCTGCCGTTGGCCAACCCACAAGAGCAGCTTGCTGCCGCTGCATTCGTCAAGAGCGAAAGCCGACCCGAGTATTACGACTTCGATCTGTTCAAAACCACCGAGCAGACGCGTACCCTGGACGACCGCCGGCTCAGCGACTTGGTCTACACGGTGTTCGATACCGAAACCACCGGCTTGAACCCATCGCAGGGCGACGAGATCATCCAGATTGGGGCAGCGCGCGTGGTGAACAACAAGCTGCTGCGCCAGGAGTGCTTTGAACAATTGGTGGACCCGCAGCGCCCGATTCCGGCCGCCTCCATCCCCATTCACGGCATTCAGCCCGAGATGGTGGTGGGCCAGCCCACCATCGACCAGGTGTTGCCCGCGTTCCATGCGTTCGCACAAGACACCGTGCTGGTGGCCCACAACGCCGCGTTCGACATGCGGTTTTTGCAGCTGAAAGAAAAGCTGAGCGGCGTGGCGTTTGATCACCCGGTGCTTGACACCCTGCTGCTGTCAGCGCTGGTTCACCCCAACCAGGATTCCCACCGCCTGGAGGCCATTGCCGAGCGTTTCAACGTCACCATCATCGGCCGCCATACTGCCATGGGCGATGCCATGGTCACGGCCGAGGTGTTCCTCAAGCTCATTCCCTTGCTGGCTGAGAAAGGCATTCACACGCTGGGCCAAGCGCGTGAGGCGGCGCAGAAGACGTACTACGCCCGTTTGAAGTATTGACTCCCCGCGCCTCGCGCCTATCGGCGCATTACCCCACAGGGGGCGTCACATCCTGAAGCGTTGGCCCAAGACGCTTTGCAGAGCCTGCACCACAGTAAAAGCGTCTTTGAGCTGGGTGCGCTCGAAGTTGGAGATGTCGTCCGGGTTGAGGTAGTTGTCGGGCGCCTCGCCCTTGGCGATTTGCCGGGCCTGGTGCTGAATGCGGGTGAAGGCCAGAAATTCCAGTGCGTCGCGCAGGTCACGAGCGCTCTGCTCGCTGATGGCGCCACCGGCGGCTGCGCTCATGAGCCGGTCGTGGGTGTTCACCGATGCGTCACCGCCAGCCAGTGCGTACACGCGGGCCAAGTCAACGATGGGCACCACGCCGGTGTGTTTCAGGTCGATCTTGCCCTTGTGCTCGCCGCTGCGAATGGTGGAAATGCCTTTGAACATGCCCAGCGGCGGTGTGTGGGTGAGGGCGTTGCCCACCATGTACGCCAGAAAAATGCTGTTGCCCTGGGTGCGCTTGAGCACGTCGCTGCGCAAGCCGTCCAGCAGCGAGGTATTGCCGTGAATCGCGCGCATGTCAAAGAATACGCAGGTCAACATGAGCGACTTGGGGTCGGGCTGGCCGGTCCAGCGCGCAAAGTAGTCGGCCCAGCGCTGGCGCGGCTGGCGCCAGGTGTCCGTCATGGCCATCATCTCGCCCGGGCAGTAGATGTAGCCGCAGGCGTCGAGCCCATCGCAGACGAACTGAGACAAGGCTTTGAAGTAGGCGCCATGCTGCGCCTCGTCAAAGCTGTCGTCCAGCACCATGCAGTTGTCCTGGTCGGACTTGGCGGTCTGTTCGTTGCGCGCCTGAGAGCCGGCCGCCACCCAGACGTAATCGACCGGCGCCGGGCCCAATTGCGCCTCGCCCAGTTGCAGCAGCCGCGTCGTGATGGCATCGGTGATGGCCGTGATGATGTGGCCGGTGCTGTAGGCCGACGCTTCGGCCGCCGCCAGGCTCTGCTGCAGGCGCTTGATCTTGGCGCTGGCGCGCTGCAGGCCCTCCACCGTGCTTTGCTTGTAAATATCTCCAGCCAGGTACACGGCCGAGGTGCTGTGCTGCTCGGTCAGGTCGGTGGCGGTGATCATGCCCACGATGCGCTGGCCGTCGAGCACCGGCACATGGTGGATGTTGTGGCGCGCCATCAGCAGCAGCGCGTCAAATGCCGGGTTCTGCACGTCGATGCTCATGGGCGCCAGCGTGGCAATGTCCATGATCGGGCGTGCGCTGTCCATACCGGCGGCGATCACGCGGTTGCGCAGGTCGCGGTCGGTGACCACGCCAAACAGATGGTCCTGCTCCACGATCAGGACCGAAGACACCCGCTGTTCGCTCATGAGCTTTGCTGCGTCGCGGATGCTGGTGTGCGGCGGCAAGGTGATCGGGGCGCGCTTGATCAGGGAGCGCACCGGCGTGGTCATGAGGTTGAGGGCCGGGTCTGTGCCGACGGGCGCACCGCGCGAGCGGCTCGGTGCTGAACCGCTGCCACCGGGCAGCAACAGGCTCAGCGCAGGCAATTCGGCTTGCAGGGTCTCCACCAGGGCGCGTTCCATGCTGACCAGCGCGCTGTCGGTCTGGGCCTGGCTCGCTTCAACACCGGCCAGCCCATCGGCCTGCAAACCGAACAGTTCCCCCGGGTACATCGTGATCACCGGTTGCTGCTGCCCGTCCAGCAGACTGACGCTGCCCGATACCAGCCAGTGCAGCTGTTGCTGCAACGCGCTGGGTGCACACGCTGGTGTGCCCGCTGCCACCGGTTTCACCCGAAGCGTGTCCGCCAGCTTCTTCTGGGTGTCGTCGGACAGCAGGCCAAAGATGCGGTGCGCGCGCAGGAGCTCGGCCAAAGACCGTGTGTCGGAGGCGTTTTTTGTCATGGGTCGGTGTGCCTGGTGGATTCAGCGAAACATGCTACACCGCACTGCGGCGGTCGCTGGTGGGTAAACCCTCACAGGGTTTAACCTGCGTCAGAGGGTTGGCGGGTGCGTATGTAAGAACGCGGTAAGGTCCAGATTCAGAATGGCGACACCTTTACCGCAGGCTTACATGCTCTTAATGATTTCTGCGCTCAAACTGATCACCGAAATTGCTTTGTTGGCGCTTTTGGGTCAGTGGATTTTGGGCTTGCTGGCTGGCCAGCGCAAACAACACAATGTGTTCTACCAGGTGCTCGAGATCATCGGGCGGCCCTTTGTGCAACTGACGCGCTGGTTCACCCCGCGCATCGTTCTGGACCGCCACCTCCCGTTGGTCGCTTTTTTGATTTTGGGTTTTGTCTGGCTGGCCGCTACAGCGGCCAAAATTTCCCACTGCCTGAAGGTAGGGGTTGCGTTATGCCAGTGAGCTTTTTCACCAAGATCCGACCCGTTCACTGGCAGGTGCGTGGCCTGCTGTTGCTCGGGCGTCCACGCCAGGCGCTGGGGCGCATCACCGAGGCTTTGCAAGCCAACCCCGGTGACACGCGGGCGCTGGCCACCCGGGCCCATGTGTTGGCCGAACTCGGTGAAAAACCGGACGCCCTCAAGGCTCTGGCCGAGCTGGTGGCGCTGGAGCCTGGGCAGGCAGCCGGATGGTTCAACTACGGTTTCCTGAGTGAAGAAATGGGCTTGCTGGAGCAGGCCGAAACCGCTTTTCAGCGTGCCATCGCCATCGATCCGCAGCTGGACCGGGCCTGGTATGGTCTGGCGCTCAGCCTGATCCGCCAGCGCCGTTTTGACGAAGCCATCCCGGCGCTGAAAAAGAATACCGAGTTGCAGCCCATGAGCCCTTACGGCTGGTACCAATTGGCGCGCGTGCATGTGCAACGGCAAGAGCCTGAAGAGGCCACGAAAATCATTTGCCATCTGCGCCGCTTTGAGCCCAAGGTGGCCGCCCAACTCGAAAGGGAAACGGGCCTGGGCGGGCGCCGTCTGAAGTCCGCGTGAACGCCAAAAGCGTTTGCATTGAGCAGGAGTGCCCGGCGCAAGCCTGGCCCATGATGAGCCCTCAGGGGCGAAGTTGATCGAGGTGAATACCGTGGAACTGACCGACAACCGCCGCCGCTACTGGCGCAAAAACCTCCGCATCACAGGCTTGTTGCTGGCTATCTGGTTTGTGGTCACGTTCGTCGTGAGCTACTTTGCCCGCGAACTGAGTTTCAGTTTTTTTGGCTGGCCCTTCAGTTTCTGGATGGGGGCCCAGGGGTCATTGGTGGTGTACTGCCTGATCATTGGGTATTACGCGTGGTACATGAACCGCCTCGATATTGAGCACGGCGTTGAAGAAATTGAGGATTGAGGGCGTGGCAGGTAATTTGGATTCCGGGTCCACCAGCGGCAAAGGCGCGGCCAACCGGGCCTTTCGCCAGCAGCTCAACAAGGTCTACAAGTGGTACACGGGCGGTTTCTTCGTCTTTGTGATCGCACTGGCCGTCCTGGAGCAACTGGGGTTGTCGCGCGAATGGATCGGCTTCATCTTTTTGCTGGCCACCATCGGTTTGTATGCGGGTATCGGCATCATGAGCCGCACCACCGATGCGGCCGAATACTACGTGGCCGGGCGGCGTGTGCCGGCGGTCTACAACGGCATGGCCACCGGTGCCGACTGGATGTCCGCCGCCTCGTTCATCGGCATGGCTGGCACGCTGTACCTCACCGGATACAGCGGCCTGGCCTTCATCATGGGCTGGACGGGGGGCTACTGCCTGGTGGCGTTGTTGCTGGCGCCTTATCTGCGCAAGTTTGGGCAGTTCACCATTCCCGATTTTTTGGGTGAACGCTACGGCGGCAACATGCCGCGTTTCATCGGCATTTTCGCGGCCATTTTGTGTTCGTTCACCTACGTGGTGGCACAAATTTACGGCGTGGGCCTGATCACATCGCGGCTCACCGGCGTGGCCTTTGAGCTCGGCGTGTTCCTGGGGCTGGGCGGCATTTTGGTGTGTTCTTTTCTGGGGGGCATGCGCGCGGTCACCTGGACGCAGGTGGCCCAGTACATCGTGCTGATCGTGGCCTACCTGATCCCGGTGGTGTGGCTGTCGGTCAAACAGGCCAACTTCCCGGTGCCGCAGGCCATCTACGGCTACCAGCTGGAAAAGGTCACGGCCAAAGAAAAGCTGCTGACCAACGACCCCAAAGAGATGGAGGTACGCGACATCTTCAAGCAGCGTGCCGCCGATCTGACGGAAAAGTTGAAAGATCCCGGGGCCGCCTTGAAGGCCGACAAAGCGGCGGCCGAAGCCCGCCTGACGGAGCTGCGCGCGGCCAACGCGCCCTCGGTGGCCATTTCAAATGCCGAGCGCGCGGTATCTTCTCTGCCCAAAGACGAAGCGGCAGCCAAAGCCGCCTGGACCCGAGGCAAGGCCCTGGCAGAAACCAAGTCCAAGCCTCTGAACGGTATGCCACCCCACGCCGCCCAGTTTGCGGGTGACCCGCAAGGCAATGCCCAGGAGAAAGCCGCCTACGACAACTCGCGGCGCAACTTTCTGGCCTTGATCTTTTGCCTCATGATCGGCACGGCCGCTCTGCCGCACATCTTGATGCGCTACTACACCGTGCCCAGTGTGAAGGAGGCCCGGCAGTCCGTCACCTGGTCGTTGTTCTTCATTTTTTTGCTCTACTTCACAGCACCTGCCCTGGCCGTGCTGGTGAAGTTCGAGGTGTTTCATGTGCTCATCGGCACCCCGATCGACCAGCTGCCCGCCTGGGTGGCGTCCTGGAACAAGGTCGATCCGAGCCTGATGTCGATCACCGACGTCAACAAGGACGGCATTTTGCAGCTCAACGAGATGAGCATCGGCGGCGACATCATCGTGCTGGCGACCGCCGAAATTGGCGGGTTGCCTTACGTTATCTCGGGCCTGGTGGCGGCCGGTGGTCTGGCCGCGGCCTTGTCCACCGCCGACGGCCTGTTGCTGACGATCGCCAACGCCTTGTCGCACGATCTGTACTACAAAATGATCGACCCCAACGCCTCCACCGCCCGCAGGGTCACCATTTCCAAGGTGCTGCTGCTGATGGTGGCGCTGGTTGCGGCCTATGTGGCGGCGCAAAAGCCGGCCGATATTCTGTTCCTGGTCTCGGCCGCGTTCTCGTTTGCGGCCGCTGCGTTTTTCCCGGCACTGGTGTTGGGTATTTTCTGGAAGCGGGCCACCGGCATAGCCGCCTCATTGGGCATGATCGCCGGCCTGGGCGTCACGTTCTACTACATGGTGACCACCCAGCCCTGGCTGCGGGATGTCTTTGGCGTCACCACGCCCATCGAACTGTGGTGGGGCATCCTGCCCATTTCGGCTGGGGTTTTTGGGGTGCCGCTGGGCTTTGCCGTGATCATCCTCATCAGCTGGGTGACCCCGGCGCCCAGCCGCAAGGTGCAGCAACTGGTGGAGCATGTGCGCTATCCCAGCCTGCGTGAGCTTTGAACGTGGACGCTGAGTGCGCTGCGCGTGCTTGGTCACTTGCGTCCTTGAGACGGGGTCCATTCAACGCCCATGTTTGGCAATTTTTGCCAGCGCCTGCGTTTTCTTGTTAGAATCGCGGGCTTGCCTTGCTGCACCCCAATCAGACGCTGGGGGCAGCTGTTCATCAGAAACCGCAGCCAGCATGCTGGTGCGGTGTCATCCACAAGGAGAGTCTATGCGTCATTACGAAATCGTTTTGCTGATCCACCCGGATCAAAGCGAACAAGTTCCGGCCATGCTGGAGCGCTACAAGGGCATGATCACGGCCGGTAACGGCAAGATCCACCGTGTTGAAGACTGGGGCCGCCGTCAAATGGCTTACCAGATCAACAAGCTGTCCAAGGCCCACTACCTGTGCGTCAACATCGAAGCCGATCAGGCTGTGATGGCTGAGCTGGAGCATGCCTTCAAGTTCAACGACGCTGTGCTGCGTCACCTCACCGTGCTCAAGAAGAAAGCCGATACCGGCCCATCTTCCATGATGAAGTCGGTCGAGCGCGAAGAAGCCCGCAAGTCCCAGCAACAACCGCAGGAACAGGCCGCAGCGTAACAGCGCTGCGTGACGCCGTCAGCGGGTGAACCAGTTTCAATTGTCCGCCGTGGTGGTGCAGGTGCAGAGCCTGCGGTACACACCGGCCGGCATACCGGCTCTCAATATCGTGCTCGAACACGGTTCCGAGATCGTTGAAATGGATACCCCGCGGTTGGTGAAGTTGCAATTGAAGGCTGTGGCCTTCGGTGCGCAGGCAGAAGTTTTGTCCCGTCAAGGGCTCGACTCGGCTTGCGAATTTCACGGCTTCCTGACGAACGCCCGCAACGGCAAAGGCGTTGTGTTCCATATCCAAGATTTCAGCAAGACATAGGAAGGCCCATCATGGCTGCACCCAAACGTTTCAACAAAGACAAGCGCCCCAAGCGCAACACCCAATCGCTGCTGTTCAAGCGCAAGCGGTTCTGCCGGTTCACGGTGGCCAACGTCGAAGAAGTTGACTACAAGGACGTCGATGTCCTGCGCGATTTCATTGCCGAAAACGGCAAGATCATTCCTGCGCGCCTGACCGGCACGCGCGCCTTCTACCAGCGTCAGGTCAACACCGCCATCAAGCGTGCTCGCTTCCTGGCCATGTTGCCTTACAGCGACCAGCACCGCGTCTGAAAGAGAGCCTGACATGCAAATCATTCTGCTCGACAAAGTTAACAATCTCGGCGCCCTGGGCGATGTGGTCAAGGTCAAAGACGGTTACGCACGTAACTTCCTGATCCCCACCGGCCGCGCCCGCCGTGCTACCTCCAATGCCATCGCCGAATTCGAAGCACGCCGTGCCGAACTCGAAAAAGTGGCTGCCGCCAAGCACGCTGAAGCCGCCGCCCTGGGCGAAAAGCTGTCGGCCGTGACGCTCAAGCTCTCGCAAAAAGCGGGTGTGGACGGTCGCCTGTTTGGCTCCGTCACCAACCACGACGTGGCCGAAGAGCTGAACAAGCAAGGCTTCGCCGTGAACAAGTCGCAAGTGCGCATGCCCAATGGCCCGCTGAAGCTGGTGGGCGACTACACGGTGAGCGTGCATCTGCACACCGATGTGACGGTTGACGTCAACGTCTCGGTGCTCGGCGAAACCGCCTGATCACCCGGTGCTGGCGCGCAAGCGCTGCATCCAGAAGCCGCCGCGCCTTCGGGTCGGCGGTTTTTTTTATTGAGCGTTTTGCGTTCACAATGGTTCGCAGAGTCACTGACACATTCCGGTATGTCTTAGCCCCGAGGCACAGGCGTTGTTCCGTGCAGCTCAACAGGCTGCCCACGGAATATCTTCAGCACGTTGATACACGTGCCCTCATGACTTTTGGTTGCTCAGGGCGTACCATGGCCCGCCATTCAAAGAAAGCCCATGTCTGCTGTTTTTTCCGATCCCTTTGCCCCTTTCGATGCTGGCCTGGATGCGGCCAATACGGGTATCGACCGTCAAGTGGCTCAACTGCGTGTACCACCGCACTCGATTGAGTCAGAGTCCAGTGTGCTCGGTGGCCTTTTGTTGGACAACGGTGCCTGGGATCGGGTCGCTGACCTGCTCAACGAATCCGATTTCTACCGCTACGAACACCGCTTGACGTACGCGGCCATCGCCACGTTGGTTAACGCCAGCAAGCCTGCCGACGTGGTCACGGTCTATGAGCATCTGCAAAATCTGGGAAAGGCCGATGAGGCAGGAGGGCTGGCCTACCTGAACTCGCTGGCTCAGTACGTACCGAGTGCCGCCAATATCCGCCGCTACGCCGAGATTGTTCGCGAGCGTGCCATTTTGCGCAAACTGATCACGGCCAGCGATGAAATTGCCACCTCTGCCTTCAATACGCAAGGCCGACCCGTAGACAAAATTCTGGACGAGGCTGAGCAAAAAATCTTCCACATCGGGGAAGAGGGCTCGCGCATGAAAGAGGGGTTTCAGGGCATGGACACGCTCGTGGTCGAGCTGCTTGACCGTGTGCAGGAAATGGCCGACAACCCCAACGACGTCACGGGCGTGCCGACAGGCTTTGTCGATCTCGACCGAATGACCTCGGGCCTTCAGGCGGGTGACCTGATTGTGTTGGCGGCGCGGCCCTCCATGGGCAAAACGGCATTTGCCATCAACATTGCCGAGCATGTGGCGCTGAATGAAGGCTTGCCTGTGGCGGTGTTCTCCATGGAGATGGGCGCATCCCAGTTGGCTGTGCGTATCGTGGGCTCCATTGGGCGCATCAACCAGAGCCACCTGCGCAGCGGCAAACTCACCGACGATGAGTGGCCGCGTCTGACCGAAGCCATTGAGAAGCTGCGCAATGTGTCGCTGCATATCGACGAAACGCCTGGCTTGAACCCCAGTGTGTTGCGCGCCAATGCGCGGCGCTTGTCGCGCCAATGTGGCAAATTGGGCCTGATCGTGGTGGACTATCTGCAGCTCATGAGCGGCAGTGGTTCCGATGGCGACAACCGTGCGTCCGAGTTGGGTGAAATTTCGCGGGGCTTGAAGATGTTGGCCAAAGAACTGCAGTGTCCGGTCATTGCACTGTCGCAGCTGAACCGCAGTGTGGAGACCCGCACCGACAAGCGCCCAATGATGAGCGACTTGCGCGAGTCGGGCGCCATTGAGCAAGATGCAGACATCATCATGTTTATTTACCGCGATGAGTATTACACCAAGGACGCTTGCAAGGAGCCGGGTGTCGCCGAGATCATCATTGGCAAGCAGCGAAATGGCCCCACGGGTACCGTGAAACTGGCGTTCTTGAACATGCTTACGCGTTTTGAAAGTTTGGCCGGTGGTGGGGACTATTAGGACGCCACCCCATCAATGGCTTTGCGAAATGGGGTCGACGTACGGACCGGGTAGGGCGGTGACCAGGTCGGGATCGTGGCGATTTGGCGCTGCAGATCAGCGACCTTTCTTTGTGCTTCGAACGTTGGCATGGTGTTTGAACCTTTGGGTTCGCCGGTGCTTGACTCAAAGCCGGCGAATGTTCATTTGAACGGCTTGGGCGCCTGGTTGCGCTGTGCCATGCAGGCTTCGGTGCCTTCGCCGCCATTGCGCGATCAATGGAGACTTCTCCTGCCCGCTTCCTGCCGGCCACAGGCATCCACTCAACGCCGACCGCAGGGAAGCCGTTGCAGTCTCTCAGAGCCGTGCCAGTTCTCCCAGCACCATGCGTGCTGTCGCCACATTCGTCGCACACGGCACGTCGTGCACATCACAAGCGCGCACCAGTGCGTTGATGTCGGGCTCATGGGGTTGGGCGGTCATGGGGTCTCGTAGAAAAATCACGCAGTCCACCTCGCCCGCGGACAGGCGTGCGCCGATCTGCAAATCGCCGCCCAGCGGGCCGCTGAGCAGGCGTTCCACGCTCAACCCGACTTCGGTTTGCAGGCGCCCGCCGGTGGTGCCGGTGCCCATGAGGCTGTGTTGGCGCAGCAGCGGCGCGAATTCGGTGGCCAGGGCCACCATGTCGTCTTTTTTGCGGTCGTGGGCGATGAGGGCGATGCGCATGGCGGTCACTGCTTTTCCATCGCCTTGGCCATGGTTTTGCCCAGTTCCACGCCCCACTGGTCGTAGGCGTTGATGCCCCAGATGGCGGCTTGCACAAACACCTTGTGTTCGTACAGCGCGATCAGCGTGCCCAGGCGGTGCGGGGTGAGGGCGTCAATCCACAGGGTGCTGCTGGGCACATCGCCCGCAAAGCTGCGCTGGCTGACGAATACTTCGGCCTGCTCGGCGCTCATGCCCTCGGCCATGAGGGCCTGTAAGGTGTCGGCTTCGTTGCGGCCCAGGGCCAGGGCCTGGGCTTGGGCGCGCAGGTTGAGGTTGACGACGCGGTGGTGCTCGGCGGCCAGGGGCAGGGGTGTGTCTTCGGTTTCAACGCCAATAAATTCGACCGGCACGCGGTGGGTGCCTTGGTGCAGCAGCTGGAAGTAGGCGTGTTGGCCGTCGATGCCCAGGCCGCCCCAGACGATGGGGCCGGTGTCGGCATCGACCGGCTGGCCGTCTTTGCGCATGCGTTTGCCGTTGCTTTCCATGTCCATTTGCTGCACGAAGGGCGCAAAGCGCACCAGGCGGCTGGGGTAGGTGGACAGCAGCTGCGTGGGGCAGTGCAGAAAGTTGCGGTTCCAGATGCCGCTCAGGGCCAGGATGACGGGCAGGTTTTGCGCCAGCGGGGCGCTGCGAAAGTGCGTGTCCATGGCCTGGCCGCCGGCCAGAAATTCGCGGAAGGCAGGCGCGCCGATGGCGATGGCCAGCGGC
>Ga0209066_10006420_pt1 | contig 11996 bp, 11 predicted proteins | sample All_14_2_FD_187198 | JGI IMG/M metagenome (GOLD analysis project Ga0209066, IMG submission 187198) | Freshwater microbial communities in response to fracking from Pennsylvania, USA - Allegheny Zone_MetaG_DW_15 (SPAdes) (version 2) ...
CAATCGCACAGAAACAGGGGCTGCGTCGGACCGCCCCCTATTTCATCGATGCGGATGCTGCAGCCAATGCGCCGGAGCAACCGGTCGGCGGCCTGACGGTCATCCGTTTCCCGGACAATCATCTGGTTTACGCCGTCACATGGTTCGGCATGGCCGGGCTTTGCGTCTTTGGCCTGTGGCGGTTAGGAAGGGACCGCGACAGGAGCGAATGAGCCCGCGAGCCATGACCAGAATAGCCGCCCGATCGCTGCCATCGCTGCGTGTCGCGCCCGATGCCGATGCGGGGCGGCGCAACATGGACCTGTTGCTGTTGCTGCGATGGATCGCCGTTGGAGGCCAGCTTGTGACGATCGCTGTCGTCACCGGCGTCATGCGGATCGCGCTGCCGCTTCAGCCACTGCTGTTTGCGCCCGCCATTCTGGTCGTGGTGAATTTGGCGAGCATCGCGTTGCTGCGCCGACGCAGCATCGTCACCAACGCGGAACTGACCATGGTTCTGCTATTCGATGTGGGCGTCCTGACCTGGCAATTGCACTACAGCGGTGGGCTGACCAATCCGTTCACGTCCCTGTTCCTGCTGCAGATTGCGATCGGCGCCATCCTGCTGAAACCGCTTTCGTCCTGGTGCATCGTCGGGGCGACGCTTGCCGCACTGATCATCCTGGCCGCCGATCCGCAGCCGTTGATGCTGCCCGCGCCCTATGCCGCCGATCCGCTGCGCCTCTATATTCAGGGTAGTCTGGTGTGCTTTGCGCTGATCGCGGTGCTGCTGGTGCTGTTCATCACCTGGATCAACCGCAACTTGCGCACGCGTGATGCCGCATTGGCCGCCATCCGCCAGCGTGCAGTGGAGGAGGATCATATCGTGCGCATGGGCCTGCTGGCGTCCGGCGCAGCGCATGAACTCGGCACGCCGCTGTCGTCCCTGTCCGTGCTGATCGGCGACTGGAAGGGCATGAAGCGCTTTGCCGGCGATACGGAAATGCAGGAGGATCTGGCCGACATGGATGCGGCGGTCGGGCGCTGCAAGACGATCGTCAGCGGCATATTGATGGCGACGGGCGAAGCGCGCGGCACCGCGCCGGAATTTACCACGGTGCGCGGATTCCTGAACGATATCGTGGCTCATTGGCGCGCCATCCGCCTGCCGGACACGGTCGTGTTCGATGACCAGTTTGGCGAGGATGTGCCGATCGTGTCCGACCCGGCGCTGCGGCAGGTGATCGCCAATGTCGTGGACAATGCCTGCGAAGTCTCGCCGCAGTGGATCGGCATCAGCGCCCGCCGGGACGGTCGCAATCTGGTTCTGGATGTCGCGGACAACGGGCCGGGCTTCGCACCGGATATCCTGGGGGCGTTCGGCCAGCCCTATCGCTCGACCAAGGGAAAGCCCGGCGGCGGGCTTGGCCTGTTCCTGCTGGTCAACATGGTGCGCAAGCTGGGTGGCGAGGCGTTCGCCGAAAACCGGGTGGAGGGCGGGGCGCTAGTCAGCATCGTGCTGCCGCTGGACAGTCTTTCGCCGGGGAAGGAGGTGCGCCCATGACGGAGCAACGCCTGCTGGTGATCGTCGAGGATGATGTCGCCTTTGCGCGGACATTGCGCCGTTCGTTCGAACGGCGCGGCTATCGCGTGCTGTGGGCCGCCAGCCATGAGGAACTTGCCGTGCTGCTGGAAACGGAACGGCCGGGCTATGCGGTGGTCGATCTGAAACTGGGCGGCGCGTCCGGCCTCACCTGTGTCGCGGCCCTGCATGCCGTGGACAGCGCCATGCGGATCGTCGTGCTGACGGGTTTCGCCAGCATCGCGACGGCCGTGGAAGCGATCAAGCTGGGCGCTTCCTACTATCTCGCCAAGCCGTCCAACACCGACGATATAGAGGCGGCGTTCGCGCGGGACACTGGCGACGCGGAGGCACCGGTGGATGGTCGCCAGTCCTCCATCAAGACCGTCGAGTGGGAGCATATCCACCAGACGCTGGTGGAAACGGACTTCAATATTTCCGAGGCCGCCCGGCGGCTTGGCATGCATCGCCGGACGCTGGCGCGCAAACTGGAAAAGCGCCCCGTACGCTAGTTGTCCCGTGCGCCCGCGCCGGTTCAACTGCCGCCCCAGCCGCCGCCGAGCGCCAGGAAAATGGCGATCTGGTCCTGAACCAGTTGAACCTGAGCGGATGCGGCCGCCGCTTCTGCACTCGCGAGGCTGCGCTGGGCGTCGAGCAAAGCGAGGAAATCGGCGCGGCCGAAGCGAAACAGGCGGCCGGCCTGTTCGGCCGAGACGCTGGCGCTGTTGCGCGCCTGCTGAAGCGCGGCGGCCTGCTCGCCGTCACGCCGGTAGGTTTCCAGCGCCGTTTCCGTCTGGCGCAGCGCTTCCAGCACCGCACCGTCAAAGCCGGCGAGGTTGGCCTGCACGCGCGCGTCCGCCTGCGCGATCCGCGCTCTGACCACGGGACGGTTGGGGAAGGTCCAGCTGATCAGCGGCCCCAGGCTGAATCCGAATGCGGAGCCCGACCCAAAGTCCTTGAGCGGGCCGGACAGGCCGACCGACCCGCCGATGCTGACCTGCGGATAGAGGTCGGCCATGGCGACGCCCAGCCGCGCCGTGTCGCCGGCGATGGCGCGCTCCGCCTGACGCACATCGGGCCGCCGCCGGATCAGCGCGGCGCCGTCGCCGACGGGCAGGGGAGCGGACAGCGTCGGCAATGTCGCGCACGTCTCGATCGACTGTGGATAGTCGGCGGGGGGACGGCCGGAAAGCGTCGCCAGCATATAGAGCGCGGATTGCCGCTGCCCTTCGAATGCAGGCAGCGCGGCGGCGCTGCTGTCGACGGCCGCCTGCGCGCGGCTGACATCGAACGCGGTCCCGCGACCGCCCCGGAACAGGCGTTGCGTCGCGCCCAGCGTATCGCGCTGAAGGGCGACGACGCGACGGTTTACGGCCAGCGCATAGTTGGCGGTACACACCTGCGCATAGGCCTTCACCGTAGCCGCGGCGATGCCGACCCGCAGATAGTCCCGCGCCGCCGTGACAGCGTCGACGTCGGCGGCGCTTGCCTCGATGGCGCGGCGGATGCGGCCGTTGAGATCCAGCGGATAGCTGGCGGCGAGGCCGAGGTCGTAGCTCACCGCGCCGGGCAGGTGCTGGCTGACGCCGGAGGGACGCGACAGGGTTTCGCCGCCGCTGATCGCCGTGCTGATGGTTTTTCCCGCCTGCGCCTCGCGGAGCACCGCTTCGGCCGCTGCGATATGCGCTTCGGCCGCGCGCAGGTCGGTATTTGCGGCAAGGGCCTGTTCCACCAGCGCGTCGAGTTGGGGGTCATTATACAGCCGCCACCAATGGTCCGGCAGGGGCGTGTTGGCAAAGGCGTCGCCCTCCGCCGAATGGAATGCGCCCTGCGCGACCGGAGCGGTCGCCACAGAATTCGCCGGCGGGCGATAGTCGGGACCGGCCGTCGCGCAGGCGCACAGCGCCAGCGACAGGAGCGCGGTCCAGCGCAGGTCACGCATGGGGACAGCCTCCCGCCTTTCCATCCGCCTTCGATGGCTGGATCGTGACGGTGGCCGTCCGGCCCGCAATCAGCCGGATGTCGTCCGGCACATGCGTCAGCTTCACCCGGACCGGGATGCGCTGCGCCAGCCGGACCCACGAAAAGGTGGGCTCCACCGTGGGCAGCAGGTTGCCCGCGTCGGTGCGGCTGGAATCGTTGATGCCATAGGCGATGCTGTCGACCCGGCCGTGCAGGTCCTGCGCCTCGCCCATCAGCCGGACCGTCACCGGCGCACCCACGCACACCAGCGGCAGCTTCGTCTCCTCGAAATAGCCCTCGACGCGGATGCTGTCGCTGTCGATCAGTGCCATCGCCTGCTCGCCGGCGGCCAGATAGTCGCCCGGATGAAGGTCCAGGTTGGTGACGACGCCGTTGACGGACGCGACCACGCGTGTGCGTTGCAGGTTGAGCGCAGCGGCGTCGCGCGCGCTGATCGCTTCGGCAAGCGCGGCCTGCGCGGTGGCGACGCGGGCGACCGTCTGTTCATGCGTCTCCGCCGCGACCAGATCGCCCAGCGCGATGTCGCGCCGCGCCTCGCGCTGCGCCTGGCCGAGCGTCGCACGCGCGCTGGCGATCTGCGCCTCCGCCTGCTGCAGCGCCAGCGCGTAGCGGGGGCGATCGATCACGAACAGCAGGTCGCCTGCCTTCACCGTCTGGTTGTCGTGCGCGGCGACCGAAGTGACGAGACCGCCAATATCGGGCGTCACCCGCACCACGTCCGCCCGGACCCGTCCGTCCCGCGTCCATGGGCTGTGCTCATAATGGTTCCACATCCACACCGCCGTGATGATGGCGGCGATCACCAGAATGATGGTGGCGGCGCTGCGGATCAGGGGGGCCGGTATCATCTTTGCGGAAAGGCGTTTCATAGGTGGATTCCAAGGAGAGGAACGAGGATGGCGAGTGCGCCGAGGATCAGCACGAACAGGCTGAGGTCCGCGGCGGCCCGATAGGCGATGAAGCGATAGAGGCCGAATGCCGCGATCAGCCGCGTAGTGAGCCAAGCGATCATCAGCGCCACGAGCGCAAGCAACAGCAGGGTGGGCACATAGATGCCGCCGAACGCGATTTCCCCGGTCATGTACGGGCCTCCTCATAGCCGCGGCTCTGTGCGAACAGGTTCCGGCGCAGGCTCACGAGCGCGAGGATCGCCTCTCGCCGTACGGACGGGCTTTCATGCGCCGAAAACTTACCGATCGCCCGATCGATCTTTTGCAGAAGGATGGGGTCGGCGGGCGCCGGATCGTCCGGGTCCAGCCGGCGGTAATGGTTGCCCACGCCGACCAGGACGCGGGCCAGCGGCACAGCCTCGCGCGCGGGAAGGTCGACGCGAAGCTGGCGCAGCTCCCCGATCGCGACGCCGGTGCGCAGGTCGCGCAGCGCATCGTAGAGCGGCGTGCCGCTGTCGGCGCGGGTCGCCGCCAGGCGCGGCGCGAGCAAGGCGATGCGATCCAGCATCCTGTTTATCCAGCCGCGCACGTCGGGCGGTGTCGTCCGTGTCGCACGATTGGCGATGTCGGCCCAGCCTGCGCGTATGGTTCGGCGAATGGCGCGTTCCACACCGGCCGATTGCAGCAGGCCGGCCATGATGATGGCGAACCAGATGCCGACGATCTGCGCCACTGCGCCATTGATGTAGAGGGCGAAGGCATTTTCATAATGGTCGGACAGCAGCACCGGGCTGCCCAGGCCCAGCAGCGTGGGCAGGGCAATGCCCATCCAGCGCGGCGACGCCATCATGGCGCCGAGAAACAGCATCATCGGCGCATAGGCTGCTGCGAGCATCGCAAAGCCGTCCAGTCGCGGCATGATGGCGTAGCCATAGACCGCGCCGAGCGCCGAGGCCGCGACCGTACCGATCATGAAGCCCCTGAGCGGTGCAAGCGGATTGTCGACGGCCGCGAAAAGCCCCAGGAAGACGCCCGCCAGCATCACGGCCGTTCCGCCATCATGCCAGCCGCTGCCGATCCACAGCGCGCAACCCAGCGCAATGGCGATGAACGCTGCGATCCCACCGCGCGCGGCGCCCGCAAAGTCGCGGTGCAGTTCCCGATTGCGGCGTCCCTCCAGCAATTCTGCAACGCGGGGGGTGACGGGCGCGCGGCTGTGCGACGCCATCTGGTCGAGCAGATCGCGGCAGTCGCGATGGACGGCGATCAGCGCGGCAAGGCGGGCGTGCAGGCTAAGCCGCATCATACTGGCCCAATCCATGTCGGCGCGCGCTTCCGGCTCCAGTTGGGAACAGCGGTCGATCAGGTCCTGCGCCGTGGCGGCGCGTGTCGCGCTGTCCTTGTCCATGGCTTCCAGCCATTGGCGTGCATCTGCAATCAGCGTTTCGACCGGCGCAGGCACCACACCGCCATTCGCCGCCTTCAGCACAGTCAGCCTGTCCTCGACCGCCGCGCCCAATGGTAGCAGCAGCGAAAGCTGGTCCTGCATGGCGCGCACCGTGCGCACGCGCGGCGCCATGCGCGAAATATCGAAGGGCAGGTGGAGCGACATCTGGTGCAGCTCGGTCACATCCTGCGCCAGCCGGCGACGCTCGGCGTCCAGCCCCTCGACCGGCTCTGTCGCGATTGCGTCCCGCGACCAGCGTTCCGCGTCGCGCAGCATCGCCTCCACCCGCGCCAGCAATACGGTGGTGATCGATCCGGGCAGGACGACGCCGTGGATCAGGCTACCGCACAATATGCCGATCAATATTTCCTGCACGCGCAGCGATGCGACCGTGAAGATGGTCTGGGGCGAATCGACGTCGGGAAAGACGATCAGGCATGCCGTGTAGCCTGCCAGCACGAACATGTAGGATCGCGGCGTTCGGTCGAGCAGAGAGATAAAGACGCACAGGCCCATCCACAGCGCCATGGCAAGGCTGAGCAATTCCGGCGCATGGACCAGCGGCGGAACGATAGCGACCGAGAACATTGCGCCGATCAGCGTGCCGGTCGCACGAAACAGCGCCTTCGATATCACCGCGCCGGCCAGCGGCTGCGCGACGATATAGGATGTAAGAAACGCCCAATAGGGCCGCTCCAGCCCGATGCTGAACGCGATGTACAGCGCCAGCATCGCCGCCGCGAGGCATTTCAGTGAAAACAGGGCTGCGGCAACGCCATATCGATCGTTCATCGGACGCGCTTCATCAGATCTGGCTGCGTCGATCCGCGATGCGGCGGCTGAGCAGATCGAGCAGGCGGATAGTCGTATCCACCTCCGCATCGGGAACATCGACTAGCAGGTCGCGGCGCAGGGCGTCCAGCCGCTCCTCGATCCGTCCGACCAGTTCCTGCCCTGCCGGTGTCAGGGCGATGCAGTTGGAGCGAGCGTCTTCCGGGTTCGGATGCCGTTCCACCAGGCCGCTCGCCTCCAGCTGGGTTATGGTGCGAAACAGCGAAGGTTGCGTGATCTCCAGATGCTCGGCCAGGTCGGTCTGCCGAACGTCGGGGCCAAGGCGGTCCACATAGATGAGGCACCAGCCTGCGGAATTGGACACGCCGAACTCCGCCACGGCGAAATCCGCCAGCCGCCGCCAGGCGCGCGACACGAGCGACAGCTTGTGCGCAAACGCGCGCCTTGAGTCGGAGAAGGACATTTTCATTAGATAGCTAACTAAATTTATTTGTAAAGCGCCTCCATGACCGGCTTCGCGGGAAAAACTAGGGGTAGCGTTTCAGCCGAACCTCGGCCCAGCGCCCGAAGACGATGCCGATCGTTGCCCAGAGGACCAGTTGTGTCGCAATCGACGCGACACGGAAATTCCACAACAGGGTGGCCGGGAAGTCCGCCGGCACTTCGTCGATCCGCGGAAGGAGGAATTGCCCCGCCATGACCAGGACGACGTATGCGCCAATGCCCATCAGCGCGGCGTCGAAGCGGGATTGCGACGGTGACAGCACGGTCCTCACCCGGTTGGCGATCACGGCCGCCGCCACGGAAAGGGCGATCATCGCGAAATAGGCGGCTGTCCGCATGCCGACGGTTTCATGCTTGCCCACGGCGGGCGGCGTCTGCGGATATTTGATAGTCGGAACGATGACGATCAGGATGAACGCCAGCCCCGCCAGCACCAGGGCGAGCGTGCGCGGGCCGATATGCGCCAGGCGGCCATAACCATAGGCGAAGGCCAGGGCGAATATGCCGCCGACGGCTGCACCATACAGGCACATCGCCGTCGCGAGGCCCAGGCCTTTTTGCGTCGACCGGCTGACCAGTTCCGCTTCTTCGGGCGCGGCCATGCCGGCCATCGGGGCATGGTGCGCCTGCTGGGTCGCCTCATAGCCGATGGCGAGGTCGATCTGCGGCTCCGCGATCAACCGGGCGAACAGCGTGGCAAGCAGGGCCGCCAGGATGCCCGCCAGCATCCCGCGCCACAGCAAATCCTTTGCCATGGTCTGGCGTCAGTGACAGGGAAAGCCGAGGAGATGCCGGCCGTCGTGCACGAACTCATGCACATACATGCCGTCGAACAGCGCATAGGCGCCCTGCTCGGTGCTGACGAAATAGAGGAAGATCACCGCCAGCAATGCGCCGAGTACGGCCCAGGGCAGTATGTCCTGCAACGGGATCGTGTCCCGGCCTGCGACGGGAATAAAGACGTCGTCGAAAAGTCCGGCAGTGCTGGCCATGATACAGGCTCCTTCCTGGGGATTGCGCGTCCCGAAAGATATATTCCAGAAGAAGGTCTGACTCTCGACGGCCGACAGGGACGTCGATTACAGTGGCGCGACCGCGCCGGAATTGCACCGGCTTCTTCTTCTGGACGCAGCCGTGGCTTAGAGCCGATGGCGTCGGCGCGTCAATGATCCATCGGAGGATATTCTGGCGACCACGCTCCTGCTGCTATGTGCATCGGCCACACGGCTGAGCCGGATCGGCGGCTTTCCCCATAGGGATGAAGGGTTGGACGAAGGTGGTTTGCACGCGGCGCGCGCCATGACGCTCGCACCGCGTTTCCGAAATGCCGTCCATGTCAGCCCGACCCGATCGGCGGTGGAAACGGCCGGCGTCATGGCCCTGCCGATACAGGCTGAACCCGCATTGGCCGACGCAGGTCATGGTGCGTGGGCGGGGCGGACTTTCGAGGATGTGGCCGCCAACGCGCCTGATCAACTGGCGGCGTGGCTGGCTGACCCGACCATGGCGGCGCCGGGCGGGGAAGCCATGGATGCCGTGCGTGCGCGTGCCGCTCCATGGCTGGACCGCCTTGCGTCGGCGGATGCGCCGGTCTGCGCCATCACGCATGCGACAATTGTGCGGGCCGTGCTTGCCCATGCTCTGGACTTGCCGCTGCGCGCGACGCTGGCGATCGACATCGCACCGCTGTCCCGAACCATGCTGTCCTTTAATCGCGGCTGGCGACTACAATCCATCGGTCCCGTCGACTGACGGGCCGATTTTCGGAGCATTGGACAATTATCGAAGAGGATCGGGCTGATGTGCTTGCAGCGGCGCGGTCTATCTAGGGCAAATAATTCAGGACGGATTGGAGAGGCCATGAAGACAATCGGATATGCCGCGCGGGATGCACAGAGCGACCTCGCGCCCTTTTCATTCGAACGCCGCGCTTTGCGCGACAATGATGTCGCGATCGAAATCCTGTACAGCGGGGTTTGCCACTCCGACCTGCATCAGACCCGCAACGACTGGAAGGAATGGGGACCGACATCCTATCCTTGCGTACCGGGCCATGAGATCGTCGGGCGGGTCATCGGTATCGGCAGTGGCGTGACGCGCCATGCGGTCGGCGACGCCGTCGCCATCGGTACGATCGTGGACAGTTGCCAGAAGTGCGACCAGTGTCACCGGGGCGAGGAGCAGATGTGCCGGGAGTTTCCGACCTCGACCTACAATGCGCCTGACCGGATCGACGGCAGCATCACCTATGGCGGCTATTCCAAGCATGTCGTCGCGCGGGAGGAATTTGTGCTGCGGCTGCCCGACGGGCTGGACCCGTCGCGCGCGGCGCCACTGCTGTGCGCTGGCATCACCGTATATTCGCCGCTGCGGACGTGGAATGTCGGGCCGGGGAGTCGCGTCGCAGTGGTCGGCATCGGCGGCCTTGGCCACCTCGCGGTCAGGCTGGCCGCCGGGTTGGGCGCACGCGTCACCGTCATCACGCGCAGCGAAGGCAAGGCGGCAGAGGCGCGGGCGCTGGGCGCGGACGCCGTGCTGATCTCCACCTCGGCCGATGCGATGGCGGCGGCAACGTCCTCCTTCGATGTCATCATCGACACCATTCCGGTCGGCCATGACGTATCTCCCTACGTCAACCTCCTTGATGTGGAGGGCGCTCTGGTGATCGTCGGCAATCTGGGCGCGATGGAGGGGTTCAGTACCCTGCCGCTCATCATGGGGCGTCGACGCATCACCGGTTCGCCTTCTGGCGGCATCGCCGAAACGCAGGAATTGCTCGATTTCTGCGCGAAGCAGGGAATCGCACCCGAATGCGAAACCATCGCGATGGAGGCCATCAACGACGCGTTCGAGCGCATGGAGCGCGGTGATGTGCGCTATCGGTTCGTCATCGACATGGCGACGCTCACCGAAGCCTAGCGGCGCGTGGTTCCGGCGTGCGTGTCGCCTACAGCGACCGCAATGCGCGCGCCGGACGCACCGACATCAGCGGGATCGATCCGATCAGGCCGATCCCCAGCGTCAGGACTGCGCCTGCCCCCAGTGTCGCAAACACCAGCAGCCAGTCCGGCGCCCAGCCGAATTCAAAGATGCGGACGATCACGAACCATCCCGCGATCAGGCCAAGGGCAAGCGCCACCAGCGCCAGCGCCATGGCCAGGATCGCATATTCGACCGCCTGCGCCCCCAATATCTGCCAGCGGGTCGCGCCCAGCGTCTTCAGGATCACGCTGTCATAGGCGCGCGCCTGCCGCGATGCCGCGATCGCGCCGATCAGCACGGCGATGCCCGCCAGGATCGCGACCGACCCCGCCAGCACGATCGCCGTCGACATCTGGCCCAGCAGGGTCGTGACCTGTGTCACGACTTCGCTGACGGCGATGATCGACACGGAGGGGAAGGCCGCCAGCAGGGCGCGGGCCATGGCGGGTTCATCCTTGCTGGACGGGGGCATGGTGATCGTCGCCGCCAGGCTGTGCGGGGCGTTTCGCAGCGCGCTGGGCGAAAAGACCATGATGTAGTTGAACCCCATCGTCTCCCAGTTGACCTGCCGCAGCGATGCGATCCGCGCGTCGATCTCCCGGCCGAGCACGGACACGGTGATGGTGTCGCCGACGCCGACCTCCATGATCTTGGCAGCTTCGCGATCCAGCGAGATCAGCGGCGGCCCCGCATAGTCGCGCGGCCACCAGTCGCCTTCGACCAGGCTGGACCCTTCGGGCAGCGTGTCGCTGTAAGTGACGCCGCGCTCGCCGCGCAGGAACCATGCACCTTCCGGCAGTTCCTTCAGGTCCGCCACCCGCTGGCCGCGATAGGCGACGATCGTGCCGCGCAGCGTCGGAACGATGTTGACCTCCGCGCGCGGCGCTTCTCGCCGCACCAGCGTCAGGAACTGGCCCTGTTGCGCGATGGGAATGTCCAGCACGAACTGGTCGGGCGCCTTCTGCGGCACGCTGTGCTGGATTTCATGGCTCAGGCTCGACTGGATCGCCGCCAGCGTCACGAAAAGGGTCAGGCCCAGCCCCAGCGCGATGACGAGCGCCGACGTCTGCGCGCCCGGCCGGTGCAGATTGGCGATGGCCAGCCGCACGACCGGCCGCCGCACCGTCGGCGTGCGCCGGGCCAGGCCACGAATTCCAACACCGATGCCCAGCAGCACGATCAGGATGACCCCCACGGCCCCCAGCACCGAAGCCGCGAACACCGGCTCGCGCGCCGTGCCCAGCGCCAGCGCAATCACGATCAGGATCGCCCTGCCGACAGCGCCCACGCTCGCCCGGTCAAGACCCGCGCGCCTGTCGACCGTCTCCCGGAACAGCGCCGCCGCCGGCAAAGTCCGCGCCCGCGCCAACGGCGGCACGGTAAAGATAAACGCGATGAGCAGGCCGTAGAGCGCACTCGTCACCAGCGGCCACGGCGTCAGCGCGAACCCCGGCTGCACCGGCAGTATGTCCCGCACAGCCGTGATGAGCACCACAGGCAAGGCGACGCCGACGGCCAGACCACAACCGATCGCGATCAACGCGACGGCGCCGATCTGCATCAGATAGATCCGCGCGACATCGGCAGATGTGGCCCCCAGTATCTTGAGCGTGGCGATGCCGTTCCGCTTGATCGCCAGATACGATGTGACGCCATTGCTTACGCCGATCCCCGCAATGGCCAGAGCGGCGAGGCCGATTAGCGACAGAAACTGCCCCATCCGCTCGAAGAAACGGCTGGTTCCGGGCGCGGCGCGATCCCGGTCCTTTATTTCCAGCCCTGCGGCCGGGAAGGCTTTCTTGAGCGTTTCGCCTGCGCGTTGCGCATCGACGCTATC
>Ga0209066_10006421_pt1 | contig 11994 bp, 9 predicted proteins | sample All_14_2_FD_187198 | JGI IMG/M metagenome (GOLD analysis project Ga0209066, IMG submission 187198) | Freshwater microbial communities in response to fracking from Pennsylvania, USA - Allegheny Zone_MetaG_DW_15 (SPAdes) (version 2) ...
CAAATACAACTGATACCTGTTTTGTATAAACAGAAGGAATCATGATGACGCCACAGGCAATCCTTGAGCAGTTCGGGCCCCGCGAGTCGATGGAATACGACGTCGTGATCGTGGGTGCTGGCCCCGCGGGTCTGTCCACCGCCATTCGTCTGAAACAACTGGCCGAAAAAGCGGGCAAGGAAATCAACGTCGTCGTGCTGGAAAAGGGCTCCGAGCCAGGCGCGCACATCCTGTCGGGCGCCGTGATGGACCCGCGCTCGATCACCGAACTGTTTCCGAACTGGAAAGAACTCGGCGCGCCGCTGAACCAGCCCGTCACGTCTGACGAAGTGCTGTTCATGACGAGCGAGACCGGCGTCTTCAAGACCCCAGACGCCTTCGTGCCCAACAACTTCCACAATGACGGCAACTACGTCATCAGCCTGGGCGCTGTCACGCGCTGGCTGGCCGAGCAAGCCGAGGGCCTGGGCGTGGAAATCTTCCCCGGCTTTGCCGCGGCTGAAGTGCTGTACGACGACAAGGGTGCCGTCAAGGGTGTGGCCACCGGCAACATGGGCATCGACAAATCTGGCGAACCCACCGACAACTTCCAGTTGGGCATGGAGTTGCTGGGCAAGTACACCATCTTTGCCGAAGGCGCGCGTGGCCACCTGGGCAAGCAACTGATCGCCAAGTACAAGCTCACCGACGGCAAGGCGCCTCAGAGCTTCGGCATCGGCATCAAGGAACTGTGGGAAATCGACCCGGCCAAGGCCAAGCCTGGTCTGGTGGTGCACACCGCCGGCTGGCCCATGGACACCGAAACCTTCGGTGGCGGCTTCCTGTACCACCTGGAAGGCAACAAGGTCACCCTGGGCTTTGTGGTCGGCCTGGACTACAAGAACCCCTGGCTGAGCCCCTTCGAAGAAATGCAGCGCTGGAAGAAGCACCCCAGCATCATGGCCCACATCGAAGGCGGCAAGCGCCTGAGCTATGGCGCGCGTGCCATCAACAACGGCAGCCTGCCCAGCCTGCCCAAGACCGTGTTCCCCGGTGGCGCCCTGATCGGTTGCGATGCCGGCTACATGAACGCCTCGCGCATCAAGGGCAGCCATGCCGCGATCAAGACAGGCATGCTGTGCGCCGAAGCCGCTTTTGATGCCGTGATCGCTGGCCGTCAGGCTGACGAGCTGAGCGCCTACCCTGCCGCTTTCGAGCAAAGCTGGCTGCACGAAGAGCTCAAGGGCGCCAGCAACTTCAAGCCCTGGTTCAAGAAGGGCATGTACGTCGGCATGATCATGACGGGTGTCGAGCACTGGCTGCTGCCCAAGCTGGGCTTCAAGGCACCGCCCTGGACACTCAAGACGCCTGCGGCCGACCACACCTACCTGCGCCCTGCTGCAGAGTCGGCCAAGATCGAGTACCCCAAGCCTGATGGCAAGTACACCTTCGATCGCCTGAGCTCGGTGTTCGTGTCCAACACCAACCACGAAGAGCACCAGCCTGCTCACCTGACGCTCAAGAACGCGTCGGTGCCTGTGCAGACCAATCTGACCATGTACGCAGGCCCCGAGTCGCGCTACTGCCCGGCCGGTGTGTACGAGTTTGTGAAGAACGAGGACAACAGCGACCGCTTGCAGATCAATGCGCAGAACTGCGTGCACTGCAAGACCTGCGACATCAAGGACCCGACCCAGAACATCGTCTGGATCACGCCTGAAGGCGGCGGTGGCCCGAACTACGCGGGCATGTGATGCAAAAAGGGAGCTTCGGCTCCCTTTCTTTTTGATGGGCAGGGCTCAGTTGCCGTAGCCGTCCGGCACCTCGATCACCTGCCCGACCGGGATGGCATCGGGCAGATCGTCGGACATGCCCTCGATCACATCCATGCCGTGCAGCGCCTGACGTGCTGTAGCCGCACGGCGTTCCTCTCGGTGCGCTTTGATCTGCGCGCGCCGCTCGGCAAAGAACTGCTTGAGCATCTGGCTGCTGGCTTCGGCAAGCACGCCCCCGATGATCTCCGTGTGGTGGTTAAGTTGGCGGTTGGCGAACAGATCGATCACCGAGCCGGCCACGCCGGTTTTGGGGTCGGTGGCCGCAAACACCACCCGTTTGAACCGGGCGTGCATGAGCGCCATCGCGCACATGGCGCAGGGCTCCAGCGTCACATAAAGCTCACACTCTGGCAGACGGTAGTTGCTCAGCAGTTGGGAGGCATGGCGCAAGGCCACGATCTCGGCATGCGCGGTCGGGTCGTGCGTGGTGATGGGGCGGTTATAGCCCGTGGCGATCACCTGCCCCTGACGCATGATGACCGCCCCCACCGGCACCTCGCCCGCCAACCAGGCGTTGTGGGCCTGGTCCAGCGCGATGCGCATGGCCTGTTCGTCGGCCAGGGTATGCAGGTCTGAGGCACTCACGGGGTTTTGCGCTCCAGGGTTGGGTCAAGCGGTGCGATTGGCTGGCATTATCGCTTGCGTGCCCGAGGTAACACCACGCATGCCCCATGCAAGACGCACTCTTTCCTGAACCCGAACCCACGCCAGGCAAAGCGCCCCCTGAGCAAGCCCCGCGTGCGCCATCCAGGCGACGGGGGCTGGGCGTTCAGCCTGCGCCGATCGAGGCCGATCATGTCGCACTGGCGTCTGCCTTGCCTGCTTTGCTGCGGCTTGGCACGTCGTCGTGGACCTACCCTGGCTGGGCCGGCAAGGTCTGGGATGGCGACTACTCGGAGACGATGCTGTCCAGGCAAGGCCTGACGGCCTACGCCCAGCACCCTTTGCTGCGCGCGGTCAGCATCGACCGTGGCTTTTACCGCGCCCTGACTGCCAGCCAGTACGCGCTTTACGCCGCCCAGGTGCCCGATGCGTTTCGCTTTGTCGTCAAGGCGCCCAGCGCGGTGGCCGACGCCATGATTCGCAATGAGCAAGGCCGCAGCGTGCAGCCCAACCCCTTGTTCCTGGACCCGCGCCTGGCGCTTGACGAGTTCGTGCAACCTGCCCTGGATGGCCTGGGGCACAAGATCGGCGCGCTGGTGTTCCAGCTCAGCCCCTTGCCGCCTGATTTGCTGCGCCAGATGCCACGCGTGCTGGACCGCCTGCACACCATGTTGCGGGCACTGCCTGTGCTCAAGCCTGTTGCACCTGATGGCGTGATCGCCGTCGAGGTGCGGGACCCCGCCTTTCTCACGCCCGAGTTCGCCGCCATGCTGCACGACGTGGGCGCGCGCTATTGCTTGTGTCTGCACCCCAAGATGCCACCCATCAGCGAACAACTGCCCGTGTTGCGCCGGCTCTGGCCCGGGCCCTTTGTGTGTCGATGGAACCTGAACATGCGGCACGGCCCCTTTGGCTATGAAGAGGCGCGAACCGACTACGCCCCCTTTGACCGCATGCAGGACCCGGACCCGGCTACGCGATCGGTGCTGGTCAAGGTGATCAAGGCCACGACCGATGCCGGTCACCCGGCTTACGTGACCATCAGCAACAAGGCAGAGGGCTGCGCGCCACTGTCGGTGGTGGCGCTTGCGCAAGCCCTCCAATCACCAGGCTGAAGTCAATGGCCCGCGTGGCCGCTTGGTTTGCGAACCTGCACTTCGATGCCGGGCTGTGACCCATTGCTGGTCTGCTCGGCCTTCTGGCGAACGGGCTCGGCCAGACCGCCCTTCCATTCATAGGCCACGGTGCCCGCTGGTGGGCTGTACCAGCCTGGGTCGCGATAGTCGCCCGCCTTGAGGTGCTTGCGCACCTTCAGTGTCGAGAACATGCCCCCCATCTCAACCGAGCCGTAGGGGCCCTGCCCGGTCATCATGGGTACCGTGTTGTCGGGCAAGGGCATTTCCATCTCGGCCATGTCTGCCATGCCGCGCTCGCCCATCACCATGTAGTCAGGTATCAACTGGGTGATCTGCCTGGAGACATCCTGGTGGTCTACCCCGATCATCGTGGGGATATCGTGCCCCATCGCATTCATGGTGTGGTGGCTCTTGTGGCAATGGAAGGCCCAGTCGCCCTCCTCGTCGGCGATGAACTCGATCTGCCGCATCTGCCCCACCGCCACGTCGGTGGTGACCTCCGACCAGCGCGCGGACTTGGGCGTCGGGCCACCATCGGTGCCCGTCACCATGAACTCGTGCCCATGCAGGTGGATGGGGTGGTTGGTCATGGTGAGGTTGCCGATGCGGATGCGCACCTTGTCGTTCTGGCGCGCAACCAGGGGCGAGATGCCCGGGAACATGCGGCTGTTCCAGGTCCACAGGTTCTGGTTGAGCATGGTCATGATCCGCGGCGTGTAGCTGCCAGGCTCGATGTCATAGGCGCTGAGCAGAAAGCAGTAGTCGCGCTGCACCTCATCGATCAAAGGGTGCTTGCCTTTGGGGTGCGTCACCCAAAAGCCCATCATGCCCATGGCCATCTGCGTCATCTCGTCGGCATGAGGGTGGTACATGAAGGTGCCCGGACGCCGGGCTACAAACTCATAGACATAGGTCTTGCCCGGCTGGATGGTTGGCTGGGTCAGGCCTCCCACGCCGTCCATGCCATTGGGCAGACGTTGGCCGTGCCAGTGCATGGTGGTGTGCTCGGGCAACTTGTTGGTCACGAAGATGCGCAGGCGATCGCCTTCAACCACTTCGATGGTGGGCCCTGGCGACTGGCCGTTGTAGCCCCACAGGTGGGCCTTGGTGCCGGGCGCCAGTTCGCGCACCACGGGCTCGGCCACCAGGTGGAATTCCTTGACGCCCTGGTTCATGCGCCAAGGCAGGGTCCAGCCATTGAGGGTGACCACCGGGTTGTAGGGCTGACCCGTACCTGGCATGTGCGGGGGCATGGTGTCGGGCGAGGTCTGGATGACAGGTTCGGGCAAGGCGGCCATGGCCACACGGCTCACGGAGGCTGCGGCCACGGCACCACCTGTGATGCCCAGGCTCTGGAGAAAACTTCTTCTGTTTCGCATGATGGCGTCCGGATTCAGTTGAATGATGGGCCTTCAGTGACCAGCCGTTGTCGCGGCATCGCTGGCAGCGCGCACGCCCATGTAGGTGTCTGGTGACGGCTGGCCGGCCATGGCCATGTCCAGGTCTGCTTGGGCGAGCCAGAAATCACGCAGGGCATCGATATAGCCGTTGACGGCCATGACTTGCGAGCGCGCATCGGCCAGCAGATCAAACACGCTGATGAACATGCCGTTATAGCGAAGCAGGTTCTCGTCGGAGATCCGCTTGCGGGTGGGGACGATCTCGTCGCGGTAGTGCCGCGCGATATCGAAGCTGGTGCGGTAGCCCAGGTAGGACTGACGGACTTCAGAGCGCGCCTCGACCGCTGTTTGCGCCAGCCTGTGCAACGATTGCATGTACAGGGCCTCTGCCTTGGCCACGCGGGCGCCGCCCCAGTCGAACAGGGGAATCTCCAGGGTGATCTCATACCCACGTTGGGTCGGCGCCTCATTGGACGAGTTGCTGACCCCGCCCAGTTCCAGCACGTTGATGAAGCGCGTCACCTTGTTGAGCCCCAGGTTGCGAGCCAGCCCTTCGCTTTGCGCCCTCAAGGCCTGCACGTCCAGCCGCTGCGCCATGGCGGTCTGCTCGATGTCAGGCTGCTCGGTGGGGCTGGGCGGCAAGTCCGGCAAACGATCGGGCAAGCTGAACCGGGTTTGTTCTCCCCACAGCCCCATCAAGCGGGTCAGGCGTTCGCGCGCGATCACTTCGGCCTGGGATGCCCTGGCCAGGTTCAATGCCGCATCGGCGTAAAAGCCTTGCTCGCGTGCGTGGTCGATCTTGTTCCAGTTGCCTGCCTTGGCCAGCCGAGACGCCAGGTCTTCACCCGCTTCAGCAGCCTTGAGCACTTGCCGCATGTAGCGAACGGACTCGCCAGCGGCCACCGTGCCGTACCAGGCTTTGCGCACGTTGGCGACCAGGGCCAGCGTTTCGAGCGTGGCCATGCGCTGCACCTGCTCAAAGCGACGGGCCTCGATGCCCGAGACGATAGGCGCGCTCAAGAGCCTGGCCAGATTGACATGCAGACCGCGCTCGAACTCGACCTCGTCGCCGCGTCGAAGTCTGCCAAACGAAAACCCAGGGTTGGGCAAGCGGCCAGCTTGAATGCGATCAGCCTGGGCGATGCCCAATTCAGCGTAGGCCGCTTGCAAGCCCCGGTTGTTGAGCAATGCCACCTGCACCGCGTCGTCAACCGACAGGGTTTGGCTCAACAGTTTGGTGACCTCGTCCTTGGCCCGTGCCTGGGCGTCGTCGTCTGTATGCCACTGCGCCTTGAGCCCGGTTCGCTCTCGGGTGGTCTGCTCGATCTCGCCAAAGCCCTGGCCGGGCACGAACGAAGCACAGCCGCCCAGAACGAGCAGGCACGAGGCCGTTGTCAGCAAGCGCCAGCGGGGTGATGGCCGGTGAATATGCAGCATGCCGGGCCTCACTTTTCGGTATGCCCGACCTCGGGCAAGGACGCGGACGACGCGGGCGACTGGGCTTGCTTTGCATAGTGGCGCCAACCGCCGCGCTGCAAGACCACGTCGTTGCTCTGGCGCCAGTTGGACACCTCGGGGGTACCCAGGCGGCGCAGGCTTGAGAAGGGAGATTGATAGACAACGGCGGGCACGGGAGAGCCAGCATCCGCTGGATTGGACGACGACGCATGAGGCGTATCAAGGGGCGCGGCCAGAAGTGGCCATGGCAGCGCACAGCTCAGTGCGGCCATCGCCCAGGCACAAGCCCGGGATGAAATCGACATGGGAGATTCCTCGCAGAGTGAAACGGATCGGCCGCGCGTAGGCACGGCCGCTGAGTCAAGCCAGGGAGGATCGAGGAGGACGGTCCAGGCCGTCAGGATGGAAAGATGGCCGCCCCAGGCTGGGCTCCACCACCAGCGCCGCTGGCTCCGGGCTCGTTGCGCGCCAAAGCACGATCGGCGCGACCATGGCTACGCTGGCACAGCACGATGCGCACGCGCTGCATTTGTCGGCGCTGCCATGCGAAGACACTTGGTTCGAGTGATCGGCCCCATGATGGTGGACCTCGTCGGCGAGCGCCGTGTTCGGTTCGGCATCTGGCGCCAACAGAGCCAGACGCTGGGCCATCTGATGTTGATGAGCCGAACCACAAGACGCCATGGACACGGCCGCCAGACCCTGCAAAGGGAGTGACAGCGCACAGAACCAGACAACGAGGATCCTGATCAGATTCGCCATGGGTGAATATTCTCACAGACCTTGAGAAACCACGCAACGAGGCGTTGGAAGGTCATGCGAGCGGCGCCAGGCTCAATGGATCAGTTCTTCAACCGTCAGCGTCCGGTAATAGTTTGCCAGCGTGGCGCCGCAGTCCTGGGCGACCTTCGCCGCTGCTGCGGCATCCTCGGTGTCATCGGCCGCAACCAGCAACCAGCGGTAGCCGGCTTCATTGAGGCTCAGGTAGCGCCGCAGTAGCGTGATCTCGTAGCCAAAGCCCGCCAGGACACCGGCATTGTCGACCATGGCCTGCAGCTCGGCCGCACTCTCTACGGGTGAGAACTGCCGCATGGCCGAGATGGGCCGTCCTGCGTCACGCAGCGCGGCCACCAGCACGTCAAGTTGCGCTTGCGTGGGCAGGCCCATCATCACATGACCGACCGGCTTGAAAACGCCAAACGCCGTCGGCAAGGCTTCAGCTTGGGCGGCGTCGATGAGCGGGGCCCCGCTGGCTGATGCTTCATCGGCTTGGGCGACGGACAAGGCGGATCGGCTGTCGGTGTCGAGATTGGGTGCAGGCGTGGTCATGGTGTGCGCGTCGTTGTCAGCCCATGTTCTGCGCCTCAACTGCTGGCGGTCTGTGCGGTGTCGAACGGAGCGCCAGCGCATCACCCAATGCCCGGAAGTCTGCATATGGCGGTGCAGGCCAGGCCCGGGTGCACCCGAGCAGTGTCAGCAGCCCAGAGCCCAGTAGTGCCGACGACGCCGGAGAGCAGGTTCCCGCCCGCGCCGCAGGCCTGGATGCCGCTCAAGCGCACGTGGAGGGATCCACGCCTGTGCCGCCCATCACCGGTCTGGCCCATTGGTTCAGCCAGAAAACTACCAAGGAAGAGGCTTGCCCATGTGGGTGAATGTGCCCGATGGACCACGCTCATCCAGCAACGCCATGAGCACACTGCTCTTCGCGCCGGCGACGACATCCAGCTCACCTTGGCCGCCATTCATGTCGGTCATGACGTAGCCAGGATGGACCGCGTTGACCTTCACGGGCGTTCCCCTCAGCTCATAAGCCAGGTGCACGGTCCATGCGTTGACCACGCTCTTGGACGCATCGTAGGCCGGGATCTTGAAGTCATAGATGGGTGAAGAAGGGTCCGTGTGAAGACCGAACGAGCCCAACTGGCTTGACAGGTTGACGACGCGTCCTGAAGCAGCAGCCTTGATGAGTGGCAAGAATGCCTGCGTGACTTCAACGACGGCAAAGACGTTGGTGTCGAAGGTGTCGCGCCAGACCTTCAACGACTGCTCGGAAGGCTTGCGGTCGAGCGCGTCCAGCAGCACGCCCGCGTTGTTGACGAGGATGTCCAGGCGCGAGAAGGTGGCACGCACATGGGCCGCCGCGGCCGCGATGCTCGCCGGATCTGTGACATCCAGTGCCAGCGGCTCCACGGAAAGGCCTTCCGCCCTGAGTGTGTCGGCCGCCTTGGTGGCGGACGCAAGGCTGCGGCCAGCCAGCAGCACGCGCACGCCTGCTTGAGCAAGCTGTCGACAGGTCTCAAGGCCGATGCCTCTTGTGGCGCCAGTGACAAGTGCAATCTTTTGGTAGGTGGTCATGGTGGTTTTCAATGGCTGATGGAGACGGTGAGTTGAAGCATATGCTGGGCAGCATGTCCTCGCGGCAACGGCGCAGCAAGCTCGCTGCAGTGACTGAATTCCCATGGTGGCAGGTCAGGAGACCAATATCGGGAATCCAGACAGACCAAGCCGGCAAACGGAACACTTGGGTGGTCGGGGCGAAATGCAAGCCACCACGTCCAAAAACAGAAATATGAAAAATGGTGCAGAGTCCACGGATCAATCCGGTTGGAGATGGTGAACGACGTGATGGTGCATGGCGCTTGCCTCAGACTTGGGAGGAGTGGGTGGACATGACATGCGCCCACTGCCACATCTTTCAACCCGATGGACGACTTTCGCCCCAACATCGCCGCAGCCTCCCCTGCCCAGATCAACAAGACAAACGCAGGCACGCTCCAGGAACGCATCACCCATGCGCGCGTCCGGATGCTCTACGGCCACATGCCGGTCACGGCCTGGACGCTTGGCGGTTTCATCATCGTGATCGGTGGGTTGATCCACTTCACTCAGGCAGAACCGCTTACCCTGCCGACGCTGGCCTGGCTGACTGTCGCCCTGGCGCTGGCGGTCACCCGAGCCCTGCATGCGAATTCGTACTTCCGTTCCGCAGACCGTCAGGCACCGTTCTGGCAGCACAGCTATTTCTGGCTGAGCTTGGTATTCAGCGTGTGCTGGGGTGCGCTGCCCTGGGCACTTCCCGTCCGCCACGATCAGCAACTGGCGACCGCCATCATCGGCGTGATGATCGGCATGGCTGCCACGGGTGCTGCGCAGATCAGCAGCGACCGTGCCAATGTGCGTGCCTGGACGGTGCCCATTCTGGCGTCCTCCGCCATGTACTGCGCGAACACCGGCGGGGCGCTGGGATGGTTCGGCTTCATCAGCATCATGGGCTTCCTGGTGATCCTGTGGCTGGAGGCGGACCGTGCGCACCGCCGCATCAGCGAAATGTTGCGTCTGCGCTTCGAGAGCGAGGAGCTGGCGCATGCCCGCGCCCAGGCCCTGCACGAAGCCGAGTCACTCAGCGCCGCCAAGGGCCGATTCCTGGCCACCATGAGCCACGAGATGCGCACGCCACTGCATGGCATCCTCGGCTTGTCGCGCATGCTGCAGGCCCGACTGCGGCAGCCCGAAGACCTGTCCCAGATCGGCCTGCTGCGCAACGCGGGCGAGCACTTGCTCGGCGTCATCAACGACGTGCTGGACTTCTCTCGACTCAAGGACCATGGGCTGCGCCTGAACACCAGGCCTGTGCTGCTCAATGAGCTGGCGCGACATGTGTGCGAGCTGTCCCAGGTCACGGCGCGGGACAAGGGCTTGGTGGTGATGCTGCGCTCTGAGCTGCCTGATGACCTGTGGCTCCAGGCCGACCCGGATCGCTTGCGCCAGGTGCTCACCAACTTGGTGGGTAATGCCGTCAAGTTCACCGCACAGGGGCATGTCGTCGTTCGACTCGGACTGGACGGCGGCGACACCACAGCGCCTGACGAAGGCGCCTGCCACGTCGTCTTCGAGGTGCAGGACACGGGCAGAGGCATTCCCGAAGCGCACATCGAGAAGATATTCGACGCCTTTCACCAGGTCGAGGCCCGCGACGACTACCAGGTGGGCGGCACGGGGCTGGGCCTGAGCATCTCGCAGCAAATTTGCATGGCCATGGGCGGCAAGCTGCGCTGCGAAAGCCTTGTGGGCATCGGCACGACGTTCTCATTCAACTTGGCTTTGCCCCGAACGCATCACCCATCGCACGAGTTGGTCAGTACAGGCTCGCAGCAGGACGTTTTCAATGACGACGACAGTGCCCTGCGACTGGCCGGGCGAGTACTGGTGGTCGAGGACAACCTCGTGAACGCGCTGGTCGCGCAGGTCACGCTCGAAAGCCTGGGGCTGGAGGTCGTGGTGGCGGAAAACGGACTGCGTGCGCTCGAATGGCTGGCAGCGCATGAGGCAGATCTGGTGTTGATGGATTTCCACATGCCAGAGATGGGCGGCATCGAAGCCACGCGTCGGATCCGCGAGCTGGAGGTGCGTCAAGGCTGGTCAGCCATGCCGATCGTGGCCATGAGTGCTGGCGACCAGATCGACGACCATCGGCACTGCCTTGAGGTGGGCATGAACGACTACATCAGCAAGCCCTTCGTGCCGAGAGACATGAACCGCGTGCTGCGCAGGCACTTGCAAAACCTGGTGCAGCGGCGTGGCCTCGTGAGCATGTCGACCCGCACAGGTGAGACCCGCCAACGCCTGAAGGCCATCTGACTGCAAAGGAACACTTCAGCCCCATGTAAGGGCCGACTTTGCAGGAGTTCGGTGCTTCTCAAAGGTTGATTGACGGCATCAGGGCCACAATGTCGACGGTATCGCAGCGATACCGCTCAACCGAGGCGACTCCCGAACAGATGGCAAGTTGCTGAGCCCACCCGATTGATTGAGGCGTCTCGCGGCTGCTATGCCACTGCGCCACCATGCTGCAGCGTCCAGTAGCCCCCCTTGAGCGCCATCAACGCCTCGTGGGTGCCTGTCTCGCGCACGTTCCCCTCCTCCATGTAGACGATCAGGTCCGCATCGCGGATGGTGGAGAGCCTGTGCGCGATCACAAAGCTCGTGCGACCCTGACGCAGCTCGGACATCGCCTGCTGAATCAGCATCTCGGTGCGGGTGTCGACCGAACTCGTCGCCTCGTCGAGGATCAGTATGGGCGTGTCCAGCAGGAAGGCGCGGGCAATGGTCATGAGCTGGCGTTGGCCCTGTGACAGCGCGGCGCCCGCGTTCTCCAGCACCGTGTCGTAGCCCTTTGGCAGGGTCCGTACAAAATCATCGACGTGGCAGCGTTGTGCGGCGGCGATCACGTCTTCGCGGCTGCTGTTGGGGCGGCCATAGGCCAGGTTGTCGTGCACCGTGCCGGTGAAAAGCCAGGCGTCTTGCAGCACCATGGCGATCACGCTGCGCAGTGCCGAGCGTGAGAGGTCTCGGATGTCGGTGCCGTCGAGGCGGATCGTGCCCTGATCGATCTCGTAGAACCGCATCAGCAGGTTGACCAGCGTGGTCTTGCCAGCACCGGTCGGGCCCACGATGGCGATCATCTGGCCGGGCTGGGCTTCGAGGCTCACGTCCTCGAACAAGGGCCGATCCGGCTGATAACGAAAGCGGACATGCTCGAAAACAACGTGACCGGAGACAGCGTGCACCTGGCCCGCCCTGGCC
>Ga0209066_10006422_pt1 | contig 11992 bp, 16 predicted proteins | sample All_14_2_FD_187198 | JGI IMG/M metagenome (GOLD analysis project Ga0209066, IMG submission 187198) | Freshwater microbial communities in response to fracking from Pennsylvania, USA - Allegheny Zone_MetaG_DW_15 (SPAdes) (version 2) ...
ATGCCGAGCCAAAGTCATTCATTCTGTGCTCAACGTCACGCAGATGCATGAGAACAGTTTGAGTGGCGCTTTCTTGTGTATTCATGCTTTCATCCGCTGATCGCTAGTAGCTAAAGGCCTAACGCCCGAGTTAACCGGCGGCCATGCGTAGCATGGACGTCCGCGTTGAACGAACGGTTAGGCACGTGCGCGAAGGAGAGGGCGTTGAGAACACGTAGACCGTCCCATGAATTTTGTTTTCAGGCCGTTGCAGACGAGCGTTGCCTTGCATTGACTGCCAGAGATTTTGCCTGATGCGCAGCGACCTGTGAAGCGCTGCGATGTGGCTCTTCTTAGGGCGATGGCGAAGCACATTGATGGTGACGGCCTCGATGTCTTCGAGTTTGGCAACGCCGATTTCGAGCGCCATGCAGCGGTGGCCAAGCCACGGCTGGGGGCTGCCTGCGCGGTGGCTTGCACCGGTACAAACCTGACGCTGACCGCCGAAGGACGGGCGGCCAACGAGGCGAGGGCGTGTGGCACTTGTGCGCCGCTGTCTGGCGAGCAGGCTGCCGAAGGACAGACAGCCAGGTTGAGCGATAGCGGCGCGCCACGTTGCAAAGCCATTGGCAAGTGACGCGCCAAACATCAAGACATGCTTCGATGCATGAGCGTCAGAGAAGCCGCCGTGGCCAGATAAGCCTTTCCCGCATGTGTGATGCCGCCAAACGAGATGCCCATGGAAGTTTTCAAAGAACAAAGCCTTGCCAGAAGACAAGGCCAATTGATGACTTCACGAAAAGCCTAAGCGCAGGCAGAGAATTCCCTCAGCAGTTGCCCTTTTTCGCTTGTCCTGGAGGGCAGAACTTTCCGCCGCCAGAGCCTTGAGGGCTGACGGGGTCGATGACGACAGAACCGGATGGGGTGTAAACCGCGCAGCCAGCGATGGACGTTGCGAGTAAAACCAGTGCGAATAGCGATTTCATGGGTACAGCCTCTATTGTTGTGATGCAATCCAGTTTATGCGCGAAAAGCCTAACGCCCAGGTTAACTGGCAAAAATGCGGAGCATTTTTGTCCGTGTTGAACCTACAGTTAGGCTGGTGACAGATGCTAAGGTTGTCAAGTTGCTTTACCAGTTTCGGCCTTTATGAATTGCTGAACCCATTTGGCCATTTCGGCATGTTCGTACTCTAGCAAGTAGCTCACTATGTCGTTGCCGTCGCTGTCAGTTGCATGAATGTCTGCAGCGTTCGCTACGAACCAGGCGAAGAGTTCCTTGTACTCAAGCTGCGCAACCTCAAAGATTACAGGCGTTCCAAAGTTGTTCTTTGAATTCAGATCTGCGCCACGAGCCTTGAGCCAAGATACGCCATCAATGTCGTTTTCAACGGCAAGAAAGTGAAGAGCAGTTTCGCCAATGGTATTTGCAAGGTTCAGAAGAGCCGGAGTCTCTTGAAGTAGCTTCTCTGCGCTTGCGAATTCTTTCTCGTACAAGGCGTTGCGAAATGCGTACCAGTGATCAGGGGTGTGATTCATAAGCCAACTGAAATGCTATGGCGCGTGTTTGCGAAAAGCCTAACGCCCAGTTAGGCTTTTGAACGGAGGCAAGGACCGTGAAAGTAAGGCTGGCTGTTGACGGGTATTGATGTATTGCCTGTGCACTGAAACTCTCCTTTGTATTGGCTTCCAAGGATTTCTAAGATTGGGCACCAAGCGGGTCTTTGAGGGCTTTAGCAATCGTATGTGCCACATACAACACAATGCACAGAGGAATGCAACCAACCGCTGTAAAGAAGACTCCAGCAGTCGCAGGAATGACGACCGAGCTTGCCCATGCAGAGCAAACAATGAAAAATATGGCGCAGCAACTGATGAGTGTGCGTTTGAGTGTCATGCCTATGAAGCCACATACCAATCCGGCGATCAAGCCAGGTAGCACAGTAACTACGCCGAAAAATATGTATACCAATCCAGGTGTGCCATTGGCATACGCGCTCTTTGTGTAGCCGAACGCAAGTAGAGCGAAGGCCGCGGATTTGATCGGTGAGTATTTTGCTTGCATCAAATGGCTCATTGCGTTTGTCTTCCTAGTCAGGATAACAGCGTGCTTGTTCGTATTAGAGGCCTAACGCCCAAGTTCACCGGCGGCCATGCGAAGCATGGACGTCCGTGTGCAACGACCAGTTAGGCCGGTGAAAGTAGCAGAGCCGATGCGAGGCCAGCGAGCCCGCACACGAGGCGCCAGCCTGGTGTGTGCGATGAACTGCATTGGCAGCTTCTGAGATGAACCGTGCCATCACGCCTCCCTTTGCGTATGGCGTCAGCCATGCGTTGACGAATACCTCAATTTGGCGCGACATACTGCTACTGACGAAGTGACACCGGCCAGCTGTTTATCTGGGAACGACATTGACCTTGATGTCCCAAAGGAGATTCGTAGGTTTACCGTTCGGGACGATGCCAATCAAGGTCTCTGAGCAGGACTTCTCCGGCGAGCTGAAGGGAACATTGGATGGTTGTGGTCCTGAGCGTTCTTCGATGTTCATTCTGCAGGATGACATATTGCCCAAGAGTTCCATGTTGGCTCGATATTGGCCGCCTTCTCGCGGCGTGAACTGTGCGGTGTATGAGCACTCGCGATTCTGGGCGAATCTAGCCTCGGAGTACCAGATGGCGAATGTGAACGGTTCGTTTGCCGGAATGTCGATGGTGTTGAAGAGTTCCGTGGGGTCTTGGTATCGCTTCTCGATGAGCTCTCCGTTCGGGTTCGGTTTGCAATCAAGGCCCCCGTAGGCAAGGATTCGTGTTACCAGCAGCGTGGTTCTGGTGGAGTCTGTGGAGACCGAAAAATCAAGCTTTGCTAGAGGTCTTCCTGCTGGCGCCTTATAGCTGGTGGCGCATCCTACGAAGGCAAGAGACGCCGCAAGAACGCAGGCGGATGCGAGCCAACGGCGAGTCTCTGAAATGCTGTTTGGTAGTGTCATTTTTATGTACTTTAAGCATGCCTTGTGCAGGCCAATCAGAAGTGATCGGCTGCCTTCGGTCACAATGGTGGTGGCTCTTGCCACCAGTAGGTTGGATATCTATACGGAGAGCGCCTAACGCCCAGGTTAACCGGCGCCGGAAGCCGAAGGCTGGAGGGCACCAACACTGGCCATGAAAATGGCGAAGCCATGGCCAGTGTTGGCGTCCGCGTTGAACCGCCAGTTATGCCTGGGGAACTGTGCGAAAACTTTGCCAAGTTCACAAGCCATGCTTTACCTCGCTGGATGCTTGACTTGTGATTCCCATGATTACTTTTAGGCGTTTGTACAGGTCATTGCTAAGATCGCGATAACCTTCCTCATTTGGGAGGTATTTTAGGGCTCGGTGATGCCCTAAATCAGATGGTATATCGTCGATTGACTGTGTGATCGGGATAACAGTTTTTCCAAGCGTATGAGCAATTCCTGTTTCGTACATCACATTTGGATTCCTGCCTGTGAAGTCAACAACAACTACTTTTGCACAGAATATTAAATCAAAGATATCTTGCATGAAAGTGGAGTTGTCCCATATGTCATCTGCTCTTAAGCATTCAAGTGACATGTAGTCTGCCACTCGCTTGATTGCGTCATAGGTGCCTCGAAATGCGGGATTAAATGGCATCATGACCGAAATCAGGCGCGGGTTCTGGGGCTTGTCAGGAACCTTGAAGATTTCAGGCTTGAAGGTCAGTAGCCGTTCCGTCGGGGGCGCTTCAAATGCAGTAGATACAAACTCGCCATGCAAAGGGCAAACACGTACCAGCCCATTGGCAAGTTCGGCGACAGTTAAGTTTGACGACTTCAGGCATGCCTTGACCGATTCAATCGCCTTTTGCCGATCAAGTTTTTGATCGAAGAGGAATTGATCTGGATGCAGTAGATACTCGATGACCTTCACCATCTCCCGCGAAGGCATGCTCACAGCAATTGGCTGCTTCGCGTTCAGTTCCGTCAAAACTTCTGACACCCACACGTTTCGAGTTGATCCATCGTGAGCGTAGTCAAGATCGAGATCGATGAAAAAGCGTGTGAGGTGGCTGGAACTACGATAGCGGAAGTAGTCAAATGGCAGATTTCCGCAGATCATCTCTGCGATTTTCATCAGTCCTGACTTGCCGATCAATTCTTTCTCCTTGGGGCATAACGCCCAGGTTAACCGGCAAAAATGCGGAGCAATTTTGTCCGCGTTGAACCTACAGTTAGGCTGGCGACAAATGTAAAGGCGACTGAGTCACTCATCGTGTTGCTGCACTTGTTCTTGACGCTCACCGTTCGAATTTGGCATTTCAGTACGGAAATCATGTGCGGTTTGGTTTTTCAACTGTCAGCGTGGTGCCCGGCCTGATGCCAACCTCGCTTAATGTGCGTTTGTCCGACAAAGGGACTCCTGGCTCGGCATCTGAAAGCATGCGAATGTTCTTTACAGTTTCTCCGGTGCAGGCATCGCGCAAGACCCAGGAGTAGCCGTAGTGAAAGGCTCTGACCTTAGGAGAGAGTTTGAAGTACACCTCATCTGTAAGGTCGCTCAATGTAGAAAATGCTGCGACGGGGAATGTATATACAGCATGGTCGTCTTTGAGGAATTTTGATGCGTCTACGGTAATCGTAGTCGCGCTATCTATTTGTTCCGATATCTTTTCAATGACTCGCTTTAGCTGCTCTGGGTCAATGGGTACATTGCCGCCACTGCCTTGGTTCGCGACTTCCGTTACAGCTTCATTGATTTTTGTCTTGAGTTGAGACTGAATTTCTTGCACTTCGGCAGTGTGCTTACTCTTTGCTAAACCTCTCAGAAAGCTGTCGTCAGTCTTGAAGTCCCCCGGTGCGTAAAGTTTTTCATGATGACAGCTGACCAGCCAGCCAAAGGTCACCAAGACCAGCACAGGGAATGCGACAAGAAACCATACAAGTGGCTGACGCTCCGCTTCCACTAGATGCGTTGACGCTCCTAAAGTTAGGGCTGCAAATCCATAAATCATTACGATGAATAGCGCGATGATGCCAAGTGGATTCTTGGCCAATCCCTTCGCTGCGTTTCCTAGATCAGTCAGTTGTTGCATAGGTAAATTACCTTTGGACGATCATGTGATGCCGTGCATAAAAAGCCTAACGCCAGAGTTAACCGGCGGCCATGCGCAGCATGGACGTCCGAGTTGAACGACCGGTTAGCCTGGTGCGCGAAGCCTGGTGCCTGGCGGCGGCCTTAGCCTGAAAACCTGCACAGATGCTTGATGACAGCATGAGCACAACCTCCGTTTGTATTGCGGGCTGAAGACAGTTTAGGCCAGTGTAGCCAAGCATGGAGTTGCCAGGAAGTGGGTGGTGCGCTGGCCGCCCTTCGGACGGGCAGCCAGTTTGGCTTTAGCGAGCCTGTCCTTCCCACGTGAGCGGTGCCACCGAAGCGAGAAAGCGTCGGCACAGACTGCGAAGTTTCGCTCAGCTCGCTGCTTGGCTGCTAGATAGAGTGCTCTTGCTTCAGCCGCTGAAACAGGTAGAAAGCAAAGCCAACGGCGACCCCAGGCGCAATACCAAGCAGGACAGCAACCCAGCCATGTTTGATGCCCTTGGTCTTGCGCTCGTATGCAACCCATGTCGTAAGGATCCCCCAACAGGCGATCGTATCCATGGAGTAGCCTGAAGCAAACGGATTGACAAAGCCAGCTGCAAACGCCCCGATAACATCGGGATTGTCGACAAGTCCGGGAATGACAATCACTGCGAAGCCTAGCGTGAATGCCGCAGCCCACAAAGTGATGAGAACTTTGAAAGTGGTTTCGCTCATGATTTGGGGAGGGCTAACGCCCAGGTTAACCGGCAAAAATGCGAAGCATTTTTGTCCGCGTTGAACCTACAGTTAGGCTGGCGATAGATGAGGAAATATGCGAGCTACTCATAGGAGGGGGTATTTGGATTTTGTACGTGCCGACATGATAGGCCAGCCCTTGTTTCTACTGGACACCTGAAAAGAGTGTTTCTGTTAACGTCGACTCGGGAGACCATATGCCGGATTGAGCTTTAACGTACGACTGACAAAGTGAGACGACCTTTTCTTCCGCTCCGAACCGTATTTTTTGGCGCTGAATTTCCGTCAAGCTTTCGAAAGCATTTGAGCAATACCCATACGTTGATAGGTAAAGCCCTCCTGATATTTCTTCGTTAATTATTACATTTAAGAAGTCGCTAACGGCGCCGAATCCGACACGCTGATTGGATCTCCAGTGTTTTATTTCAACGTAATATGTATGTTGCTCGGATTCTATTGTGCACGTTAGGATTATGTCCTTGCCGCCATCCTTGCTTCCTGGGGTGAGCTTTGCATCAAAACCCAACCCATCGAACACTACCGTGAGTAAATGCTCCATCTCCCGCCATTCAATTTGATCTAGGTTGCGCGGATTTTTTGCAATTAACTCTATGAACTTTCGACTTAACTCTCTGCGAATTATGTTTATTTGATGTAGATTGACATTGGGAATTTGTTCAATTCGCCCCACCCAAGAACGAAGAGCGTCCAGGTCGATCAACTCAATTTTTACTGGGGTGCTGCGACGTAAAGTTTCACGAGCAGCGAGTGTGAAGCGGGAATTCGTGACAAGCATGGCGCGTGGCAATCCAGAGCTTATTGCCGCGCCTAAGACTCTGTGCACTGCCTCTACGCCTACAGCTCCTTGACGGTAATGTTTGTACTCAATTGCAATTTCGTCTGAATTGCCGACCTCGGCATCAACTTTGCGCGCCATGAAATCCGCGCCAAAATCTCGTTGTTCACCTATGTATGCCAGCTCATAACCGCCCTCAGCTAGCAGCGGCTCAAGTATTTCACCTAGAATTTTCTCTGCTTCATGGGGTGATGTAGCAGGGTCTTCTAGCTGTTGAATTAGGTCTGAGATTTTGGACTTGAGTTCTATTTGCATCTTTTGGAACGGGAAAGAGGCCTAACGCCCAGGTTAACCGGCAAAAATGCGGAGCATTTTTGTCCGCGTTGAACCGACAGTTAGACCCGGTTGTATGACGAATGATATGCATGTCTTCAATTAAACAAACCCCTGCTTTTTTAGACTTTTTAGGAACGTTAGTTCACCTTTGTTGGCTTCAGCACTTTGGGCGTACATTTTGGCGGCGATAACCAATCCTGCCGCCGCAGCACCTGCAACATTTGGGGAAAGGGAAATGTAAGGTGCAGCTGCAGCTGCAGCTCCAGCAACTGCACCAACAATTCCATCCATTCCACCTACAGTTGATTTCAGGGAGGTAAAGAACGTCTTTATTTTTGACTCTGCCATTGTTTTGTAGAGTGCATCAATTGATTGCTGAAGTTGAGTGATTTCAGTTACTCTAGCGCGATCAAGATCAGGAGCGGATAAGATCTTTTGGTATATTTCGTCCAGATGTGATCTGAAAGCAATAAGTTCGTCCTGCCGCTTCGACTTGAACTCAATGATGTCGTTGAGAGAATTTTCTTCGGATGGCACAGGTAGCATTTCGTAGAGAGATATCTCCATGCCGATTTTTTGCTCCCCATCTTTGCAAATAGGTGTAGACCCTAGCTGTGCTTTGGACCACTGGCCGGGCTCATTCTTATTGAGAATTGAAAAGATCGCTTCATGCCCTTCCAATATCTCTTCGCCGGCCATTTTTGGCAAAGTCATATTGCTTGAATCTCGAATATGCATAAGTCGCATGTTTGACTTTGAGTAAGTCGTTCTTTGCAGCACGCCTGCATCAGTCAAGAAGTCAAACTCTCTACACTCAAAAAGTACCGTGGTGGTTAGAGGGACTTCAATTTTGTCCCAATAAAGCAGGTACTTTCTTAACTCAGCTTGATCCACTGCTGATTTGAAATGAACGCTACCGTTTGGAAGATGTGTGAAGTCTGGGGAAAGTACAACACCTCTTTTCATTTGATCCTCTCTTTCATGTCACGGTATGAGTACTCAAAGGTCTAACGAACAAGGTAAGCGGCGCCGGAGCCGAAGGCGGAGGGCACCAACACTGGCCATGACAATGGCGAAGCCATGGCCAGTGTTGGCGTCCGCTTGACCGCCCAGTTAGGCCACGGTGTGTAGTGTGAGCCGTTGGTGGGCGTCATTGGGACTGCCCCCTCAGTTTGGCAACCAGTTGCTTCATTGTCTGGACACCCTGTGCACTGCAGTAGCTGTGACCTTCCAGAGATGGATGCGTTGATGGAAGTTGCTGGCATTGGATTCGGATGAGTTCTAGAGATTCGTCTTGTAGGGCTGAGCCATTGATGAAGTCATCCCACTCCCACGCATCGCCTGAGCCGTTGACAAAGCGATCTAGGGTGTTTGCAACCTCGTGCTTTGATAGGTTGCGTGAAGCCCTGGGTGCGGAAACGTTGGCGAACATCGCGAAGATGGCCACGGCCAGAAAAAGAGGCGAAGCTAGGAGCGCGTATGCATAGGCAGTGAGTTTCCCGATCAGCGAGCTTTGGCTCCACGGTGGTGGCCAGAGAACGACGGCTTTCACACACTTGTGCATAGGGGCCTAACGCCCAAGTTCAGGGGCGCGCGCTTGGCGTTGCCGAAGCGTGCCGTGGTGGAGGCGTCCCCTGCAACGCCCAGTTAGGCGCTGATGGATGGGAAACAGTGGAGGGCGGAGGTTCATGCAGAGCGGGGCTAAGCAGCATTGCGTGAGCGGAAGGCATAGTAAACACCGGCTGCGGCTGGAATAAAGATGATGGGCCACAGGTAGGTTGATGCGAGCGTCACGCTCGCTCCGATGCCAAGTAGGAACTTCGATGCGCCGGGCCTTCGATGAGTGTCGCTGTAGTAGCTGACGGCCAAGAACAGAAGGATTGCTGGCGCAAGCGCCCAGGTGATGAACCACCAGGAGTACGGGTTATTGGCGGAGAAGGTTTGTTGCAACTGCCCCAGTGCTGCCTGAGAAACCGAAAGTTTTTCCGGCATAGCAACGAACAGCATGATTGCCCATGCCCCGATAGGGATGGCTGCTGCGATGGAGTAGCTGAGCGCAGCCAACGTGGATGGTCGTGGGACTCTCATGAAAGCACGAGGTTTGGCGCCTAACGCCAAAGTTGAGGGGCAACGATGCGAAGCATTGTTGTCCCACTCGAACTTACGGTTAGGCTGGTGGATGATGAGTCGACCGAAGACATGACCCAGCCTGAGTTGTTCTCAGGCGCTCGCAACGATAGAGCAGGTGTCAATGCCTTGGTGACACATGTGCACCTAGGCGTGTTCGATGCGCCGGTGAAATGAATCATCACTTATTGCTTGCAGAAGGGACCGATCCAGGTTGGCTCTGGCTTCCCGTAGCGTCTTCAATAGCCATGTGCATGTTGGCAACAGCCTCTCTCTCGCCCTTGATGGCGTAGGTGTCGTGACTGCAATGAGGGCAATGGGCCGCGAACGCGGCTTCAATTCCATTTATGCCGGAGATGTCCATTGGCTGCATCTCGGTAAGCTCTGCCTTGCAGTTGTTGCAGGTAATGTACTTAGGGCGGAGTGACAGTTGCTTGTCAATTGCAGCTTGCTTTCGCTGGTCGTGTGTGCCTCTAACTTTTGCTTGTCCCATGGATCGATTCGTGTAGTTTCGCTTGATGTTTAAAAAAGCCTAACGCCCAGGTTAACCGGCAAAAATGCGGAGCATTTTTGTCCGCGTTGAACCTACAGTTAGGCTGGTGCGCGTAGGAGAGGGCGTTGAGAACACGGAGACCTTCCATTGGCTTTTGATGTTTGGCCGTTGCATCAGCAATCTCCCTCTATTTGATTCGCAGACATTTTGCCTGATGCTTGGCCTCCTGGCCAGAACTCGATGATGCCAGGGCTTAGGGCGATGGCGCAGCACATTGGATGACACGGCCTCGATACTTGCGAGCGTAAGACATACGACTTCGAGTGCCGGACAGGGGTGGCGAAGCCACGACTGCGGGATGCCTGTTGTGCGTTGGCTTGCCAGCGACCACCCGAGCACTGGCCGCCGCAGGACGGACAGTTCACCAAGCGATGGCGAATGGCACTTTGGCGCCGCTGATTGGTTCGCTGGCTGCTTTTGACAGACAGCCCAGATTGAGAATTGGCACTGCACCACGTCGCACAGCCATTGGCAAGTTAAGCGCCAAACATCAAGACATGCACCACTGCGTGAGCGGCAAAGAAGAGGCCTTGGCCTGACAAACCATTCACGCGTGCGCAGCCTTCAAATGCGAGCAGGCCGTTGAAGATGTCAACGAACAAAACCTTGCCAGAAGACAAGGCCAACTGAGGACTTCACGAAAAGCCTAACGCCAGAGTTAACCGGCGGCCATGCGCAGCATGGACGTCCGAGTTGAACGACCGGTTAGCCTGGGGCGCGAAGCCTCGTGACTGGCTGCGGCCTTGGCCTGAAAACCTGCGCAGATGCTTGATGACAGCATGGGCACGACATCCGTTTGTATTGTGGGCTGAAGACAGTTTAGGCCAGTGTAGCCAAGCATGAAGGTGCAAGGAAGTGGGCGGTGCGCTGGCCGCCCTTCGGACGGACAGCCAATGTGGCTTGGCCAAGCGTATGGCGAGGAGCGAAGCTCAGCGTTTCAGCGACAAATGCACTGCCTTCTGCATGCGGTGCTTCTCGGGCCGGACAGACCTCACCATGGAGTTGTATGCCAAATGGCTGCAATGACAATCGCCAAGCAAACCACGCAGGTGAGTGTGCTGAGGCCGTGACTTGGAAGACCGTTAATCTCGAAGTGGAATATTCCGCTGATGATGTCCCCAGCCACATCAGCGACATTTTGACGAAACACGAAGCCTAGTACTGCGAGCGCTGCTGAAGTCCAAGTGACCCAGTGGCGCAGGACGGGGTCCATGCCTGGGCCTGAGTAGTTAAGCGAATGAGCTAAGCCGTACAGCCACCAGCATGCCACTCCGATCAAAGCGCCGAAGAAGGCACCGAACGCTGCGTGGAAGATGCGATCTACGAGAGCCATGGTCGGTGTTGTGAGGGCTAACGCCCAGGTTAACCGGCAAAAATGCGGAGCATTTTTGTCCGCGTTGAACCTACAGTTAGGCTGGTGGCAGATGCGAAAGCCGTTGAACTACTAATAGGTTTTGACATGCCTTTGTAGCGGATAGCATTATCGTGGTGGATAGAGGAACTTCTTGTGATGGCTGACTGTGTCATAGAAGAAGATCTCGCGAAAATTTGAATGAGGCAGTTCCGTCGCAACGCGAGCCATGAGCTCCTCCCACTCATTAGGCAGGTAAGGCATGTTCAGGGTGCACTGAACAATAAGCGTCGTGTTCTCCGGATAGGGCATCGCTGATTTCTTGGCGATTTGCTTTCGAACGATGTCGTTGTATGAGTCGATGAAGTCATGATTGCTATAGCCGACAGGAACTGACTCTATCTCTCCGGATTTCAAACGCTTGATGCCATCGAGGCCGAACCCACCGCCCTTCGATTCGAGAAGTTCTCTGCTCAAATACTCGTTCCGGTGCATCGTACAAGTGACCTCGATGTGACAGAGCGGCGGATAGTAGTTTTCTGAGACGTATGCGCCATGTTGAATCAACTCTGCGTCGTACGTCTGGTTTCCATCCTTCCACCGAACGGACATGTACCGGCCTGGTCGGTAGCTCGCTTGAATGTAGGCGCAGATTGGGAGCAATTCTTCGAGCAACCGCTTCTCAAGTGAGGTAGGTCGCATCCGCAGTCTGGTCGCGCCATCTGCTGAATTTCGGATTTCCTCAAAGAGGGCGTAGACCTTGGAGCAAAACTCCAATCCATCAATGAGTACATCGTCAAATTGCGATAGATCCATGCTGGTCGCTTCTAAAGCCTAACGCCCAGGTTAACCGGCAAAAATGCGAAGCATTTTTGGGGGCTTGCCTGAGATTAGTGGACACATGGTTGCGTTAGGTAGCTGCGTTCGTAGGCGGCCGGAGGCAGGTAGTGCAAGGCCGAGTGCAAACGCTGCTGGTTATAGAACTGGAAGTAGCTCAACAGTGCCTCGCTGAGTTGTTG